>Ga0208694_1000253_pt1 | contig 84968 bp, 70 predicted proteins | sample AD_UKC078_MetaG_FD_184442 | JGI IMG/M metagenome (GOLD analysis project Ga0208694, IMG submission 184442) | Active sludge microbial communities of municipal wastewater-treating anaerobic digesters from USA - AD_UKC078_MetaG (SPAdes) (version 2) | ecosystem: Engineered > Bioreactor > Anaerobic >...
GTCATCCGTTCGAACTCTTCCATCGTGTCACGGAAAGAATCGACGACTCTCCCCTCCAGTTTCGGTGCAATATCGCGCATGATCACGGGGATGAAGTCCTCCGCCAAAAACAACGGATCTCTTCCGCCAGCACCCGAGTATTGAACCGCCGCACAGTCACCCCATGCGATTGACCCGTCCTCCAGGACAAGCATGAGCGAGATCGATTCACCGGCTTGACGAATGGCGGTAAACCCGGATGTTTCCGGCGCTCCGTCATAAAAGAATCCGTCCATCTTCGCTCCTTGCTTGATGGCCTTCTGGTCGTCAAAATAAAAACCAGTCCGACCCGGAGCACACACTACTTTTGCTATTTTCATATGCTACCTCTTCCTCTCGCTTGTCCGTCATTGCTATTTAGTCGGACGACCGACAAGGCGTCCTTTGCTGATTGCGTACACGTCGTCGATGACCATCTGGAAGGACGGCTGACGATTCTCATATTTCGCGCGTTCCGCGATTTTCTCCTTATGGAAATCGAGAAGTTCCGGTGTCAACGGAACATTGCCCGCATGGAACAAGCGGATCGCTCCGTCATTATCGCGCGCAGGAAGCATCTTCCCGGCATTGTATCGGCTAGGCGCGAATGGGATATCGAGCACTCCCGAACGTATGGCACGTATGACTCCCTGAGCCAGGTCACCTTCACCCAACTCAAAACATTTATCCAGCACACAGCGAGTCTCCGCCGCGATGATGATTTTCTCATCTTTGAGGCTGTATGTATCGAGGCTCTGTTCACCCAGCATATTGATCATCTGGCGCGTGCAAAGCATCCCGTCGGCGTTGGCTTCTTTTGTCGGGACACCGATCGCTTCATGAGGCGTCTTGACAATAACCTTCGTCGCATGCGAAAGGGCAGCAACGGCACTCCCCCACGCGATAACGGAATACGCCTTCGACTCCTCCTGAGGGAAACCGCCCATCCACTGGTGGAGAACAGTCGTCACGTTGACATCTCCATAGCCATATTTTCGCAGATACTCATCCGTCAGGCTCTGCAAAACTTGTACAGCCGCGACATCTTGCGTCAAGTTGCCGCATTGTCCGTAACCGACCGTGATGTTTTTCACGCCTTGTTCGGCAGCGAGAAGGCTCTCGATGATCGCAACGCTATGTGAGATAAAAGGCGGGACGAGCGTGCCGGTCAAAGGTCCGTACGGCTCGCGATTGATCGGACAACCAGCCTCCTCATAAATACCCGTCAGGCGATCAACGTACTGCCAATCACGAATCGTCGCCTCGAGCGATACATTTTTCGCATAGGGAATATTGTAGGAGATTCCGCCTCCCTCGTAACTCGTATATCCGCCGGCGTACGCGATCTCCGTCAAGAGTCTCGCATCTGGAGTGCCGTGACGAATCTGGAGCGGCGTGTCGAGCGCGTCGATCAGCATTCGACATCCCGCAACGCCGTGGTTGACTGCCGGGAACCCGTTCAGCATCGCCTTGCCGGTACGTTCCGACTCTTTGATGCCGACTTCCGCCTCGTTGTAGCGGTTTTGTCTCGTGTAGCTGTCAATCGTCGTCGGCAGCAAGTCCGCCTCGCCGACATCCTGCAAATACGTCAAGAGCTCGATCATCTCAGGGATAAGCGGCACCCCCGCACGCGGTTGCACAAGTGTTTTGCCGTCCATTTTCGCTTTGTTCAGTTTGTAACTGAATACTTTGTGCTCCGGAAGATTCTTGTGGTACGTGAAGGCTTCCTCCACATCGACATCTTTTCCGGTCGGCCATTGTGTCAGAATCTCGGACCGGACACTTTCAAATTCATCACGTGTCCACTTCCTGTTTCTCACTTCATTCATATCGTTGCCCCTTCTTCAAGATCCCTATCGTTGTCACACTTATTTATGAATCATCGCCGGATGAAATATCTCCCGGCGACACAAGCTCGCGCTTGATGATACGTAATGCGATGTCTTTTTTGCGCTCGGCTAGAACACCCATAGCCGAGAGAATGTAACGGTCATCTTTTAAAACCGTTGCCTTCTTCGGGCGAAGCGACATCGGGTAACGCTCCGTATAGAGGGCGTGTCTCGCAATGTCGAGCGGATTCTGCGCATGGATGAACGATCCTCCCGTAAAGATGATCTGCCGTACGGAGCGGAGGTCTTTTCCCGTCTGGACGTAGACGAGTCCCGACGTGGTGAACGCTTCCTCAAGCACTCCTGCATGCCGTCTCGTCGCGATCTCGACAGCTCCAGATGCAAGTGCATGATCGAACCTCGCCATGGCATCGTCATTCGTAAGGGGAACCTTCGACTTGTCGTACGACAATTCGCTCATCAAGGTAGCGCAGTCATCCGACGTCAATCCGGAACACTCCGAAATCCATGGTTGACCGACTTCGGATACAATACCGGCGACACTGTACCGCATACCGATATCACCTTCCACCGTCCGCTTCGCATAAGGTTCGTCGAGCCCTTTACAGATCACATTCATGTCGATCGGCTCCCCCCTTGCGACCGTATAGACGTCCGTCGTCGCGCCTCCCACGTCGATCCCCATCAGCTCGCCGATACCTGGTTCAGTCTCCGTGCCGTCAGCCAATAACTTCATCGCGGAAAGAATGGCGGAAGGCGTAGGCATAAGGATGTCTGAGAGAATCTCTTTCGTTTTTGACAAACCGCGCGCATTCACGATATGTTTCAAAAAAAGATCGCGAATCTCGCGCTGAACGGGTTCAATATTGAGCACGCCGAAAGAAGGCATGACATTCGGACAAACTGTAACAGGGAAATCTTCGAGTGCATCCTCGCAGGCGTCAATCGCTTGGCGGTTGCCGGCGAGAATGATAGGAAATCGAACAGAAAGCGACCGCAATTTCCCCGCATTCTTCTCCATGCAGGCGCGATTACCGCCGTCCGTCCCGCCAGTCATCAAGAATATATCGGGGGGATCGGCTTCGATGTCCTTAAGATCGCGGCGCGTCAACTCATGAGTGAAGAGTCGCGTTATTCTCGCTCCTGCACCGAGTGCGGCGAGCCTAGCCGCTTCGGCGGTAAGCTCGGGCACAAGACCGGAAACCATCATGCGAAGTCCGCCCGCCGCCGAGGAACACGCCGATTTGAAATCAAAGGCGATGTCGCCCGTCACCCGACGCAAGCGATCGAGCGCAACGTTCAATCCCGTTCCGATATCGGAATCGGCCGTCGTGAAGGCGGACGCCGTTCCGATGATCTCCTCGGAGATGAGATCGACAGCAGTCACCTTTGTAAAAGTGCTTCCGAAATCGATCAGGAGAGCGTAACGCATTTTACTCGACCTCGAGGTCCTTTTTCAGATAAAAAATCGTCTCTTCCGGCGGTGTACCGGGCGGAAAGACACGGTCGAATCCCATCTCATGGAAACGCTTCTCGACGTCAACAAAGTCCTGTTTTCCGACGACGATATTACCGCCGACATAAAGGAGAAGACCATCGAGACCCGCCTCATCCATTTTGTCTCTCATGCCGCGACAGTCAAGTTCACCGTGTCCATACAGCGAAGAGATGACGATCGCATCCGCAGCCGTCTCGAGTGCCGCACCGATGAATTCTTCCTGCGACACCATGACACCAAGGTTCGTTACGTCAAAACCCGCCTCCCTGAAAGCATACTCGAGGATACGTATGCCTACCGCATGGACATCGGCGCCAATGACACCGATCACCAATTTCTTACCGTTCCCCTGTTCCATCTTTTCAGACCTCCTGCCGCGCATCTCGCGACATGATTTTCATGAATCCTCCCTACGAATGGAGCGATTCCCGTAAATCGCGATAATAATGCTCAATCGCATCATTGATATAGAGCATCGAACCCCTGTCACAGCCAAATTCCGTCCTGATAAAGACCTTACCTTTATCGGCAAATTCCTGAATAAGCACCATCTCTTTCGAATCGATCAAGTTTTCGTAGTCAGGTGCGAGAGCCACGACATCGAACTGTTCAATAAAACTGCGCGTTGATTCGGGGATACCGAATCGCGCGCGCCGAATCTGCAAGGGCTCAAGAAGATAACGCTCACATGCAGATTGCATCACATCGGCAAATCCCATGCTGATAGTCAGAATGCCGAGCGTAACGCCCTTTGGGAGACTCATGAACTCAGCGATGGAAGCCCGCGAGAGCTGGAATGCGACAGGCATCAAAGGCATCTGCTCAGGAACGAGAAGTTTCAGTTCCTTGTAAAGTCGCTCAGGCGCGACGATCAGATCGTATCCGGATAACAGACGACCGGGATGCGACAATACATCGTCGAACGGTATACGAAATGTGCCGGCAATGCGAATCGCGTCGAGAGATTGCGCAATGATAGAGCGCTCTTCCGAAGTCGCCGCGACAACGGCAACACGTACGGGGCGCGTAATATCTTCCATCTGCCTCAACCGCAATTCAAAAAAGATCTGAGCTTCGCGCGTCGTAAATTCGAGGCGGGACATCTCCTCGATCATCCGGTCGATCGCCGCAAGTGCTTTATCTTTACGACTTCCATCATCCAACTCCGCCGTGGAGGATGCAACAAACGTACCGCGACCTCGGCGCTGCTCGATGAGCCCATCACGCGACAACAAGGAGTATACGTGGCGGATCGTTCCGACAGACACACCGCGATTCTCGGCACATTCACGAATAGACGGAAGCTTTGCCCCGGCAGGCAATGCGCCTGACTCGATGTCGTCGCGAAGATCGCAATAAATCGTGCGATAAAGCGGATAATCTTCGTGATTAGAATTAGTCATGATGTCTTGTCAACCATATGTGTGGGCCGTCTCGGTAAAGATTGTTGCCTTCCGTATCGATGACGACTGTTACAGGCATATTCTCCACTGTAAGCCGGCGCAACGCCTCGGTACCGAGGTCCTCCCATGCGATGACCTCGGCCTCCTTAATCGTTTGAGAAATCAGCGCGCCGGCACCGCCTATCGCGGCGAAGTACACGGCGCTGTGCTCTTTCATCGCGGCGACTACTTCGTCACTGCGATACCCCTTCCCTATCATGCCGCGCAGACCGTTTCTGATGAGGCACGGTGTATACGGATCCATTCTTGACGATGTCGTCGGCCCGGCGGAACCTAAGGCTCGCCCAGCCTTGGCGGGCGATGGACCGACATAGTAGAGAACGGCATTCTCCAAAGGAAAGGGAGGCTCTTCTCCGCGCTTTAAAAGCTCTACCAAACGCTTATGACCTGCATCGCGCAATGAATAAATCATGCCCGAAAGCAGAATACGTTGACCGCTTTTCAATGCTCTCGCTTCACTTTCCGCAAAAGGCGCCTGAAGCCTGATAGTCTCAACCTGATCCGACATCACAGCACCTCCTGAATATGACGAGCAGCATGGCAATTGATATTCACGGCGACAGGCAATCCGGCGATATGTGTCGGAAGCACCTCGATGGCGACACCGAGGGCCGTCGCCCTGCCGCCGAACCCTTGCGGACCGATGCCCAGCTCATTGATCTCCGCGAGAAGTGATTGTTCCATCGCAGCATAAAAAGGATCTACATTCGACTCTGTCAAGGGTCTTGCCAGTGCGCGTTTGGCGGCGAGAGCCACTTGGTCGAATGTGCCGCCGATACCGATGCCTATGACAAACGGCGGGCAAGCATTAGGACCTGCCTTGGCGACCGTGTCAATCACGAATTTGCGCACGCCTTCCTCACCATCGGCAGGCAGGAGCATCGCGAGTCGGCTCATATTCTCGCTACCGAAACCCTTACACAACATAGTAATCGTCACGCGATCTCCCGGAACTAATCGTGTCGTCACCATCACGGGGGTGTTATCGCCCGTGTTGACCCGCCTCAGAGGATCAGAAACGACCGACATACGCAGAACGTACTTCTTATAGCCACGACGAACGCCTTCATTGATCGCTTCATATGGGTCACCCAGAAAACTGACATCGAATCCGACATCCAAAAAAGCGACGACCATCCCCGTATCCTGACACATGGGAACGCTCTCTTCAGCAGCTATTTCACAATTTAACAGGAGATCTTCAAGAACTTGGCGGGCAACCGTACTATCTTCCTGCTCCAACGCTTGCTCGATGGCATCGCGGATATCATCCGGCAACACGCAGGCAAGCTTACCGCAGAGCTCCTCAACAGCATCCCGCAAAATCACTACATCAAATTCACGCACAGACATCTGTCTCCCCTCTCAGAACTGATGTGCATACACAATACACTAGATTGTGCTATCATGCAACTGTTTGTTGCTGATAAACCGCGATCTTTTTCATGACTCCTTTCGTCATATCCTTCTGCAATGAATCTACAAAAACAACGTCGTTTGTCGTATGATTAACATGACAATATGTTTAACGAAATTCTTCGTTAAACATGCAAAGATTTGGAACACCTGATTGGTGAAATGCGTGGAGGTCATTATGTTTGTAAAAGCGATTGTTGGGAGAAAAGGTTCCGGAAAAACTCCAATCATGCTTGATCAAGTGGAGTCATTGGCAATAGACAAAGATTCGAATATTGTTTTTATCGAGTACGGAAAAACGGTCGACCGGATTCTCCCCCATTCCGTCAGACTGATTGATATCACTGAATATCCCGTCCGCGGATATGGCCAGCTCATCGCTTTTCTCGCCGGTATGAATGCGAAGGACTACGACATCTCACACATTTTTATTGATAGTCTCCTTTCGATTGCAGACGATTACGACAGAGATCACCTAGATGATTTTTTGCTCTCACTTGAAAAATTCGCACGGCGAGCCGATGTTGAAGTCACCGTCTCCATCAGCGCCGACCGTCAAGATATTACTGAAGGATCACTACGCTTTCTCGAGCGTTGACGCTTCAGAATATTTTTGATTATTTCTATTCATTGTTGAGTATTCTGATTGTGTTTACATATGCAATGAGAAAAAACAGTTAGTTTCACGCATGGGTTCTATCGATGTCTAAGGGAATCATCTGATATACTGAATACAATACCGATACGCTCCGGCGAGCACCCGGTGCGGCTGTTTGCTCTCTTCGTCTTTCTGTAAAAATGAAGCCGAGGAAGATGTGGAAGAAACTGCCGAATCTGAGACGGAGTTGCTGAAAGATATGCGCTATCTTCTCTTGAAAGAAGATAATAGGCGCCCTGCCTATAGCAAAAAGCAAACAAAAAGGAAGAGGAGTTATTATGTACTGTAACAAATGTGGAGCTGAAAACAACGATCAAGCGAGATTTTGCACGTCGTGCGGATCGCCGCTCGGATCGGGAGCAGTCGAACAAGCAGGCACGTATTATGCTGCACCACAGCAACAAGTTGCACCACAGCAATATGCTGCACCACAGCAATACGCTTCACCACAACAATATGCTGCATCACAACAATATGCTGCACCACAGCAACAAGCGCCCGCTCAAGCACCTTATCCATACCCATATGCGCCGCAAGCAGCACCGTACGGACAACCTGTACAACCACCCCCCAAAAAAAAGAAGACGGGATTGGTTGTCGGTATCGTCGCAATCTTGCTGGTCGCGATCATAGCCGTCGTCCTTATTGTATTTGTTCTCCCACCAGGTGGAGACGGCATTGTCGGCAGATGGGCCGTCACCGATACGGACACTAGTGACTTCCCCGTCGGCATAATTATGAACTTTAAAAAGAACGGTGAGTTAAAAGTCGAACTAACAAAAGACGCCCCCGATGATGTAAAAGCACAAATGGATTTACTTGATATGGTTAATATCACTTACGAGACGAAAGATGACACGCTCGTGATGACATTAGAAATGGGCGGATTGACACAAACAAATGAGGTGAAATTTGAAGTCAAAGACAATACTCTTACCTTCTTCGACAACGGAGAGGAGACCGTTTTCAAGCGCGTCAGATAACTGATTCTGTAGTTGCGACTGTAGTGATCACGACATTATTAAAATGAGGAAATTCAATAACAGCCGTCGACTCGTCTTTGATCGACGGCTGTTCTTCTACATAGCCAGATCTTTTCGCGTTATACTTCGTGATTATCCGTCACATGCTACATAGAATCATCCAGCCTTTTAGTTAAAAGTCTGTCAATTTCCATTCAAATCGATGGGCATAACCTGATATACTGTTCTATATCATCAGTTATGTTCTGGTGAGTAGCCGGTCTTGGGTTTGACCTGAGCGCCATCGGCAAAAACCGGCTGAGTAACGTAAGAGGAGAAAGAACGATGATCAAAGAATTCAAGGAGTTCATTGCACAAGGGAGCGTCTTGGATGCCGCCGTGGGTTTTGTTATCGGTCTCACATTCAAGGCGATCGTCGATAGTGTAGTCAACGGCATCCTGATGCCTGTCATCGGTTACGTCACTGCCGGTATCGACTTTTTATCGCTCAAAATCGTTCTGCGCAAAGCGACAGATACTGTCGAAGAAGTCGCCATCAGTTATGGCCAAGTGATCCAGGCGCTCGTGACCTTCATTCTCGTCGCCTTCTTCCTCTTTCTAGTCGTTCGAGTGGTGAACAAAGCTCGTCGCAAGAAAGAAACGGAAGAAGCTGTGGAAGAAGCAACTGAGTCTGAAGTGGAGTCTGAAGTAGTACTTTTGAAAGAAATTCGCGATATTCTTTCGAAAAAAGAATAATGGACGCCCTTCCATAGAAAAAGGGGTTAAAGGAGATTTTTATGTACAGTGAAAAACTTAAAGTTCAAGGATCAAAAACTGTCACCATCATTTTGGTCGCAGTCTTCGTTCTCTCTCTCGTCCTTGCTGTAGGCTGCGGCGGCGACAAAGGCATTGTCGGTAAGTGGACTGTCGTCAACGCGGATTCGGAGGAGTTTCCTCTCGGCTTGATTATGAACTTCCAAAAGAACGGAGAGCTGAAATATGAAATATCCGACGATGCCTCAGAGGATGCAAAATTAATGGTAGGTTTTATGCAACTTATTACATTGAACTACGAGGTGAAGGGCGATACTCTCGAGCTGTCGATGGAAATGATGGGAGAAAAAGAAACCATGCAGTCTAAATTCAAGATTGAAGGCGACACGCTTACCATCATTGACGAGGAAGGCGGAACTATGACACTCAAACGTGCCAAATAATGGGTGCTTAAATTGAGCCTGTAGCATTGGCCGCGTCGAGACAACACGAACATTCAAAGACAGCCGTCGACTCATCTTTAGTCGACGGCTGTTTCATGACGGCAAAAGGCGAAACAAGTATCTTACTTCGCTTTGGGGGGGATCTCCTCCGTCATTAACACGAACTGAACACTTGCCACATCTTTGTTCTTATCCGACACGAAAGATCGAACTTCAATAGGTCCTCCGTACTCCTCCATCATGTCTCGAATGGCATCTTCAAACTTCTGCGGCAAATTGCTTGTTTCGTCTTTCAGCGTTTTCCCCCCGTCCTCGAACTGAACAAGCCCGTCATAATAGGGAATCAGTCCGTCAGAACGATATCGATCAAGACCTTTGCTGAGCGTAGAAACACCGGCAACATAATCGGCGATCCCCTTTCCTGCCTTATCAATACCTTTCACCAACTCGGTACCTCCGGAAGTAATCTGACGACCGCTATTGGCGAGAACACCGAGTCCCTGTTTAATCTCTTTCGCACCCGCTAATAGGCCGGGTTGCCCTGAACCGCCCTCATATCCGGCGAGCAATCCACCCACGCCCTGATCAAAGTAAGCTTTCAACCCGTTGTGGAATCCGATCATCGGTTTTCCGTCAGCACCTATAACCGGCTGTCCGCTGGCGTCGTACTTCCCGGCATATCCCGTTCTCAGTTGTTGTAGTCCGTCAACGAGCTGAGGATATTGGTCAATAAGCGGTGAAAATTTATCAGACAAACCGGCTAGCTCCAATACTCCGTCGACGAGCTCGACAAGACCGTCATGTATCCCGGGTATGCGCTCCGATCCTTCGAAATATCCATTGTATAAACGTGAAAGACCTTGGACAGTAGAAAGGATCGCATTGGCGCCAGTTTCTAAAGCAGAAATCTGTATGAGAAGTCCTTCGATGGCGCCCCGCAACATAATGACGGCTGCCCTGTAGTCGGATGCGTACTTAGACATCTCGGCAAGCTGTGAATAGAACGTCTGGTCGGCTCCCGGCAATCCATTAAAAGTAAATCCCATCGCAGCCATGTAGGTTTGCCACTCATACGCTTCCCTAGAAACCACAGGCGTCATAGGGATGGGGAATTGAGCGGCCTGTGTCTTGAGAAAGTTCAATTGCTCTCGCACCTGTCCCAAACCAAAGACCAGCTGCGCTACGCCCCCGCCATCAGCCGCCAAGGCTATCAAGCCGGTACGCATTAATTCAGAGCCTTGCTTAAGCTTCTCGAGTTCATTCTCCATCTCAGGCGTAATCTCAGGAATTTCTACCCCATCGAAAGACTCGGGCGGAGGAAGCCGATCGACAATCTCGCTCAAACCTGCCAAGATACTCGATGAAGCATTTAAGAGCCGCGCACCTTCACCCTTCAGCTGTTGAGTCCCTTGGTACATCGCGAGGACACCGTGATCGAACGCCTGATAACCGCTCGACAACTGCTGAACGCCCCGGACATAGCTATCGACACCCGATGTGTATTCGCCGACGCCCGCCTTGAGCTGATCGGCACCGCTTGTAAGCTCCTTACCGCCTGAGACCAACTTCCCGCCCCCATCGCGCATTTTATTGTATGCATCGAGAAGTTTCTTGTAGCCCTGACGCAATGTCGTCGCCCCGTCTGCAAATTCTGCAATCCCCGACTCCAACTCGTTGAGCGGTGTGAGCATGTCATCAAATTCGCCGAGCGCATCAATATCGATGTTTAGCACTAGCGGGACGCCTGCTATCGTTATCTGGCCCATTGCAAAGTCTTTCACATCGAAAATTGCTTTCACAGTCGTCTCCATACCGGGCAAAGCCATATACGTCATCTGCTGTTCCGTACCGACGTAAGAGACTATGAACCCCTCACTTGCCGCCACGATCTGTGTGCGCTCGGGGTCGATTGGAATGCTGATCTGGAGAGCATAATGATCGAAGAAACTGGCATCGACTTGATCATTTCTCTTCACGCTTATCTCCAACTCAAGCTCGCCCGAGACACCGGAAAGTCTCTCAGGATACATGATCTCCCCATCAAGTCTCCATGTCATCTCGAAGAACCACGGCAACTCGCGGGATCTCAGATTCCCCTGATAGTAATACGGCCCCTCCGCTTCGGCGATTGAGACGGTCGTCCCGCTAAGGACCGGTGGTACACTCCCCGTCAACTGAATGACCTCTTGGTAGTCGCCGTAATCCGTCAGAGAGCTCATTCTATCGGGATGAAAATGATTGACGACGTATACGTTGTCAACATCCCCCGTCGCTCTGAGACGTGCGAAGACAACTTCTCTCTTACTCTTATCCGATGTCGGCATGGTAACGAGTTTTGTCTCGCGTTCGGCTTGCACGAATCCCGGCATCATACCGACCATAAGCGCCAACAACAAGATGGCGACAATCGGTCTCGCCAAGGAACGGCTTCCGTTCCGTTTTCTTTTCTTAAGCGACTTCATTTTCAAATAATTCCTCCAGACTTGATAATGGCCTGTCCGGAAGCATGCGAAGCTTCCAAGTTGTTTTTTCAATCGCGCGATCGCAAACGTAAAGCAGGTTCGGCAATACGATAAGAACGATCAGAAGTGACAAAAGGGCGCCACGTCCGAGCACATGCCCAATCTCTTTGACGACTTGAAGACTCGATATGATGTAGAGCAAATAGCCGGCGACAGACAGAATGATCGCCGGCGGAATAATGGAACCTGCGACCGTCTGAATCGTCATGATCGATGCGTCTTTGCGACTCATCACTTTTCGGTGGTCAAGGTAGTGTTGTGTCATCAATATGCCGTAGTCGACCGTCGCCCCCAACTGCACCGTACTGATGACGAGGTAACCGATAAAGACGAGCGGTGTCCCCGTGATGTAGGGTACAGACAGATTAATCCACACGGCAAGCTCAATGGTCAGAACGAGTACGATCGGAATGACAAGAGACCTGAACGTCACCATAATCACGAGGAATATGGCGAGTATCGCGAGACCATTGACAATCGTTAAATCGTGCGTAATCGTTGTCTTCATGTCAAGAAGAACGACATTGGCGCCGGCGAGATGCGTGTCCCCTTCCGGATACGCGTTGTCGATGATCGTTCGCAGTCTCTCCGCCAGCTCGAACGTCTCAGGGCTCTCTTCGGGTGAGTCGGCAATGAGCACGATTCGGCTGTAGTTCTGCGAAACAAGCGGCGAAATCACGCGTTCCGGTAACAGATCGATAGGCACACCCGTTCCTACCATGTTGACGTAACCGATGACCGTCTTCATCTCGGGTTGCGCTTTCAATTCTTTTACGAGCTTCTGCTCCGTCGCCCACTCGCCTCTCGGGACGAGCAAAGCCATCTGCATGTTGTCTCCAAATGTATCTCTAAGGAAAGCGACATCGCTCCCCGCCCGCGATTCCTTCGGATACTTTCCTCCTCCGTAGAGGAAATCGTTCGATTTCTGTCCGAGGTATGCTGGAACGGCGAGCAGTAACGCCAAAATGACAACGGGAATGGCGATGCGCGTCACGACGCGGCTGAACCCTTTGAAGGACGGCAGCAGGGAACGATGTGTCGTCTTATCGATCAATTTATAGCTCAAGAGCGCGAACGCGGGCAACAGAAGAAAGACTGTAATCAGACTGATGACTACACCGCGCGCAAGTACGAGTCCCAGATCCTTACCGATGCTGAAACGCATGAAGATAAGCGCGAGAAATCCGAAAAGCGTCGTCAAGGCAGAAGCGTTGATAGGAGCGAAACTCTTTACAATCGCCTGTCTCATCGCCTCCTTCGGCTCCATCCCCTCCTCGCGGTAGTCTCCGAATCGATGCAACAAGAAAATCGCGTAATCCATCGAAACGGCAAGTTGCAGTACGGAACTGACCGCCTGCGTGATAAAAGAGACGTCCGTCGCGAAAGAGTTCAAGCCCATATTAATGAGCACGCCCGCGGAAATGACAAGCAAGAAGAGAATCGGCTCCACCCATGAGCGCGTCAATAAAAGCAGAATAATCAAGGCGACAGGAACCATGAAAGCGATAATGGTTGTCATCTCTGATGACACGGCACGTTGCATGAACGATTCTTCGACAACTTCCCCTCGTATATATCCTTCTTCACCGACGAGCTCTTCCAGCTCTGACAGCGCTTCCTGCACATCGACATCGTCCGCAATCGTCAGCTGGAACAGTGCGATACCACCTTTCAGAAACCCTTCAACGAATTTCTTATCTTGAAGTTCAAGTGGAATGGCGAGATCGAGCTGATCATCAATCCAAAGAACTTCATCGACAAAATCGAGCGATTGCAGTTTTTCCTTCATCGCGAGTCCTTCGGCAAGATTCCGGACGGGATAACCGACTTCCGTATTGGGTACCGCCTGCTCAAACTCCTCACCCATTTTTTCTATGGCGATTGTAGAAGAGACACTCTTCGGCAAATAAGACGAGAGATCGTAGTTTACTTTGACTTTAAAAGAAAGAAAGACACTTACGACCATAAGCGCCACAAACACAAAGAATATGATCACACGGAATTTGACGATATACTCCGCCAGTTTATTCATTCTTTTCTGTCAAGAAGAAATCAAAAGACACGACAAAGTCTATGATTTATCTTGACACCCTCCGTTCGACTCGATCTTTATATAACAGGCGTCGCGACACGCAATATACACGACACATGTATCGTAACAGTCGTTCGTGTAGTGATTCGGACATGAATTTGACAATTTTGTGGAGATGATGACTTGACATGCAACACTATTTTTACATATGTCCACTAAGCAACACATTGTATAAAAATGTCAAATAGTGCTACAATACGGAAAGAAACTAACAGGTTCTCGTTTCGTTGGGAAACCGCGTCCAACACGGGGAGAAACACAAACTTGAGAAGATCACATGAGTCCAACGAACAGACAACTTTTAACGGAGGTCAACCCTTTATGAACAACAAGAGGACTTCTACAACTAAACAAATGGCACCGCATTTAACTGCCGAAAAACAGATGAAAGAAAACAGTCGGAAGAGAGACGATCGGCGTACTCGCCGTACCGTCGGCGCACTCCAGAAAAGTCTCATAAAACTCCTTCTGAAGAAGCCTCTGCGCGATATCACCATCACGGAGCTCACCGAATCTGCCGATATCAGCAGAACGACCTTCTACCTCCATTACACCGATATCAATGATTTGTTCAGCAGCTTAGAAGATGATATCTACAGACGGTTTGAAAAAATCATCCACGAAAGTCTCGTCGATTCATCCATGATTCTTCACATAGAAGTCGATAAATCCGGAAATGTGCAGTTGCCGACTCTCTATGAAGTTTTCAAATTTATCGACGACAACACAGACCTCTGCATCATATTGCTTACAAATCCTGACAGCACTTTCCTTAACAGAATTTGGGAGGAAGGGCGCACAACGTTGATGAGCAAAACGGCGGCCACGCACGATAGGAAGGTAAACCGCGCCTTTGAATACTATTACTACACGATCGCGAACGGCGTTCGAGGGTTGATCGAGCATTGGCTCGAGACAGGCATGAAGGAGTCGGTCGATGAAGTGTATAGAATCTCAACCGATTATATCGTGCACAATTTGTCATTCCTACAACGCGAGAGCACACAGCAGAAAGGAATAGCACTGACATGAATTACGACAAGATAAGAAAACAAATGATCGATGCCGCAGAAGAACTTATCAAGGAAGCGTATTACACACGTCCCGGCGATATTTTTGTCCTTGGCTGCAGCACCAGCGAAGTACTTGGAGTTCAAATCGGCAAGGGTTCAAGCCAAGAAGTCGGATCGCTCATCATCGAGACGCTAATCCCCATCGTCAAAACGCACGGTCTCAACCTTGCCGTGCAGGGCTGTGAGCATATCAACCGTTCGCTCGTCGTAGAGCGAGATGTCATGCTGCAAAATCATCTAGAAGAAGTGAATGTCGTCCCCGCCCTTCACGCAGGCGGCGCGTGCTCCGTCGCCGCATACGAACAATTCGACCAACCCGTCATGGTTGAGCATATCACCGGTACGCTCGGCATCGACATCGGTGACACGGAAATCGGCATGCACATTAAACACGTCCAACGCCCCGTCAGGCTCTCCGTAAAAATGATCGGAGAAGCGAGGGTGACAGCTCTCATGTACCGTCCAAAGCTCATTGGCGGAGAACGCGCACAGTATCTGAAGTAGAAAATCAACCTTGAGGCTGATAAGGACTCACTTCTTTTCAGCCATTACTTTTTAAGTTCCTCTTCGGTTAATATGCGAATTACTTTGCATGGATTGCCTGCAGCAATAACACCGGAAGGGATACTTTTCGTGACAACGCTCCCGGAACCAATAATAGTATTATCACCTATCTCAACACCCGGATTAATGGTTACATTAGCACCACACCAAACGTTATTACCAATTATTACTTTTTTTGCAACACACCAAAGTTCAGATCTTTCTTTTGGTCCAATAGGATGATTGGCGGTGAATATTCCAACTCTTGGTCCAAACTTCACGTTATCTCCGATTATAATTTCCGCACCATCAAACATGATGCAATCGAAGTTTGCGAAGAAGTTATTACCTATGGTTATGTTGCACCCGAATTCGCATCGAAAATTTGTTTCAAAAACAACATTATCTCCAACCGATTTTAACAAGCGTTTTAAAATCGTGTTTCTCTTCTCAATCGGTTGTCCAAAGCTGTCATTAAATTCTTTGTTTAGTTTGTACGTTTGTTCACGTTTTTCGTTAATTTCCGCAGTTCCGTCAATGTATGGATTGCCTGCCAACATATTCTCCTGTTGTTTTCTAAAATCCATCTTATTAATATTCCTTTCCGTAATTAACGACCAATCACCTGATTATGAATAAAATTGTACCTTTTTTGTTCGAACGTTTTCGGGATACCTTGAACTGGTTGCGTTCAGACAATAAAGATGCTTAGAGATTCATTTCATCTTTCCCATAAGCCTCTCGTAAACACGCCGCGAGAATCTGGCGACAACTCCTCTTCTAATACTAGGCAACACAGTTATGACCGAATCAAGTCGTGTGATGCTAATTCTAGCAAAAATCTGTAGAATTGCGTTTGTTGTTCCGAGCAAGAAAGAAAAAGACTCTGAAAATGAAATAAGGTTGCCACAAAAACTTAAACTGTATCAACGTCCACGTCCTGAATTGTGTTAAGATTGAGCAGTTGATACAATACACTAAAGTTGACTTGGCATACTTGCCTTTATTTGCCGAAGATATAATATGAGTAAGATAATAACCACTGGGAATTGCCTTTTTGACCCAAGCAGTCTCGACAGCTAGGAGATAACAGTAATGCAAAAAAGAATAGAAAATAATATAGAAAACACCTCTAAGCAAACAATAATGAGTTCGCTCAAAGAAACACTTCGACAAATTTACAATAAAGAGCTGCCGCTGGACCACCTTGTATTTTTGTACACGGCTGCCGCAGGTATTCTTATGTCCATATTCGGGCTCGGATATAACATGTTGCAGGGCATAGGCGTTTTTTCGTTGCCGGTGCTCGTGCTATACCTAACGATAACCATTTCGAGTGTGTTATACAGTGTCGTAAAGAAGCGTTGGTACGGCGCTGCCGTGATTGTATTGGGCGTATCCGTGTTTTTTCTGATTCCTTTTCTTTGGTTTACAATCGGTGGAGTGACCGGCTCCACCGCCCCCATGATGCTAACGGGCGCTCTGTGTATAGCTCTTGTTTTCAGAGGAGCAGTGCGCACAAGTATGTTAGTCGCGGAAGGGATCATGTTACTTGTCTTTGTCGGGTTGGAATACCATTTCCCGAATATTGTCGTGCATTATTCCTCCCGCACAGAACATTTCATGGATATGGCGTTCGGTCTGACCATGAGTTTCGTGGCCAATACAATATTGGCTTTCACGGTGAAGGATCAATACGCGAGGGTGCGGGATGAAAAGACGCGCTTGGTGCATCGCTTGGAGCGCCTCTCGCTGACCGATGCCCTAACCGGTTTATACAATCGCCGCTTCCTATCGGCGAGTATCGACGAGGAAATGCGCCTAGCATACGACAAAGGCTCGCGATTGACACTCTGCATACTGGACATCGACCATTTTAAAGATATTAATGACACTTATGGACACGAGTATGGCGACGAGGTACTGTTCAATATCGCGCAGATCATGGAGGCCAGTCTGACAGAAGGAGAAATTTTCGGTCGATATGGCGGAGAAGAGTTTGTGGTGCTGTTTCCAGGCAAAACACCGAGAGAAGCACTGCCCACAGTACGAGCACTTGGCGATCATGTGAGGACACATGGATGGACCCATGGTAAACCAGTCACGATTTCCGGCGGACTTAGCGACTATGTCAAGGGGATCTCTTACTCCGAGTTTGTAGAGGCCGCGGACAAAAATCTCTATATTGCCAAACGAGAGGGACGTGACAGGATGATCTATCGTTAGCTATCTCGATGTAATATCGCTATCCCTCCGGAAAACGAGCAAAGACTTCATCCGCCGTATAGCGTTCTGTCGTAGTCTCTGCTATGTAATCAGCTTCATCAAGTTTCGCTTCTACATCTTCTGTAAGTGCGGCATAATGCTCCAAACTCATAACAACCATCGTTCCATAGCCATTTTTGGGGTCATATACCAGAAGAGTGGCACGAGTTCTGTAGATTTGTAGAAGATATACCTTATTTTAGGGATCTTCGCTTGCACCACAAAAATTAGTAGCGCAGTTCTCTACTAGGCTAAAAATTAAGAAAAATAATTAAGGGGAGCCAAATCAGTTTTCAGCTCCCCTTATCGATGACTTCTCTTAATAGTCGATTTGATCTAATCCCTTTGCCTAAATTTTTTCTTGCGCAGTGCTAACAGTAATCCGCCAGCAGCTAAGAGTATAAAGCTTGACCACAGATATATCCCGCCGCTCTCTCCCGTTTTCGGAGTAGTGTCGTCCGGTTGAGTTTCCTGAGTAGTTTCTGCTTTGATTTCTATCACTCCGTAGGCGGTACCTGAAATAGACACGATTTCTACCGGATGTTTCCCAACCGAAAGGGTCTCAAGGAATGTGGGTTTGAAGGTAACAATCGTCGAGCCTTCTTTCGCATCATAGTTGGATTCATCGACCTCTTCTCCATCTACATTGACATGTAAGAAGTCTTTAAAATCAGCACTTGACGTGAAGCTGGCATACACGTTCGAACCCTTGCTCCATGGAGGAGGCTGTTGAGTCATTTTGATCTCAAAAGATTCAGTCGGATCGGGATGTGTCGGATCAGTTCCGGTCGTCGGCGTTGGCGTAGTCGTCGACGTCGGTGTGGTCGTCGACGTCGGTGTAGTCATCGACGAGGTTGTGGTCGTTGACGTGGTTGTAGTTGTCGACGTCGCTGTGGACGTCGATGTGGTTGTGGTCGTCGACGTGGTTGTAGTTGTCGACGTGGGTGTAGTCGTCGACGTGGGTGTGGTCGTTGACGTGGTTGTAGTTGTCGACGTGGGTGTGGTCGTTGACGTGGTTGTAGTCGTCGACGAGGGTGTGGTCGTCGACGTGGGTGTAGTCGTCGACGTGGGTGTGGTCGTTGACGTGGTTGTAGTCGTCGACGAGGGTGTGGTCGTTGACGTGGTTGTGGTCGTTGACGTGGTTGTAGTTGTCGATGAGGGTGTGGTCGTTGACGTGGTTGTAGTTGTCGATGAGGGTGTGGTCGTCGACGTGGTTGTAGTCGTCGACGAGGGTGTAGTCGTCGACGAGGGTGAGGTCGTGGGCGGCGACGAGGGTGTCGGCGGCGGCGTGGTTGTAGTCGTCGACGAGGGTGTAGTCGTCGACGAGGGTGAGGTCGTGGGCGGCGACGAGGGTGTCGGCGGCGGCGTGGTTGTGGTCATCGACGAGGGTGTGGGCGTTGGCGTCGGCGAGGTTGTCGTCGGCGGTGTAGTTGTGGGGGGCGGAGTGGATATGACAGTTACAGTTGCAGTACCGGATTTAGTGCTGTCGCCATTTGAAGTTGCTTTTACGGTTAAGGTGCCTGCGTTTTCATCTGCGGCTACCGTAAGCATACCGCTGTCGGAGATTGTCGTTCCGGGGGAGTTGTTATCTTCAACCGACCATGTAACCGTGTCGTTATACGCTCCCGTGCCTGTCACGGTTGCGGTGAAACTCTGTGTTTTACCAGTTTCTACACTTACCGTATCAGGAGCAACCGCGACGGAAGTGATGGTATACACCGCTTCAAAAGCACCGATGTCTAAACCTGCGCCCTGCGGTCTGGTCGTGCCAAGCTGATCCTTATTGGGAACCTTAACGCCGTTACCAATATCTTCTCCGACGGGCAGTCCTTTATCTATTGCCGAGCTGCCGGTGCCCAACTTATAGATGTAGACTTTAACGGGGTCCGTTTCGGGCGCTAAATCCGCGTCAACCCCGTTCAGCAGGGGATTGGTTTGAATGAGATCCTCTATGTTTTCATTCGCCTTTTCTACAAGTAAGGCTTCGACCACGCAGTTTTTCAGGGTGAGGGTACCTCCATACTGATAGATGTCCGCGCTGCATTCGTCTTGGGCAGTGTTACCCCACAGGATCGTGTTTGCCAGTGTCGGATAGGCGTCTAAGTTGAACATCCCGCCGCCAGCGTAAAGAAGCGCCGTATTGCCGGAAAAGGTGCAGTTTACCACCGTCGGGCTGGAGTCACAGTTTTGCATCCCGCCGCCGTTATAATTCGCCGTGTTGCCGGAGAAGGTGCAGTTTACCACCGTCGGGCTGGAGTTATCGTTGAACATCCCGCCGCCAACGCCAAGAAGCGCCGTATTGCCGGAGAAGGTGCAGTTTACCACCGTCGGGCTGGAGTCATAGTTTTGCATCCCGCCGCCATTACTCGCCGTGTTGCCTGAAAAGGTGCAGTTCTCCACCCTCGGGCTGGATTTCTCGTTATACATCCCGCCGCCGTCAGAATTCGCCGTGTTGCCGGAGAAGGTGCAGTTTACCACCGTCGGGCTGGAGTTATAGTTGTACATCCCGCCGCCTTGTCTATCCCATTCGCTGTAATGGGCATTTGCGTTTCCACCCGTCACGGTAAAACCGTCCAGACGCGTGTCGTCGGGTGTTGCACCCGACCCGCCCGTCACGACGTGTAAGTTCACATCATTGCCGCTCAAGGTGGTCACGTTATCAACCCAGTTTCGGTCGGATAGGCTCGTCTCTCCCCCGGCGAAGCCGCCGTAGACCTTGACGCCTCTCTTCAAAGTGAAGGTATTCGTTTCGACGGTGCCCGGAGTATAAGTCCCCTTAGCCACCAAGATTTCATGGCCATCTTGGGCTTTGCTATTCATTACGTCTTTCAAGTTCGACGAGGCATTGTCCCAGCTTGTGCCCTTCTGATTTCCTGCCCCGTTCTGTGTTACATACCACGTCTTTGTCGGCTCTTCGATATCAGCTTCAAAAGCACCGATGTCTACACCATCGCCCTGCGGTCTGACCGTGCCACGCTGATCCTTGTTGGGAACTACGATGCCAGAGTCTGCCACTACTTCCGTACCAATGTCCAGCCCCATGTCTATCGCCGAGCTGCCGGTGTCCAATCCATAAATATACACATCAGCAGGAGTCGCAGGGGCGCCGCCCGTCTTATTCAATGCTTTCAGCTTGGGGGCATCATTAATGAGGTCTTGTTTGATCAAATCCTGATCCTGAATGTTTATGAATTTGCACTTACTGTCCACATCGACCACGCAGTTTTTCAGGGTGAGGGTACCTTGCAACTGATAGATGTCCGCGCCGCTTTCGTTTCGGGCGATGTTGCCCCACAGGATCGTGTTTGCCAGTGTCGGATTGGCGTATAAGTTGAACATCCCGCCGCCAGTATTCGCCGTGTTGCCGGAGAAGGTGCAGTTTACCACCGTTGGGTTGGAGGAGTTATAGTTTTGCATCCCGCCGCCATTATGATCCGCCGTGTTGCCGGAGAAGGTGCAGTTTACCACCGTCGGGCTGGAGTTCTCGTTGTACATTCCGCCGCCATTACCATTACTCGCCGTGTTGCCTGAAAAGGTGCAGTTCACCACCGTCGGGCTGGAGTTATTGTTTTGCATCCCGCCGCCATTACTCGCACTGTTGCCTGAAAAGGTGCAATTCACCACCGTCGGGCTGGAGTAGTAATTGTTATCCATCCCGCCGCCGTTATAAATCGCCGTGTTGCCGGAGAAGGTGCAGTTCGCCACCGTCGGGCTGGAGTTATTGTTGTACATTCCGCCGCCTTGTAGGCCCGAGCCGATGTGTTCAGCGTTATTTGCGTTCCCACCCGTCACGGTAAAACCGTCCAGACGCGTGTCGTCGGGAGTCGCTTCCGACCCGCCCGTCACGACGTGTAAGTTCACATCATTGCCGCTCAAGGTGGTCACGTTATCAACCCAGTTTCGGTCGGATAGGCTCGTCTCTCCCCCGGCGAAGCCGCCGTAGACCTTGACGCCTTTCTTCAAAGTGAAGGTATCCGCTTCGCTCTCACCCGGGCTGTAAGTCCCCTTAGCCACCCAGATTTCATGGCCAACTTGGGCTTTGTTATTCATTACGTCGTTCAAGTTCGACGAGGCATTGTCCCAGCTCTTGCCGTCCTGATTTCCTGCCCCAGTCTCGGTTACATACCACGTCGTCGTCGGTTCTGCGATAACCATCCCCGGCAAGAGCATCAGGCACATACATAGCGCCAACAACGCTGAAAATGTCCTTTTTCTCATTTTCATATTCATTTTCATATTCCTCTTGCAATATACCGTTTTCTTGTCAATGCAAATTTCTTCTGTTTTGACAACCATGCTTCAGTCTTACTATGCTTCTCCAAGCACCTGTTGAATGATTCCTCTAAATCATAGCTTCGCCACCGTCTTTCGACCTTGGTATCAGTGGACGAAGTTTCTGTTTGTATCCGCACATGTAAAGATATCGGGGAAGGGGAGTACACCGAAGCGATATGCACTGAACGCAGGTCTCTTATCCGCGGTGGCGAATTACCTTTGGCTAGGTTCATCTGTAAAACACCGCCTCCCTATGCTTTCACCTCTAAGATCAAGCAGTATTTCGTTTTTACGACCCATCAAATGCGACTATTAGTCTTGAATTTTATTGTACAACTTTTCTCTTTTAAAATGTAAGCTTTTTTTTATTATTTAGTATTAATTTGCAGATTTGAGAGCCGCCTAAATATAGATTGACTGCCTTTCATGTAGATAGTTTCGGGCTGACATCAAACAGTCGAAATCTGTGCTCGTTTAGAGCAGAATATCGCTTCTTGCACCATTTCGCTTATTTTGGCATTCTCTTAAAACCTTGATTCATCAATGTTTCAAGATATAAAAAAGACGACTGGCGGATTGTATCCGCTTTGTCGTCCTTTTATGGCTTACGTCAACAAAACGAATACAATCCACTTGAAAGTATGGCTTGGGTGCGTTTCTTAAATTGGGTGCAAATCTACTTACGTGTGTAACGTGTTGAAGTAGAAGAACGGGGGGAAATAGCATAACAGATGGCACGTCCAATCCGGGACATTGGAAGTCGGATGAATGTGTAAGCTTGAAGTTAAGGATTTTGACCTCAAGTCTCTTTTCATCTCTTCTTCTTGCAAGTTGTTGATGATATTTACCGGTGGATGAGTTTTATTTCGCGATCATAACTTAGAAATTGCTTTGTAACTTAAATTAGGTTATAATTCAAATTAGAGTTAGGTTGTTTTTATCCTATTTTTATAGCATGATGGTCTTGAAGGAGGTGGATAAAATGATAATTAATACGAAAACGCTTGTATCGATTACCGAAGCCAATCAGAATTTTTCCAAGGTAGCCCGCTTGGTTGATGAAAACGGAATTGCTGTTGTAATGAAGAATAACGTCCCGCGATACATCATTATGGAATTCAGTCAGATTGAGCAAGAAGAAATTGCTGCACAAGAAGATGTTATGACTCTATCAAATCGTTTTATTAATAAAAATCGTAAGGCTTACGAGGCGCTGGCAAAGTGATCAGACTAAGTCGCGAACAGATAATCTTATTGCATGAGCATTTAATAGCTGAAACCGGCGGCACTGCAGGAATCAGAGATGAAGGGTTACTTGATGCCGCCATTCAAGCTCCTTTTATGAGCTTTGACCAAAAGGAATTATTCCCTTCCATTCAACAGAAGGCGGCAAGGCTCTGTTTCCGTTTGTCGATGGAAATAAGCGAATCGGCACACACGTCATGCTCGTTTTCCTTGGATTGAACGGGATTGAGCTTGAATACGCACAGAAAGAGCTCGTAGACATTATTCTCAGCATCGCATCAAGTCACTCATCATTCGAAGAACTTCTCAAATGGATCCTTGACCACCAAAAATAAAAAACTCAGTAGCTGATTTTATATCAACCACTGAGTTCTGAATTGGAGCCTGCGGACAGATTCGAACTCCCGACCTGCCGCTTACAAGGCGGCTGCTCTACCAGCTGAGCTACGCAGGCGCGCGGAATTAATCGTACCCGACCGTTACATTTCTGTCAACTTACCAACAAGTTAATTCCACAATCATGGCAGCTCAGCTCATCCATATTCTCTATCGAAGATTCACCTTACCCACTTGGCGCTTGGTATAGAAGTAACTGAACACAATGAACGCAAGTGCAAAAATAAACACACCTAGCCCGAAATCAAAATGTCCCCCACCGCGCTCGATCACCTCTTCCATGGGTATGTTCTGTCCAGTTATCCCAATTCCCAGTAAGTTGTGAATAGGCATCTCCGTAACCACGCGCATTTGCAAAGAGGTTTCTCCAAAACTGATACGAAGTGAAAGCGGAACGAAGAGAAGCCCCAAAACACCTAAAATCTGATTCACGACGTATAGGATGATATACACAAGAAACGGGCCGCCGACACCGTAGCGACTGAATCGACGTCCCATACCGACCGTGACGGAAAAACTCATCATCGTGAAAAAACTCACATACATGAGAATCCAAACTCCAAGGACGAGAAGAATTCCCGCAAAAACACTCAGTCCAAATTGGGGTGGCCATGATCCCATGAATTGTAAAAACTCATTAATCGCCTGCATCGCTTTTCCCTTTGAAAGTCCTTCAGTCAATAATATGATGAAAAAACCCAAGACGGCGATCGAGGAAGAAAACACATACAGAAAAAATCCGCTGAATAATTTCGCATGATAGCGCTGTGATGACGTCACGGGAAGCGTATGCGTCAAGTATCCTTGGTTCGTGTAAAAATGGCGGTAGTAGTGACTCAACACAAGTACGAGTACTACAGGTACAAGAGCCATCGTGGCGATGTTTGCAATGACATACATGAGCGTTCCGACAACGGGAATGTTGAAGCTTCGAAAAACGAAAGCGCTTGCCAACAAAAGGGTGTAGATAGGGATGACCCATTTGAGCTGTGAGCGCATCATGCGAAAATCAAGTTTAATCAGTTTACCCAACATAGTAGTACTCTCCTCCTCTGACAGGGGCATAAAGCTCACGAAAATACTCATCGACACTTTTGCCTTCATTCGCTCTCAGATCCTCAACCGACCGATCCAACCGAATGTAGCCTTCATCCATAAAGACGACACGATCAAAAAGCATCTCGACATCGCCAATCAAGTGCGTGCTCAAAATGAGTGTGCTCCCGGGATTATGGTTTCGCAAAATGCTCTCGAGGATGGTTTGTCTCGCCGCAGGATCGATCCCGCTCATCGGTTCATCAAGGATGTAGACAGGTACGTCACGGCTCATGACAAGCGTCAAATTCGCCTTCTCCTTCATGCCTCGCGACATCGTCTTGAGCGGTTGTTTCGGGTGAAGAGAAAATTCTTCCAACATACGCATCGCTTTAGGCTTGTCAAAATCGCGATAAAAATCTTCAAAAATGGAAAATGCCTCTTTCATCGTCATCCAGTCGCTGAGGTACGTCTGTTCGGGTAAGTATGAGACGAGATGACGCGCCTGTGTCGGCTTCAAGCCTAGAACCGAAACGCTCCCCTCGTCGGGTTGCAATAACCCCATGATCAGCTTAATCAGCGTTGTTTTGCCGCAACCGTTCGGTCCTAAAAGCCCGACGATCTCCCCTTCATTAATTGAAAGACTGACATCCTCGATACCGCGTCTCGAGCCGTATCGACGAGTCAAATTCCTAATGTCCACCGTGTTATTCATCGATCCACCCTTTCTCGATCATCTCAATGATCTCGATGATCTCCTCGCGCCTGATCCCAAGCGCCTTCATCTTCGCGATGAAATCCTTTATCGTGTTTTTCGATTCTTCCTTTCGGCAATCGCTAATTAACTGATCTGAAGCGATAACAAATCTGCCCGTCGTTCGCTCACTGCGCGTCAACTCCAATCGATCCATCTCGACAAAAGCTCGTTGCACCGTATTCGGGTTGACGCCGTACTCCATGGCGACATCGCGCACTGAAGGCAATTGGTCACCTCGCAACAGTTCCCCTCGCAAAATCTTGCCGCGGAAAATATCGATAATCTGCAAATAAATCGGAACATCGTGCAAGAATTTATAACTCACCACAACCTCCTTTACCTTTGGCGCCTTGCTGTATTACTATCTTAATACAATAAAACAAACCGCGTCAAGCTGGGAGTTTAATTTTGCTGATATTTTTTTGTTAATTGAAAAATTACACACTGATTTCGGGTACGAAATCCAGAATATCAATATTAACTGAAAAAATGCACACATGTTTCGGGCGCATAGTTCAGAAATTCGATATTAATTGAAAAACTGCACTATGATTTCGGGTACGAAATCCGGAATTTCAATATTAGTTGGAAAATTGCACACGTGTTTCGGGCGCATAGTTCAGAAATTCGATATTCCAATCCTGTTTTCATCTGCCGCACACAGTTTTTTTGTCAAGCGTTGCAAGTCCTGAAACGACCTTTTTCCGAACATTATGACAATTATTGTGTGACTTTTTTGAGAGTGTTCAGGGTGTCTGATTTTCATGCTCAACGGTCGAAAAAAGAGTATTATATTGTTAACTAAATTCTATTTAACATTGATTAATATGTGATGTTGAGCCGGGCGATATTTTACGTTATTCTGTCAAGCTCATTTTCGATGAGTATAGAGAATTGTCTGAGCGGACCGGTTTTAGCATCGGTATGACAGCAAATAGTAGGAGCTCTTATGACTGAATGGTCGAAATATGTACAGAATCCGGCATTTCTTGAGGCCACACGCATGACGCTGTTCGATCCCGATACGCGAGATGTGCTTATTAAGTGGACGGGTATAAAGAGCGGGATGCGTGTGTTGGACGTAGGCTGCGGCACCGGTGCTTTGACTTTCTATCTGGCTGAAGGCGTGAGCGGCTGCGAGTTTGTCGGGCTTGATATTGACGAACGATTCATAGCTATTGCCAACGATAAAAAGGAAGAATATGCCAAAAGCGGCAACAGCTTTACATTTATGACGGGAGACGCGTTGAAGCTCCCCTTTGATAATGCTTCCTTTGGCGCTGTGGTGTCGCACACCTTCCTGACCAATGTGTCCGATCCTCATTTGGCGCTGCGCGAGATGATGCGCGTCGGACGCACGCTAAGTCCGGTCACATCGATCACCGCGCAATCCTTTGAAAACATACCTGCGCATCATGGTTTTTATACAAAGAAGCATCTTGTCTATTTAGAGGAATGGGCGGAGCTTTTTCTCAAACTTTATACGGCGTACGAAGAAGTGCTGCCGAGGAAAGATTATCTATTGGGTTGTGAACCTCTGCTCGTGCCCAGATTGTTTTCCGACGTGGGCATGTGGGATATTAGGATGCATTCCCTAGGCAGGGGCTATTCTCTAAGCAACGCGGCGGTGGAGGACTCGGTCAAGCGGCGTTATATCGAGCTTATATACGAGGCGGAGCTTGAGAAGCTTGACGCCTTTTGTGAGCTTGAGGCGTTTCGTGAGAAGATAACAGATAAGGAAGCGGAAAGATTTCGCGAGCTCATGACGATTCGCCGCGACTTGTTGCTTGCGGAGTGCGGCGAGAATGCCATATGGGAATGGAATGGGGGAGCCACCCTCGTGATGACAGGTATCGTGCCGCCTACGGTGCGTACGTTGCTGCGCCTGGCGGGCAAGGATCAAAACAAAGATGAAAAGGATGAACGAGGATAAAAGACCGCTTGCCTTGCTGACGCAAAGGTATCCACAGCTTACGCTTGCGGTCGAAGCAGGCATGTCGCAGTCTGATGAGTACAAGGCGATCACTCAGCGCGGGAGGATGCCGGTAGTGTTGCCGTACACCTTTTCGGACTGCACGGCTACGGAGCTTTATACGGAGCATACCGAGGCCGGTGACGTGGAGATACTCGTGTTGCCTGACAGAGGCGACTTTGTGCGTTTCGTGCAAGTGATGGCATATCGCTGTGAGCCTCGGGAGGTACCGCCCTCAATGGGGGCTGTCACGATCAACAACATTAACAACTGGCGCAGGATAGAAGCGCATAAAAATGAATACTTGCTGTCGGGTAAGACCGACTGGGACGAAGAATTTAAGAGATTTACAGCTGTTCCTCAAAACTACCGCGACTCGATCATTGCTCTGTCAAACGGAGCGTATAGCGCGCTGCCGTACACTGAAACAAGCTGCGAAAGCGACGAGGAGTGGATTCGCGCGTCTCTGACCATACGCAAATATCACGAACTGACTCATTTTATAAACCGAAGATTGTTCCCTGAAAACAAGGAAACGTTGCGCGACGAGGTCATAGCTGACTCTGTGGGTATCGTGGCGGCGTTTGGGAAATATGACATTTCCTTAGCACAAAGGGTGCTTGGGATATACGGCGGTGAATTCAGAACGGGTGGACGGCTTTCGAACTATACCGAAAGTGACGAGGAGTTAGTCTTGTGGATAGCACGCGCTATTGAGCTTACGGAAAAGATTTTTGGCTTTGTTAAAATGCACAGTGAACTTACTCCGTTGCAGCTTCAGCTCGCGCTGGAGCGTGAGGAGATAGGGGTATAACAGAATAGTCTTGCGTCCAACTCACGCGACATTGTGATGGCGTTTGAACCTTAAAACATGTCATAATAGATACATGGAAAGGAGGATCATATGATAATTGAGAAAAACGTAAACAACGATACCGTTGAGATCGTCCTTGAGGGTAAACTGGATACTAAAACCGCTCCTCAGCTCGATCTTGAGATGGCGGGACTCAAAGACATGCGCTCCGTAGATATGGATTTTGCCAAGCTCGACTATGTATCGAGCGCGGGGCTTAGGGTGTTACTCAGTGTACAAAAGCACATGAACACGTCAGGCGGAAAATTTGTTATACGAAACGTCAACGAGTCGGTTATGGAAGTGTTCGAGATGACCGGCTTCGCGGATATACTGACCATCGTATAATCCGAGAATGGCTTGAAAAGACGCTTCGGTCGTGAGGATAATCTCAAAATCAAAGAAAATCGTATGATCCGTGCATAGCTTGAAAAGACACAGAAAATTCGGATAAATGAGGTTGTCGGAGCCGCCGTGAAGATCGTGCTTCGCGGCGGCTTTTGAAACTTTTTTATGCTATCTGGCGGCGTGCAAGCTCCGCGAACCTGCCGTCTAGAGCCATCAATTCCTCGTAGTTGCCGGACTCGATGATCCTTCCGTCTTCCAAGACCAATATTCGATCACAGTTCAAGACGGTGCTCAAGCGGTGAGCGATTACGACGCGTGTTGTGTTTAATTTTTCAAGGCTTTCACATACAAGCGCCTGGTTCACGTTGTCAAGAGCGCTGGTCGCCTCGTCGAAATAGATTATCTTCGGGTTATTTACGATGGAGCGCGCGATGAGTATGCGCTGGCGCTGGCCGCCTGATATCGTGCCGGCGCCCTCCGCAACGACCGTGTGCAGACCCATGGGCATTTCGGCGATATCATCCTTTAGGCCGACTGCCTCAATGACCTCCATGACGCGCTCCTTTGATATGTCGCCACCGGTGATGGTGATGTTTTCGTAAATGCTGCCTACAATGAGCTGACCTTCCTGCAACACCACGCCCAAGCGCTTCCTCAGCTCGCGCTTGTCGAGGTTGTCTATGTCCTTGTCGTCGTAGTATACCTTGCCAATCGTTGGTTTCTCAAAACCCAGAAGGATCTTAAGGAGCGTCGATTTGCCTGAACCGGAGGAACCGACAATGCCTACATACTCGCCCGGGTTTATGACGAAGTTAATGTCGTTTAAGACCATATGGCCTTCCTCGCTGTAGCGAAAGGACAGATTGTTGACCTCAATCTTACCCTCAAGCTTGCCTACGATCACGGCGTTCTCATCATATTCTTGCGGGGTCTCGAGCAGTGGCTTTACGCGCTCGTAGATGGGTATCGCGTTGTTGACCTGTAAAAATGCGGATACCACGCTGATCATCGCTGCAGAGAACGCTCCAAAGGCAGAGGTGAAGCCTATGAATTCACCAAACGAGATACCGAGATCTTTGGCAATCATCATGTAATAGAAAACTGAAGTGAACACCACGCCTAGGAACAAGTTGACGTTGGAGGCGAGGTTCGATAGTCGCTCGTTTTTGATGTGTACTTTTTTTATCTCGACGTATGGTTCAAGATATTGCAGAAGCGCTCTGTTTTCCACACCGGCGATCCGTATTTTTGCGATGCCGTTAAGTATTTGGTACATCAGCGAGGAGAGTTTTGAGTTGCCCTCTGTCATTTTCTTCTCCAATTTTATCTGCAAAAGACCGAATATCATCGTGATCGCCATGTTGATGAGAATCAGCAGGATGCCGATCCATGCCAGTTTTTTGGCGTATTTGAACATTCTAAACAGATACAGCAACGAGAAGATGGCGGATAACAGCGTTGTCATCGCGACCTCGGAGATCAACTTGAATATCGCTGAAATGCCGAGGGCGCGTATGGCGAGGTCAGCGCTTTCGTAGTTGTTGTAGAAGCTGATGGGCATGTTGTACAGGCGGTCGAACACCGCATTCTGCACGCCTATCTCCATCGCGTTGGAAGAACGGAATATCGCCAAGTTTTTGACCATGGTAAATGCGAGATTGCCCAATGAGAACGCGAGCATCAGAAAGCTTACCTGTACCAGCGTGCTCTGGTCGCCCAAAGGTATGTAGCTGTCGAATATCTTCTCATTTAAGTACGGCAGTAAAAGACCGATCAGCGTGCCGAACAGCGCAAACAACAACATGTTGAAAACATCGCTGCGCCTCACGCTTTTTAAACCGAAGCTTATAAGATCCTTAATGCTTATGCTTTTGTTTTCGAAAGGACGGTATATCATGTGTGCCCGCGGACGCACGGTCCTTGCGACCTCGGCGGTGACACGTACCACTTCGCCGCTTTCATGGTCGTACAGGACGTATTTGCCTACGCCCTTCGGCAGGCACAGCATCGGGTGACCGTCCTCCTCCGCATAGACGATGAGGGGCCCCGCGTCAGCCTTAAACCAGTTTTCTTCCAATAATAGGTCTCGGTATATGAAGTGCGATACTCTCGAGATATCCTCAATGGTAAAGCGTCTGCCACAGGCTTCCCTGATATCGTCGATGGATGCGATGTGTATGCCCTCGTGATGACAGAGGAGAGCCAGTGTGTCATATAGCAGGTTTCCGGAGCTGTAAGCTTTGGCCGCAAGTGCACTTTTCTTTTTGAAGAGTCTTAGTATGACTGAGAGACTTTTTTCATAGGTCGCCTTTTGCTCCTCCGAGGCGGCGTAGATATAGCCCTCCTCGGTGATGAGCCGCATGTTGACGCGCTCGATTATTTCATCCGCGAAATCCTCTAGGTTAGAAAAGCTCAGCTTGATTCTGTTGGCAAAATTGAATACCGTTTCCTCGGGAAGCTCGTTATGTTCTATAAGCGTCACTTCGTCAAGTCCGGCCAACATGAATAGCCAAGTGCCGAATTCCTCGGTCTCATGATACATGGCGGGTATCCTGCCGCCCTGCTCGACTTCGGTTATCAAGGTGCGGCGCCCGGTCTCGTTTTCACCGATCAGCTTCACTGCATACACAAGCGCGATTCCGTTTTCTACGGTATAGGAGCGGTAGGGATCATACGTAAGGTGAGTTTGAGGACCTTTTAAAGTAATTTGTTTCACGTCTGACACCTCCTAAATCGTGCTGATGAGCTTCTGGTAATGCCCCGGTACACCCATCAGCTCTTCATGCGTGCCGCGCTGGATGATCTTACCCCTGTCCATGACAATAATCTCGTCGCAGTCGCGAATCGCGCTCAGCCTGTGCGCGATGATGATGCATGTGCAACCTCTGCGCTTGATGTTATCCATAATCTCCTTTTCGGTCATGGGGTCGAGTGCGCTTGTGGCTTCGTCCATGATCAATATCGTGGGATTGGTGACCAGTGCTCGCGCTATCTCAAGCCTTTGTCGTTGACCGCCGCTCAAATTGCGACCGCCCTCGGCTAAGTAGGAGTCATACGCGCCGGGTCTTTTTGTTATGACTTCGTGTATGCACGCGTCCTTTGCCGCCTGTATGATGTCCTCATCACGCAGGGTGTCGTTCCACATCGTGATGTTGTCGTGTATCGTGCCGGAGAACAGCGATATTTCCTGACTAACCGTAGAAATGGAGCTGGTCTGTATCTCGAGAGGAATGTTGCGCAGCGAATCGCCGTCAACCGTGATATCGCCGCTCCACGGCATATAAAGTCCGCTTATGATCTTGGATACAGTGGATTTACCACTGCCGGAAGCGCCCACGAAGGCTATGCTCTTACCGCTTTGGAGCTTGAAGCTGAAACCCTCGATCAGCGGTTTTTCGAGCTTGCTGTAGCCAAAGGAGATGTCGTGCAGTTCGATCTGGCCGGACAGTTTTCCGATCCGCTCTACTTTTTCTTCACTTTCCTTAAAGACCTCGTCCTCCTCGTGACGCAGTATGTCGTCCACGCGGCTCATATCCGCCTTGATCTGCTGTATCCTTTGCACGAAGCCGACCAGCTCATTGACCGGCTCGATGAAAGCGGCCAACAATGTGTTGAAGGCAATCAGCATACCGGCTGTCAGGTTGCCACGTATAACGAGCACGCCGCCAATCATGAGTACCAGTATGTTGCAGATCTGCGAAGTAATCTGCGGCACGGAGTTGATTATCTGCTGTAACTTGCCGTGGGATTGTTTCTGCACCGATGATTTTGCGTAATAGCCAAGTACGCGACTTGCAAATTGGTTTTCAACGCCTGCCGCCTTAAGCGTCGTGATGATGTTGATGCCGGAGAATATGACGCCCGTCATCTTACCCTGATCTTGCTGCATCTTCATGATGGAGCGGGAGATGGTGTCTGAGGTGAGCTTGATGATCACAAAATTAATGATGACGGAGCCGACGCCGATAAGCGTCAACAGCGGACTGTACGACAGTAGCAGTATGAGGTAGAAGGCGGAGACGATAAGGTTCAATATGGACTGTCCAAGATCGCCCGCGATGAATTCCGCTACGCTGTTGTTGTTGGATACGCGAGAAGCCAGATCACCGGCGTACCGTTGGTCGAAGAATGACATCGGCAGGCGGAACATATGCGATAAAAGCCCATGTGTCGATATCAGTGACATCTTATTTTGAAGCTTCACCAGTATTGTATTGCGGTAGAAAGTAATGCCTGCCTGGAAAAGTGCTGAGCCCAGCATGGCGATAATAAGTATTTTGAGCCAATCCGTGCTGCCTCCTATCAGAATATCGTCGATGAATATCTGAGAGAATATCGGGGTCAAAAGTCCAGGGAAGACTAGAAATAAGCCTAAAAGTATCAGGTAGAGTATCGCGGATCTCTGACCCTTTAAGCGCTGCCTGGCATAGTGCACCAGCGTGCGGATCTTTTTGCTTTTGGTGAAGCTTTCGGTAGGCCAAAAAAATAATACGACGCCGGTGAAGCCTTCGTCCAGCTCCTGTTTCGTAAGTTTTCTACGTCCACGCGCAGGATCGTTCAGGTATGCGTATTTGCCCTTGACGCCCTCAAACACGACAAAATGGTTGAAATTCCAGTGTATGATACAGGGCAGGCGGTCTTCTTTCAGCAATGCCTCAAGGCCCATGCGGTAGCCCTCAGTTTCAAAGCCGTACTTTCTGGAGCCTTGCATAATCTTGCTAGCGCGACAACCGTCGCGGCTGACTCCGGTATCGACGCGTAGTTTGTCAAGAGGTACGTATTTGCCGTGGTAAGCCATGATCATGGCGAGTGATGCGGCGCCGCATTCGGTGCCCTCCATTTGAAAAATAGTGGGCGTTTTTACATACTTTTTCAAAATACACCCTCCTAGTCAGACTTTTCTACTTTCACCTTAAGTTTTTCCTTCAGGTATGGCAGAAGCTTTGTTATGGGGGCTTTGCTGTCTGTGATGACGTTGGCGTTCATCACGGTACCATCGCCTATGAATATCTCAGCACCCTTCTTGTTCGACCATTCATAGCCGCTTACGGTGTTTGCATCACGGTTTATGGTGACGATGACCTCCAAGGACGGTCCCTGCTGCTGCAATCCGCTAACCATAAGATCGTCACCGAGTCGGTCACGCATCTCCTGCGTAGAGGCTAGGCTGCTTGCGACGGAGATTATCTTGCCGTTCATATGACCGAATTCCTGTTCATTGACGGTGCTGGGGGTAAGTCTTACTTCCATGCCGGGCTGAAACTTTTTGGCGTCCGTCAGCGGGACAAAGAACACCACGATCATATCGTCCACGTCAAGTGGCTTGAGCTTCAGAATCTCTGTGCCTGCACCGATGATCTGGAGGTTCTGTACGGACAGTGCGGTAACGACGCCCTCGCTCACCGCCTTTATCTCAAGGCTGTCAAGCGCTGTTTCCAGCTTATTGCGCTCGGCGTTAAGCTGAGAAAGCATCGCGCTTTTTGTCATGTTGAAATTGTCTTTAAGGGCGTTCAGGTTCGCGGATGAACCCATTTCGTTGCTCTCAAGCTGTATCTTCATGCTCTTGAGGTTGGAGCGCATGCTGTTGAGTGTACCGTACGCGTTGCTGTACAGCGAATTTTTCTCGCTGAAGATAAGATAAAGCTTTTGCGTGTTGGCGGCAACGCTATCCTGATTTTTTACAGCCTTTTCATATATTGCCAGCTTAGTGTCAAAGTCTTTCTGTTTTTGAGCCAGATCCTGCTGAGCTGCCTGCAGTGCCTTTTGTGCCTGCTGATACTGTTGTTGAGCGGCAAGAGTGATCGGATCGGCATCACCATAAATGGCAAGAACCTCCTGATAGGCCTGCAAGGCTGCAGCTTCTGCGGCGGCGGCGTTCTGGTACATTGTTGAGGACACGGACAGAAGTTCTGACGCTTTCTGAAAATCATAGGTGGCGGCGTTAAGGGTATTATTATCCATGCTGCGCAGATAATCATTGCGCGCGGCATTATACTCGCCACGAAGCCTTGTAACTTCCTTCTCCTGTTCTGTACATTCCTTTTCCAAAAGGGCTATCTGAAGCTCAAGCTGCTCGTCCGAGATTGTCGCGGCTTTATAATTTGTCTTGATCTCAAGCAAGGGACTTAGGTCTGAGGAAGCAGGATCGTTTTCGCTGTCAAGTGTGATGCTTTCCAGATCGGCTAGAACCTGCTCAATCTTATTTAAGGAGATCCGGGTTTCTCTGTCATCCATGACAGCGATCACCTGCCCCGCTTTCACGATGTCGTCCTTTGAAACGAGTAAATCTATTATGCCGTTTGCGGGGGCGAATATGCTATGTACTTGGGCGTCGCTCGTGTATAAACCATGTATTTCGACTTTTTCAGGCAGCCTTCCGACAAAAGCCCACACGACGGTCACAGCGATCACCAACACGATTGCGACGGATGCCAACCATACCATGGGGGAAGTGACTTTTATCATTTTGTCGAGCTGTTCGGGGGACGCCAATCTGTCGAGAGATGCTTTTCTGAAGATATTGGACATTTTTACCAACTCCTAACTGACTAACTCGGTTTTATTCAATCTCTGACCGATAGCAGAGCATGATCGTTTCGTGTGCCGTGAGTCTTCCGAAAAGATCCTTCATGACCTTAAGGGAAGCTGTGTTACATGAGAAAACGCAATAGGATACACGCTTGTATTCGAAGGAAAGCATGCGGTCAAAAGAACACATGACTGGTAAAAGCAACACGCCGGATCTTTTGAAGCCTTCTGTTTCGGAGATTAACTGAAATACAAGTGATTCGTTATCCGCACGTAGAACGATCGTGACCGCTGCGGGAATCCCGTCCTTATGTGCGATAAAACTGTAATCGGGAAGAAAGTGCCCGCCAAGACCCGATACGAGCGGGGCTATAGGGTAACGATTATCGAAGCCGGTATCGAAGTCGTCCATGACACTGTACAGCAGGTTATCATCTGCGTGTGCGAAGCTTACACAGGAGAAACCCTGCCTGTTGAGCCTGTCGCGCAGCTTTTCAAAATACATGCTCACCGAGCGCTGCCATTTTTCGCTGGCGGGGACATCGATCTCGCATCGGAAAATATGCGCGTCTTCGACGAAATGAAAACCTGCGGCTTCAATGATGTGCTGAGCTGTATCGAAAAATGGCGCGTTTCTCGTCAGCCGGCATATTAGCTCGCGATTGCCCTGTTCACGCGCAAAGGCTATTGTCTTTGCGACAACGGCGTGGCCGTATCCGCGTGTACGCAACGTGGGAGCTACACAGAAATACATCAGCTCAAGGCAGCCGGGTGCATAATTGCGGTGCAAAAGGACCGCGGAGGCCACCGGTATACCCTCGTCGAAAAAACCGAGGATATGGTCGCCGGCGGTAGCCAGTCGCACGTAATATTGCATCAACGGGGAGCAGAGTACGGATTGGAAGTATACTGCGTATTCCAGATAGTTGAGTTGTTTTAAATCAATATCCAAAATCTTCACCCTTCCTAGAATGCACGATGTCGCGAGTAGAGACACATTCCGGAAAGTATTGTTTCTCGTCGTGACATACAAAGCGCCCTCTGTTTTACAGAGGATACTTAAAACAAGTGGAGCGGAAGAAGAAAGCTTTTTGCGGGCGTGCTATTCGTTCCGATCGAATCTCCCGCAAAGATAAGCGTGTACGTCTCCCAAGGTTTCTAAGCCGTACAGATCTTCGTGAGGTATCTCGATATCGAATTCCTCCTCGAGGTCGCAGACCAACAGTATGAGCGACAGTGAGGAAAGCCTAAGGTCGCCCATAAGCGACGCGCTCATTGTTGCCTTGGACATGTCCACCTCGGTAAAGGCGAAATCGCGCAGCACCTTTTGCATGCGAGTGAATATCATGCGCTGCTACATCTCCAGCCTACTGCCTTGTCAAAAATACCAAATGGAGGGGATCACATTTACAGGAGATCCCCTCCGAGCGGAAACAAAGTGATTAGACGAAGATTCCGGCAACGGCAACGGCCACTTTTATAGTCGCGCCGGCGATTTTGAGGCCATTGACTACGGAGTCAACAACTTTTTGATCCTTTTCGTTTTTCCCTCCGGCGACGGCGTCAAGGTCTTCTTCAGTTAAAAGGCCGGTTTCCAACTCTTGCAAGTAGGAGTGGACAATGACCATTTCGTCGGCAAACTGTTCAAAGGGTATGCCTACCTGATCTTTTACAAGTGCGTATACCTCTTCGGGGCTCTTGCACTCACTCATCTTCTGTAACAGGGCCTCGTCGTTTGCGAGGGCGATAATGGAATCGCTGATTTCGCCTCTTGGTGTTTTCATAATTTGATCTCCTTTTCATATTATTTTTATATTTAATCTGTTATTTAACAGATTAGTTCCAATGATCGTTTGGGTCTCTGTTCTTCTGAACACGGTGTGCCGTGTTCTGTCGGTTTATTGTGGATGTCGCTGAAACCTAATGCTCCGTTGCGTAGCCTTTGGGGTGTACCTTGACTTATACGGTTGCGGCCGTAGCTTCTCTTCTCGTCATCTTAAGCAATATCCAGATCGATACCCCCAGGTTGGCAAGAGCAACAATGGAATCGCTGATTTCGCCTCTTGGAGTTTTCATGATAAAAATCTCCTTTTCCAGAATTCTTTAAACTGAATCTGCTATTTTGCAGATTTGTTCCGATTAACTAAATAGCGTTGCCAGACTCTCTTGGTTGATCGGGTTATCCAGCTGACGCTTCTTCAGCTTCCGCGACAAGTCCAGCATGACCTGATAATCACAGCAGCGATCCCTTTTGCATTTTTCGCTGTCACTGACGTCGTGGTCGGGATACTGCTTTATCAGAACCTGCTTGTTGTCGCAAAACAGGTGATCCAGCCTGTCGCAAAACTCTCGGTTGAACAATACCCGGAGGTAGGACATGGCCTTTTCGTGATCTTTTATGTTCGCCATCGCGGTCAGGTAATGGTAAACGGCGAGGTAGAACGTGATGTTTTTGCGCAACTCGGTTTGCTCATCGGTGGTGTGCGTTCTTATGCCATCAACGAGATAACGCATACGGGTGGCTGCTCCAGAGTAGTCGCCAAGATATACGTGGCACATTGAGGAGAGATACAGCCAGCCAAGCCCGGCCTCCTCTCCGGGTAAGGTAAAGTTGATCGAACAGGTGTAGAGATTGCGCATCTGATTATCGAGTTGCGATGGTGACCAGAACTCCAGCATGCCTATAAGCAAGCGACACGTCCGCTCGTCATGATATTTGGGCTGGTTCAGGTATCTTGCGAGATAGCTGCGGGTGTTGATGGCGCGCAAGTGTATGTCGTTCATTTCGAATATCTCGGACATGCCGGGCACTATCATGAAATAGCTGGGGAAGCCTAAGTAGGATACGTCGCGCGCCCAGACCTCGAAGCCTTCGCTTTCGATCAGATCTATCATGCGTTCAAGCATCTCCTTGTTGGTCATTTGTGACGTTTCGGCTATCGGCACGTATTCAAAGTCGGGTTCTGTGCCTAGTAACTGGTAAGGATAGTGGGCGGTGCCTAGTTTGAAACTGTTGTATACGTTGATTTCGTCGTCCACGCCCGCGTTATTGAAGTCAACGTCGTTGCCCGAAGCGTACATAAATACGTCCCGGCCTTGGCTGGCTTCAGTCAGCGTTCGTTCCATCGCAATACCGAAATTCGGATGCGAACCGAACTTCAAGCCGAAGAGACCGGAATCCTTTTTGGAGATCAGTAACGCCGCTACCGGGAACTTACCTCCCATAGAGCAGTCTATTATTGCCACATAATATTCTTCGTTGGCTTTGAGCTTTTTGTACATTTTTTCGATGTACGGATACTTCGCAATGACCTCGTCGGGTACGTCGGGGAAGCACAGCTTGTTCTTGATGGCAAGTTTTTGCACGTAACGCTCGAAGACTTCGGACAGCCCCTGCACCATCGCTTCCTCGGGGGAGTTGCCGGCGCACATCCCGTTACTGCCACAGTGCAGTATCCCCAGCACGTAGGGCAGATACTCGATCCTTTTCTTAGTTATGTTGTAGAACGGACGTACTTCATACTTGTTGGGTTTGCCTAGTAGATACTCTTCCGTCTTATCGGAGGTGCGCAGAACAGACACCTTTTCGATAAGGGAGGCGTCTTGGCTCAGACCCCTCGCCTTATAGAAGAAGCGCATGAAAGCGTTATCCAGTTTCGCAACCTCAAAAACGTTCATGATCCGTTCATCAATGTAATGCTGGAAACCGTAAGATGAATCAGAGTATATACAGCTCAGGTCGAAAATCAGGTTCTGGTAACGCTCCATGAATTCGGCGTAGGCGCTTGCCCTGGCGAACTCGCGCGTGATGCCCTTGCCGTTGGTGCCGAAGCCGGTGCCCTTTACGGTGACGCGGAGAGAATGGGTTCCAATAAAGCTTTCATCGCTCCATTCCTCACAGAGCTCGATCCCGACGCCGGAAAGAATCTCCTTAATGTAAGTAAGGGTGTCTTGGGGCGTGGCGTCTTTGTAATGCCTTATTTGTTGTTTGCTCATATGCTACGCACCTGTTCCCTGAAGCGATGAAATGCGATCCGTGCGACTATTGCGAAAAACAATTCTTCCCATGTCTCTCTTCCCAATACTTCTGTCTGTTCCGTTAACTTAAAACAGCTTTAGTTCACAAATCCCCATGTATCAATATGTTTCTCCGAGAACCATGATCATGATTTCTCCAAATCCCAATTCCGCCACTGCCATTCCGTTCTTGTACCAGCGGACAAAACTACCGTCCGTATCCGCACTTGCAAAAATCTCGGGATTGGAGAGTACGCCGAAGCGATAAGATCCAAATCTCGGCTTCATGTCCAAAGTAACCGAATTGCCGCTGTCGAAACTCACCAGTAAAACACCGTTTTCCTGTATTTTTACCTCTGAGATCGGCTCTTTTTTCATTTTTTAACCCCCCATGAAAAATGACCTTTACCCCTAGGATCATTTTGTCATGGAAAATTCTTTCTGTAGTGTGACCTTTTGTCACTGTTTTTATTTTTTTGTAGATTAGGAGAGCAGGTTTAAGCGAATTTAATGATTAGAGATTTTCTTGCGGATGGTCAGTGTGTTCTTTTGATCCTGATACTCGTAGATCACTTCATCCATCAGTTGCTTAGTGATAAAAATCCCCAGTCCACCCGGTTCGCGCTCCTCAACGGGCAAAGAAATATCCGGGTCTTCTATTTCCAGTGGATCAAAGGGAATTCCGTCATCAGAGATCGTCAGGGCAGTTTCGTCTCCGTCCGTCTTAATTTCCACAGTCACGCTGTTGCTTTTGCTGTACAGGAAAATATTGGATAAAACCTCATCCGATGCGATCAGAAACTGTGTCCGGGCCTTCTCCGAACAACCGGTCTTTTCCAACGTGTCGTCGATAAATGTCCTCATCTCCTCTAAATTATTTTCCGACGATGTGACGGTCAGCGATGGTGGTTTGAGCAGCATAATTTTCAGTGCCAGCATGGTAATGTCATCAAACTGTGGCGAGTCTTTGACAAACAATTGAAGGTCAGCAGTTACTCCTTCTAAAATCTCCTGCGGCTGACCGCAAGACAGTTTGTTCAGTACGATTTGAAGACGTTCTTCTCCGTACATCTCAAGATCGGCAGACGTGGCATCAGTAACTCCATCGGTATACAAAAACAATGTGTCGCCCGCATTGAGCCGCGTTTCGGTCGATTGATAAGAGATGCCTTCCATTCCACCCAACACAAAATTACTGTGCGCTTTGAAGAATTCAAACGTTCCGTCCCGGCGACATAAAAGGGGCGGATTGTGACCGGCGTTCACACAAGCAAGACAGCCTGTGCGGATGTCATAAAGTCCTAACCAAGCCGTGACGAACATATTTGCGTCATTGTTTTCGCACAACTGATTGTTCACCGTAGCGAAAATCTCAGAGGCGGTCAGACCTGCAAGCGCTTGGTTTTTGATCAGGATTTTCGTCATCATCATTAACAGGGCAGCGGGAATACCTTTACCGGAGACATCCGCAATGACGAAGCACAGTACATTGTCGTCAATCATGAAGAAATCATAAAAGTCACCACCGACTCTTCTGGTAGGCACCATGGAAGCATAAAGATCAATCTCCCGGATGTCGGGGAAGGCCGGGAAGCCGCAGGGCAGCATGCCTGTCTGGATTTGTCTGGCGATATCGAGTTCGGCAACGATACGTTCACGCTCTACGGCCACCGCCGTGAGATTGCGGATGTACTCTTTGATGTCCACTTGCATTTTGTAGATCGCGCCGGCCAGCTGTTCGATCTCGTCCCCGGTGAGAATGCTGCTAAGGCGTTCCGATACTTCAGCTTCATTCTTGATAAATGCGTCGGTTTCATCGGTCATGATCCGAATGGGTAAAACGACCTTCCGCTGTAAATACGTCAGATACACAGCAATGAAGATTCCAATGATCAGCACGGAAGCGGCGGCGATAAAAACGACAAACTCCGTCAGGACAGACTGCAGTATCCCCATTGAAATTTCTACGACCAGTATGGCGACGATACCGTTTTGCGAATTGTACACCGGTACGATTGCGGAGGTATTATAACCGAATTCGCTGTGCGAATAAAAATAGTTGTCGACACGCACACCTTCGTTTGCGATTCGTCCGATATCCTCTTCAAATTTGGCATTTATTTTGCCCTTATCTCCCAGTTGAAACGGTTCGAATTCATCGTCGGGATTGTCTGCATCAAAGATATAGGTAAGTTCAATTCCGTCCAGCTCGGCTATGAAGAGGTGGTTCACATTCATGTTGGCGCGCAAATCGGAAAGATATCTTCCCATGACTGCATAAGCCTCATCAGTCTGACCGGTTTTGAGATACCGTTCAATATCATCGCCATTCACATAGGAAAGCCCCACGTCGGCAATACGATAAGCGACATCATTTTGCTTTTTCCCCACGGCAGCTCGGTTTTTGAAATATGAAATGACAATGCTTGCCGTGCAGATCATGACGCCTAACAGCACAAAACCAATGATCAGTTTGTTTGACAGCTTATGTGATTTTTTCATCTCCTACTCCGAAATATTATAACGGCTTCATTACGGAGGCAGATTTCGCTAACAAGTCGATTCCGGAAAGGCCTCATTCTGTTTCATTTTCGACGGTCAAAATTTTCAGAAAACCTGTGATCTCAAAGACTTCCATTATTGAGTCATTGACATTACGGAGAACCATGCCCCCTTTATCGTTCATTTTCTTCTGAGTAGCCAGCAAGACACGTAGGCCGGCACTCGATACATATTTCAGCTCAGAAAAGTCAAGTATCAGCTTAGAGATAGGATCGAGAGAAGACGTCAATTCAGCTTCCAGAATCGGAGCGGTCGTTGTATCTAAACGCCCCTTAATCGACAAAACCAATGTGTCCCCATTTACCGTTTTATTAATATCCATATTGTTTGTCGTATACATGACCGGTCGTTTGTCCGTATACTCTCCTCGTCTTTCTAATCATTAATCATATTTTAATCTGAAATAGTATTCTTGTCGTGTGACCATATGTCACCGTATTTTTTGATTTGCAGTTTTTTGAGAATATTCTCAACTTGTCTACAGGGTTATCAAAAAACTGATGCTCGTTTATGACGAAGTATTGTTCGCAAAATTCGCTCCACTTGCTTTGAGCAGTGAATTTCGACATTATCGACAATTAAAACGCATCAGCTACGCGTTTTCTGTTTTTTTAACAACTTTTCAAGTTCGAGCCTTTCATTTTTCTGCGTGCCGGAAATCCCCATTTTGTCATAAATGCGCGAAAGATGATTTCGAACGGTTCCGGAAGAAAGATGAAGCATTTTTGCAATTTCCGCTGAAGTCATTCGCTGAGCGGCAAGTTCTGCAATTTCAAGTTCCCTTTCCGAAAGTCCATAATCCGCACGCTTTTCAAAATATTTGCTGAGGATTTTGTTCTTACCTGACTGAACTAATTCTGAAAGCTTGAATATCTTGTCGACATATTCCGCGTATTCGTTATCTTCTTTCAACTCCATAAGCTGTCTTGAGATATAGGGTGTGTTTTCGGCAAAGGGCATCAAAAATTTGTCCGGCATAGCCAAATCCAGAGCGATTTTCAATTCATCAAGCGCATCTTTCGCTCTGCCTATTTTTTCTAACGCGGCGGCAAGCTGAATATGCAACCATAATAGACACAAAACATTGCTGAAAATGCCATAAAGCCTTTGGCACTCTTCTTTCCTTGCAATGAGGGCAGTATACTCGCCCTTTGCTAAAAGCATCTGATTGTAGTACGTGTGGAGCATTGGCATGGCAGGAAACATCATGAGCGTTTCGGAGAGTCTGCCTTCCGCCAACCACTCGGGTGTATCCTGCGGGCGGTTCAGCGAGGAAGCGATAAACATCTGACAGACATCCAAGGTGTTCAGCAGTGTATATTGTTTTTCCCTGAGGAGCAGCACTTTCAAATTCTGCATGCTCGTTTTGATTTTGTCATAGTCTCCACGCAAGAGCTCCAGCCGCATATTCAAAAATTCACTCGTCAGCATAACGCTGAATTGATCCTTTCTTTTTGCTGCCGTCATGGCCATCTTATTTGAAATGTCGGCATCGACCAATTCTCCGCGCACATAGTGGAGTTCAGCCGCGAAGCCGTGTTCTGAACCGTTGCCGTGCCCATTCGACACCTGGTAATAGTACGGCATGCAATCCTGCATCTCTTCATTCTCGGTATCGGCAAAACCGACTGCTCTGTGATACATCATCAAAATTGAGGGGGCTGAAAATGTCCACGCGCCTTTCTGGTCGATGCTGTATGTCGTTCTCCCGAGAAGTGCACAGGCTCTCCTGTGGTATGCACTCATCGCGGAAATATTGTTGTAGGCAGTAAAACTCTCAGAAACCTCCGCGTCACCTAAAAGGTTGTTTTTTTCTTCATCCGATAGTGTCTTGTTCATTTCGAGCGATTTCAGAAGAAGCCGCTTTAGACGCTTCAGCTCTGCAATATTATTGAAAGCGAACATCTTTACCATACAAGCCGTCAAGGCGCAGGGATAATGCAATAGTATTTTTTCAGGACAGTTGCCTATCCACGAGAAAAAATCCTTCGCATGTTCAGCATTTAGACTTTTAGCCCTGTCTTTCTCGGCGCAGAGTAAAATCTTTTCGAAGTTTTCCGCTCTTGCGTAGGAATAATACGCGGGGACAAAATTTTCCTCCTTCATAAACCAATCGCCTAAGCGCGTATAACTTTTTTGTTGGTATTCCATCGGTTTTTGGGAGAAATAGTGACGCGCACATTGCTGGAGCATGTGGTGATAACGGTATTGGTTGTCTGACCTTGTGATAAAAGCATTGTTCTTGGAAAGAGAGTTTAAGAGTTCCCCGCTGTCTCCGCCGGTGCCGCTTCCTGCCCATAGATAAGCGGCTTTCTCTTTGGTAAACTCGTTACTTATTCCTAATAAGATTAAAAACTCCCGTTCCTCTTCGCTCAAAGGTTCTAATAAAACTTCGTTGATTAAGCTGAAAATATCGGTAGAACTGGAAAGCCATTTCCTGTTTCTTCCATATGATTTGAAGTTCAGATATATGACGGAAAACCAACCCTCGCTTAAAGTCGCCAGTTCGTCCAGTTCCGGTGCCGATGCCTTGATGTCACACCACTCCGCGTAGTCGTAAAGTTCCTCTGTGTATAATCTCAGATCGTAAGCGGAAATCTCGTAAAGCTGATGCCCGAGCCTCATTTTCTCCTCTTCGTTAAAAATCTGATTTCGTGACAGGAGTATGATGTGAACATTGCTCGGAAGTTCTTTTGCGAAAAATAATACGATCGACGTTATCACCTTAGATGGCAGGATGTGGAGATCGTCGATAATGAAGTAAATATCCTCTTCATATTTCGATAATTCGGCATCCAAAATCTCTGAACATATAGCAAGTGACTGGGCATCTCTCGGATAAGTAAGTGTCAACAATTGTTCATAAAGGTTGGGAAACTCTCTGAACACCTTGCAGAAACCCGTCCAAAAATCCGTAACAGAATCCGTCACGATGATCTGCTTGAAAAAAAGGGACGATTCATTGCTTTTCGTTCGGCGTGTTGACCACCATTTGATGGCGGTTGTTTTTCCATATCCCATCGGAGCGATCACGGTCGTAATCGGATAACTGCCGATTTCGGAAAGTCTATCTTTTAGACGCTGCGTTATGTATGTACTGCCTAAATGCGAAGTTCCCATACAAAGCTCCTTTCGCTAAGAGTACAAGGCGCACTTGTTTTGACTTCCTGTCGCTAAAGAGTGCGAGGCATACTTAATTAACTACCTGTGGATTTCACGTCTTTGTATATCTTACTTCACATTACAACTCCATGTTAATATTTTGCAATAGAAAGCCGTCACTCTGTTTACCACGAATATGTTTCCGTCAATGTATGTTGCTATATAGAGTTTTGACTTTCTCCGACTCATGCCATGACAGGCGCACGATCGGATGCCGACATCTACAGGCAAGTTTTACCGATAAAAAACGCGTGTGATAAAATAAATCAAATGGCTGTTGACGTCAGGGAGTCTGTTGAATCGGTGCAAATCATTTCCCTAATGAAACACACGAGACGGTGCTTCTTGTCCTTCATTACGAGAGGAAATCTATGGGTTTACTGAACGAGAAAATTAAGGAAGTTTTACAGTCTCTTGCGCCTGTCACAATTTTCGTACTCGTCTTGCATTTCACCATAGCGCCGCTCACATCGCTTCAACTCGGTCAATTCCTGCTCGGAGCTTTCCTTCTTCTTATGGGGCTTTCGGTCTTCCTCGTCGGCGTCGATCTCGGAGCGACACCGATCGGGATACACAGCGGACATGCGATTGTCCGATCAGGAAAGATGCCGATTTTACTCATGGGCGGGATCATACTCGGCTTTCTCATCTCAATTGCAGAACCCGATCTACACATTCTCGCAACACAGATAGAGCAGCTGACAGGTGGCAGCCTTGCAAAGTGGACGATGGTGATCGTCGTTTCTGTCGGTGTCGGGCTTCTCGTAATGGTGGGGTTTTGGCGGATTGTCAGACAGATCAGAATTCGCTACGTCCTCTGGCTTGTCTACGGCATCATCTTGATTCTTGCCTGTCTCAGTCCGTTGATTTTTCATGATTTCGCCTTTGACGCGTCAGGCGCGACGACAGGAGCGATCACCACACCCTTTATCCTCGCGCTTGCTGCCGGCGTTGCCAAACTGACAACTTCCAAACATGAAGACGCACGCGATCAGTTCGGACTTGTTGGTTTTGCCTCCGCCGGTGCCATCGTCGCCGTCCTCGCCATGGGAGCGATACAGCGTACTAGTGCAATCGGTGCCCCACAGGAGTCTGCTACCCCCATTTACTCAAAATTATTTGAATCTTTCGGACTCGTAGCTCCCTCATCGTTGCGCGATTCCCTTTTGAGCGTCGCTCCGCTCGTCATCGTGTTTTTCCTACTGCAGATCAGTGTCATCAAGATTCGAAAACGCGACACAATACGCATTTATCTCGGCATGTTGTTTTGTTATATCGGGCTGACCATTTTCATGATCGGCGTCATGGGAGGCTTTATGTCAACGGGTCACATCCTCGGTGCAAAGCTGGTCACCGGCGACAAGCGCTGGATGACCGCTATCGCCGGTTTTTTTCTCGGTATGGTGACAGTTATTGCCGAACCGGCCGTACACGTTTTAACGCAATCAATCGAAGAGGTGACGGAAGGCGCCATTCTCCGCAAGGTTGTTCTTGCCTTTCTGTCAATTGGAGTCGCTTTTGCCGTCATGTTGGCAGTCATCCGCATCTACACGCCAGGTCTTCACTTATGGCACATTTTGCTACCGGGCTACATTCTCGTTATGATCATGAGTTTTTTTACTCCCGATATATTTGTCGGGATCGCCTTCGATGCAGGAGGCGTCGCCTCGGGACCGATGACGGCGACTTTCATCCTCGCCTTTACCCAAGGCATTGCGGCAGGAGTGCCCGGTGCCGATCCGCTCCTTGATGGATTCGGCGTCATCGCCTTAGTCGCTTTGGCACCCTTAATCACGCTTCAATTGCTTGGTTTAATCTCCATCATCCAAGCGAACAAACGTAAAAAGAGTCAGCTCGTGTTGCACGAAGGGCTCGCTGCGGAAGGAAAACAAGCAATCGACACGCTTGCATCGGATGATAAAAGCGCTGATGTCGAACGACGTGAATTGATTCGCTCATTGGGCCACGAAGAGACACTCGCTTCTTTTGAAGTCGACGAACATGATCGGAATGAATAACGATTATGAACCGGATATAAGGAGTCAAGCTATATGGACAAGGACAGACCGGCGAATATTCAAAATGATCGCGATGAAATTGCACGCGAGCTGTACTCACTTCTCATCATGATTTCCACACCGAAGAAAGTGGAAGAAATGGCGAACTACGCCCTTGCAAATGGAGCGGTTGGAGCTTTTTTCAGCTACGCACGAGGCACACTTCCGAACCATCTTCTCTCCGTACTCGGGCTTGCCAATGTTAAGCGCGAAATTGCGGCACTGGCCGTACCAAATAGCATGGCTACATCACTTCTCGACAATATCAATCGTCAATTCAATCTCGCGGAAAAACTGGGCGGCATCGCCTACCTTATTAGCTTGGAAAAAACTACAGCGGAGATCGATGATGAACAGGAATATAAATACTCAATGATCGCCACGATCGTCAACGAAGGGGAAGGTGAAGACGTCATCGAACATGTGCGCCGGAACTATCACGTCGGAGCGTCAATCCTGCAAGCGTTAGGCTCGGTAAAACACAGCAAAAAGACCTTCGACTTTGAAATTGTTCCAAGCAAAGAGATCGTCCTGATCATAACAAGAAAAAATCTCTGTGAAGCTATTTACCGAACAATTCATGATTCACTTCGTACTGAATTGCCGGGACGCGGAGTAATCTTTTCAACAAATATCGATAAGGTCGCCGGCATCTTCGAGAAGAATCGCGAAACGGAAAAAATGATAGCGGAAGATGACAGCAAACTGACGGACAGCGAGCCATGCGGGACAAACTCCGAATTACTTCCGGAACCCACCGTCAATGAAACGGCGGAACATGATAAAACTCATCAGATTGCTGTTCTGGCACTCGTCGATCGCGGTCATACAGGCGATATCGTCCGTTTGGCGGAGACAGTGGGAAGCCGCGGAGCAACCATCATGCGCGGTCGCTTTACAGAACATGAAAGCCGCGGATTTCTGAGTCAAACCGGCGATATCGGCAAAGAAGCCGTCATTATGGTCGCAAATAAGGAGACTGCTCTCGCCATTTTGCGGCAGTTACGCCTATACGCGGCAACGCACACCGATGAGCATATCTTGCTGACATGGATGCGCATCCATTCGTTCAGTCGGTTTTCATACGGCAAAGAATAAAAATGATTTGAGACTCGCCTTAGGAAGAAGGTGCGACAAAATATTGGAAAACCGCATTTGCGATCGCTTGACCAATGCCGGCGCGACCTTGTTCCGATCCGAGAATTGTGCGATCCCAGTCATTTGAAAGGTAACCCGGTACAAGAGATGCCGATACGTAATTCGTAAGCCTCAGTAAAGCTAGGTCCTTTTCTTCTCCCGCATCGAGCCCGTTTTCCGGTTTAAACGACGGCACCATACGCGCCAAATTCGTTTTCAATAACTCCGCCAGTGCAGCGCGACCCGTACTGTCGATGTTCGTGTAATTGGGGTAGAAATCCTTTGGATCGCAGTCGACGGCGTATCCGTTATTCGTGCTTGCAACAAAATCGGCGGACATATAGTAAACGTTGGATCCTCTCCGTGAGGTATCGTTATCGTTGCCGAGAGATAAATTAATCAGCAAAATGTCACTGTATTGAGCTTCAATATCATACAAAATACGGAGTTGCGGTGATGTTCCGATCGAACCGAAAAGACCGCGCCCTCCCGATGCGGGACTATTCTGATTGATGCGGATCACATCACCCATGAGAAGGCGCAAGTTATCGACAACCGATGTCAGATAACCCGCCTCATCTGCCGCTTCGCGATATCGTATCAAAGCGACATCCGCCGCAATCGCGACGCGAGCAAACAGAGAATGAGACGCATCTGTCGTCCGCGTCAACACGACCGTTGCGCCAAATCTTGTTAAAGCCTTTTCCGCTTCCGTCGCAATTCCGAGAAGAATTGCCTTCTCAGTCAAGGCGCCTTCTCCCGAGCCCCAGACAGCTCCTGTCTCCTCGCCTCCGCGCGAAGCGTCAAGGATTACGGTAACACCTTTTAACGGCTGAGCGGATGCGGCGCGTGTCTTATACTGCTCCAAGTTCGCCTCATGAAGTATGGGTACACACAGTTTCGCAGGCCATGTGCGCAGAGCTTCGACGCCCGGCGGTAATTGATCGGGATCATTATCGGCAATAGGTAATTCGATTTTTTCGACAACTGTCGCATCTGACGGCTCGTCGCTCGGCATCGGTTGGTTCATCTGACCGCTATCCGTCTTACTTTCATCCGGTTGTTCGTCCGGCCTTGTGACGCCGTCCGGCAAAGTCGAATCGATTTGGAAACGTTTCGCACCGCATACAGGGTTAGGAAGAACGCCGACAAACGACAGCAGGAGCAGAATACCGCTGATGATGAGAAGAATGAATACATTTCGCGCGCTCTTCTTAGCTGTCAAAACCTACTCCTCTCTAATCCACGGACTAATCGAGATAATCTCCCGTTTCGGGAAATAGACTAAGCCTCACCGAATTTCGAACAGATACGCTCGATCACTTTACGAAGTTCATGGGCCAAATCGTTTATCTGCGCCTGATCCACGCCCTCGATCATAACTCGAATAAGCGGTTCGGTCCCCGAAGGCCGCACGAGAATCCTCCCGTCACTTCCGAGAATCGCCTCTCTTATTGCGATCGCCTCCTCAAGATCACCATGACTCATCGCATACTGTTTCATCTCATCCGGAACGTGCGCGTTAACCATAGTCTGAGGGAGTTTCGTCATAATTTTTCTTATTTCGCTAAGACGCGCGCTCTTGCCCTGATTTCGAACTGCATTGAGCAAACGGATAGCCGTCAGAATGCCATCTCCCGTTGTCGAATCTTCTAGGAGAATGATGTGTCCGCTCTGCTCGCCACCGAGAACAAATTTATCTTCCAACATTCGCTCAAGGACATAGCGGTCGCCAACCTGCGTTCGGATCAACTCATAGCCCGCAGCGATTGTCATGTGTTCAAGCCCCAAATTGCTCATGACTGTGGCGACAATAGTTTTCTTAGTCAGTTTCCCGCGCTTATCGAGATCACGGGCAAGTATTGCAAGTACGACATCACCGTCACAAATATCCCCTAGATCATCGACGGCGATCAATCGATCCGCGTCACCGTCAAAGGCAAGACCTATATCGGCACAATGATCGCGTATAACTTCCGATAATTTGTCAACATGCGTTGAGCCGCAGTCGTGATTGATGTTGTATCCGTCAGGATCGACGCCGATGGCGATTACCTCCGCTCCCAAATCCTTGAAAAGTTTTGGTGCAATCGCATAAGAAGCGCCATGCGCGCAATCGACAACGATTCGCATACCCGTCAGGTCAAGACCCGCGATGGACTGCAGGTGTTCTCTGTACTCGTCGGCTCCTTGCTCATGACGAATGAGTTTACCTATTTTGTCGCCTTCAAGCCGCTCTCTCTCCCAAAAAGTTGAATCATTGATGAGCGCCTCAATCGCATCTTCCGTCTCGTCGGGCAACTTAAAACCGCCTCCGGAGAAAAACTTGATCCCGTTGTATTCAAAAGTGTTGTGGGAAGCAGAAATCATAATACCGGCATCCGCACGGTATTTCCGCGTCAGCCATGCGACTCCCGGCGTCGGAATTACCCCGACGTACAGTACATCAGCGCCTGCGCTGGTGATACCGGCAATCAGTGCCGACCCCAACATACCGCACGAAACGCGTGTATCCTCACCAACAACGATTCTCGGTTTGTGATGCGTCTCTTCCGTCAAAACGTGCGCACCGGCAAACCCCAGATGGTAAGCCAACTGGGGAGTCAAATCGCGATTCGCGACACCGCGAACCCCGTCCGTACCGAATAATCTCGACATGTATCAAATCTCTCAATTCTAATAAAAAAATTAGCTAAATTTTCCTGCAGGGCTCGGCACCGACCACAATGAAAACATCAATCCAATGTTTTGGGGACTCTTTCGTAAACATTGACCGCTACCGAATCAGGTAAAAGCAGCTCGGTCCTCGTGTAAAGCAAAGTCTCCGTATCAATGATGACGGGAAGCCGCACCAATCCGACACTACTCACTTCGCTGACATCAATGTAGGCGGCAATCTTGCCGGGAGCAATACCGTCGAGCACCTGCTGTCTCCCGCGAAGTGTCACTTGCACGTTCGCGACAGGAAAATTCTGAACACCGAACCCTCGCTCGTGTGCTTTTTCCAGACCGTAATGGGCGAGAGGAACGCTAAATGTTTTCGTCGTAACGGGATTGACGCTCACTTGAACGAAAACCCACATGAAAGAGGCAATAACGACCGATAATATCGCCAAGCCGATGCGCTGTCTGCGCGTGAGCCACAGACCGGTACTTCTTCTGCGCAAAAACTTTCGCTGTTTCCCGCGCGACCGGCTCTCAGCCATTTCAGGATCTTCAACAGCGATGGAATCGTGATCAAGCTCATCATCCTCAACCTTTGCTGCGGGAGGAACGGCGTGTTTCAATTTCTGATCCTGTTCATCTGAATCAGTCTCTTTGCCTTGACGGAACAGTCTCTTAAACCACCCAAGAATCGAGCGACGATCATCTCCCTCGACAACACCGAGCAAACGGTGCAAATGTGTCCTGAGCGAATCGGAATTGCCGAGCACATGGAGTACACCATCAACCGCAATACTAATCGTTCCTCTCTCCTCCGAAACGACTACGGCGATTGCATCGCCCATCTCACTTGCCCCGACGGCAGCACGATGTCTCAAACCAAAATCACGTCTCAAGTGATAATTATCTGAAAGAGCGATGTGGACACGAGCTGCCGCGACCCGACCATCACGTATAACAACCGCACCATCATGAAGCGGCGAACCCGTATAGAAAATCTGACGGAGAAGCGCGGAGGAAACGATCGCATCGACACGCACTGCATTTTCCTGCTCATACAGCTCACCCAGTCTTGTACTGCGCTCAATGACAATCAGTGCCCCTGTCCGCGTACTGGACATCCACTCACAGGCTTTAACAATATTCTCGATCATCCTATGCAGTGCGGGATCAGTCGAAAAGCCGTTCCCCACTCCATACATCAGACGATTGCGCCCGACCGTCTCCAACGTGCGCCTAAGTTCAGGCTGGAAAATAACGATGATGGCTATCGCTAAAATGGAAATCGTACGATTCAACATGAACCCGATCGTGTTAAGCCCGATCGCGCTTGAGACGAGCGCGAACGCAACGATTAGGATAATCCCGCGAAGCAATTGCCACGCACGAGAATCTCTCAGAAGAAGCAAAATAAAATAAACTACCAATGCCGTGATCGCGATATCAAAAACGGCAATAGCGATATCGAGCGGTCCGCCAAGGAACAACAGTCCGTCCGACAGGCTGTTACGCAACTCATCAAAAAAAGCACCGATTTTTGAAAACAGGTTGGACGCCAAAATCAAAAGCTGGATCTCCTCCGTGCAATGACACATTTTTTTCATTTTAGCACATCATCATTAGAGAGAAACAAATCAGGGACAATTGTGGCTACATAAAGAGACTTGTCCGGACACAAAGTTGAACAAGGCACATCCGAACGCTCGCATGATAGAATATAGTAGTAAAAAGATTTTTTACATGTAGCCGTTGAAGACCGACATAATTGGAGGGAATACATGAAAACAAACATTTCCCGTCTTAAATCACAATCAGTCCGTCGGATAGCTTCTATCTTGATCGTATTATCTCTGCTTTTGGCAGGCATTTTGGCTACGAGTTGCGAGACATCCGATCTCTCGCATCCGTTCGACACATCTGCTTCGACAAGCGACTTGACGACGTCGCCAATCCCACCCGAGCCGTCTGACAACACGAAAACCGAGCCGCAACCTACGACGACAACCACGGATATTCCATGGTCACAAAAAATCCGCGATTTGAAAAAAAAGCTTCTTACACCAATTGTAGCAGGCAAAAGCATTCCGTTTTCCGCGCGTATTCTTCGAACCCCGCCAACCGCAAGCACTTTCGGCATTTCAACTGATCCCGTTATTTTTTCTAACGGTAAACAGCTGCTCGATTATCTGGATGAAGCTCGTTATGGCTGGCAGTTCAGCGATGACGATATAGATCAACTGCTCGCGGCGTACGATGATGACTTCTTCTTGAAGAAAGTCCTCATTGTCGGCGCTATCGGCCTAAGTTCCGGCTCTATCAAAGTCGGCATTGAAGATATTATCCAAAGCGACGAACAGCTGAACGTGCTGTATCGATTCCAATTCCCGGAAACCGGGACGTGCGACATGATGAGTTGGCATTACTTCGTCGAGATATCAGCGGACGACGCCTCAGGCAGAACAGTCGCCAAATCCTACTTGCCGAACATTGGAACGCCGACAATCGTGCGTTAGTCCGAATTGCCTATTTTATCTACACAGTAAAGAGCGAGGGGCGACTTGCCGTAAACGCAGGCAATTTCCCCCTCTTCCATAAATGCAAAATTAACAATGACCCCGCCCTGCTTCTGATAAACAACCTTTGGTGGAAGAGAATTGTAGAAGAGTTAACAGGTCCGCTATTCGTTTATCACTAGACGACAGCATGACTTGGAGAGGTTTCTGAAAAAAGGTAGCGATTTCGTGTAAAATGGAGCTTGGCAACAGCGGATTGCTACGCATCAAAGCCCGGAAGCACCGTCTCCTCCACTACCTCAGGTTCGAGAAACCGTTCGGTATTCAATTCTTCTTCGATCATCTCGGTCAACGGAGCGAACGGATCGTCCCATTCATCGTCATCTCTCCAACAGATCCATGAAGCCGCAGAATAATCGGCAGCGGCAACAGGCGGATGCAAAGAGCGCATCGTCCGTATGAAACGAAGGACTTCGTCGCGACACTCTATATCAAAAAATAGCTCGATCTCATCTTTACGGTTACCACGGATACAAAGATAACCCTCTGCTTTTTCGATTACGTCCGTCACTTTATGCCACAATATCGCATTGCGATCCAAGGGCGCCGCGCGATACCCCGTCCCCTGAATAAGCTTGTAGCCGATACGGAATCCGGTCAACATATTGAGCGGCTCGTTTTTTGGAACACGCCTCTCGCGTTTGACGAAAACGCCAAGATCGTTCAGCACGTACTCTGCGACAACGATGGGTATCTTCCCGGGCGGGCTCGTCTGCACCATCCAAGTCAATTGCTCCATATTTTGATCTCTCCTTTCTGATTTCAAACCCTCCCACAGGCATCACATATAACGTAGTTTTTCCCGCTTATGTTTTTATTGTACAGCTTCGCACCGGTTTTGCGCTGACAGGCATACTCCGATGTTTCTTTTATTCAAATAATCTATGCAAAAAAGGTTAATTGCTCTAAAACGAAACTGCCAGGAGATTGGCAATTTGTATCAGTATAAATGATCGCAACCAGACAAGGTGTCTCCCGCTCCTACTGTAGCGTGAGAAACAACCGGTGCAAAATATGGTGCAAAATTCTGAAGCAGATCAAGAAAAGACGAAAAGCAAAACCCTGTAACCTTAGAGCTACAGGGTTTATGCGTTTGGCTGCCGATCCAGGATTTGAACCCGGACAAACTGAGTCAGAGTCAGGTGTGCTACCGTTACACTAATCGGCAATGAATGAATTCGATAACGTACGCTATGGTATCACAGTGCCTCATAATAAACAAGCCGGCGCAATTATGCATCAGCGCTAGCGCTAGGGTACTGAGCCGAATGAAAAACAAGCCAAATAGCGAGAAGTGCAGGGCATCGTGTTCAAGACTCTTCACAATCAGACTGGCATCGCATGATAAACGCATCGCGCCAGGGAACTAGTACGGCGGGAAAAGGCAGTTCTGTCAGTTCTTCAATGGTCACCCACTCCCCTGAAAGATCAATACTGATGTATGAAGACTCTTCAATGTCCGATAACAATTCAACTTCCCAACACGATACTTCCCATATTCTGTGAGAATATACGGCCTTTTTGTCACCGATGAAACTGACTCTCATCTGCTCGGCAAGGTCACCTATATCCGATGGGTCTTCATCTTCCAACTCTAAAGTTTTTTTATCTCCATATTCACGCACATCTTCGCGGACTCGCCCATGCTCAAATGGACAGCTAGCATACCGTGCAGTCTTCCAATCACCGGTGAGCGATGCGCGAAATGACATCTCTTCTTCCGATCCGAAAGGGTGAGGAAAGGAATAGAATTCATACATTCCCTCGAGCAGCCCCTGCGCTCTACGTTTAACGTAAACTAAATTGTCGCGATGAATCAGCACATACGAAAACCGATCGATCGGCTTTTCTTCGACATCCTTTCGTACCGGAAACATGTCAACCGCATTAAGGGCATAGGCTTGACACAGAGTATGCAAAGGGCAGATCGAGCATTCAGGTGACGACGGCGTGCATATCGTCGCACCCAAATCCATGATCGCTTCATTGAAGTCACCTGCGCGATCATCGGGCATCAATGCCCGCACTCGATTACGTACAGCGCGAAAAGCTTTTGCGTCACCTCGCACATGGGGCTGAGCATCCAGTCTAGAAAAGACGCGAATGACATTCCCGTCAACGGCAGGCTCCGGCAAATCGTAGGCAAAGGAGAGAATCGCTCCGGCAGTATACTGGCCAATACCGGGTAGTGATAGCAGGACCTTTTTGTTCGGCGGGATGATGCCGTCATAGTTTTCTACGACGCGCTTTGCGAGAGAACTCAGAAAACGTGCTCGCCGATAATAACCGAGTCCTTCCCACAGCTTGAGCACTTCCGTCTCATCAGCATCCGCTAGTTTCTCAATAGTCGGAAAGCGTTCCATGAATCGCTTGTAATAAGCAATGACCGCGCTCACTTGCGTCTGTTGCAACATCAATTCCGACACAATGACCGCGTACGGATCTCGTCTCGGATTCAAGCGCTCAGCAAACGGCTGGCAATCCACAAACGCACTCACCCGATCAGAATAAAACGAACGAAGAGTGGCAGAGATATCCTTTCTCCACGGAAGGTCGCGCGCGTGCTCATCAAACCACGAAAGCAGTAAATCGGCTATCGTCAGATGGTGACAGTCATCAATCGATCGATTTCGGATCACTTCGTGGGACACGGACTCATTCGCCCGTTAAATAGCGAGAGGCACTGATGCCCGCTTGATATCCAGATGAAAACGCCCACAGAAGATTGTAGCCACCCGTATCCCCGTCAACATCAAGAATTTCGCCACAGGCGAAAAGACCCGGAATTTTCTCAGACATCAAGGTGCCCGCGTTAAATTCAGCTGTCACGGCGCCTCCTGTTGAGATCTGCGCAAATTCAAATCCGCGCGTTCCCTCAACCGTGAGCTCAAACTTTTTCAATGCTCCGGCGATCATGGCGAATCGTTGCGACCCGCGTAAATGATCAAGTTTCTTCATGGAGATAATAGCGCGGCCAAGTTTCTCCGGAACGACGCCGGCAAGCAAAACATTCAAATCAACGTCGTCTTCCTCATCATCTGTCGACTCCGGTTGTTCCGTTCGAAGTCGTCTTGAGTCATGTCGGGCATGGTTTCTTGACCGGTTGACGGACACGGTACAAAGAGATGACGCGAGATAGAACTCCAATTCCTTTAAGCCAATCTCGGGAAGAAAATCGATAACGATTTTCCCGACACCCTCGTCCTGTTTGTGATGATCCGCGTGACCGCGCTCTTGCGCTTTAGAGACGAGACGAGCAAGTTCCATGGATGCAATGCCGGACAAGCCGTAAGAGGTTACGAGGAATTCACCTGTCACGGTCGGCGACTTGTCGCCGGCCCAAGATTCGAAGTAAGCGTTTCCGAGAAAGCGCACACCTTCAGCCCCTTTTAAAACATCGCTATTCGTTAAGTTCAGGGGGACTAATGCAGGCAAGGGCTTGAGAACTGTATGACCGAGTGATTGCATGATCGAGAGTCCGGAAGATGAGCCGCCCAAATTTGGAGAAGCTGGACTCCCCGCCGCCATAACGACAGCGCGCGCAAGTACGGAAGTACCGTCGGATAGTGAAACATGAAAACTGTCATCAGCTTTTTCGACGGATAATACTTCTGTCTCCGTTCGAACCGAGAGTCCATAGCGCGCAAGTGCTCGCAAGAGAATGAGCGAAACAGAGCTGGACCGCATTGAGCGCGGATAGACCCGCCGAGCGTGGTCAACACGCGTTTTGAGCCCCCATCTCCCGAGCAACTCGATAAGATCGGACGCAGACAACCTTCGGAGCGCCCCCTTGACGAAAAAGGGATCCGTTCCGTGGTAATGTCCTTCCGGCTCCGACATATTGGCCAGATTGCAGCGACCGTTACCGCTGGCAAGAAGTTTGCGGAGAGGACGACTCTCTTTTTCAACGATTGCGACGGATCCGGTAAAATCGCTCTCATACACGGCGCCAAGCGCCGCAAAAATTCCGGAAGCGCCTCCGCCGATGATGAGCATATCGATTTCTTGGACTGCAAGATGATTCTTGTTCAATCGAAAAACCTCTTTTTTGTTCGTGCTGTTTTTATCGAATGGCGACAATGGCGCCTTCTTCCTTAGTCAACACGAGATAATTGCGATTCGCAATAGCAAAGACCCGTACCATACCGTTCAATCCATCTCGTTCAGCGATAAGTTCACCCGTCATCGTATTAAAAAGCATCAGCTTGTCTGCAGTCACGCCCAGTGCGTAGACACCATCGCCCGAAAGAGCGAAATCGATGACTTCTTCTGTGCTTTGCGCTTTGACTAGCGTCTGTTCGACCCGATCGGGAATGCCTCGGAGAAACCACATCGACATCCGTCCATCGTCCATTGCACGTATGCCCAGACACCCGGATCTCAAATCTATCTGTTCGATCCGATCGAACGAACGAGATAATCTCAATTCACCTGTCTCCGTATTCACGGCAACTATTTCACACTCGCCGAAAAGCACCTGTTCTTTATCGTGAAGTTGGAGGATAGCAGGCAAAAAACCGAAATTGGCGTATCTCCGGTCGGCAATCAGCTCGCCTTGAAAATCAAAGCGTCGAACGCGCGTCACAGGCGTACCCTCTGAAAAATCAACGAGTAAAACGTCGAAGTAACGGCCACTCATCGCAAAAGAGACGCGGATCGGTCTCCCGTGTTCAGAAATCGACAGTGTCAAAAGGGGGCCTTCCTGTGTCAACTTATGAAGTGACACTCTGCTTACATTGTTGGCCGCCTGTCCGAGCAATAGGACGTATCCGTCGCGGTAGTCTCCACCTTGAATGATCGCCTCAACACTGAGCTCATGCATCGTTAAATCAGGCAATAAGATCATGATCTCCGTATCGTTTCTCGGAGCAATGATTAACGCCTCCCCGGCATCGTAAAGATTCGGATGGCGATAAGGGTATTGAATAAAAGACTGTTCACGTCCAATAGCGTCGAGAATAGCGAGACCGCCGTCTTCGACTCTCAGAGGCACGTTCGCATGAACACGTATAGACGACGCGGGGGCATGCTGTAATGAGAAAGCTTCTCCGAGAAAAATGTTTCTACCCATATCATCCGGCAAGACAACGGGACCACGCGATATCCGGGTAAGGACGACGATAAATATTAATAAGACTACCCACGCGACAATGATAGCCGCCACGACAGGGCGTTGGAAAGTTCGCGTTCTTCCAGACGATTCGACAACGTCAACGTGCTTATTTTCTCTGTTCAAAGTCGCCATTTCCGGATCCTCGATACACAGAACACTATAACACGGACGACCGTTTCGCTTCGATCATTTGTTATAAATACGTCATGCGAAAAAAACACGATCCAATACACGTCTGAAAGGTCACTCACGTAATACAAAGGACTCTAAACGTTCTTGGTACATAACTACTTCTAAAGAAAGAGCTCTCACAAACCGCTACGTTTGAGAGAGCTCTTCGATTTTCCGAAACTGACCTAGATCTGCAACGCTTGCTTATAGCGTTTGCATATCAAACGGCTTATTTATTCGGCTTAATACATGCCGCCCTGCGGAGGCATCATCGGCTCAGGCTCGGGGATGTTCGCCACGACAGCCTCAGTTGTCAAGAGGATGGAGGCGATGGACGCGGCGTTCTGCAGTGCCGATCTCGTCACCTTCGTAGGATCCACAATACCTGCGGAAACCATGTCGACATACTCTCCCGTCAATACGTTGAAACCGACACCTTTTTCGCCGGACTTCACTTTTTCACAGACGACACTACCGTCAAATCCGCCGTTTATGGCAATCTGACGAACGGGCTCCTCGAGCGAGCGCAGGATAATCGACACACCTGTACGCTCATCGCCCTGCAGATCTTCAAGCAACGCGGAAACTTCGTCGAGCACATCGATATAGGCTGTGCCGCCGCCAGCGACAATACCTTCCTCGACAGCCGCACGTGTTGCCGAGAGGGCGTCCTCGATACGGAGTTTGCGCTCTTTCATCTCGACTTCCGTAGCTGCCCCGACCTTGATGACGGCAACGCCACCGGCGAGTTTGGCCAAGCGCTCCTGCAGTTTCTCGCGGTCGAAATCTGAAGTCGTTTCCTCAATTTGGACACGGATGGCGTTGACACGATCCTTCAGGGCTTCAGGCGACCCGGCACCATCGACGATGACGGTATTGTCCTTATCGACCTTCACCTGACGCGCACGACCAAGATCCTCCAGTTGGACATCTTTCAGCTCCATGCCGAGATCCGATGAAACAACCTTGCCGCCTGTCAAAATGGCGATATCTTGGAGCATTTCTTTTCTGCGATCACCGAATCCCGGAGCTTTCACCGCTGTGCACTGGAATGTTCCGCGCAGCTTATTCAGGATAATGGTGGAGAGAGCTTCACCCTCAACATCTTCTGCGATGATCAGGAGGCGTTTGCCGCTCTGAACGATCAGCTCAAGAAGAGGAATCAAATCCTGGATATTGGAAATTTTCTTATCGGTAATCAGGATGTAAGGCTCATCGTACACGACTTCCATTTTTGTCGTATCGGTAACCATGTAGGCCGAAATGTAGCCACGGTCAAACTGCATGCCCTCCACGATTTCGAGCTCGGTACCCATGGTCTGCGACTCTTCGACGGTGATCACGCCATCGTTTGTCACGGAGTCCATCGCCTTGGCGATCTCGAGTCCGATCTCTTCGTCGTTCGCCGAAATAGCGGCAACGCGTGAAATATCATTTTTGTCGGCAACAGCCTTGCTGTTGCGGCCGATGGCTTCCACCGCGGTCGCGACCGCTTTGTCGATGCCGCGCTTGAGAATAATCGGGTTTGCCCCTGCCGCGACATTGCGAATTCCTTCACGGATAATCGCCTGGGCAAGCAACGTCGCCGTTGTCGTCCCGTCACCGGCGACATCATTCGTCTTCGTTGCAACTTCCTTGACGAGCTGTGCACCTATATTTTCGAAACGATCCTCGAGCTCGATCTCGCGCGCGATCGTCACGCCATCATTAGTGACAGCGGGCGTACCGTACGTTTTGTCGAGAACGACGTTGCGACCCTTCGGGCCGAGAGTAATACGGACTGTATCCGCAAGCTTGTTGACGCCGATTTCCAATGCTTTACGTGCGTCTTCGGTGTATTTCAATTCTTTTGCCATACTGTGTATCTCCTTACTATGTCGTATGATTAATCAACGATTGCGAGAATATCGCTCTGCCTCAGAATCGTATATTCCACATCGTCTATCTTCACTTCGGTACCTGCATATTTGCTGATTAGAACGCGATCACCGACTTCAACTTCCATGATGACGTCTTTTCCGTCGACGACGCCCCCCGGTCCGACGGCGACAATCTCAACGATCTGCGGTTTCTCTTTCGCGGAACCCGGTAATACGATGCCGCCCCTTGTCGTCTCTTCTGCTTCCAGTCTTTTGATGACCACACGGTCAGCCAATGGTCTAATATTCATTACATAACCTCCCATATAAAAAATATTGTCTTTTTTCGGAATTGGCACTCGGCTTAGGCGAGTGCCAACCAATAAACAATATAAAGAGAACTATTCGTTTTGTCAACTACATGAAATCAAAAGATCGTGTCCAAAAGTGATCTAAATATGTCTTTTTCCGAAATAAACGCTATAATCTTCGAATCGCCGATGAACTGGCGTATAGGCTCACTTACGACACTAAAAGAAATGAGCACCATCATAATGAGCCACAGTGAGAAGACGCCCCAAAGCAAACCGAGAACGAGACCACCGAAGCGATTGAGCCACCCGACCACGGGAATGCCGTTAAGCGACGGAGTCAAAAGTCGTGCGAGAAGTCCGAGAACGACTTTGACGATAAGATAAATGACGATGAGCACCAGAGCACTGATAACGAGTTGCCAGACAGAGTTCACCGTTGTTTCAAAGACCGTTTCCCCATCCGGCGAGGGCATTTGTAAAATCCTCCTCGACCAGGATTCCGGCATACCGAATTTCTCCAGAACGGGCGCAATCGATGCAGGGAGATTTCCGGTACTTTCGTGAACTCGATCTGAAAAATCCTTTATCGAAGCACTAAAGAGCCCTAACTTGTGTAGCCAACCCGCGATTGGACGGACAAGGAGAAATGCGATGCCGATTGCGATCAACGAGCTGACAACACTGACTGCCGTCAAAAGAAGACCGCGCCGATAGCTGATCCAAACAAATAGCAGCAATAGTAAAATTACGAGCACATCAAATATCATCTAAGATTTCTCCCGCAAAGCTGTGGAGATCATTATAACAAACGAAGGGGCAAGAGCACATTGTGTTATGATCGATTCTAAGTAGATTGCGTTGCCCGGAGGACCAACCAATGCAGGAGACCAAAATTCCGATCCATAAATTGATACTGCTCTATATCGTCGAACAGGCGCCGGGACTTCGTCGATCTTATCTACAAGACACAGCTCTCGCATCATTGTCTATGGACTATTTCGATGTGATGCGTGCGCTCGACGATCTGATCGATACGGGGCTCATTCACGTCGGAGCACGTAAAGGCGAAGAAGCTCTCGATGCCCATAATCGCATTATCGAACGATGTGACCTGACGGACAAGGGATTAGTAGCCATTTCCGCTCTCAAACACCAAATTCCCGCGGCGACGAGGCGTTTCATCACCCAATATCTCGAAGCTCACAGCTATCGGCGCAAAATGGCCGATGCCGTAACCGTCAAAATCGAGCTCACATTGGACGGTCAATACGAACTCATCTGCCGTCAAAAGGAAGGCAATGACACGAGTTTTCTATTGAAGCTCCGATTCCCGACCGAAGAGATGGCGGAGAAAGCGTCCAGAACTTGGCGCGAGCACCCGGACGATATTGTCAACACGTTGCTTCATTCGCTTTTGATCGACACACCCGAAGAACCGAAATAGTGTTGCACCATTCCGAGTGATGTCGTACTTGGAAATCCGTTCCATTTTGTTTATTCCCGGCAAAAGATGCTTCCTGCCATAGCGACGACAACATAGGCTGAGGGATAGTTTTAAAAATGCTCCATATCAACAATCTTTCTTCATCGCGTTGTACCCAATTAACACCGTCCATGCGTACGCGCAGGTTTTTGGAATCATGAGAACTCCAATGATAGGTACTGAACTTGCAAACAGTACCACGGGAATATAAAAGCCAAAACTCAAAACAATCGTAAGCCACACATATTTAAAGGGATGGTCCTGTTTCTCTTTTGCAGTTTGATAAAACAAAACGATAATTAAAAGTCCCAAAAATGCAAAGGGAATATTTCGATAGATCCCCCAAGATAAGGGTGGCGTTGCACTTAGCCATTGATTTTGCGGGAATAAACAGAGCGCAATGCGGGACAGCGCAAGTACCCAGACGGCAACGGTAAGTTCTTTCTTCCCTGATATTTGATAGCGTTCCCGCCACACGTAGTAGAGCAGTACGTAAAACAAGGTCATCGTGACGGAGGTGATCAGCTTGCCGATGCCGAGTGCCGCCGTATAATCTGCTAAACCTGTTGTGCATAGTGCAATCACCCTAGGAACTAAATGAAATGCATCACCGAAACCTAAAGTGACCGCCATGACTCCATAAAGGAGATACTGACGTTTCCCCTTGCTTCCAATAATCATTTTTATGCCGAGGAAGATGACTGTAGACAAGTAAACAACATGAAAAATTGTTTCAAAGACGGCTTGCATGATGAAGATCTCCTTTCAGTCTAGACATTGTTCAAATCTATCCTAATTAATCCCGCCATTTTGACGTGAAAAAGATCCAATGATCAGCAGATCAGGCGGCGAATAACTTCTAGGAGCAAATCGCAGTTGCTCTTCTTCTGCACCAACAGAGTAAGCATATTAGAAAATACAAGTTCGACAAAATCAGTTTCGAAATAAACGGTTGCAAAATGCATTGTTATTGTAATGAATTTTGTGCAGTGCTGTCAATTCGCCTCATCAAAACTCGAGCATCCCATGATCACGCTATCCTCGGAAGTTTCATCAGAAAGTGTACTTCAAAAAGCAATCAAGGGAGTCGGTCGTTTTTCAATAAGGCAGAGATGCTTTCAGTGAGTTTCAGCTAAAATGTAATAAAGTTTCAATGAATTGTGCGAATGTAGTGAAACGAATACGATTCCGGTGTATTAGGGTGAGAGGCCTTAATAAAGAGAGAGGAGATCCGATATGGACGACAGCAAAATTGTCGAACTGTTCTTTGATCGATCCGAACTGGCCATATCGGAAATCAGCAAGAAATACGGAAGGTATTGCCACTACATCGCTTACAACATCCTGCGCAACAATGAAGACGCGGAAGAGTGCGTTAACGACACGTACCTGAGGGCGTGGAATTCCATTCCCCCGAAGCGTCCGAACAAGTTGCAGACGTATCTCGGAAAAATCACGCGCAATCTGGCGCTGAATATGCTTGAAAAATTGACCGCACAGAAACGCGGCAAAGGTCAGATACCGCTCGTTCTCGATGAATTGGCGGAATGTATTCCGGATGAGAGATCCTCTACCGATATCGTCGAGGATATGTATATCAAGGAACTGCTTGATCGCTTTCTTGACGCGCTTCCGGCAGAAACACGGAAAATATTCGTCCGTCGCTATTGGTACATGAGTGCCGTCAAGGAAATTGCACGCGAATACAACCTGACCGAAAGTAAAGTGACCGTCACGCTATTCCGAACGAGAAAGAAACTCAAAGAATATTTAGAGGAAAAAGGCATTCACTTATGAAAGAAAAACGCTTTTTACATATAATCGGTGACATCGACGACAGACATATCGCGGAAGCCGCGCCGAAGGCAAAAAAACGCTTCGCGCCCGCATGGACAAAATGGATCGCCGCCGCGGCCTGTCTCGGCCTCGTCGTAGGCGCCATCTTAATCGTCCCGAAGCTTGAACGCAAACAACCGATCGAGCCGTCAGAGGATATTCCCATCTCTAGCATAAAAACGATCTCACCTCCCGAAGAATTCCCCGTTTCCGACAAAACGACCGCCAAGGTGCGCTACGCGACCGACGAGGAAGTATTCGAAGCCGTGAAAACGGGGCAATGGGAATATCTGCTTGAGTACTTAACTGAAGATGAAATGTTTGCCCAAGACAATATGTACATCTTCCGCGGCGTTGTAAGCGAGCTCACAAATTATTCAATCGATTTTGGATCGACTGTAGAAATTCTTACCGTCGCGACGATTGATGTTCAGAAGGTTTACAAAGGTGACGTCTCCATAGGACGATCGCTTAGGGTTCTTCTTCCCTGTGCCGTTTACCCGGATGGTTGGGTCTATATGGAAGACACGGAAATCATTTCCCAAATCAAAGTCGGAATGGAAGGCGTCTTTATGACTTATGTTTGTGATGACAATTCCATCTACCAACGGGGAACCGGAACTCTGTTAAAGACCGACCTCGCTTCGTGCGGCATTGGTGACGGTATGAGATGGGTATTCCTGGAAACGGGTCAAGGTCTATTGTTTGCGGAGTTTGCTTACCCCGGCGCCGCCGGTGCGAAAACGCTTGACGATATTGAAGACTATGTCCTCAAAATGATCCATTCAACAACACCCACGACAACCACAACCGTCGTCGAGAGAACTACCGCGAAATTGCCCGATGAAACGAGCGCACCGGATACAAACCCTTCTGAGACCACCGTACCGATTGACAAAAGAGCGAACAAGGATGAAAAACCTTCCTCATTCCTGATCACCTTTATCGTTGCCGGAGCCATTCTCATCATCGGCGCGGCAATTTATATCTTTTACAAGGCAAGGAAAAAGGGGTCGTAATTCATACAAAGCACATGCCTAGCACACGATGAAAAGGAGCTGTCTCAAAACCGCTCACTTTTTAGCGGTTTTGAGACAGCCCCGTATATATGAGTCGAGACAGACTGTTTCCCTGATCAGCCTCTGTGTTCGTCAAGTATTGTCGTCTCGTCCGTCTGCCTTTTTGCGAGGAGTGTCGTTTCACCGAAATCTAACTTAGATGGATCGCTCGCATCAGAATAGCCGTCCCGTTCAGACTCGCCCACCTCTCCGGCATGTTGTGATTGTTGGTACAACTGGTCATACAGCTGATTGGTAACCGGTTGATCCGACCGCAATTTGTTTTCCCACATATCCTGAGGAAACTCCTTGTCTTTCCCGCGATATACGTATGGATTCATGACTGTTGAGCCCTCTGTAGGTAACGGCGCGGCGGGGTATTGAGGCGATAAAGGCACCGTTGAACTCTGTGCGGGCATGGGAGCGCTAGGATAAGGAGAAGGAAATGGACCTGATGTGCTCCTCGCAGGCATCGGCACGCCGGGATGGGAAGGCTCTGAATGGAGTTTTCGACGTTTTTTCGACCGGCGCGAAAGAATGAAGTAGACCATGAAAGCGGTCAAAAGACATGCCAAAGCGGCACCTACGTAGACAAGAATTCTGATTTGTTCGTTATTCATGATATTCACCCACCAATTTGTCGTCACATAGAAGCCGGAAACTTCTTTTTCCGTTTGATTACCCGCGGCATCGACGCAAACAACGCGCAAATGGCGGGCACTTTTTGAATCGCCTTTGAGAGTGTAAAGAAAATCCTCTCTTCTGGAAACCAGTTCATCGATCGAACTCCCACTCCACTCTCTGACTGTTTCTCCGTCTAGATAGAGTGTAACACTTGCGAGCTTCGCATTGTCATCCGCGGAGAAAATGACATCATACTCGCTTGCTTCATAGGCTTTTCCATCCTCGAGATTGAGGAACGATACGATCGGCGCCGTATTGTCGACGACAAAGCTGATATCCGTTCCTTCAAGTGCAGAGGAACTGTCGGAGAGATTGCCCGCGCTGTCCTTGGAACTGAAACTCAGGCGATACATACCGTCTTCCAAGAAATTTTTGCCGTGCACGCGGTAACTGTACTGATAGAAAGTATCAGCATCCCCATTCTGCTCTAAACTATAATCGACGCCTTCTTTCAGCGTGGTGGAGAGGTTGTCCTTGAAAAGAGTCACGCGGTTCATGGTCAGCTTGTTGACATTCGTCTCCGTCACGGATACATCGGGTGCTTTTTTGACGTACGTTCCCGCCAACGCTTTCGTTTCATCGCTGAGCGCATAGGTAGATCCAAATCGGTTGACGGAGAACCGAATCGTCTCGGATACCGTATTGTTCGCCTTATCCGCCATATTCACGGTAAGCGTGTACAAATCATCCATTTCCCTCGTATGCGGGAATTCCATGTACTCCACCCGACCACCCGTCGACTCCGCTTTCAAGTCTTTGATGTCACGGATGACGCCGCGGCGCTGCCCTTCAAGCTGAATGTCCACGCTCTCCGGTACGAGATGCGAGTCATTGTATTCGATGATGGGAGCAACTCTCGTCTGGCCGTTCACCCCTGCCGGGATCCCGGTAACGGTCAATGAGGGCGGACTTAAATCGATGACAAACTTCTCTCCCTTGTAAGGCTCCGACTGACGCCCCACTATATCGGTACAGCTGACCGCAAGGGAATATTCGCCGTCCGCATCGTAGAGAATCTCCGCGGTGTGTTTATTCCCGTCGCTCCGCCAGTCACTCACGACAGGGGGCTCCACGTCTTCGCCGTTCCGACTGGCGGACTGTTCGATTTCCACCAACTCGGGATCGAAGTTTGTTTCCTCAACGGCGATGGTCGCCTTCCGGATTTTGTTGTAGAAATTCGATGTGGCCGCCTCATTATTGTCAAACTGAACGCTCAGCACGGGAGCCGCCTTATCGATGCTAAATTCTTCATTGATAGGTTTCGCAGAATAGCCGACGGGATCTTTGTACGTTATGTCAACTTTGTAGACTCCTTCTTCAGTAAAGGAAATCTTCTTGGAAAAAGATGTGACCGTTTCATTCTTGAATGGACCGCTTACCGCGATATTCATAAAGTCATTCTGTCCGGGGGGCTTGTGTTTGATAGAGATCTTAACATCTTTTTCATCAAAATTATTTTCCGTGACCAGAAGTGTTCCCGTCACCGCCTCGGAATAAAAACCGCCTTCCTCTTTCTCTTTATCAAATGTCAGCTCGATGACAGGCGGAGCAGAGTCAATAAGAAAATAATCCGAGAAAGACACTTGTCCTGTAATTGTGGTGGGACCCTCGATAACAAAACCATAGTGTCCATCCTTTTTGAACGTCAGCTTACCTTCGTAAGTACGATCCAGACCGCTTACCGGTATAAATGTGATATTTTGTTTTTGAACTTGTCCAAAATCCTGGAAATAATAGGGCGAATACCTGACACCGATATAAAAGTCATCCAGCGTCCAATTCCCCGTCACGATCCGTATGGTCGCTGTACGCGATGTTCTGTAGTAATTCCCGCTGTACGATTGATTGTTGTTGTAAGTGACCTTTACCGAGGGATAAGCGATGACCGGCTTGACGGGATTGATCGGCGGTTTGATGATACCAAGTGCATAACGCGGGTCAGTCATAGACAGCGCGGCCTCTTTTTCTCCGAAATCAAACGATTTAGCGAACGAGGGCGCCCTTACGATCGTAACTAGGCCAAGGAAAGTGATGACGGTCAAAAACAAGACCACCTGCTTTAGCGAGTGAATACGGTAGTTCATAACAAGATCCCCCCTTCTACGCTAAACGGAAGGCATTTCGTCATTTGATCAATCGGAGTCACAATTCGCAACCTAATCGATAGGAATAGAGCTGGCGTAAAAGAACAGCTCGAATTCCGGATAAATCTCCACCTCAAAGCCTGTGGATTCCTTTTCGGCAGTCGGCATGGGCGATAACGGCTGTGTATGTCCTTCCGCTACCTGAGAAGAAGAGATCGGCGGTGAGGCTTGCTCCATCGATAGAACTTCGGTCGGCGGCGTGGTGTAGTCCATCGGCGGGATTTCCGTTGGCTGTACCGTGTATGGTGCCGCGGGAGACACGGGCGGCGCGGTTTGCACCTCGGACGGAGATACGGTTGACGGCGAAACCTTTGATCGAATTGATTCGGGCAATTCTTCCGTCCTGATCTTTTCAGTCGCCGCCTGCCGGCTCGCCATATCCTCCACTTCGCCGGTGGGGCCCTTGAGGCCGGATTTTCTTTTTCGTTGTGTCTTCGGGAGCGTGCCATGCGTGTTCTCGGCAGATGCGATCCCTTTCTTACGGAGCGCCGCGACTTCTTTGCGTTTCTGCGACCCGCTCAGAAAGCTGATCACTTGAGGAATCCGAAATGTGAAGAAGAAGAAAACTGCCAGCAGAAACATTAGAGCAGACCCGCTATAGAGAATGATCGAGATCGTTTTCATCTGTTCAAATGACATATCAATCTCCTCCTTCCTCGCCGACAAAAACGGCCTGTATGGCATCTCGCGTTTCTTCAAGTCTATTGCGAATACCCGATTTTATCTCCCCTGTCTTCTGCGTCGTCGTCACTAATCCCCCGCTTATCTGGTCAATCAAGTCACACAATTGGAGCATCGCGTCTTTGCTCACGCCGTCCGCATATAGCCTGCCAGCGTACTGCTGAAGTGCGCTTTGGCTAAGTTCGAGAAGCTCGAGCCGAACAATCTCACTCTCATGTTCGTTCGAGGCGACGGTTTCGAGCAGCTGTTTTACCTGCTCGAAGAAAGGTTTGTACAGTCCTTTGTCCGCGCCTTCTATGGCTTTCGAGGCAATATCGCGATAGAAGGTGCCAATCGCCGCGTATACGGTCGCCATCGTTGTTTTATCAGTCTTTTCCGGAGCGTAACGCGCCGCGTCGTCGAACCAGTCAATTGCGCTCTTCATCCTCACGATCTGATTGTCGCCAGTTTCGCTCCCGTAATCGTAGTAATACCAGTACAGCTTGCCGACCTCGAAGCAAAGATCCGAATAGGCGGCAGGATCTTTCTTCAATTCCTTCGAATGCTCTTTAATCTTTCTGTCCAAAAGACTCGCTTCGCCTACAGTAAAACGGGCATCCCCTTCTTTAAAAAGCTGAATCATGCCGAGGTAGGCGTCCGTTTTCCCCCCTTTGTCCGGTATGTCGATACACTGTTCATAGAGTTCCAGCTTTTTCTCGTAATCGGTCGACCTCTCCGCCTCGGCCAATTGCTGCTCGTAATAGTCGCCCGCCAGCTTAAGTGATGATTGCCCCATCCAGATTCCCGCCAAGAGAAGACCTAAGGACGCAACGAGCGCAAGCACGAATAACCGTAGGCGTCCTTTCTGCTTTTTACGATAACGGTCATCGATTTTTTCGTAGTGTTCAAGCGCATAACGTAGATCAAAACATTGTTGGTAACGGTCTTCCGGATCGCGCTGCGTACACTTCAGAAGGATTTTTTCCAAGCCTGAAGAGAGTCGCGGATTCACGGTTCGTATGGGCTTCATCTCATAGGGCGGTTTGCCGGGATTCATGCCGGTAACGAGATGGTAAAGCGTCGCCCCCAGACAATAGATGTCGGTACGGGCGTCGGTTTGCCCCATTCCTCCAAATTGTTCGGGAGCGGCGTATCCGATCGTCCCGAGACAAGTCGTATCTTCTATCTTTTTTTCCTTGAACTCACGCGCGGTTCCAAAGTCGATCAACGCGAGATTTCCGTCGGGCTTAAGCATGACATTGGAAGGCTTCATATCGCGATAGATGATCGGAGGATCCTGAGAGTGAAGATACGAGAGAACGTCGCAGAGTTGCTTGCCCCACTCAATCACATACTCTTGAGGTTGGGCGCCGTACTCCGAAAGCACTTTTGAGAGAGGAACGCCCTCAATGTAATCCATCACGATAATCAACGTATCCTCGTCTTCAATAATATCGATGATACTCGGAAGATTTGGATGGCGCAGTCTTTTTAGCATTTCCGTCTCAACGATCAACCCTTGGCGGACAGCTTCGAAGTCAAGAACACCGTCTTTGCGCACTTCTTTGACTGCCCATGTTTTGTTCGCCTTTTCGTTGATCGCCATATAGACGATGCTCATGCCGCCGCGTCCAACTTCATGCAGAATGCGGTATTTACCGTCAAGTAATGCTCCTGTTTCGAGTGCCATTTTCCCTCTCGTTCTAGAATGTTCTTATTGTGATAACAGAAATATTGTCTCTTTCTTGTCGCTGTTTAGCCGTGGCGATGAGCGCGCGTTCTTGTTCAGCGCTCACCACTTGGGAAACCAATTGATTCGGGTGAAGATACGTAAACAGTTCCTCTTCAGTGAGTTCATTGCGAAAACCGTCCGTACACATCATGTAGACGACGTTTTCACGCGTCCCTCCAAAGAAAAAATCGGGATACACATCCTCAGACGCGCCGATGCATTGAAGCAGAACATTGCGTCGGGGGTCTCTTTTCGCTTCTTCGGGAGTAAGAATCCCCTGCCGCACTTCGTGAGCCACCACCGTCTGATCGTACGTCAACTGGCGCAGTTCCTCCGCAATGACATACGCTCGCGTGTCGCCGACGTTGACGATCGTGTATCTTTGCGGAGTGATCAGCATCGCCGTCAGTGTCGTTCCCATCACAAGCCTTCCTCGTGCTGCGAATTGCGCGATCGCCTCGTTGCAGTGATCAATTAGGCGACTCCAATCACTTCGAAGCAACGAGTCCGGATTGTCCGACGCGAGAACGGTCGCAAGCCTCGCGTCCGCCCAATTGAAAAATGAGCGCACGACATAAGCAGAAGCGATTTCACCGTGATCGAATCCCCCCATGCCATCGCAAAGAACGGAAAAAACAATCTTGCCCGCGTTTGATCGATAAACGCGAACGTGATAGCTATCCTGATTGGTCCGCTTCGTATTACCGATATCCGTCGTTGCCGATACGATATAGTCCATGTGTCTCGTGCCTGTTTCCCTTCTACACGCCGCGTGATGTCATACGCTCAATCAGCGCAGGTGAAACTCGAAAGATTCATTGGCGAGCGTCAAGACATCACCGTCATTCAGCACCGTCTCGTGATTGGGCGGGATCATCTGCCCGTTAACAAAAGTGTGGTTCGTCGAGTTCGTATCGACAACGAAGAACTGACCATCGCGCGTCACGATATGGGCGTGGCTCCTGCTAATCGCTGTATTGTCCCCAATGAAATAATCAACAAAACTCTTTTCCTTCCCGATACGGAAGACGGGCTTGTTAAGTGAAATCCGCTCCTGATTGCTCTTGCGTATCAGACAAGGAGACAGCGCACGATGTTCTTTCGCTTTGGCTCCAGCCGCGTCAAGCACGACCGTGTCGCTCGAATACCCGCCCGACAGCGAAGTCGTGTCACCGAAACTGACCGATTGCGACGCTCCCCCGTAAGGTTGTTCGGCAGTAGGAGGCATCGGCGGTGCTTGCACGGGAGTCGGCTGATATGTGTGCTCCTGCTTAATCACCTGTGGCTGTGGAGCGGGAGGAGGCATCGGACGTCCGGCAGGTGCGGGTGGTTGTGGGGGGACCACCGCTTTCGGCGGGGCTTGCTGGAACGGTTGAGCGGAACCGGGAACGCTCTCCTTCACCCCGGGTATGGCAAAAGGAGCTTGCGGGCTTCCGGGTGATGTCGGCTTCTGCGGAGCAGACGACTGCTGTTGGCGCTGCGCATCATAGATCGCTTTATTCTCTTTACTGTAATGCGTCATGAGATACATGAAAGACATCTTCTCTCCGCTCGCGGGCGCCGCACCACTCTGTTCTCCGACAGGCGCAGGAGTTTTTTCTTTCTTCTTTCGTGAAGACTTTGTCTGTACGGGCGGGACAAAAGGCGCACTCGTTCCCGCGGCATCTCGCGATGGAGGTTGAGGAGGACGCTGTCCGGCGTGTCCCGGAGGAGCAGCGACATAAGGAGGGGCAGGCGGCACCTGTCCATGGGGAGGAACCGACGTTTGACGAGCTCCTGCTTGCGGCGCAGAAACTTGAGTAGCGCCGGGATACGGCGGAACCGTAGGTTGCGGTGTACCGACCGGAGGGCTAGCCGTTTGAGTTGCGCCTCCATATTGGATACCTGCCGACGAAAAAGGCGGCGAGGTGTGTTCCCGAGCAAGCGGACCGCCCGCAAATTGCTGGAGAAAGACCTTGAAATCAGGCAATGAGAAAGGCTGCGGACGATTCACAAAGCTGATAATTTGAGCGACATAACCGAGATCCTCAGATTGATCAAATTGCGTATGGAAAATGACGTCTTTTAAGAATGCGCTCATCTTCTCATTGATGTCCGCGGGTCTCCCATTTGTCGCAATCCCCGACGCAGGCTCCATAAGAGGGAGACAAACCATGTAAGGAGCGCAACTGGAAACATCGACAAAGATGTAGTCCGTATTAAGCAGTAGCGAGTCGGGATCGATCATGTATTCCTCAGCCCTCAACAGCGTATTCGTGATGCCGGAGACCACGCCCAGAAGCTGTTTTCTGTTTACTGTGTCGAAGTAAAACTGGCGAAGCGATAACCGCGAGGAAATATTGTATTTGAGGTATTGGTTCTCGTCTTGCTGTTGATAGATCATGGGAAGGAGCCCTTCGATCTGATTGTGCGTCACCATCCCCAAACTGAGAGAGTCAATTCTGTCCGTATCCTTTAACTGGTAGACGAGATACGAGTTGGAACCTTGGCTGTCGTAGGTAAATGTGTACATGTTATTGTCCTTTCCGGTATATGTGCTGCGAATACTATCGGTTTAAGCGGTAGAGACTTAGGAGACGCCATTTCGTCTCAATTTTCACAAAACAGGTGCCCTTACCGCTAAAATCTTTTACTTCATCAAATGTTGCTTCAATAACCAGCTTACCTTCGGGATCGATAAAACCCCATTTGTCTTCTATTTTTACGGCTGCCACGTCGTTCGAGAATGAACGCGCGTCATCGTAAGCAGGCTCGATGACCAAGTCACCCTCCACGTTAACAAAGCCCCATTGACCGCCTTTTTTGACGGCTGCGAATCCCTTGTCCGTAAAAAGTCTGGCGTCTTCAAATCTCTCCCCTCCCACGATATTTCCTTCAATATCATAGAGAGCGAACAGATCGCCTTCTTTTGCGAAGTAACGCTCATTGCGGTTGAAAAAACCTCGATCATCAAGTACCACATCCGAATACGCCTGCCCTGAGATCGGTACACCCGACGTATCGATCCTTACCCATTGAGTCCCTGACTTCGCAATGGCAACCCCGCTGTTGACTGAGGAAACAAAGTCGTATGGTTCCGATAGGATCTCATTGTTGCGGTTAACAAGATAATACTTACCGTCTTTTGCCTCGGCGGGAAAGACATCGCTGACTATAGGGCCCAAACGAGCAAACCGTTCATCGATTTCCGTCACCTGATCGTTATCCTTATCGATGAAGAAAGCCTCACCTTCTTTGGAAACGACAGGCGCGAATCCGGAAGATGTAAACGGACCTGCGGCCGAATATTCAAATCTTGACAGCTTCCGACCGGTATGACTGAGATAGCCCCAGAGACCCTTATCGTTCATAACGGGGCATCTGTTCTGAGAAAAAACGCCTACATCTTCGTACGTGTCATAGGTGAGCTTCGTCAGGTACGCCAAACGATTTCTCGTCCCGCGGATAAACTCAGAATCGACGGAACGTTTCTCCGCAACTTCCAAAATATCGAAGACTCGCTCATATTTCTCATCAATGATATAAGCGTCCAGCAGGCTGTCATAGGCTTCGGGAGAAGTGGGGAAATCAGTGATAAATTGCTCACACCATATCAGACGCTCTTCGTGGAGTTCGAGCGATTTATAGAGATCCGCTACTTCCTGACGTATCGCCGGCGAATCTTCTATCTCCAACGCCTTTCGATAGTTCTCTACAGCGTATTTGGCTATTTTTTTCCCTGCGAAATCACGTGCCGTCGCCAAGAGATCTTCGTATTGCGAATTCTTATTAACGGCGCCGCTGATAAGCGTAAACCAAGATAGAATGAGAAATACGACAAGCGCAATAGGAACGATGAGTCGATAGTTTTTCATAAGGCACCTCCCTTACATACCGGACAACCCGATGGCGATACACGTACCGATCAAAACACATGGCGCCAATGAGATCGAATCCTTGCGCGTCTTTCGCTTTGTCAAGAGCAAAAAGATCGCGTAGAAAAAGGACACGAGTAGCGAAAAGAATACAGCGTTGGCAGCCCCCCAAATCCCTTGGTACAACCCCATCACGAAAAAGAGTTTGACGTCGCCCATGCCGATACTGTTTTTCATGATGAACGAGAGGATCAGGAAGAAACCGCCGATAACAAGGGCGCCGATCGCCGCCGATTTCATAATCTCAAGCGCCTCCGACGTATTGAGTATCAGTTCCAGACCTGCATAGAGAAATCTCAACACAATGGCGGCGAGAACCAGCGCATTGGGAATCACTTGGCGAACATGGTCGATGGCGGCCATCGGAACGATGAACATTACTAATATGAGCAATTTCACGTGGTGCAACAACTCGGATGCCGAGTAGATATAAGTGAGTGAAGCGGAAACGGCTATTCCCAAAAGTAACGAGACCGCAATATACAGCTTTCGGTTTCGCCCTCGCGGGATGAAATCCGGCATAGTCATGGCGGCGAAAGGTTGCCCGCTCAATCTATACACGGTGTACACGTAACCGAATAAGGTCAGGATAAGAGTTAGTATGATCTCTATGATTAAATTCCTCACGCAAATCTCCTCATCTCCTACCCGTCATCATGGTCTGTCGCCTTGCATCCAGCCACGCGTGACTGCCGTCTGGTTAAAGTCAAAATGGATATTCAACGGCAGTAGAGGAATCATCTTCACTCTGTATCGGACATTGACGATGATGTAATCCGTGCCGTTCGGAAACAAAAGGGAGCTTCTGAGGTTCAATCCGCTCATGTAGCTGTCGGCACGCGGCAACACGCGCATCGAACGAAGAAAGCTCTCAGGTTGTCCACCTCGCTCATCGGTCAAATGCTTCTTGATCATCGCCGTAACGATCGGAGCGGCGATGCGGCTCGAGATATCCAGATTAAGATCTCCCTTGGAGGCGAGCCTCACAAGCCCAAAGAGGAATTTAACAGGATCCGAAGCCATGTTCTCCGCGGCTTCGGCGAGCTTTCCACCCGATTCCTCAACCTCTCCATTCTTGATGATATCGTCCCATACCTTGCCGACATCGTTGAAGTCAATCTCGATATCTTCTCCGCCTGCGATACCTTGTATGGCTCCAAACACGTTGACCGTTTCCTTCGAGACATCTTCTGTTTTTACTCCTTCTTTCCCCGAGCTCAGTCCCGAACGAATGAGAGAGTATAAATAGCTGTATTCCGAAATCTCGCGCGCCGTTGAATTGATCGCGAAGGCCATACGAGCTTGAATCAAGCAGACATTGATGACCGATAGAATCGTGATGATCACAAAGACGAAGAAGCTGAGCGAAATGATCGCCTCAATCGTGATACTCCCGCTTTCACGACGGGTGCTTCCCCTACGCGTGCGAAACATTTCCGGCGCGGAGGATGCGCCCCCTTTCTCATCTTTCTTTACGAGTATCATGCTGCTACCTCCTTCCCGGCGCACGGCGTCAGTATCCGCGGGTCGCATTGTAATCGATTGAATACCACGATGTATTCTCAAGAGGGTCCCTGAATGTGTCGGCGAATAGCGGTAGAGGCATGAGGACGGGTTTGACGAGCACCTTCGCCTCCACAGTAAGATAAGCGCCTGCGTTTCTGAGAAGATAGTCCGGATTTCCCGTCACTTTCGACACATTGAGCTGGATGACATCCGCCGTGCGCAACAGGATGCTCGTTCGGTTCGTAAACATCCCGAGAAGCAGGAACAGACGCATGTAATCGCTATAACGGAAAGAAAGAAGTGATGACATGCCGGTACTTTCCCCTGAGGACTGCTTGCTTTCTCCTTCGCCGCCGGATTGTCCTTCCGTACCGAAGAACCCGTCGATGCCCTGTTCAAGCTCAGTCTTCAATTCCTCGGCACCCTCATCCATCGCTTCTCTTACCTTGTCCATCATCTCGTTTTTGTATTTTTTTATCTCATCGGTTGCTTCATGCAGCTTATTTTTCACCGCATTGGAAATCTCGTTGAAATACTCATCCATCTTCTCTGTGAAACTCTCGAGGTCCTCCATGCCTTGCTGTTCGATTTCCCGGAGTTTATCAATCGAGCTATTGATGTATTTTTCTTTGAGCAGTTCGACCGTTTTCTCCTTCACGATGTAGGAGATGTCCGACGGATCTTCGTCCAGCGATTGAAGCCATTCATCGAGCTTCTCGGAAACATACTTTCCCGGATCGGTTATAGACGGATCCCCGAGCGCGTTCTGGATAAGGGAGATCATCTTTTTGATGGCGACATTCGCATGGCGCGAGATGAGGTCGTCGATACTCTCGCTAATGTGATTTTCGATCTCTTCCCTGTTTTCATCCAGGAATTGGTCTGCTTCCTCGCCACCCTTATCAAGGTACTCGCCCAACTTGTCGGCAGCCCAGTTAACGGCCTCATCCGCGGCGCCTTTCAAAAGATCGCTCGCCTCCTCTTTCGCGGCGGCCATAAGTCCCGCCGGCGTGACCACCCAGGAACTTTTCTTATGGAATACGGGAACGGCTTTCCCGCGCGCCAGATTACCCAGATCGATAGCCGATTGCACCAAGGCGAGGAGTATTTGAATCGTTGCCTGAATCAGCGGAACGGGTACGATGCCCCATGTCGCAGCGGAAATGGGTGTCGCGATCTGGAGAGCGAACATGCTCGTATCCATATCGGTGAAGGCATAGATGACGTTAAGACCGAAACGGATGGCAAAAATGGAGCTGTAAGCATGCGTTACATTACTTGACCCCGTCCCCCCGTAGAGAATATACTCCACCTCGCGTTTATAATGGTAATTGTTTTCTCCATTGATCTCATGACATCGCAACGTCTGTATAGGGGTTTTTAAATCCTTATCTTTGTGCTCTTTCTCAATTGTGTCGAAGCTAAACATGCTAAGGATGTAATCGGTAACGTAGTAACCGTCGCGGAGATCTTCCGATGAACCCTTCAAGATTCCCGCCACCCCCGAGAACATGCCTGCAAGTCCGGTGCTGGTGCTCTTCGCCACATCATTGGAATCGGAGGTATATGTGCCGTGCGCAGTCGAAGAAGAAGAATCACCTGACGGCTTGGAAGGAAGATCCTTTACAGATTGGCCATCTCCGTCTTTTTTAGGAGGATCTTTTTCCTCTTTCACCTTTTCATTTTTTTCTTCGTCCGTCGCCTTTTCACCGTTATTCTTCATCCTATCTTGGAGCTTTTTCGCTTTATCATCTTTGTCGGAGCGCACTGTACAATGGCGTTTCGTTTCGTCAGCTTCCTTGGGATCTGAATGCTTCTTGAATAGATAGACGTAAAAGACAGGTTGGTATGAGCCATAGAGCGAGATGCCCGTTTCCGGATTCTTCATCCAAGTAAAATCGATATCAGGCGAAACGAACAATCCATTAAACGAGCTCTCCGCACTTTCTTGGAGTGGTTGTTTATACTGTGATCTCTTGTCAAGGAACTCTTTTCCCAGACGGTCGGCGAGGAGTTTTTCGAATGTCTCATAGTCTTTGATATCGCCCACGAACTTACCGGCATACCGGATTTGTTCGATTTGCTCCGAGATCTGTTCCATCCGCTGTCGCAACGGTGAGATTCGATTGTAAAGCTCCAGAACCTGATCTTTGTCATAATTAGTTTTGAGATCCTTGAGATCGGCTCTGTCCTGTTCCGCCAGAGAGGAGAGTTTAAGATCAGGATCTTGTGACGTTTTATTCCACTCATTTCTCCTTTTAACGAGATCACCCCCGTTGAGCGAATCATACACGTCCTTAAGGTCTTTTTCCGCTCTCTTCAGGCACTCGACGGCTTCCTTAAATTTGTCCCGATATACTCTCGCCTTTTCCGCGACCTTGCCAATCTCACCATTGATCGTGAACGGATCAGTACGCCCCGATGTTCTGATTTTAGTCGTCAATTCGGCGAGAGGCTGGAATGCGTCATGAGTCAACCGCATGTCCTCTTCATAGTTTGCCTTTATCGTCTTCGCGAGCTCCGTAGCATGGATCTCTTTGCCCTTGTACTTCACGTAAAAATCAAGAGCATCGTCGTCAGCCCATATCATCGCAACGGCGAATTCTTGGTAACGTTCATAGCGATGCGTCATCTGATCCGTGTACTCTTTGAGAGGTTGACCCGATGTTTCAAGCAGTTGTCGGACGTACTGGATATCGTACAGTCCTTCATCGATCACGGAAGACGTCGGCAACCCGAGCGATTTAAGCTTCGTCTTTATTTCTGTGAGCTTATCATCATTGTAGAGAGCGCCCATTTCAACGATCCACTGCTGCATCACTACTAAACTAGGCCGGAGAATCAGATTGTAGTCGCCAGGAAACAGATCGACAAAAGTCTTGTATTTCTCTCCTCTGGATTCCAATTCCCAGAGCTTGCCTTCTGTCTCACCTCCAAACGCGTCAGGTATCAGCGTCGTTCGCTCAGTCAATTGAATCGGCGTGACTGCCGTCATCCGCGTCTCGTATAGATCCTTAATGGTTCGGACGTGAAAATCCTTAAACCTCGATTCCAGATCTGTGAAGAACGTGTCGTTCGCCACTCCGACAAGATGAGATTTAACAAGAGAGTTGTACTCCGCGAGATTCTCCCAGGCAGACCGGAGCTTCTTATTGAGCTTCTCTTCCTCCTTGTAATACGACTGGCGCTGCTCAACGAGCTTTGTCTCCTTGCTGACGCTGCTAAAGCTGTTCAACGCCGACAAAAACCGCAAGCCCGTGTTGATCGGCGTACGGTACTTCATAAACTCGACGATCTGTCGTTCAAGGATATCGGGATTGGTGAGCGAACCGTTCTGAGGAATATAGGCGTTAAAATCGCCCAATTTCATGTTGAGGATATCGGAGGCGTCACTGACATCGGAAGGCAAATCGCGAAGTTGCGCCATGATCTGATCGGTAATCGGTCCCGCCACATCGGAGCTCACTCCGTAAGAAACGATACTTTTGTGGTAAAAAGCTTCCAGATCTCTGAAAAGCGATTCCTGATCCTGCGTCGTCGCAAAAAGCCCGTAGAGCTCTTTTAATTGTGAGTCATACTGCGTCAACGCCGTATTCAGCGCTAAGTCGCCCGCGGACGCAACCACACCGCGCGCGAGAGAAATCCTGCTCACATCAACGAAAAAAGCGCTGCAAGTCAACATAGGCACCAAGATGATGACAAGGAAGATCGTTACGGCACCCTTACATCTACGGACGTATTTCATAGACTCCTTCGCCCCTTTCCATCGCGCTGTCAATCGAAAATGCTCAAAATGGTTTTAACCTTCCCAAAAGCTTCCGACACCTTCTTCATGACACCGCTGCCTGTCAGGTAATCGATGACCATGTCAGTATTACGAATAAATTCCGTTGTATAGCTGACCGGCATTTCCGCGCGAGAGTAAAATGTCAACGATATCTTGTTTTTATCGCCGAGAAAACGAATCGGGAACGTCATCTCATACTCAATCTCGACGTCAAAAGTCGCGTAGATGAAATAATTGTTGAAATGCGCGATGTCCGACTGTGGAGTGATGAGAACCGGCTTCATCCCCGGGAAAAAGCCTGAAGACTTTTTGTGGAAGCGGCTCGCGACTTTTTCATTGATCATGGAGACGACACTGGAGCGACTGTTCCCCCTGAGAAAGCGGTACGGCTCGATGCTGATTTTCTCATCGAGCCTCAGCGCTCCGTTGTGCCTATACGCCCTTTCAATGATCGAATCCGCGCAGGCACTCGCCCCGATGATCGCGTACTGTTCCACTTCCGATTGAGCTTCCGATCTCTGGTAGAGAAGATTCCCTGTGAAAAGGAGAAAGAAAATCACGAAAAAAATGACAGGAAAAACGATCGCCGCCTCGACAAATACGACGCCGCTTTCATCTCTCCTCGCTTTGCGCCACACGCGAACAACCCTATCCATACGAAAGGCCTCGCTTTCCGGTCAGACAACCGATTGCTTTCTCCGCTCGACGAACAGGCATACAAGTCGAAAAAGCCGGTGTCGACTCGTTCTCCCCGAACATCTTCAAGGCGAAAGAACCGCCGAGCTATTTCCTATTCAATAGCGGTCTTTGCTTTCCCTGTGATCATATTGATCAGCTCTCGCAGCAAATTCCCGATCGCTTCTCTAAAAATGACCGCAAGCGCGATCGCGATACCGATCAACACGACGATAGCGACGACGTTAACTTCACCCTTTTCATCCCTGATCAGTTTGTTGAATCGCTCGGCAACGATCCCAAGGAACAGTTCCATACGTTGTAACATGGTTATAATCCTCCTTGTGTTACTCCATTGATTTAATGTACAGACAGTACTCAGATCCGTTATCAGGTCGTACTGTCTAAAGGTCCGTCATGCGCCAACGACCCTTCGTTACCGCCATCTAGGCTCCTAGGTTTGAGAGAATAGGCACGATAACGAGAATCAAGATCCCGATAAACATCACGGAGATCGGAATCAACAGCTTGGCTGCCGCGCGTTCTCCCTCGCGGCGCACAAGCTGCTTTTTGAGTTGCCATACTTCGTGACTCTGCTCTTGCAGAGCGAGTGTCAGATCTCTGCTTCCCTTGGTCATCCCCTGAATGATGGTTGACGTAAACTTCTTCACCTCCGGAATGACACATCGCCTACCGAAGTTATAGATAGCGTCGACCTCCGCCACGCCGTTTCGTATCTCTTCAACGGCGATTTGCATTTCATCGTAGAAGACGCCTTCGCCTCCGAACGCCACTCTCTCCCACGCTTCTCTGAGAATCATTCCGGCGTTGGTAAGTAGTGCGAGTTTCGAAACGACGTCCGCGAAGTCATGCAGCAGCTCGTCGGAACGAGCCTGAATTCTTTTGCTCGCCTGAGTGCCGTAGTAATAATATGCAAGCCCCGAAAACATGAAGAAAACAAACATGATCATCAGATCCCGCGCCAGTCCGTAAAAGATGAAGGACAGGACAAAGAGCGTCATGGTGAACGTCACTTGTTGGGCGTGCGTAACGTGAAGATAATACTCGGCATATTTCTCACCATAGAGAACGTTAAGTTCCTGCCGAAGTTTTCTGTCGCCTTTCGATTTATATTTGTAACCTATTGAGTGAAGGAATGCGTAACCCGTTCCGTAAATGTCTTTTAATGGAAACTCCTTCTCGGACAAGACGGAGAACATGCTCCGATATTGCGCACCTTTCAAGAAGAACACGATCCAAACGATGACGAGCAAAGTGCCCACCAACATGATGACTATTTCGAAGATCTCAAGACCCAACATCTCTCATTCTCCTCTCACATCTTGATATTAAGCACTGACTTGCCGACATAGTACGCGATAATGAAGATGATGATCGCTACCGTAGACGCCAGTATGCCGGCGGGCGACGCAAAGTTTTTGGCAAAGTCGGGACTCATTCCCTTGATGAGCGCAACAATGGCGATCGGCATGACCGCCATGATGTTCTGTTCCGTTTTATTAGCGGTCAGCATCGTCTCGATATCTTCTTCGATGGCCATTTTGTCACTCAGAATGGCGTGCGTATTCCGGATGACATCTTTGATATTGCCGCCCTTTCGATAGCTGATACTGAAGACACCGGCAAAGCTTGAGATGTCATCAATATCGCTCCGTTTTCCGAAATCTTCCAACAATTGTTCAACAGGAAAATTGTTCTGAATACCTGAGAGAATCAACTCGAGTTCACGCAAGATGAAGGCATCACTATCGTACTGGACCTTCAGATCTTCGTATACCGCATAGAAGGCATCCGTCACGTTTTTGCCGGCGCTGAGAGAAGTCGTCAATCCGTCCAACATATCCCGAAACTGCCTAGCAAGCTGGCGCTTGCGCTTCCCGATAATCGCTTTCGTCCTGGCGGGAATAAAAAGCCTCGCCGCGATAATACCTGCTATGGTCGGGATCAGGATGTTCAGAATGTACGTGATCGTCGTCGGCTGACCGAACTCGTCTTTGCCGAGCCCGCCATAAAAGAGATAACCGACTGCGGCACCTGCAACAAAAGCGAGCAGAGCGTACCCGAACTTTTCCCACCTTTTCATGTAATAGACACGGAAATTGCGCGTCGGCATGTTTGTTGCGGATAAAAAGAATTCCGGTTCAGGCGGAGCTTTTTTCTTTTTCTTGAACATAAACGAAACACCTCATCGAATATCCGGCTTGGTCGCGTCTCCTTCGACCTTGTCGGGTACCATTAACCGGCTGTTGGCGGTATGCCGCCCTTCAGCGGATTAAATCACATGCTTGAAACCCGCAATTTGCAGTTTCTGCGTATTTTTCATCTCATTATCCGTGCGTGTCAGTCTTCCCGATACGCGCGTCAAGGTGCTCTTTTCGTCCTCGATGAACACATAGAGCGGGTTCAGCACTATGCGTCCGTCCTCATACCCGAGGACTTCAGTGATTTCCATCGTGCGGCGCGACTTGTCACGCAAACGCGAGAGGTGGATGATGATGTCCACCGCAGACGCAATCTGCTGACGAATCGCTTCAAGCGGTAACCCCGCCGCGCCTTGGAGAACCATCGTCTCCAAACGGCTCAGCATATCCTCCGTACTGTTCGCGTGTCCCGTGGAGATTGAACCGTCATGCCCGGTATTCATCGCTTGCAGCATATCGAGAGCCTCTCCGCCGCGGACCTCGCCTACGACTATCCGTTCAGGCCGCATGCGGAGAGAAGATTTGATGAGATCGCGGATTGAGATCTCACCGACTCCCGCGACATTCGCGGTACGCGTCTCGAGCCTGACGAGGTTATCGATGTTCTTGATTTGAAGCTCCGCAGAGTCCTCAATCGTAATGACGCGCTCGTCTCTCGGAATGAAGTTTGACAGCGCGTTCAAGAAGGTCGTCTTTCCGGAGCCGGTACCGCCACTGATAAAAATGTTGTATTTTGCCTTGACAAGGACCTCCAACTGCTCCGCAATATCTTTCGTAAGTGATCCGTACTCGATCAGTTTCTCCATCGTCATCGGCGTTTTGGAAAACTTTCGGATGGTCACCGTCGGTCCGCAGAGCGCGATCGGAGGCAGAACGACATTGACGCGCGATCCGTCGGGAAGACGCGTGTCGCAGATGGGGTTAGCCTGATTTACTTCGCGCCCGGCCAAGCCAACAATGCGCTGGATAATATCCTCCAGACGTCGCTGGCTCTCAAACTTCTTATCGAGTTTGAAGAGGCGGCCGCTCTGCTCAATAAAGATATCATCTGTTCCGTTGATCATGACCTCCGTGATCGTATCGTCCTTAATGATACTGTCGAGGAGACCGAACCCTCGAATCGAACTGAATACCTGTTCAACGATCGACACGCGCTGCTCAATGGAACAGTATTCCTGTTTGAGCCATTCGCCTGTGAGTTCCTCCACACGTAGCAACAGCTCATCGTCTTCCAGTTCGCTCAGGGGCAGATTCTCGCCGATGTAGCGCTTAATCTCGGCGATGACCTCCTGCTCTCTTTCAAAGGTCATGCTGTCACCTCAGAATCTGTCGGAAAATATTCATTGACACGAGTTGCTCCACGACTTCCCTCTGCGACGCGTGCGCATAGCGTGGCGCTCCTCCCAACAGTCTCAGCTCGATTCCCTCGACCGCCTGTGAGACCTTGTTGCTGAACTTGTTGTACACTAGGTAGAGCTTGCTCAGGATACGCAAATCGCGCTGCTGGTCGATCATCCGAAGCGCCTCATAAGCGCGCACCAACTTAGTGTTCGCGATCGCCATCCCGTCACTGACCAGTACAATCGCATACGCTTCCTTTAAGGCATGGAGCATCCTGCCGTCGAGCGCAAAATCCATGTCCAGAACGATGTGATCATAACGGTCTCTGGCTCGAAGCTCCCTCAGCAACCTCTCCAGATCATCTTGCGTGAGCTCCTGCACATCCAGCGCAATAGGGGGGCTCTCAAAGAAGAACACACCGTCCGCCGATTCACGTACCGCACTCTCCAGTTTTACGGACAGATTAAGTTTTTGGCTCTTCAATACGAAAATAACATCGCTCAACGTCTCCTGACCGGCTCCGGTAAAAAAGACATCCGATCTGCCGAAGAGTTCCAAGTTCATATAGAGCACGCGCCGCCCTGCCCGTGCGAGCGTAAGCGCATAGGCAGCGGACAGGGTCGAGCTTCCCACTCCGCCGGCAGGCGACGCAAACACACTGATAAGCGCACTCGGAGTACCATCTGACTTAAAGCCGGTAATGTCACTCGATTTCTCCGCATAAATGCTGAGTATCTGCTTATAGATGCTGTCAGCCTTCTGGTATTTCGAAATAGCAGGCTGATCGCGAAGCGAAGCGATCTGCGGACTTTCGACAAAGTACGCAAAACCACACCGTGTCGGTATCTTATCGAGATCAATTTCGAACGATTCATCTGCAAGAAAGACATCGATCCGCGCTTCACTCAGCTCGCTCAGCGCTGTATCAAGTTGCGTGAAGGAATAGATTTCGAGTTTATCCCAGTAGCGTGCGTTAAAAGCAGATGCGAGTCTCTCCAAAAAATCCGGCTCACGATCCAAAATAGCCAACTTAATTTTCATAATCGCCACCTTTTGTAAGCATCTCGCCACGAATCTGTCAGTAACGATAGAACTCATTTACATGGGTTATTCATTGTGCCTATATTATACCTTTATTCTTATTCAAGACAACGGCATCTTGCCACAAGAATTCGTAAAAAAATCCCGTCTTTGGCTTTTAGCACTATAATTTTTTAGGAGTTGTCATCTGCTTATTTCTCTGAAACCGGCATGCCTGCCGGTTTTTTCGACTTTAAAAAAACTTGACAAAACCATTTTTTAGTTCTTGTA
>Ga0208694_1000257_pt1 | contig 84185 bp, 77 predicted proteins | sample AD_UKC078_MetaG_FD_184442 | JGI IMG/M metagenome (GOLD analysis project Ga0208694, IMG submission 184442) | Active sludge microbial communities of municipal wastewater-treating anaerobic digesters from USA - AD_UKC078_MetaG (SPAdes) (version 2) | ecosystem: Engineered > Bioreactor > Anaerobic >...
CGAAGTTTACGACACTGTGTACTCAATCCTCCATAGTGAGTTGTTATTACTGCTTTGACATTCAGCTGGTTGAAATAGTTTGCCACTGCACTTACAATCGCTCTGCCCTCGGTTGGATTGGTTGTCCGTGCAAGCTCGTCAATCAACAAAAGCAGTGGGCTCTGTTTTTTAGATGTTTGCACCATTTGGTTTACGCACATCATCTCGGCGGCGTAAGAGGATAGCCCCGACAAAACGCTCTGACTATCGTGAAAGCTATACAATATCTGGTTTACCAGCACTATCTTGGCACTCTCGGCTGGCACGAAAAACCCGAATTGACACATCGCTTGGCTTAATCCTAAAGTTTTCAACAATACGGTTTTACCTGCCATATTTGCTCCTGTAATCAAACACGAACCATTAAATAACTCAATATCAATCGGTTGATATCGTTTATTCTGTTTGTTTAAAGCATCTTTAAGCTCTGGGAAAAAGAGACCTTTATAAGATGTTACATCGGTGGCAATTTCAGGCTTAACAAACTTGTATTCAATTACCTGTTTTGTCTTAGCAATAAGAATATCAATATCTGCAACGGCAGCCAACGAGTTATTAAGCTCTGAGACGTGAGCAAACAGCTGTTCAGACAGTTTTGCTCTAATCTTATCCTCTAATTCAGTTATCTGGTTTCTTATGTCATTCGACTGCTGATAAAGCTCTGAGTTGCCGCTACTTATATCTCCAAGGCTCTCTAATAAAAACTCTACTTTAATTAGCTCCTTACGCAGTGCTCCAAGATTTGGGTCGAAGGCATTGCTAACATAAAACGATGGTGTTCGCGACTTTTCGGGGTCGAGAATCTCAATTACAGCGTTGAGGTCGGGTATCTTGGTGTGTATAAAATCTATATCTGAAAAAAGATCTTTGATTTCGGATACTAAAAGTGCGAAGCTCTTTACTTCAAACAACTCTATATCATTGAGAGTTAAGCGTTTTTGAATATTTTTTATAGTTCCTGCAATATCTCTAATCTGTGCGAGCTTAATTTCAGCTTTATCGAAAACGGATTTATTGCTTTCTTGCCTGTAAATATTTACCGTTTCGTCTATCTGATTTAACTGATAGTCAATATCACTTGCATTAACCATAAACTTCGTTGAAAGCAAAACACGCTGCCCGAGTTTCGATTTAATGTCGAGATTTTCAACAATATACCGAAGTCCGCTTATCTCCGAAAAAAGGTTTTTAACATTCATTATATTCAATTATTGAGCAATGAACCATTAAGACATTAAGAAACATTAAGTTTGGGCTAAAGCCCAAAACTTGTGTCAACCTACCAACCAACGACTTAAAAGTCGTTGCTATTGATAAAACAATCACCCTATTAATTGTTAATTGCACATTGTTCATTGTTAATTGTCTCTAAGGCATCGAGCAGAAAACGCATAATGCGTAGGGCAGTAATTATGAGTTACTTCACTGTCATCAAAGTACACTCCACAGCCAAACGAGCACATTTCATCGAACGCCGTCGTACTCCACCAACCATTATAGTATCCAAGCATAGTAAAGTCTCCATATCCATTATAGAGACCTCCCGGAATTGCAGTAAAACCTGTCTTGTTTGTTGCTCCTGTATTTGGCTCTTCCCAATGTTCCGTTCCTGCTTCTTTAAGTGGACCTCCAGCAACTGCCTCGCCACCAAGCAAATCAAGTAATTGTACCCACTCAGTATCGCTGGGGATATGCCAGCCTGCCGGACATATACCTTGCACGCCACTGGGATTAGTATTACTACTTGTTGCACCATTCATAACTGCTGCCCAGTTATACAGCACACCATAGGTTATGTAATTCTCTGTTGCTTTTGCAGCTGCGATATCAGTACTATCATAACCGTAAACATAGTAACACGGTTCAGTATTTGAACTTGTATCAGGAACAACTATACTTGGTAAGTACTTTAGGTTCTCTGCCATCCAAATCTGCTCACCGATTCTCACCCATTTATATACTGTACTGTCGCGTGCATCGGTAAAAGTTCCTGTTTCTATACCTCCTACTTCGGGTCTATAAAAAATAATACTGTCAATATCGGCTACTTTGTATTCCCATATCACACTGCCATCTTTCATAATGAAAATGCTGTCGTTTTGTGCAAAAACTGTGTTTAACGACAAGCCGAAAATTGCTGTTAATAGACCAATTATTGTAATAAACTTTTTCATTGTTAATTGAGTTGAAAGTTAAAGGTTTGTAAAGTTAAAAGTTTATATCAATTAATAATGAAACATTAAAGCATTAAGAATAAGAAACATTAAATTTGGGCTAAAGCCCAAAACACGTGTGTCAACCTACCAACCGACGACTTAAAAGTCGTCGCTATTGATAAAACAATCCCTATTAATTCGTAACTCGTAATTCGTAATTGCCCATTGTTCATTGTTAATTGAGATTTTTTATATCATAAACAGGCAATTGCAATGCATCTTGCAACGCCGTTCTAAGTTCGTTCGAATTTAATTTATATCCTTGTGGCGATATTGGATTGATACAAACCGCCGCAAGATTTGTTTTTTGTACAACCTTTACTGTGCCTCCTCGTGTTATAAATGAATAAAACAGATTTGGAGTTGCAAATATCTTTGTAAAATCTTTAACTATCAGCTCAATATCTGACAGGTTTTTCTGCATTCGCAAAAATTCAAACAGATTGTTACTTGCTGCTCCCGCAACGTACAGTCGGTTGCCATGGACAAATATAGTCTCTTTTGATTTTTCTAACACAAAAACCGATTTTATATTCAAATCGTGTATTTCTCCCGCATCATCAATCGCGTGAATGCCCTCGTCAATCATATCTAATTTATCTTTCAACGGTTGCTCCACTTCGGGCAAGGCAATCAAATCAACCACATACTTTGTTTTCCTTACAAGCTTTGGAATATTTACTGAAAGAGCGGCACCTGTAGCAAGAACCATTCCTTCAGTAACAGCCGGCGATGCCAAACTTAGACGTGATAACGCGCCATCGACAATTGTCAAATCTATCCCGTATTTATCCATTTCAGATATTAGATCTTTAAGTGTATGAGTATCAGGTGGTCCTGAAAGCAGAACTTTATCAGCAGATATTGCTCTTGCTATCACTAATCTGCCCAACGATGTGCGGATATCACTCACATCTAATATTTCTGAAGTGATACGTCTTTGTAAATAGTGTTTTTCGGCAGAAATGAAAATCGTGCCTTTCCCTATTTTAATTTCTGGTTTAGGTGTATTGGTAACGATATCTTTACTTTCACCATCAATGCCTATTGATGTTAAAGCAATTCTCTTTTCCGAGTCTTTCAATCTGCCCAAAATATAATTAAGACATTCGGTTTTGCCTGTATTTTTCTCAAGCCCGACAATCGAAAGACTTTTAAAAGTTGCGATATCGTTAATAAACGGCATATTTATTTTATTAAAAAACGAAACGCATTACCCAAAAACAGTTTACGATTTTGAGAATAATGCGTTCCGGTGTAAAAATTATTTACTTAAACCTCTCGATTTTCGAGCAAGTTTCTCTGGTTCAATAGATATGTGGTTACCGTGTATCAATCCTGCAACGCCATCTTCTTTTGATACTCCCTTGGTATCGTAACACTTACAAGTGCTACTATATTCTGTAGGCTCTGTGTAAGAGGCTATTACTCCTTCGAAATTTCGGAGAACAACTTTTCCTGGCGCTTGCGAAATCAAATATTGCGGCATAACCGGAATCTTTCCACCACCGCCCGGAGCGTCAACAACGAATGTTGGCACAGCAAAGCCCGAGGTGTGACCACGCAAACTCTCAATAATCTCGATACCCTTAGAAACAGGTGTTCTAAAATGTTCTAGACCCATCGACAAGTCGCACTGATAAATATAATATGGTCTTACTCTGATTTTTACCAAATCATGGACAAGCTGTTTCATAACAGTTGTACAATCGTTCACTCCTCGCAACAAAACCGATTGATTTCCAAGTGGAACACCTGCATCTGCTAAGCGTTCACATGCCAAAGCACTTTCGGGTGTCACCTCGTTAGAGTGATTAAAGTGAGTATTTAACCAAACAGGGTGATACTTTTTAAGCATATTTACCAAATCCTCAGTAATGCGTTGTGGTAATACCACCGGTGTACGGGTTCCGATACGAATAATCTCGACATGCGGAATTTCTCGCAAACGTTTGATAATGTTTTCAAGTCGTTTGTCGGAAACCAACAGAGCATCTCCACCTGAGAGAAGTACGTCACGCACTTCTGGGTGTTTTGCAATATACTCTATTCCTTTATCGACATTATCCTGCGATGTCTCGGCATCTTTTTGTCCTGCAAAACGTCTGCGAGTACAGTGTCTGCAATACATTGAACACATATCTGTTATCAAAAACAGAACTCTGTCGGGATAGCGGTGTGTTAATCCCGGAACCGGCGAGTCTTCGTCCTCGTGTAACGGGTCTAACAAATCAGCCGGCGACTGATGGGTTTCATGAATGGAAGGAATTGCCTGTTTTCGCACAGGACAATTCGGATCGTCTTTATCAATAAGCGAAAGATAGTATGGTGTGATTGCCATACGCAGGGTTTGCAATGATTTGCGAACTCCCTCCTCCTCTTCTTTTGTTAAGTTGATGTATTTTTTTAGCTCATCAAGCGTCTCGATGCGGTTGCGTACTTGCCATTTCCAATCATTCCATTCGTTATCCGGAACATTTGGGAACAGCTCCTTACGCCTACTTTTGTTTTCTATCTTGACCATGATAAATTATTTAGTTAAAAGTTTTTATCAATTAACAATTAGCAATGTGTAATGAACAATAAACCATTAAGAAATTAAGAAACATTAAGATTGGGCTAAAGCCCAAAACACGTGTGTAAACACACGAACCAACGACTTAAAAGTCGTTGCTATTGATAAATAACATCCCAATTAATTCATAATTCTCAACTCGTAATTGCTCATTGTTAATTGTTAATTGTTGATTGTTCATTGATTTAAGCATATAGCTCATTAAAAATATTTCGTATTACTTCGCTTTCGCGCAATATCTGTAATGTTATCTCTGCGTGACCTTTGGTATATCCGTTGCCAACAATCATTGTAACATCGCTACCTACGCCCTCTGCTCCCAATGCAGCTTTGGTAAAGCTTGTAGCCATTGAGAAGAAGTAAACAATACCTGTATCTTTTGTACAAAGAATGCTTGTCATTTCGGTGTCAGGGATATTTACGTTGTTAATTGTAACGTCTGCCATTTGTCCATTAGTAAGCTCTTCCATTTTTTCAAGGATAGGCACGGGCATAGTTGCGTCAGCAGCAAAAACGTGGTCGCAAATGTTAAGACTTAGAAGTCTGTCGGTACTTCTCTGGCTGTGTGTCATACCAATAACTTTACCTGTAACGCCAACGCGTTTTTTAGCTTCGTAGCAGCACAACATTCCAGATTTTCCACCTGCACCAATAATAAGAACAGTGTCGCCGGGTTTGCAAAGTTTTGCTGTTTGTGCCGGAGCACCAGCTACGTCAAGTGCCGATAGAGCAAGCTTTTCGGGCAAATCGGAAGGTATTTTTGCATAGATACCACTTTCAAACAGAATAGCTTTACCGTCAATGTCCACTTGGTCAACATCGGGGCGAATCTCTTTGATTTTATCAATACGAAGTGGTGTGAGCGATAGTGAAACTAAAGTTGCAATTTTATCGCCAACTTTAAGGTCTGTTTTGCCTTTTAGAGCATCGCCAATTTTTTCGACTGTGCCCAAAAGCATTCCGCCCGAACCTGTCCATGGATTACGATGTTTTCCTTGTTTATCAACGATTTCGTGCATTATTTCGGCTATTTTCTTGTGGTCGTTGTTTGCACGAGCTTTAATGTCAGTAAACGATGCCGAATCTATGTTTAATGTTTGTACGTCGATGAGTATTTCGTTGTCGTAAATCTCATCCATATTGTTATCAATTTTGTTTGCTGGTTGCGGTAGAACTCCTTTGGGTTCAATTACTCTGTGAATACCGTATTTGTTTCCTTTTTTCATTATATGATATATTATTGTGTTGTTATAATCAAATAAAACTCACATGTTAGTTCTTTTTGTTGTGTACAAATTGAGGCTTACACGTGAGTTTTATTCTGTTAAATTGTTTTTATTTTATCTTTTTTTTAATCCCAATATTTCTCGTGCTTCAGCCGATGTTGCAATTGGTCTTCCCAGCTCTTTTGCTATTCTGACAACTCTTGAAACCAGTTCGCCGTTTGATTTAGCTAAAACGCCTCTATCTAAATAAAGATTGTCCTCAAATCCCACTCTTACGTGTCCGCCCATAGCAATTGCGTGTGCTGCCAATGGAAACTCGTGACGACCTACGCCTGTAGCGCACCATGTTGAACCTGTTGGAATTGCATTTACCATCCAAGCCAAGTTGTTGATACTTGCACTTGCGCAACCCGGAACACCAAGGACAAAATTAAAATGTAATGGGGCGCCCGGTGCTTCACCTTTTCTTACCAAATGTAGGATTGTTTCCAAATGTCCCATTTCAAAGCATTCGTATTCCGGTTTAATTCCATTTTCTATCATTCGTTTTCCGAAAGCGCGCATCATTGGGATTGTATTTTCAAACACCTCGTCACCAAAGTTGCAAGTTCCGCAATCGAGAGTAGCCATTTCAATTGGCAACTCAGTTGGTTGCAGACGTGCTTCAGCTGACATTCCTACTGCACCACCTGTGGAAGGAATAAGTATCACTTCAGGACACTCTTTTAAAATAGCGTCAATATTTTCTTTAAAACGAGCTTTATCTTGTGTTGGAGTTCCATCGTCATGACGAACATGTAGGTGTACAATTGCAGCACCAGCATCAACAGCCGACTTTGCTTCTCTAACAATCTCTTTAACCGTATAAGGTACAGCAGGGTTCATCTCTTTTGTAACCTCTGCGCCACAAATTGCTGCTGTTATAATTAATTTATTACTCATAATTTAAAAGTTTTATTTACGTTGGCAATTTTTTGGTACAACACATGTGCCACTTGCACGACAAACAACAATAGGTTCATCTAAAAAATCTGCTGCCGAAGCAGAAATGTCTGTGCGTGGAACAATAACTTTACGCGCTTCAAATGTCATTTTCCGTGATGAGTTTCCCTCACTTGTAATCTCTCCGGTAGCTTCTATAAAATCGCCGGCATGAACAGGTGCTAAAAACTCTACCTTGTCGTATGCAACGAAAAGCCCCTCGTCACCATCACGTCTGATTAATAGTTCGGTTGCTACATCACCAAATAGTTGTAGCATTTTTGCGCCGTCAACCAAACCTCCACCATAGTGAGCATCTTGCGAGCTCATTCTTACTCTGATAATTGCCTTATTTTTCATAGTATGTTTTTATTTTATTCGTTCAACAATGTAATCCACAAATATCGACTGTGTTCTAACGCTTTCAGGAGCTATCTCACCAATCTCAACAATCTCTTCTGCTTCAGCAATTACAATATCGGCTGCTGTAGCCATTATTGGGTTAAAGTTTTGCGATGAGCCTTTATAAAGCAAGTTCCCAATTTTATCAGAAACATTAGCACCTAACAATGCCACGTCTGCTCGCAGCGGTTTTTCTAATAGATAATCGCGACCATCAACATTAATTTTGGTCTTATTTTCTTCAACAACAGTACCTATTCCAATCGGAGTAAGAACACCACCTAAACCTGCTCCAGCACACCTGATACGCTCAACCAATGTTCCTTGTGGATTAAACTCAATTTCTATCTCTTTGTTGTTATATTGCTCAATGGTACTTGGATTTGTTCCAATATGCGATGCGATAACTTTTTTAACTTGCTTGTTTGCAATCAAAAGCCCCACACCTTTGTCCGGGAATGCGGTATCATTACAAATAATTGTAAGATTTTTCACTTTGCGTTCTACTAATTTGTCAATAATGCTCACCGGACTTCCAACTGCCATAAAGCCACCAAACATGACTGTCATGCCATCTTTTACCATTGCGGCAGCTTCATCGACTGAAATAATTTTTTTGCTCATAATAGATATTCTAAACAGTTTTTAAATGGTCATTCCTCCATCAACGCTTAATACAGCTCCGTTGATATATGCAGCCTCATCGGAAGCCAAGAAAAGATACGCTGACGCAATCTCTTCCGGTAAACCTAACCGTCCCGATGGAACTTTAGCTTTCATTCCGTCCAATACATTTTCTGGCATTTTAGCAACCATTTCAGTTGCTATAAATCCCGGTGCGATAGCGTTAACAGTAACGCCTTTACGTCCAAGCTCACGAGCCCATGTTTTGGTCATACCAATAAGTCCCGATTTTGCAGCAACGTAGTTTGTTTGTCCGAAATTACCGTATAGCGCAACTACTGATGACGCATTTATAATGCGACCGTAGTTTTTTTCGACCATATAGTCTGAAATAATTTTGGTGCAATAGAAAACACCTGAAAGGTTCACATCAATAACTTGTTGCCAAAGCTCGGGGGTCATTTTTTTGAGAGAGCTATCGCGCGTAATTCCTGCGTTATTGATTAAAATATCAATTTTACCATGTTTCTCAACCACTACTTTAGCTGCTTTTTCAATCTCGGAAAAGTTCGCAGTATTTACTTTTGCAAATTCTGCTTTCTGTCCTTTACTATTAAGCTTAGCTGATAATTCTTTACCACGCACTTCATCTAAATCCCAAATTATTGTTATTGCACCTTCGGCAGCAAATCTTGTTGCTGTGGCTGCGCCTATGCCTGCTGCTCCTCCTGTTACTATAGCTACTTTATTTTCTAATCTTTTCATTTGTCTGTAATTTTTTCAGTTTAATTAAAACTCGGATATTCTCTACAAAAAATCAGTTTCATTGCTAATTTGGATTACACAAATTGTGCGTCATTTTTAAGCTTGGCTACGCCAACAATACAAGGCTTTTCTTCGGCATCAACCAAAGAACAGCTAATTGTACCGATATGTTTTTCAGTATTCACTTCAGTTACTTCAAAACGTGCCTCATATTGAACTCCTACTAAAACCGGAGCAGTAAACTTCATCTCTTGTGAAAGATAAATTGTCCCTTCACCCGGGAAAAGTGTACCGAACACTTTAGAAAACACTGCACCTGAAAGGAATCCATGAACAATAGGTTTTTTGAACATTGTTTTTGCAGCATAATCTTTATCTAAGTGGATTGGATTGAAATCTCCTGTAACTTCAGCAAATTTCACAACATCATCCTGCGTAAAGCTAATTTTATGTGAATATTTATCTCCTTGCTTAATCATAACTTTTGTATTTAATCTATTGTGTTACTAAACATTTTTTAAAATAACTGCTGTTCCCATACCACCGCCAATACACAGAGATGCCAAGCCATATTTTTTATTGCTTCGCTTCATTTCATATATTAAGCTAACTGTAATTCTATTGCCTGATGCTCCAATTGGGTGTCCTAAAGCAATTGCTCCACCATTGACGTTACATACTTTGTCGAACCAGTCACGTGTAACGTTATGATCTTTACAAAGTTGTGTAATAACTCCAAGTGATTGTGCTGCAAAAGCTTCGTTGAGTTCCACTACCTCCATATCGGTAAGCTTCATATTAGCTTTTTTCAGTACGTTAGCAATAGCCGGAACTGGTCCCATTCCCATAATTGCCGGGTCGACTGCTCCTTGTCCTGTTGCAACAATTTCAACAAGTGGGGTCAATTTATACTTCGACACAGCCTCTTCCGACGCTACAAGCACAAACGATGCTCCATCATTAAGTCCTGAAGCGTTGCCAGCGGTAACAGTACCATCTTTTTTGAATGCTGGGCGTAATTTCCCTAATTTTTCAAGATTTGTTGTTCGATTAACATGTTCGTCAGTATCGAAAACGATTGTCTCTTTTCGGGTGACAACTTCAACCGGAACTATCTCTCCTTTAAAGCGTCCTGCATCTATTGCAGCAATAGCTTTTTGTTGCGAAGCGAAGGCAAATTCGTCTTGCGCCTCACGTGAAAGATTATACTTTTCAGCTATATTTTCTGCTGTAATTCCCATATGATAGCCATGGAAAGCATCGGTAAGTCCGTCTGTGACCATGTGGTCTAAAACTGTAATATCGCCCATTTTTTGACCATTTCTAACAGCTGCAGGTATAACAAATCCTGCGTCTGACATCGATTCTGTTCCTCCTGCCAAAATAAGATTTGCGTCTCCTGCTTTTATACTTGCTACGGCGTTAATAATTGATTTCATGCCGCTTCCGCAAATCATATTTATTCCATAAGCGGGAACTTCTTGTGGTATTCCAGCTTTGATAGATGCTTGACGTGCAATCCCTTGTTTTTGTCCTGCCATGAGAATATTTCCCACGACAACCTCATCGATTACGGCAGGGTCAATTTTTGTCTCCTTGATGATGTCCTTGATTACAACCGCTGCAAGATCTGCTGCTGATACGTTTGCTACTGTTCCGAGAAATCTGCCAACTGCTGTTCGTTTGGCAGCTACTATAAATACTTTGCTCATAATAATATTATTGTTGTATGGTTTTTAAATCTTTTGAAATAATTAATTTAGCTTCGGTGGCTGCCTGTACTTCCTCAACAGTGAACTTAGGGTTAATTTCTACCAGCATTATTCCTTCAGGAGTGATTATTTTAACACCCATCTCGGTAATTATCATATTTACCCGTCCGACTGCTGTCAAAGGCAATGTACATTTTTTCATAATTTTATGTCTTCCTTTAGCAGTATGTTCCATTGCTAATATTACTTTCTTTGCGCCCATAAGTAAATCCATTGCACCACCCATTCCGGGAGTAAGTTTACCGGGAATCATCCAGTTGGCTAAGTCGCCTTTTTCGTCAACTTGTAAAGCTCCGAGTATTGTTACATCAACATGTCCCCCTCGTATAATTCCAAAAGAGGTTGCGCTGTCGAAACATGATGCACCTCTTTCAAGAGTTACATGTCCACCTCCGGCATTCGTCAAGTTTTTATCCTCTTTACCAGGTTCTGGGGAGGCTCCCACTCCTATAAGACCGTTCTCGCTTTGCAAAATTACGTTAATCCCTTTTGGTATATATTCAGGCACCATGGTTGGTAATCCAATACCTAAATTAACCAAATAACCATCTCTTAGCTCAAGCGCTGCACGGCGAGCAATCACCTCACGTATTTGATCTTTATCCATAAAAAAACGAGTATTAGTTAAATTTATACTTAATTAAGATTTTTTGTAAATGCCCCACAAATATAGTGTTAATTTTTGGTAATTTTTAAAGAAAATAGATGTTTTTAGATTTCACTTCTACTTCGCTCTATATACCCGCTAAATTACGAATTACGAGTCACGAATTACGAGCTAAGGGGCGCGAGTTGCGAATTAGGAGTTGCGGGTTACGGATTTTGAGTACGTTTCTTTATGGTCAATTGTATGCTTCCAAGAATTTTACATAATTCTTCTGCATCTTGTAAAAGGCTTTCTGCCTGCTTCTTGTCAATATAATCTGTTGCATGTAATAATTTTATCCAATAGACTGTTTCTCTTGCCTCTTTGTAGGATATGCTTATTTTTGATAAAAAATCCTTTTCTGATTGCCCTCCAACAGCTTCCTCTACATTCGCCCCAATAGATGTTCCACACCTAAGCAACTGTTTACTAATAACATGCTCCTTTTTGTCAAAGGCAAGATATTTATACACATTCACTATTCGTATTGCAAACGCAAACGATTTCTCCTGAATAACACTACTTTCTTTCATTTTAATCTATAATTCGTAATTATTAACTCGTAATTCGTAACTTCTTAAATCAAAAGAGCTTCTAAATTTTATTAATCAACTCAGTAATAATTTTAGTCATGTACGGCTCAACAGAACCTGCCACATCTTGAACTTCATCATGGGTAGTCCCTTTTTCGGCATCTGCAGGTTTGTCAGTATTTGCAATAACCGACATACCAAAAACCTCAATTCCCATATGAGTTGCTACAATAACCTCCGGAATGGTTGACATTCCTGTAGCATCGGCTCCCCAAATGCGAAACATATTATACTCCGAAGCTGTTTCTAATGTGGGACCAGACGAGCCAATATAAACCCCTTGTTGAACAAGTATTGAGTTCTCTTTTGCGATTTCGAGTGCAAGTTTTATCAATCTTTGCGAATATGGTTTACTCATATCTGGGAATCGCGGTCCTAACTGATCATAGTTTTTACCACGCAACGGATTTTCTGGAAAGAAATTGATATGATCTTTTATTATCATAATGTCGCCAGCCTTAAAATCTCGGTTTAATCCGCCTGCAGCATTCGACACAATAAGAGTCTTGATACCTAAAAATTTCATTACACGAATAGGAAATGTTACCTGCTGCATGTTGTATCCCTCGTAATAGTGGAAACGACCTTGCATTGCAAGCACCTGTTTATTTCCCAACTTTCCAATAACCAATTGACCGCTATGTCCTTCTACAGTTGATATAGGAAAATTTGGAATATCGCTGTACGGAATTTTTACTTCTGCATCAATTTTATTTCCGAGGTTTCCCAGTCCACTTCCCAGAATTATTCCCACTTCGGGAAGATTTTTGATTTTTGATTTGATAAAATCTGCTGTTTCAATAAATTTCTGTGTCATAATTTTCAGTTCTTGTTTTCTGTAAAAATAGGGATTTATAAAAAAGCAACCTAAAAAAATAGTGCCTTTTCTAAAATTTTACGATTAGCCCCATCTCTTTATTAGAAAAAAATGGGACAACCGTATATTTTCCCTCTGACTTGTGGTATCTGTTCACAACTTTTCTTGCCACCAAATGTGAAATCCCTGCAGCAAAAACCACGTCTGACATCCAGTGGTCACCGGCGATAATCCTCGAAACGCTTATTGAGCCTGCGAACAGATATAATACCGGAGGAACCCAAGAAACATCCTTATACTCTAAAGCAAAAACTGTCGCAACCGAGAAAAGCGCAGTTGTATGACCCGAATAAAAAGAACGTTTATGATTCTCCTGCCAATTTGGTCCATACCACATATCGTTGTTGGTAGAATAATCTGGTCGCAATCGACCGCTTAAATGCTTGGTTACATAGCATAGTGTCATTGAAATTATAAAAGACTGCGCTGACAAATACGTTGTTCTACTTAGTTGACTGTTTTTCGATATCAACCCTGCCGCTCCCAATCCTAAAACAGTTGATCCTACAAAAACAGGATTGCCAAATTCGCTCACTGTTTTTCCGAATCTCTTTCCTGATTCAGAAATATTATCATCTATAAAGTCTTTGCAAATTTCATCTATAAAAAAATATGAAAACGATGTTGACCCAAATAACAAAATGGTATTGTATATTTTGGTATTATTCCATTTTTGAAAAGGACTTGTAACCACGTCTATTCCCGTTTTAAAAGTTTCGACAATAGACATGTCGGTGAACTTAAAAACAGAGTTTTCTGTTTGATCAACCGAAACAGTATCAGTTTGCTGTTGTGCCACACCTCTTATGGCAAACAGCAAAACCACTACGACAACTACAGCTCTGACTATCAATTTAATAAAAATATTAGTTGAACAAAAAACATTCTTCAACAAAGTTAGCTGATTAATTGATATTTACCACGTTTTAAAGGAAGCAACATTGTTTTTCAAATACAATAATTATCTTTGTAGGATTAAAGCAAAACTTTTTTAAAACTATGACAAATAAACAAATAACTCTTAAACAGTCTTTTACAATAGAAGGCATGGGTCTTCATACAGGTTCGATAAGCAAAGTTACAGTACATCCAGCGCCTGAAAATTATGGATACAAATTTGTATTAACCAACGTAGAAGGAGAGCCTGAGATTCCTGCTTTAGCTGAATTTGTAGCAACCACTGAACGTTGTACAACCCTGCAAAGAAATGACCACAAAATTATGACAATGGAACATCTTTTGGCTGCCCTATATGGCATGCAGGTTGACAATGCAAGGATTGAAGTTGATGGTAACGAAGTGCCTATCTTAGATGGCAGTGCATTACCTTGGGTAAATGCAATGAAAAAAGCAGGATTGGTAGAGCAAGTGTTGGATAAAGAGTATTATGCCATAAACGAAACTGTAACTTACTCTGTTCCTGAAAAAGGGATTGAAATAAAGATAGAGCCTGCCGATGATTTTACGATTGACGTAATGATTGACTATAATAGTAAAGTTCTTGGCAATCAATACGCTCGATTAACCGATATAAATAAATTTGAAACCGAAATAGCACCTTGCCGTACATTTGTATTCTTTCACGAATTGGAGGCTCTGTATAAACAAAACCTAATCAAAGGTGGCGACTGGGACAATGCAATTGTTATTGTTGAACATCCGGTAACAAACGAACAGGTTCAACACCTTGCCAAATTATTCAATAAACCAGCTATAGATGTTAAACCCGAAGGGATATTAAACAACTTAGAGCTACGTTTCCACAACGAACCCGCAAGACACAAACTTTTAGATGTTATTGGAGATTTAGCGCTGTGCGGAATGCCGTTAAAAGGCAGGGTTACGGCTGTTTGCCCGGGACATATGAGCAATACAGAACTTGCAAAAATCTTGCGTAAAAAAATTAGAGATTTAAGGAACAATCCACTTCCTCCAAAATACGATCCATTAGCTGAACCGATTTACGATATCAATAGGATAAAAGAGACATTACCACATCGTCCTCCGTTCTTACTTGTTGACAAGATAGTGGATTTAAGTGATACCCATGTTGTTGGAATTAAAAACGTGACCATGAATGAACCATTCTTTGTTGGTCACTTCCCCGACGAACCAGTTATGCCCGGAGTATTGCAAATTGAAGCTATGGCGCAAACCGGTGGAATATTAGCACTCAGTACAGTTCCTGATCCCGAAAATTATGCGACTTATTTTCTAAAAATTGACGGAGTTAAGTTCAAGAAAAAAGTAGTACCCGGTGATGTTTTAGTATTTGAATTACGTTTAACCGAACCCATAAGAAGGGGCATAGTGATAATGTCGGGTCGCACTTTTGTCGGTAATACCATGGTGTCAGAGGCATTTATGACTGCACAAATTGCTAAAGTGAAATAATTATTGTAAAAAACATTCATAGTATTTGAATTTTTATTAATTTGCACACGATTAAATCAATAGCATATGATCAGCAATTTAGCCTGTGTACATAAGGAAGCAAACATTGGGTCTAATGTAAAAATAGACCCCTTCGCATATATTGATGCAGATGTTGTAATTGGCGATAACTGTTGGATTGGACCTCACGCAACTATTTTTAGTGGCTCAAGAATAGGAAATAATTGCAAAGTGTTTCCGGGAGCAGTTGTTGGAGCTATTCCTCAAGATTTAAAATTCGCAGGAGAATATACCACAGTAGAAATAGGAAACAATACAACCTTAAGAGAAGCTGTTACTGTAAACAGAGGTACTGTAGTTAAAGGCAAAACCGTTGTAGGAAACAATGTACTGCTTATGGCGTGTGCGCATGTTGGGCACGATTGCGTGATAGGCAACAATGTTGTCGTAGCAAACTCTTCCCTATTTGGAGGTGAAGTTATTGTTGATGATTTTGCAATCATTGGAGGAGCATCTGCAATTCATCAATTTGTTCATATTGGGGCGCACTCAATTCTTGCAGGAGGCTCGTTAGTTGGTAAAGATATTCCTCCATACGTAAAAGCTGCTCGCTTGCCTATTTCGTACTGTGGAGTAAACTCTATTGGACTACGCAGACGCAATTTTAGCAATGAAACCATACAAGAGATACAAGATATATACAGAATATTATTCATGAGGGGGTTAAATTACTCAGACGCATTAGAATATATTGAGACAGAATTAGCCGCATCCAAAGAACGTGACGAGATAATTATGTTTGTAAGAAACTCGAAGCGTGGTATAATGAAAGGATATGCTGGTCAATAATAACAAATCATAAGTCAAAAACATCTCACATCGTCATATAAAATTTAATATATTTGGTTCCAAACGAACCAAGAAATCAAAAAAACACATAATATGCTGAACGGAAAAAATATAGCTGTTACCTGGGACTTCACAGAAATGTCTGAATATGCTGCAGCACACGCCGTTAAGTTGGCTAAACACCTAAATTGTAATGTACTATTACTCCATATTGTAAAGAGAGAGTCAGAATGTGTTGATGCTGAACAAAGATTACAGGAAGCAGCAGAAAACATCAACCAGAAATACTACATCAAGCCATTTACCAAAGTTATTGTAGGCGATATATTCCGAAGTATTGGACGTTTTACTTCAGATAGTGAAAACGATGTCAATATGGTAGTAATGGGAACTCATGGTATGAGGGGTATGCAAAAAATAACTGGTAGCTGGGCTTTGAAAGTAATCGCTAGCTCAACAGTTCCATTTATTGTAGTGCAAGATATGCCTTCAGAAAAGAAACTTACCGATATTGTATTTCCAGTGGACTTTAGAGCGGAAAATAAAGAAAAGTTAGTTTGGGCTATACAACTTGCTCAATATTTTACTTTGAAAATACACATTTTCAAAGAACTTGTTGAAGACCAACTCCATTTAAAAAAGATAAACTCAAACTTGATTTTCGCAGACAAGTTTTTGTCAAAATATGGCATTGAATATGAAATACATACTGCACAGTCGAGAGGTAATTTTGAAACGCAGTTAATTAATTTTGCACTGGATATTAACGCCGACTTAATCTTAGTGATGACAACCAAAAACATTGGCTTTACCGACTACGTTTTTGGAGCAAGTGAGCAATCCATAATTGCCAACAACGCTAAATTGCCTATTCTATGCGTTAATCCACGAAAAGATCTCGCAGGATCAAGTTCTTGGTAAATATATTTGAATACAACTAATAATTCGTTGTCTTATGTCCGAAATAGAGAATTTAAAAACCCTATTTCGGACATTTTAGTTATATTTGTAAGCCATACTAATACGATTTTCTCCACATTTACCGCACTATGATAAAACAGAAACCTAAAATCCCATCGTGTAATGAATGTGTTTCTAACATGAGCAGTCTGTTCAGACATCTTACTAAAGAACAGTTAGAGATACTCAATTATGACAAGAGTTGTCAGTTTTATCATCGTGGCGATTATGTGTTTCATGAAGGGAACAGGGCAACTGGCTGCTACTGTGTATATTCTGGGGTTATTAAATTGTATAAAACAGGAGTTGAAGGAAAAAAACAGATTATTATTTTAGCAAAAAAAGGAGATATTATTGGTTATCGTTCAGTTATTGCAGCAGAGCCATTTTGTACCACTGCACAAGTTCACGAAAATGCTTCACTCTGTTTTATTCCTTCTGACGTTATTCACAGACTTATACGACAAAATCACGCTTTTAGCCTTGCAATGCTAAAATTGGTATGCAAAGAGCTTGGAGAGGCAAACAACATAATTACAGATATTGCACAGAAGACCGTCAGAGAGAGATTAGCAGAGGCGCTTTTGGCGCTTCAATCCTCGTTCGGGAATGACACAGATGGCTTTTTACGCATTGTGCTTTCACGCGAAGAGTTATCAAATATTGTTGGAACTGCAACAGAATCGACCATAAGACAACTGTCTGATTTTAAAAACGATAAACTTATCGAACTTCGTGGAAGAAAAATAAAGCTACTAAATGTAAAGCAGTTGGAACGATACGCAAACATGCAATGAGCAATTAGCAATGAACAATTAATCAATTGATTATCATCAATTGCCACGACTTTTAAGTCGTGGAACAGATTGACACATGTTTATGGGCTTTAGCCCAAATTTGAAAATAGCGCCCTAAAATATCGAACGTGAGCCATGTTCAGACGATAGTTGCTTTTTAATCTGATTTATTCTGTTCAGTTTGTCAAAAACTATTGCAAGCTCCTCTTCCTGAATATTGGGGTCTTTTAATTTTTTAGATAGTTCTTTTTGCAGTCGTTTGAGCCTTCGCCACTTATACTCGTTTGTGATTTTATGAATCGCTTTCGCAAGCTGTAGTTCTTCTGCAACTGGATTTATTGTGTCTCGTTCCCATATTTTAGAAAGAGTGTGCCCGGGAGCCAATATTTCTGACGCTCTTGTAGATATCTCTATTTCTGGATTATGCGTAAAATAATATCGCGAGAGTGGTACATTCTTCTTTAATGAATCGCTGTAGATGGAAAAAATCTTTGCCAAAGTGCTGTCAAGAGGAATCATATCGTCACGTTCAAGTTCCTCTACAACATACTCAGCTACAGTAATATAGGCTTGGTTCTTTGACTCAATATCGGATTCAACGGTAAAAACATCACGCTCGCCATATTCGAGCATAAGGCGTATTAGTTCCACTTCTGTTACAGCAATCTCATTAGAGACAGAGGCAGGTTTCTCTATTATTTCAACATCAGAGGTTTCTGTAGTAACAGTCTCATCGGGCTTTATTTGACTTTCGATTTGAGCTTTAAGAAATTCCTTCTGGTCGCGCTTTTTTATGATTTTATTCGTAGCGCTGTGTAAAACATCTTCGGAAATATCCAACATACGGCTACACTCCTGAATATAAACACTACGCGTAATCATATTTGGAATACACGATATTGATTGCACTATATCACTGACCATCGAAGCTTTTTTAATAGGATCGCCTTTGGCGTCATCAAGCATCAACTTAACTTTAAAGCGGATAAAGTCGGTTTCGTTCTTGTTTATGTAATCAACAAACGCACTTGCGCTGTTTTTGCGCGCAAACGAGTCGGGGTCTTCTCCTTCGGGCAAAAGACACACTTTAACATTTAGTCCCTCGGTAAGAATCATGTCGATACCACGCAACGAAGCCTTAATCCCTGCACTATCGCCATCGTAAAGGACTGTCAGGTTTTGTGTAAAACGTCTAATAAGGCGTATCTGTTCGGTAGTTAACGATGTCCCTGACGAGGCTACTACGTTTTCTACTCCGCATTGGTGCATACTTAAAACATCGGTGTATCCCTCGACAAGGAAACAGGAGTCGTTTTGAGTTATCGCTCTGCGCGACTGGTAAATACCATATAGTACTTTACTTTTTTGATATAAAACCGTTTCGGGTGAGTTTAGATATTTGGCTATATTGCTCTCTTTCTGCATAGTACGCCCAGCAAAGCCAATAGTTTGCCCCGTTATTCCCTGAATGGGAAATATGACTCTATCGTAAAAGCGATCGTAAAGTGTGTCGTTTCTCTCTATTGACATACCGCTTTCGGTTAGGACATCGGCTTTAAACCCTTTTTTTAGTGCGGCTTGTGAAAAGGCTCTACGGTCTGATGGACTATATCCTAACTGAAACCGCTCTATAATAACGTCTGTAAATCCGCGTTCTCGAAAGTAACTAAATCCTATGTTTTGCCCCTCTTGGGTTTTATGCAACTGCTCTTTAAACCAATCGTTTGCAAAGCTTATCAACACTTGTTGAGCTTCACGTTTATTCTTTTGGATAAGCTGCTCGGGATCGGGTTCTGTCTCCTCAATCTCGATATGATATTTTTTTGCCAAGAACTTTAGAGCCTCGACATAAGTCATGTTTTCGTGTTCCATAACAAAACCGACAACATTTCCCGATTTTCCACATCCAAAACATTTAAAGATACTTTTCGCTGGCGATACAGTAAAAGATGGTGTGCGTTCGTTGTGAAAAGGACAGTTACCGAGATAGTTCGCTCCACGTTTTTTCAAAGATACAAACTCGCCAATGACCTCAACAATATCGGCACGATCGTAGATTCTATCAATGGTTAGTTTGTCTATCATTTTAACATAAACTGCTGATTTACAGCATTTTTTTTATTTGCAACGATACATCAAACAGTACCAACTGCGGATAAACATTTCGTTCTATGTGGTAAATGGCATCGTTTAACAACTTGTAAATTGCCCTTGCTTGTTGAAAATTTATGTCGAGCTTTACTGCACCAGTTGATTGGGAAACATTTTCAGATGGTATCGCAATTTCTGTAACATTATGTCTGATATTGTGCATAATATAACTAAGAAACTCAATGTAGGAGCTCATACCTCTGTCCAATTGTGTGTTTATAAAATCCCAAATCTCTGTAGTTTGCTCATTTTTACTTAATTTTATAAATTTATTAAAGTTTTCGATATTTTGTTGAAGCTCATCAACTCTATCGAACAGCTCGATTGAACGTGCTAAATCTCCCTCTGCGAAAAACGCCAAATCAGTGGCTTTTGCACTGTCAATATCATATTTTGCTGATAAATAGCTGGCAACTTCGGCTACATCAATCGGAGGGATATTTACGATTTGAGTACGGCTAAGAATCGTTTGCAACAGCTGCTCCGGCTGCGTTGCTATTAAAAAGAAGTATGTGTTTTGTGGTGGCTCCTCTAATATTTTTAAAATTTTGTTAGCTGTTACGTCGTTCATTTTTTCAGCCATCCAGATTATCATTATTTTGTGATAACCCTCAAAGCTTTTCATGTTTAGTTTGCGATTTATCAGATCGCTTTCGTCTTTGTAAATAGTTCCCTTGCTGTTTTCGGTGGCGATTTCGCGTATCCAATCGTTGCTTGTAGCATAGGGCGTTGCTAACAGAAATTTACGCCACTCGACCAAAAAACTGTCAGATACAGGGTCTTTGCCTTTTTTATTTACAACTGGGAAAATAAAATGAACATCAGGGTGCACAAGTTTGTCAAACTTCTTGCACGAAGGGCACTCTCCGCAAGCATCATTTTCTGAACGCTCGCGACACATAATGTAGCGCGACATAGCCAAAGTTATCGGCAAACATCCATGCCCCTCTTTTCCTGCGAGTAGCGTTGCATGCCCCAATCGTCCGTTTGTAAACGAATTTCGAAGCTTTTGTACAATATCCTGCTGACCAACTATATCCTTAAAAAACATCTGTTTTACTTTTATGCAAACTTACATAAAAACTGTCGATTTTTATGCAGGTCAAATAAAAATCAAGACCACTAGTTTCCTATTTATTTTGCAAATTGTTTATAATAATACCTTGACTTTTGCAAGTTGTTTAACTTGCTGATTTTTAATAATAAAGCAACATGTCAATTTGGTTAAGTTGCTGAAATTCAGTAGCTTTAAGTTGTGATAAATAAATCCAAAAATATGCTGCGACACAAAAGTACGACAATAGTTTTATATGTCCATAATTTTTTTATTAAAGGTCATATGGAACTCACATACATTATAGTCATGTTTTTGAGTATCAAGTTTAGGTCCACATGTTCGTTTCAGAAATAAAAGACTTTTTTAGCTCATCACAAAACGTTGCTTCCGTCATTTTAGACATTCTCAATGTACTGAAATTTTAGATAAAAATTTCGGCTTTTAACCGCTTGTAATTTATACTGATTGAACATCTACTATAGTTCAAACTTCACTATTACTCTTTTGGACCATGTATATTGTTACATCGGTATTTACCCCTTAACTCCGCTCCATGCGAAGTCTGGTATGAACTATTGTAAAATTTTATATAAGTTCAATCTTTTATAAAATTACAATTGGTATAAAATTGTTTATTTTTGTCTCACATCAAAAAATATTGACAAAGTGAAAAATTATTATCTTGATTTTGTAAGTCAAAAATTAAATATTCCCATTAAAAACCTAAATTCTGCAATATCATTACTTGAAGATGGGAATTCTGTCCCTTTTATTAGCAGATATAGAAAAGAGAAAACTGGAAATCTTGACGAACTAGCGCTGTTTGAAATTGAGGCATCGCTAAAGCGTTATTATGAATTAGAGGAGCGAAAAGATACAATATTACGCACAATAGAAGATCAAGGCTTGCTGACAGATGAACTAAGACAAAGCATTGAAAATGAGGTTGAACCCACTAAACTTGAAGATTTATATTTACCGTTCAGACCTAAAAGACGCACTAGAGCGACAATAGCACGTGAGAAAGGGCTTGAACCCTTGGCACAAATGATATTGGCTCAAAAAAACGATGACCCTGAGTTTCTTGCAAAAGCTTACGTAAACGAAAATGTTCCAACTGTTGAGGATGCTCTATCGGGCGCTCGAGATATTATCGCTGAAACAATTAGCGAAAATGCTGCAGTGCGCGACAACTTACGACAACACTTTATTAGAAAGGCTTTTATTCGCTCGCAAGTTGTAAAAGGGAAGGAAGAAGAAGCCGCCACTTATCGCGACTATTTCGATTTTTCGGAGCAGATTAAAAATTGCAAGCCACACCGTTTAATGGCTATGTTGCGCGCTGATAAAGAGGGTCTGTTACGTGTACGTGTATCGGTTGAAACGGAAGAGATGGAAGAGATTGTTGCTAAACGTTTTGTAAAATCACGAAACAAGGCAGCCGAGCAGGTTACAATTGCCTTAAAAGATTCCTGTAAACGTCTTTTGGCTCCATCAATGGAAACCGAAACATTGAATTATTACAAAGAACTCGCTGACGATGAGGCAATTAAAGTGTTTGCATCAAACTTACGACAGCTACTAATGATGCCTCCTGCCGGAGAGAAACGTATTATGGGAATTGACCCAGGTTTCAGAACAGGTTGCAAAATTGTATGCCTCGATGAGCACGGAAACTTGCTGCACCATGAAACTATTTACCCACACCCTCCAAAATCTGAGGAGATTGCAGCTGCAAGAAAAATGCACACACTTATCGAAGCTTATAACGTTGAGCTGATCGCTATTGGAAACGGCACAGCAAGTAGAGAAACCGAACGGTTTATCTCATCACTTAGATTTCGCAGAGATATTAAAGTGTATGTTGTTGACGAAAGCGGAGCTTCGATCTATTCGGCTTCGAAAATTGCTCGAGACGAATTTCCTGAATATGACGTAACTGTTCGCGGAGCTGTATCGATTGGCAGAAGACTTTCAGACCCATTAGCCGAGCTTATTAAAATTGATCCGAAATCAATAGGAGTAGGTCAGTATCAACACGATGTAAATCAAACTAAACTAAAAACCGAACTTGATCAGGTCGTTATAAGTAGCGTTAATAAAGTGGGAGTAAATCTTAACACAGCGTCTATACAACTACTGTCGTATGTTTCGGGACTTGGACCCGCATTGGCACAAAATATTGTTCAATATCGCAAGGAGAACGGGGCTTTTCGAGAGCGAACAGAATTGAACAATGTTCCAAGATTAGGTGCAAAGGCATTTCAGCAATGTGCCGGTTTTCTAAGAATACCAGGCGGCTCAAATCCTTTAGACAACTCGGCAGTGCACCCCGAAAATTACGACACTGTTCACTTAATGGCAGAAAAGCTTAATACTACGGTTTTGGAACTAATTGGCAACTCGGCGCTCTTAAAGAAGGTAAATATCGCTGAGTTAGTCGATGAAGATTGCGGAGAATACACCCTTAATGATATAGTTGAAGAGCTTAAAAAGCCGGGAAGAGACCCCCGCGGGAAAATAACATCGTTTCAGTTTGACGATAGAATATCTTCACTTGACCAACTATCAGAGGGAATGATACTTACAGGAATCGTTACCAACATTACAAATTTTGGGGTTTTTGTTGATATCGGTATCAAACAAAACGGATTGGTTCATATTTCACAAATAAGCAATACTTACATTAAAAGCCCTGCAGATGTTGTCAAGTTGCACCAGACCGTGAAAGTTAAAGTGCTTTCGGTTGACCTTGATAGAGAACGGATACAATTGACAATGAAAAACGTTGAGTAGTAGTCCCACAACCTTATATTCAGCACGATTCGAGTACAATAAAGAAAAAAATAGATATAAAAAGTTAATATTTTTTTGATAGATAAAAAGATTGTTTATCTTTGCGCTCTCATTCGGAGAGGTGGGTGAGTGGCTTAAACCAACAGTTTGCTAAACTGTCGTACGGGTAACTGTACCGAGGGTTCGAATCCCTCCCTCTCCGCGAGGACGCTCTAAGAAATAAAACTATTTTTTCGGGGCATAGCGCAGTCCGGCTAGCGCACCTGCTTTGGGAGCAGGGGGTCGCAGGTTCGAATCCTGCTGCCCCGACAAAGAAACAAAACTTAAAAAGTTTCAACACCTCTAAAAGTCTCTTAAATCAATGATTTGGGAGGCTTTTTTATTTTTGTCTGTTCTTGAAAATTCGCATTTTTTTCATTTTTTTGATACATATTTATTATGCTTGTGCTACACACAAAAAAAGAACCACAAACAAGAGTTGATCCTTGGTTTAGCTACTTAATAAACAATATTAGCCCTCAATTGAAGATTATTAGCTTCTAAATACATAAAAGTACGCACATAATGCGGAAAAGTGTGGAAAAATAGCCTTTTTAACCCTTTTTTACGTTAATAACCCTTTGTTTATGACAAAAATATATTACTTTTGTATGTCATGTGCTAATAAAGTTTAACAACTTTTATGATTGTATTACGTTGTTATTCATATAGTATTTATATTTGATAAATTAAAACATTACTGCGATGTATAAACTTAGTGATACAGGCAAAAAGTCCATAGAAAAGAAAACGGGCATCAAGATAGAAGACATGCATAAGTTGTCTGCTATGGAATTAGACAAAAAAATCGAAGAGAAAATTGGCAAAAAACTAACCTTTAAACAAATTACTGATATTAGAATAATTGGAAGAGGTTCAGTCTATATGGCATTAGGACGTTTTTTCTCTCTTGATTTTTTCACAACTAAGTTTGACAAGTATTTTGCCTAATGATTTCTGAAGAACAATCTAAACGAATTGAAGAAATATACCGTAATTATCGAATTACGGTTAAACCTTTAATTGCAGTAATCGAAGCAGCTTACGAACGATTCCCTATTCAAATATTCAATGAAATTCGTGCATTGTTTGACCACATTGCGCATTGCTACAGCCCCGATGCACAACCTGAAAACATTGAAAAGGAAATTACTCGTAGTGAGAGCCATTTATACAGAATAATATTTGATTGTTTTAAATTTTTAAATGTTAAAGCAAAAGACGAATTAGATCTGTTTGAAAAGCAAACTCGCAATGTAGATTTACCAAGTATAAGCAATGGTGAATTTTACCCCGAATATAAAAGGTTGGCAAATTTAGCATTTTCTAATGCAAAAGAAGCAAAAAAACTTGAGAGTTCTAATAAAGACCAATCTCTTAAGTATTTCGAAGATGCATACAATACATATATAAAACTGCAAGAACATATTGAAAGCAATAGAATTTATATTGTTCGAGCTAAATGGAAATTTAGAACATATAGATTATTTAAAATATTTCTTTGGTTTTTAGCTGCTGTAATCTCTGGTTTTATTAGTCTATTTTTTACTTGTCCTCAAGTTGTTACTTCTATAAAGAATAATTTTTTAAACCTCTTTTGATTTAGCAACATATAAAGGCCTCGTAGCTCAGCTGGATAGAGCATCTGACTTCGGATCAGACGGTCAGGGGTTCGAATCCCTTCGAGGTCGCAAAATAAAACAGGTCGCTTTTTTTACGGTGACCTGTTTTTATTGAGTACATACAGTGAATGCCCTATCTGTACAAAAAATTGAAAGGCGGTACGCTTGGTTGCAGAGCAGAGCGTTTTACTCGGTCACTGAGCTTGTCGAAGTGAGCGTAGCCGAAGTGTCGAAGTGACCTCATAAAACTGGCTTCGATGGTTGTTGAGTCTGTCAAAACACAAGCTCAGCCGACGTGTCACGACACACTGAGCGTAGCCGAAGTATGACCATTTCTAAATGAGCATCGTCGAAATGAAATCCAAAATTAAAAAATAAATTTGCAATCATTGCTAATATGACTGTTGTTCAGTAATTAACAACTTAATATTTGCAATTTTTGAGTCAAAACCGCAATTTTTTTTTACGATTTTTAGTGTCTTATAATAATAATTTAAGATTTTTTTACGATTTTCGCCGATTAATTATTTTCATCTACAAAACACGAAAATGATTTCTGAGAAAAATAACCCGAATTGTTAATTAAAAAAAGGAGACCACATTATGCCAATAATTTTTTGGTTAGTACCAATCAGTTCGATAGTAGCGCTATGTTTTGCCTACTATTTTTACAAAAAAACACTGAGCCTTGATGAAGGTACAGATATGATGAAAAAAATTGCCCTTTATGTTCGTCAAGGGGCAATGGCTTATCTAAGACAACAGTATAAAGTTGTAGCCATTGTTTTTATTATTCTTACATTAATCTTTGCATTTCTTGCCTATGGCTTAAAAATTCAAAATCCATGGGTGCCTTTTGCATTCATTACCGGAGGTTTTTTCTCAGGTTTGGCTGGATTTTTCGGAATGAAGACAGCTACTTATGCGTCAGCAAGAACTGCAAATGCAGCCCGAAATTCTTTGAACGATGGTCTTAAAGTTGCTTTCCGCTCGGGCGCTGTAATGGGTTTAGTCGTCGTTGGATTAGCATTACTCGACATCTCTTTATGGTATATCATATTAGACAGATTTATTGTAGAAGCAACATCTGCCCAAAAACTTGTAGTAATAACCACAACCATGCTTACATTCGGTATGGGCGCATCAACTCAAGCGCTGTTTGCTCGTGTTGGAGGAGGCATTTACACAAAAGCTGCTGACGTAGGCGCCGACCTTGTAGGGAAAGTCGAAGCAGGTATCCCCGAAGATGACCCACGTAACCCCGCTACAATCGCTGATAATGTCGGCGATAACGTAGGAGACGTCGCTGGTATGGGCGCCGACCTTTACGAATCGTATGCAGGTTCAATTCTTGCCACAGCCGCATTGGGCGCTGCTGCATTTTATTCTTCTGAAGGCGATATGCAGTTAAGAGCCGTACTAGCCCCGATGTTGGTTGCTGCTGTAGGTATATTCCTTTCAATTTTAGGTATATTTTTAGTGCGGACAAAAGAGAATGCTACTATTAAACAACTACTTGGTTCTCTGGGACTTGGTGTTAATGTTAGTTCGATTTTAATTGCAATATCGACATTTGTAATTCTTTATCTATTAGGACTTCAAAACTGGGTAGGATTGTCGTTTTCTGTAATTACAGGTTTAATAGCTGGTATTATTATTGGGCAATCTACCGAATATTTTACTTCTCAATCATATAAACCTACAAAAAGAGTTGCAGAAAGCACTCAAACTGGTCCTGCTACCGTGATCATATCTGGTATGGGATTAGGAATGATTTCAACGGCTATTCCTGTAATAACAATAGGTGCAGCAATTATAATCGCATTCTTATGTGCAACCAATTTCGATGTACGAGGTATGCTCAATCCACACAACTTACAGTTAGGGCTATATGGTATTGGTATTGCTGCGGTTGGTATGCTCTCGACTCTTGGAATTACTTTAGCAACCGACGCTTACGGACCAATAGCCGACAATGCGGGAGGAAACGCTGAAATGAGTGGGCTTGGAAAGGAAGTGCGCACACGCACAGACGCATTAGATTCTCTTGGAAATACTACTGCAGCCACAGGTAAAGGATTTGCAATAGGTTCAGCCGCTTTAACTGCTCTCGCACTGTTAGCCTCTTATATAGAAGAGATAAAAATTGCACTAATCCATGCAGGAGAGACAGCTCTTGAACTTGCAGAAGGAGTAAGTAAAAGTATTAGCGAGCTTAATATTGTTGATTTAATGGGCTATTACCAAATCAACCTAATGAACCCAACTGTTATCGTAGGTGTTTTTATTGGTTCAATGATGGCATTTGTATTTTGTGGACTAACAATGAATGCTGTTGGTCGCGCAGCACAAAAGATGGTAGATGAAGTTAGGAGACAATTCCGTCTTAAACCAGGTATTCTCGAAGGCAAAGACGAGCCCGATTATGCGTCATGTGTGCAAATATCAACCAAGGGAGCACAACGAGAAATGATGTTGCCATCACTGTTAGCAATAATAATCCCAGTTGTTACTGGAATTATATTCGGTGTTCCCGGGGTAATGGGGGTGTTAGTTGGCGGATTAGGTTCTGGTTTTGTTCTTGCAATATTTATGGCAAACTCTGGTGGAGCTTGGGATAATGCAAAAAAATATATCGAAGAAGGTAACTTTGGTGGAAAAGGTTCAGATTCACACAAAGCAGCAGTTATTGGAGATACAGTTGGCGACCCATTTAAAGATACATCAGGACCAAGTTTAAATATTTTGATTAAACTTATGAGCATGGTTGCTATTGTAACAGCAGGTGTAACAGTGTCATTCCATCTGATATAATTTGAGTTGAAAGGCGGTGTGCTGAGCGAAGTCGAAGTATAAAAGTTTATAAAGTCGAAAGTAGAGACAGCGCATGCGCTGTCTCTTTTATTTCAACCAATTCTTTCGATTGATACCAACTTTTAAATTTTTATTGAGTATTTTTGAGCTTTATTTTACATTAAATTTAATATAGTACAAAAAATGAAAGTTATAGGAATGGGCAATGCCCTTGTTGATATTTTAATCAAACTCGAAAGCGATAATACTTTACAAGAATTAGGTTTTCCCCGTGGTAGCATGCAATTGGTTGATAAAAAACGTTCTAATGAAGTTCTTGCAAAAGTCTCGGGTCTTGATATTAGCCAATCATCTGGGGGTTCGGCTGCAAACACAGTGCATGGACTAGCTAAGCTTGGAATAACCACCGGTTTTATCGGCAAAGTTGGAGATGACGAACTTGGTAATTTTTTTGCTAACGATTTAAAAGTTGCCAACATAAAAAGCCATCTAAATATTTCAAAAACCGAATCAGGTCGTGCTATCACTTTAATAAGTCCCGATAGCGAACGCACCTTTGCAACTTACTTAGGTGCAGCTGTAGAACTAAGTGCAAATGATATCAAAGCAGATAGTTTTAAAGGATATAATATTTTACATATTGAGGGCTATTTAGTTCAAAATCACGATTTAATACTAAATGCAGTTAAACTTGCCAAAGAGAGCGGATTAGAGGTCTCTCTCGACTTAGCAAGTTTCAACGTAGTTGAGGAAAATTTAGAGTTTCTGAAAAATATAGTTGCCAAATATGTAGATATTTTATTTGCAAATGAAGAAGAAGCCAAGTCGTTTACAAAAAAAAATCCAGAAGAGGCTATAAAAGAGCTTTCAAAAGTGTGCAAAGTCGCAGTTGTTAAAATAGGAAAAGAGGGCTCACTTATCTGGGCAAATAACGAAATTGTTAAAGTTGGGGTTATTGATGCCAAACCCATTGATACAACAGGTGCAGGCGATTTATACGCAGCAGGATTTCTATATGGATACATAAAAGAGAAAACACCAAGCGAATGTGGTTGGTACGGAGCTATCCTAAGTGGAAATGTTATTGAGGAGGTTGGCGCAAAAATGAGTAACATAAGGTGGGAAAATATTTTTAAACAGATCAAAAGCCGTCAATAGTGATTAAATATTTCAGGTTTATTCCGAATTTAATTACATCAGCCAACCTTTTTTGCGGTTGCTTAGCTGTCGTATTTGCGTTTGATGGCAAACTCGATATCGCTCTCTATTTTGTTTTATTTGCCGCGATACTTGATTTCCTTGATGGCTTCGCTGCAAGACTTTTAAAAGCCTATTCGGCTATCGGGAAAGAGCTCGATTCGCTTGCCGATTTAATCAGCTTTGGAATGGCTCCAGCCACAATGTTATACGTAGCAAGTGAAGATATCTGGAACATGCCTTTATTCAAATATCTGCCATTTTTAATAGTTGTATTTTCGGCGCTTAGACTGGCTAAATTCAATATAGACACACGACAAGAAACTGATTTTATTGGACTACCAACACCTGCTAATGCAATATTTTTTATCTCTTTTGCCAATTTAATATACTATTCAGAGTTAATTATAAATCAGGTATTAATAGGTATGATAACTCTTTTCTTTTCGCTGATGTTAGTTTCGGAGATAAAGGTTTTTTCACTGAAAAAACTTTCAGCCAATAAATTAAAACTAATCAATGCAATATTGTTGGCAATTATCACTATTGTTGCCGTTTTTTATTTTAAACTTTTCGCAGGAGTAGTTATTATACCCTTTTATTTGCTGTTCTCTGGAATTGCTACAATATTTGTAAGAAAAAATAACAGAAACTAAATGAAAAATTATAACAAAATGAAATTTCAAGCAGAAATTGACGTAATGCCTTTAAAGGCGCTACTTGATCCACAAGGGAAACTGGTAACAACAACATTGCAAAATATAGGTTACAAGGGTGTTGATAATGTCAGAATTGGCAAACATATTTCATTAGAGATTGAAGCCAAAGACGAGAAGCAAGCGCATCAATTAATTGACGAAGCATGCAAAAAGATTTTATCAAACCCAATAATGGAGAGTTACGAATTTAGACTTAAAGCTTTATAAAAGCTATTTTTACAAAAAGTCGTCTCATTTTGAGACAACTTCTTAAATATAATGTCTATATACTGAATAATATCTCCTATCTTCTTTACTTTTGTAGCATCATTTAACTCTTTGACAATCAGATGCATTATATAATTTTTAAGTGATGCAAAAATAATATAATGTTTATAAGAGAAAATTATACTGATTGTAAATGGTTTAACGCTCTATTCGCAGATGTTTTGGTATATATTTTCAATATTGCTCATAGTTTATTAGTCGTGTAAGTTTTAGATTAAAACAATCGTTGAATAGTGGCTTACTGCTATTACTACTATTTTGATTTAACCGTGATTTTATACCAATTGTAATTTTAAAATAGTCCAATATTTTTAAAATTTTACAATGGTAAATACCGATGTAGCAGATACATAGTTCAAACGAACGATAGTGAAGTTTGGACTATAGTAGCTGTCCAATCGGTATTAGCTCTGAATTTTCAGTTTTCAACATCGCTAATTCAAACTTTAAAGATGTGATTTCGCTTAGCAAAGCTTTTACTAAATGTTGTAATTCTTTTATGTCATCTGCTAATTCCAAGCCTTAAATATTTAATAAGACAAGGTCAGAAAAATATTAATTCAAAAAAATATTGAAAAAAATTGATTAATGGATATTAATTTATAATTATTTATTATATCTTAGTGCCTAAATAATTACATCTAATTTTTTAATTATTTAAAGTTATTAATTACCTCTGAGAGTTATTCATATAAGGTATTTTGGAATAGACAGTTTTATTTTTTACTAACACTTAAATATTACGATTATGAAAACATTTTTTGCAAAATTTTTGACATTATTGATTTTTTTTGGCGCTGTTTCAATGACTTCCTATGCCCAGTTTGATCTGAAGAAAGTCAAAAGTAAAGTTGTTGAAAAGGAAAAAAAAATTGATGACATAAAGAAAACTAAATCGAATCAAGTTCAAACAGAAACAACAACAGAAACAAATACAGAAACAGATGCAGATGCAGATGCAGATGAAAACGCTACAGCCAGTGATCAGGAGATCTTAGATAAAGCAGGTTTATTGTTAAGTTATATTATAGATTATCGTTTACACTTAGGAAACGATCCTGTTCCCGATGCAAAACGATTTTATGACAAATGTAAAGAAACAGACTATCTGAATTATAAAAAAAGTTTAGAAGCCGTAATGGCAAAAAGTCCTGAACTTAAAGCCAAAGCTGAAGAACCTTATGGCGCCTTTACCAGACTAAGCAAAGACTACGAACAATTTATTTCCATCTCAAATGAAGGTTATATACCTGAAATTAACAGAGTTATTGAAGAAGGGTACGCTGATAAAGCTGCAAAAAGAACTGATAAAGCAAGCCAAAGAGCACGGGCAGCTGTAATTTGTGCAGATGCTTTATTATTAATTGCCCCTGATAACACGAATTTTCAAACTATTAAGAAAGATGCACAAGCATTATTTGATGCAATGAACAAAGAGCTTGCACTTACCGTATATACAAGTGCATATCATGGGGAAAATGTTGAGAAATTTGTTTTTTCAAAAAGTCCGATTGTTATTAAATCCGAGAATCCTGCTAATATGACTGATGCTTTTGTCGCAGGTGATTATATATATGGTATGGCTTATCTTTCCGATAAAATTAATGCTCTTGCATTCAATTCAGAAGTTCGTTTGGTTATATATGTTGATGGAACAAATAAATATAGCCGCAAGTTTAGTCTTTTTTCTAAAAAAGATTTAACTGCATTTGATTTTGAAATTGTGCCCGATCCTGCCACATCAGTACAACAAGGCTGTATTGAATATGCCCATGAATTATCTACATTATCACCAAGAAATCATAAGATAAAGTTCGAACTTAATGATGATGCCGGAAAAATTCTTGCAGAAGGAGAATTTACACTCGATTGTTCACAGGGAATGGATAACCTTACAAAAATTGCACAGAATTTAAAAGCAATGCAATTGGATAAAGTTAGGATGCCTGCTGGCGGTGCATTAAATACTCCTGCACTTCAACAACAGACTATGAAATTATGGACAGGTCAAGAAACACCACTTAGAGCAGTAATTACTTCTGATGATTGGACAATTCATCGTAATGCAATTACAGGAATCATAGAATATAGAGATGCTTGGACTGCGGTAGCAGTAAAAAGAACTGACGGAACATGTGCAATATTCTATATGGCTATAAGACAGGATTATAATGGCAGCGCTTATGGAGCAACCATATTCGGAGCAATGGGAGATAACGAAGAAATTTCATGCGAAAATGTAAATAAGTAATACTGAATTTTTTAAGTGTTTTCATAGTAGCGAAACGAAAGATGTTCTAATCTAAATAGAATTGGTTAACAATTTTTCAGGGTGTCGCAACGCTGAAAACTGAAAAAATATAGGTTACAAAGGTGTTGATAACATCAGAATAGGCAAACATATTTCATTAGAAATTGAAGCCAAAGGTAGGCAGCATGCAAAAAGTTCTTTTCAAACTCAGTAATGGAGAGCTACGAATTAGTTAAAGCTGCACAAGTTATATCAAAAAGAGCTGTCTCGTTGTGAGGCAGCTCTTTCGTTATAACAATACTTATGTTGTGAAACACCTTATTTTATAACAGGTATATTGTAAAAACGCATTGTTCCAAGCATCTCTGAACCAAATGATTTATATACATTGATCTCAAGCGCTTGCATTTCTGTTACTCGTGCAACTTCTTTGTTTTCAAAATTAATAACTCCTCTAAGGGGGATGCCTTTCATAAGCTTACGATCTCGTAGTGTATTGAAAGATAGACCGCTGCTAAATTCATTGCCTTCAGGATCAAAGAAACGAGCATCTACGCCATATATGTATCCGTCCTCGACATCGTTTTGAACAATTATATTTATTGCAATTTTGTTTCCTGTAAACGTAACAGACACGATTTCGAAGTTATAGTCACCTATCTTTGATTTAAATGTTGTTGTCACGGGCTTTGCTACCGTAACAGGTTTTTCTACTATAACTTCTTTTTCTATTACTTTTTCAACGATAACCTCTTTTTCGACAATTACCGGCTTTTCAACTATAACTTCTTTTTCAACATATACAACCTTTGTTTCTACTTTATCTTCGCGAATAGGCTTACCTAATAGTTTGTCTGTAAATGCACTGCTGTTAAATTTTTCAACAGACATAATATTTCTATTAATACCGTTTGGAACAAGATAGGCAGTTAGTGTAATTGTTTCTTCGTTATCAGCAATTTGTCCGTATATTAATGCATTTGCAACGTAGCCCAATTGTTCAAAAATAAATCTGCCAAAATCTTCATTATGTTCAAAACTTCGAGCCTTATCGTTTGTCCATCCGTATGATTGAATCAGATCGTTTATAGCATTCTGATCAATTACCTCAAAGCGTGCACTGTTTTTATATGCCAAGGATAATTCATCTTGAATAAAATCGTTGAATTTGGTAAGCTTGTTGTCTTTAGTGCGGAACTGCAAAATTGCAATTTTTATTTTATTTGCCCCTGAGTGTTTGCTTTCCAAGTCTTTAGCAATATTTTGTACAACTAAGGTCAAATCGTCTTGTCCCTGAACATTTGATATGTTGAAAGCAATGAGACTGACAATAAAAAATATAACTATTCGTTTCATATGTTTTTAATTTTATCTTGTAAAGTCGAAAGAGTTCGTCGTGTTTTATGGTTTTTATTTGCTAGCATAAAATAACATCTACAAATTTACAACATTTATTGATAACTTCATATCAAGTTTTTCTTATTGAATTGTTAATTTTTAAGAATCTGCTTTTAAAAAACAGAACACAAATTACTCAGATTTCACAGATGAACACTAGGTTTTTTATAAAATTTTATCTGTGGTAATCTGTTTAATCCGTATGTTCAGTGTTTAAATTACATCTTTTCAATTTCTTTAATAGTTTTAAAAGTATAATATTTTTGTGAGAAATAACTAAAAATAGTTACAATTACTGTAGTTACAATTTTTGACGGTGTTGGATACCAAAAAAATATTTCAACAAACAGCTTTAAGAACAGGTAGTTTAGGAGAATGCATGCCGAGACTACAAGCCCATACCGAAATAGCTGTTTGATACCTTTTAACTTCGACTTATTAAAAGTTATGTATTTATTTAAGGCAAACCCAGTTGGGAAAGAGATACAAAACGACATAATAAATGCTGCTATATGTGGTGAAATGGCGATAAATCCCAAATCAACCAACTCTTTTTTTAGAATAAAATTGTAACTAATAAAATATAGAAATATATCGAAAGCTGTATTAGATGCTCCGCAAACAGCATAAGTAAAAGTTTCTAAGGGAATTATCTTCTTAAAAGGTTTGTAAAAATAACCTATTAAATTTATTATTCGATTTTGTAATGATTTCAACAAGGACATCTGCAATATAAAATTTGGGCAAAAATAGCAAAATTCGCTCTAATACCGATTGGACAGCTACTATAGTCCAAACTTTACTATCGTTCGTTTGAACTATGTATCTGTTACATCGGTATTTACCATTGTAAAATTTTAAAAAGATTGGACTATTTTAAAATTACAATTGGTATAATACGTTTAATATTTTGCAAATGGGTTAAATATTGACCAACTAAATAAAATATGTATATTGCAAATCCAAATAATTTTAAACATGATTTATGTAGATTGCGACGATGTTATATCAGAAAGCACATCATCGTATATTGCGATTATTAAAAGAGAATTTGGTATTTACAAATGCCTTGAGGATATTAAATCGTTTGACCTAAGAGAGTCATTTGGTTTAACACAGGAGCAATATGACAGATTTTTTGAAATTATACATTCGCACGAAGAACTTATGAAGTTTAAACCTGTTAAAGGAGCTATAAAAACAATGAGTGAATGGGTTAAACACGGCAACAAAATAGCTATCGTTACAGGACGACTGACCTCTGCGTATAATTCTACAATAGAATGGTTGGCAAATAATAAAGTGCCATACAATGATTTTATAATTGTTAACAAATATAATCGTCCCGACATGGACAAAACCATAGCCAAATCACTAGAGTATTTACAATCTTTGAGAATAGATTTTGCTATTGAGGATTCTTTATCGACAGCAAACTATATAGCCGAAAGTTTAAATGTTAAAGTTGCTTTAATGGACAGACCATGGAACCGAAACGGCAATATAAATAAAAATATCGTTAGAGTACATAGTTGGAAGGAGATAAAGGAGTTATACAGAAACCATTGATTGCAGAATAAAGTAGAGATGACAAAATTATCACAGTACATGACAAAAAACAATTAATGATGAGTTGAACGTGATGGTGTGAGAGATTTGAGTGTATAGACACAATGCATTGCGTATGTACATTGAAAACATAGCCTGCGTGAACAATGCACTCGGTCGCTGAGCTTGTCGAAGCGACCTCGCTGTATAGGTAGCCTATGACTTTGGCTTCGATAAACTCAGCCGACGTATCACAGTCACTGAACCTGTCGAAGAGTGGTCTTTAAGCGGAGTATTTAGGCTCCGCTCGAATAGCGAGTAAAACTATTTGTTACATGTTTTTTAAGTGTCTTATTTTCAATGATATAAAAACAGTTTTTAAATTTTTGTCATGTGCTTAGCAAAATTATATAAAAAAATAGCGGCAATCGCCGCTATTTTTATTGAAAGTTTAGAAGTGTACTGCAAAATAAAAATTTCCATAAGTGTATGGGAATTTAGTAACTGTTTCTCTTTCTGCCGTGCTCGGTTCAACAGCTATTTCTTCTTCAACATGTTGGGTCAAAACCATTCTTTCTTGTTTTCTCCAAGATTGTCTTTCTAAAGTTACACCGTAAAAGAGACCTAATTCCATACCAACACAAATTTTTGGAAGTAAATAGTATTCTGCACCTGTAAATACTCCAGCAAAAATACTATTTTTAGCCCCATTGTCAACTTCTAATCGGCGAACAGCGTTATTTCCCCACTGGGTTGTTGGAGCAGGATTTAACTCGTTCATCTCGTTTCCATACTTATAGCTTAGATGTGTTTTTTCGTATCTGTATCCAATGTCAGCGCCATAAAAACCTAATAGTCTTTTATATCCTCGGAACTGTTGATAACCCAAACGGATTCCCATATCTCTTTTTTTGTCTATTTCAAGATCTTCTAATTGTGCATTACTGTTAGGATCTATTAGCAATGCGGCATCGTCGCCAACATAAAACCTATTGAATTTAGTTTTGTTGGTAATTCCCAAAACGATACGTGCTGCAGATTTGTCGGTTAAAAAATATTTGAAATAAAATGTGTTGTCTCCGGGATTAAAGGCGTTACCCATGTTTCCGTTAAACATATTTCCAATATAATTGAAAACAGGAGTTCCGTCAAGACCAATACTAAAGTCGCCGGATTCCGGTGTATATACTTTTTCTTGTTTGGCTTCGTCATCTTGTGCAAATAGAGATACTGTGCCAAAAGCTATTGTAAATACTAAAGCTAATATTCTCATATTTATAAATTGTTATATTTTTTGTTTGCTAAATTATTCCCATAAAGTACCGTTACCTAAATTGATTGTCTGAACCATCGGAAGTGACATGCCAAAAGCTCCGATATTAGTTTCGTACTTGTGCATTTTAGTATATGTATCATCCCCAACTTTGTAAGTTTTGATGCCATAAAACACAACAGAAATATTTTCGTTGGCAGGAAGGCTAATGTTAACACGTCCAGCAGGACCAACAGTGACTGTTTCTGTCCAGTTAGCATTGAAAAATGTTACCGAAGAACCATTTGGAACATATTCAATATCTGAATTTGTAGCGTCAAGTTCTGCTTTTAGTTCAAATTTCTGATCAACTGTTTCAACAAAATCATCGAAACCAGTTATAATATCATAATTAATTTCGTGTGTTCTGATTTCGTTTGGCTTAACACCGTTTTCGACAGCATTGCCTGAAAAACTGTAAGTTTTATTAATTTTTTCAGAAATGCTTCCATGAGGCTGGACTTGCTCATAAGTAAATTCAATTGGGAAAATTTCGACTCTAACACCCTTGTCAGTAGCGGGAATTGTCAGTTCTATTTTACCTCCATTAATGGTAACAAGTTCTGACCAGAAACCATTTGCGGCAGGATTAAACTCTTTGTTGTCAATTCGAATAATTGCTCTTGTGCCATCGGGCACTTTTTCTAAGCCGTTAATGGTTTGGTCCAATTCCGCATAAAAATGAACAATTAAAGTTGCATTTTTGGTTTGGTCTAAAGTTAAAGCTGATGTCTCAACCTCTTTTGAACAGCTGCTAAACACAATAAATGAAGCAACTATCAAAGCAAATAACTGTAGTGTTCTTTTCATAGTTTTGATTTTTTAAAATTGTTATGTATAAAATTTAGTTGTTACAAAATTATAACATTAAAATCAAATAGACAACACAATTCGCGACAAAATGAAGATAATAGACTTAAAATTGTTTGCTGACTATCATAACAATTACGCTGTCTATTTGAGGTTTTCTAAGAATTTGACACTGCCCAAATATGAGCCTAAAAAATTAATATAAGACTTGCAAATAGTGCCTTTTGAGCGATTATACTTCGCTTGAACTTTTTTGGACTATGTATATATTATACCAATCGGTATTACAGCTGCATTATAAAATCACAAGTATTAATTCCATCGGCAAAATCGTTAATATCAGGATATTGCGATTTTCCGAATGGTACCCATGAGTTGTTAATTTTAGTGTCCCCAACCACACATTGAACCATTGAGTTTAGGGCTTTTAAAGAATTTTTGACCTCCTCAATTGACTTATATATCTCAAAGTGAACAACTGACATTGGCGAGCTCAGTTTAGACTCCTGAACCATAATAACTGGACCGCAATCGTAAAAAATTTCTCCTCGAGTTAGCATCATTGCTTTTTGAAATCTTAAATTATCGGACCAGTCTTTATGATTAGTCATCCAATAGTATGCAGAGAGAGAATCTTGAATTTGTTTTATACTTTTTTCGTCGGGCATATAAATTTTAGCCACTGAACGACAACCCATTCCAAAATATAAGCAAATATCTTTGGTTAACTCTTCAATTTGTTTTGCTGTCTCTTTTCCAGTAAGAATAGCAACGCTACTTCGACTACCTCTTAAAATTGAAGGTGTCTGCCCATATTTATAGCTAAAATAATTCATGGTATTATTAGTGCCGGTGGCAATCAGAGCATCTAAACTGTTTGTCATTTCTTGCACAAAATAGATACGTTTGATAATCTCGGGATAATCTTTTTCTAAATTAGATACCAGTGTGGGTAATAGGATAGTATCTTTAGACGATAGTTTAACAATCGCTTTGTGTCCTGTCAAAAGCACTGCTAAAAAGTCGTGAAATCCCACTAAAGGGATGTTGCCAGCCATTATTAAACCTATTGTTTTTGGGTTTTTCGCAAATTCAATTTTGTTTTCGTTGTAAAAATTCCAAAGTGTATTTTTATTAAGCCACTGGCTAACTCCTTCTAACGAGTTGATTACAAAAGGTTTTACAAACCAACTATTTTGCTTATGACAATCCAAAACAGCGGCGCTAAGCTCGGGACATTTAATAACTCTCTCCTCTTCGGAGATAAGAAGAAACTCCTTGATAATAGACCCAAGTTTGTCAAGAGCATCTATAATGTAATCGGGCTTCATTTGATTATTTACTGGTTTAATAAATCTACTTTTTTAAATACGAGTACCCTCTTTATCTGTTAACACAAATTGATAGATAAAAGGTCATACAAACCTCACTTTAAACTACAAAACAAGTAAAAATATTGTGTATAAATGTACTGTTAACGCTGTTGTCGAAAAAACAATTAATTGTTTATGGTTTATTTTGTAGAAGTAAAACATTTCATGATGTAAAATAATTATCTTTGCCTGAAATAAAACAATAAAAGTAAAAGGTGAAAGGTGCAAGGTAAAAGTGAAGAACGAAGCGCTTTACAAACTTTTAACTTTCACCTTAATTGTTAATTGTACATTACTAATTGTTAATTGATAAAGGTATGAAGTTTGGAATAGTAACATTTCCCGGATCTAACTGCGATCATGACATGATTTACACATTGGGGACTATCATGGAGCATGAAATTATTCAACTATGGCACAAAGATGGTTCTATACCAAAAGTAGATGCTATTGCACTACCCGGAGGTTTCACTTATGGAGATTATTTGCGCTGTGGCGCCATTGCAAAACACAGCCCAATCATGACTGAAGTAATCAAATTTGCCAATCAAAACCGCCCTGTTTTTGGAATATGCAACGGATTTCAAATTTTGTGCGAATCTGGATTGTTACCTGGAGTGCTACTACAAAATACCAACCAGAGATTTATTTGTCGTAATCAGTATGTTGTAGCTGACAATCCTAAAACAGCTTTTACAGCAAACGCAGGTTCAAAGCCATTAAATATACCTATTGCCCATAGCGAGGGTCGATATTATGCGCCCGATGAGATATTAGAAGAATTAGAAGATAATGGTCAGGTTCTTTTTCGCTACTGCGACAAAAACGGAAAAATTACAGACGAGGCAAATCCAAACGGAAGCGTAAACCACATTGCAGGCGTTTGTAACAAAAACAAAAATGTTTACGGAATGATGCCACACCCCGAACGTGCAGCCGACCACGAGCTTGGAAATACCGATGGGTTATTTATTCTCGAATCGTTTGTTAAGTGGATAAGCTGATAAAAGGTACAAGGCGCAAGGTAAAAGGCGATGCACTTGGTCATTTCGACTATGCTCAATGGCCAAGTGCAGCCCCCTTACAAATTTTTAACTCAAATTAAAATTAAAGAAATAATGAAAAAAATTCCTAAATATTTTGTTCAAGGGCTTGTGTTTGTGCTACCATTAGCCATAACTTTTTATCTGATATATATTGTCTTTATGTGGGTGGACAATATTATTCCTTTTAAAATTCCTGGATTAGGAATATTAGTAATTCTGTGCAGTATAACCATTGTTGGATTTTTGTTTCAAAAATTGGTTACCACTCGCGCAATGGGTGTATTGAAGCGTATGTTTAGGAAAGCTCCGTTACTTAAAGTTATATACACATCAATAAAAGACCTCTTTTCTGCTTTTGTGGGGAAAGAGAAAAAGTTTGAAAAACCTGTTTTAGTCACAATAGACAATGTAAACAAAATCAAGCGGTTAGGCTTTATCACACAAACCGACTTGTCGTTTATAAATGTACCCGAAGGTTTTGTTTCTGTTTATTTTCCTTGCTCTTACGGTATTTTAGGAGATATGTATATTGTGCCAGCTGAAATGGTTGAGCCTGTTGAAGGACATCCTGCCGAGGTAATGAAATTTATTATCAGTGGTGGTGTTTCAAAAATAAATCCAGACTATGACCCTGATTCTGAGAAGTAATACTGATTGAACATACACTATAGTCTAAACATCGCTATCGCCTTTTTGGACTATGTGTCTGTAGCATCGGTATTTACCATTGTAAAATTTTAAAAAGATTGGACTATTTTAAAATTACAATTGGTATAACTTTTAACTCAATAGTCAATTGCAGTCGGAGCCTTAATTTGCTGCCGTATTACATTTTTTTGGTACTATCGATATCAGAGCTCTCTCGTTTAACAGCGCCTTTTATTTTGTCTTCTATTGATAATCCTTCTAATATTTCTGTATTTATGCCGTCACTTAGCCCAATTTTAACGTAACGTTTTTCAAATGTTTGTGGATCATCATCGATAAGAACCTCAACATAAATAGAGTCGCTTTTTTCGGAAAAATTCAAAAGACTCTCTTTTACAGCCATTATACTATCCTTTTGTTCTAAAACTATCTCGGCGGTTGCGCTATATCCTGAGCGTACAAAAAAATCTTCTTTAAGTTTCATCTCTGCTCTAATTTCAAACTTAATAGCTCCCGATTCCTCAACTCCCTTGGGTGCGATGTATTCGAGCTTTGCATCGAATTTGGTATCGGTAATTGCTCCTATTGTTAAAGTCAGATTCATTCCCAGACTAAGTTTTCCAACCTCAACCTCGTCAACTTTGCCCATGAAAATCATTTCAGACATATTAGCAATCACTGCTATGGTTGTTCCTGGATTAAAGTTATTGCTCTCTATTACTGAGTTCCCAACCTCAATAGGAACAGTTAATACCATTCCTTCAATAGTTGATGTTACAAGAGTATTAGTTTGCTCTTTAGAACGTGATGAGACTCCCTCTCTAATTAGTTTCAGATAATCTTCTGAAGCTTGGTATTCAGCTTTTGAGTTTTTTAACAATATTTCAGCTTTTTCCAATTCTGCGATTGCAATTACCTGTTGATCAAATAGTTGTTTCTGTCTGTCATAAACCCTTTGAGCATCGTCTAAAGATATTTTGGCTTTTTCAACTCTTGACTCTGCGTTGTTAAGGCTTATCATATCAGGGACAATTTTTATTCTGGCTAAAGGTGTGCCTATTCGTACTATGTCCCCCGGTTCGACAAATAGTTCGCTAACTATACCACTTACACGTGGTTTAATTTCAATCTCTTTGCGTGGAACAACTTTTCCAGTTGCAACAGTTTTATTTACAATGTTGGTTTTAAACGGCATTTCAATTGTATATATAACTGGCTTTTTCCTTGATTTTTGAAACAGGAAGAATATTGTATAAGCAAATATTAAGACTACTAATACTAACAGCGATCGTTTGAGTATTTTTTTCATAATAACTTTATTTTAAGGTTGTATTATTTTTCTGTTCGTAATGCCTCAATAGGTTTCATTTTAACGGCTCGGTAAGCAGGCATTAATCCTGCAATTATTCCACTAATTATTAATATTCCAAGTGCCAACAGCCCCATATTGAAACTTATCATTGGATTGTACATAATAGGAAATTCAGCATTTGAAGTTGCATTGCCTATTAATTGCACAACACCAACTCCGGCGGCTAACCCCAACCAACCAGCTGATAATGTCAATACTATCGACTCGGATATAACTTGGGTAATTATTTTAAATGGTGATGCTCCAATTGCTCGTCTTATTCCTATCTCATTAGTTCGCTCTTTCACAACTACTAACATTATATTACTAATACCAATTGCTCCAGACAGTAAAGTTCCAATACCTACTATCCATATTAACGCGGCAACACCCAGAAAAAGTCCGTTTACTTTTTTAAACTCTTTTTCTACGTTGAAGTGTCCAATTGCTCTATCGTCTTCGGGGTGTATTTTGTGGCGTTTTTTCAATATCTTCATAACATTGTCGGCGACTGTTGCAACAGATATTTTTGGATCGGCTGTCAGGGAAAACCAAAAAACAATATCTCCGTAATTATATATTCGTTGCATTGTGGTAAATGGAAGGTGAACATTTTGTTCTTCTCTTTGAGCTTGTCCGCCTGCTTTTTTGGACTTGAATATGCCTACAACTTTATAATAAACGCCGTTTACCCTAATAAATTTATTCAATGGTTCTTCGTCATTAGCAAATAGTGTGTTTTTTGCTAAGTTGCTAATTACTACAACTTTCCGGTAATTAATTATATCCATTTCGTTAATATATCGTCCTTCGATTATATCAACGGGATCGATATAGTTCCAATCGGGATAGTCACCGTAAACTGTGTATGAACCGCTATTTGTACCATAAACTACGTTGTTGGCAGTGTTTCTTCTCGATGCTTGTACTCGTGGCGCTAACCGTTCAAGCCCTTCGACATTATGTGTTAACGCTGCTATATCTCCATTTCTGAAATTCCAACTACGTCCCTTATCAAATCCTTCGTACGGTTTTGTGGTAATATTGGTCCACATAAATGCGCTGTTTGTTGCAAAATCTCCCAGATTTTTGAATATCGCATTTTTAAAGCCATTACCCATTCCTAACATGACCACGAGCATAAAAATTCCCCAAAAAACTCCAAATGCTGTCATAATTGTCCGTATTTTGTTGCTTTTTAGCGTGTGAATTATCTCTTTAAAATGGTCAATATCAAACATAAATCGTTGTTTTATTCGTCACGAAGAGCAACTATAGGTTTTATTGCTGCTGCTCTCCGTGCTGGTACAAATCCTGCAATAGTTCCACAGATTATCAGCAATATTGTTGCACTTAATGCAATTTGCAAATTTGCTTGTGGGCTTCTAAAAAAATCGCTCGGAGGGACTAAAGTTGAAAATATTTCTAACGCTGCAACTCCCAGAACAAGCCCAAAATATCCTGCTACAGTGGTTATTAAGATTGCCTCCATAAGGATATCACTAATTATTGACCAAGGTGTTGCTCCAATAGCCTTTCGGATACCTATCTCTTTAGTTCTCTCTTTTACAACAATCAGCATTATATTACTAACACCAACAATGCCAGCTATTATGGTACCAATACCGATCAGCCAAATAAAAGCCGAAATTCCGGCAAACATTGCATTTATTTGCTTTAAACTTACAAGGTTATTGTGGATATAGATAGCGCTTTCATCAGTTGGATCAAATTTATGCCTCATGGCAAATTGTTTTCGTAAGGTTTTTTCAAAATCTTCCGTTTCTTCTGTGGTTAAGCCTTTGATTGTGAAGGACAAATTATTAACTCTATTTACTAAACTAAATGAACGTTGGGCTGTTGAAAATGGTACGTAAACCACGTCATTATCTCTATTGCTATCGGAAATATAGATGCCTACAACTTTAAATGGTATTCCTCCGATGCTAATCCACTCTCCAATTGCATTTTTATCCTTAAACAGCTCTTTTCGTACTTTCTCTGATATTACAACCGATTTTTTATTTTCATCACAGTCAGCCTTATTAATAAATCTACCTTTAACTATATCATTTTTTTCAATCTCCTGAGCTCCTGAATATACTCCCGCGATATCGTAGTTCACAGATTCTTTACCGTATGTTATAAGGTTATCGGACCAAACCCAAACCGTAGCATTAGAGTATTCGATATTTTCACTGTTAATTCTTTTTGTTTCATCGTAATCACGATTATTAAATTGAATATAACGGTTGGACTGCAACCCATCATGCTCTTTACTTGTTATCCCTGAGTATATCCACATACCGTTAGTGGCATCTGACTCAAAGTTTTCCATAACTCCATTTTGCAAACCTTGCCCCGCTCCCAAAAGAATTATAAGCATAAAAATACCCCAAGCAACGCTAAAGGCTGTGAGAGCTGAACGTAACTTATTTTTACCAATAGTGATAAATATTTCCTGCCATCTATCGATACTAAACATTGGCTTTGGATTTTTCTACCGGTTTGTCTTCTAATATCATACCATCGCGAAGACGAATAATTCTATTTGTCATTTCAGATATTTCGCGTTCGTGGGTTACTATTATTACGGTTATTCCCTGTTTGTTGATATCAGTAAGTAGGCCCATAACCTCGTATGAAGTTTGAGAGTCTAATGCTCCAGTGGGTTCGTCTGCAAGTATTAATTTAGGTTTAGTAACTAATGCGCGAGCAATAGCAATGCGTTGTTTCTGACCTCCACTCAACTCGCTTGGCAAATGGTGTGCCCAATCACGCAATCCTACTTTATCTAAATATTCCATTGCCATTATGTTGCGTTTTTTTCGTGAAATGCCCTGATAATATAATGGTAGAGCAATATTTTCTTGCGCATTTTTATACGCAATAAGATTGAAAGACTGGAAGACAAATCCAAAATATTTATTTCTGTAGTATGCTGCTTTAGTTTCTGAAAGGTTTTCCATCAACAAATCATTAAGATAATAAGTGCCATTATCATACGAGTCAAGTAATCCTATAATGTTTAACAAAGTTGATTTACCAGAACCAGAGCTGCCCATAACTGAAACTAATTCTCCGTCGTTAATATCAAAACTAATTCCTTTCAAAGCATGTAAGCTGCTCTGACCTATTGGATACGATTTGTGAAGATTTTTTATAGATATCATTCGGTCATAAAGGTTATTTCAACAAAGGAACAAATTTATTTAAAAAACTGAACTTGGGACGTTTATTTCGTTCAAAAGTTACAAAACGGATAATTTTGTAACAATATTGTTGTTAATGCGTCATAAGGTTTTTGTTTTATTTATAAATTTGTGTTATAAAAATTCTAAAATTACAAGCAATGCGAAATATTATATTTTTGTTTTTTGTTATTTGTGCTATAAATACTGAAGCTCAAGACAATACAAAAACATTAAGTTTGCCAACGTGCATAAATTATGCTATTGAACACAATCTTAGTCTAAAAAAACAGGAGCTATCGCGACAAGTTTTACAAAACAATTACAAGCAATCGAAATACGAGCTATTGCCTGACCTTAATGCCATGTCAAGGTTTGGCAAAAGCTTTGGGCAAACTTTTAGTTACGAACAGTCGCAATTTATAAATCAGCAAGTTACATCTTTTAATGTAGGATTGTCGTCGAATGTGTATCTGTTTGAGGGATTTAGAAAAATGCACACAACTAACCGAAGATTGCTTGAATTAGAGACAGGAAAAATAAGTTACGAAATTCTCAAAAACCAACTAATTTTAGAAATCGTAAACGCCTATTTGATTACCTTGTACAATCAGGAACAGTTGGAGATATTGGTGGAGCAACTTTCAACAACCGACCAGCAAATAGAGAGAACGCAAAAGTTAATAGAATCGGGAACTGTGGCGAAAGGAGATTTATTAGCTCTGACCAGTCAGAGAGCAGAAGAGGAGTCGCAATTGGTTGGATATGATAATCAAATTAAAATTTCGCTTCTTAATTTATCTCAATTAATGAACTACACTGATACTGTTTTTGAAATAGAAAAGCCAGATATTGTGAACTATATATTAACGTTTTCGGACTCGCTATCTGTGGAAAATCTTTATTCTGAGGCGCTTGCTTTTTTACCTGAAATTAAACTTGCCGAAGTGCAATTGGATATTTCAAAAAAAGATGAAAAAATAGCTAAATCTGGCTACTATCCAACATTAGCGCTTAGTGCTGCTTTTTCTTCCCCTTACAATAATTTAGCAATAAATCCACAAGACGGTAGCACTGACTATATGTTACTTGACCAATTAAGAGACCGTCGTCAGGCTGAGTTTGGTGTCTCTCTTTCAATACCAATATTCAATAAATTTAGAAATCGCACAAACGTTGCTAATGCTCAAGTAGGGATATTATCAACTGAAAATGAGATAGAAAAAGCGAAGCAAGATATTTATAAAATTATTCAGTCAGCGTACAATGATGTGCTAGCTTCACGAGAGAACTACAATGCACGTAAGCAGGCAGTTGAAGCGAGCGAAGAGTCTTATCGTTTTGCCGAACAACGATTTAATGCTGGGGCAATTAGCGCAACAGATTACAATATAGAGAAAAATAAGTTGAATCAGGCAAAATCTAGATTATTACAAAGTAAATACGATTTCTTGGTTAAAACTAAGATTCTTGATTTTTATCGTGGGGCAGACATACATCTTTAAGGTAAAAGTTAAAAGGTAAAAGTGGAAAGTTAAAAGTTGAAAATAGGGGCAAACCTATGTGTTCGCCTACAGTGAACATTATAACCGTTGGGTTAAAAGTAGGAGCGACCATTGTGGTCGCACAAAACTTAATGTTACTTATTTTTTCTTTGTTGGATTAGTTGTTGCAGAGTTGTAACGCACTAACTTTTCCCAGTCAATTTCACCATTGTCTTTACAAAATTCGTTTGCAAACTCTTTGGTAAACTTGTTTATCATTTGTGAATACAATTTTACAAAGTCGTCTTTTTTTTCTTTGGCTTTGTGTCCAAGCGGTTCAATGATTTCAGTGTAAAGTTCGGAGTTTCCCGAAATAAACTCCCAAAATCTTTGTCCGCAATATTTGAAATATTCGCCTTTGTCGGGTCGGTTATCTCGTCCGTAACAACAACCATTTACAGCAACAATGTTCAATTGAGAATTGCTTGTACGTAAGGTTTTCTTTGCTGTTTTAAAGTCAGCAACCATTTTTGCAACTTGAGAACTGTTCCCCCAATTTGGTCCAGATTTTATATTCACGATGTAGCGAATTCCGTTATTTTCAAACTCAAGGTCAATCCCAAGTATTCCGGATTTTTTACCTCCATAAACTTTCTCGTTTATGAAAATAGCAAGACCTTCAAGCCAATCTCCAAAAATGCCCTCTTCACTTGAAGAAATATGCGCATCAACAATTCCACGAATAATTTCCTCAGCAGTCAGAACATATTTGGCTTTGAACAAATATGGATTTTTCCTTTTAAGAATTTGAGAAAGTTTCAAACTGTCAAGGCTCTGGATTCGTTTTTCGTGAAAAACACCAATATTATTCTCAACATACAGAGATACGTCTTTAAGGTTTAGTTTTTCCATATTTTGCTTTTGGTTCAAATAAATAAAGTTCGACAGGTTGAATTTGTTTTCTAACCATCTCATAATATTCTGGTACTATATCAATTCCAATTGAATTGCGTTTCATTCTGTTTGCAACAATTAACGTTGTGCCTGAACCCATAAATGGGTCAAGTATGGTATCATTCTCTTTCGTGAAAAGTTTTATAAACCATTCTGGAAGCTCTTCGGGAAAGGCTGCACTATGATTTTTGTTGTTGCATTCCGTAGCAAGATGTAAAACATTGGTTGGATATGCTTTGTCTCTGTCCAACCAGTTAGAAATGTTTTTTCCAAACCCACTGCCAACTTTTGAAATATCTCTTATTTTGTCTGTGTCGGAAAGGTTTTTAAGACGTGTTTTTTTCCAATCGCCCATTGGGACCATCACTTCTTCCTGATACATATTGAATTTTCTTTGCTTGTTGAATTGCAAAAGTCTTTCCCACGCATCACGAAAACGATTTGGCCACTTTCCGGGGTAACAATTTTTTTTATGCCAAATAAATTCTTCTGTCCAAAGCCAACCTTGTTTACGCATTTCCAAAATGAGTTCCATAACGTAAGTGCTTCGTTCGCCATTAACAACCTTCTCTTTGATATTCAAAATGAATGTTCCTGTTGGTTTCAGTACACGTAAAAGTTGTTCGGAAATAGGCAGAAACCACTCTACATATTTATTAGGGTGTATGCCACCGTATGTACTTTTACGCTGGTCTGCATAAGGCGGTGAAGTAACAATTAAGTCAACTAAATTGTCGGGAAGTAACTTTAATTGCTCTTTACTATCGCCCAAATATAAGTCTGTAGTTATCTCCATTTTTTGTTGTCTTAATATGTTTAGCAAACTTACATAAAAATCGACAATTTTTATGTAAGTTTGCACGTAAAAATAAAAAACAATGGCTAACATTTTGTGCATAGAGACTGCTACGAACATATGCTCAGTGGCTATTTTTTGCAATCAAGAAATGTTGGCTAATGCTGAGTCTGATTTAGAAAATGCACATTCAAAAGTTTTAACAGTTTTTATTAAAAACTTGTTGGCAGAAAATAATTTGTTGCCGGACAATATTAGCCATGTTGCTGTTAGTAGTGGTCCGGGGTCATATACAGGTCTTCGTATTGGTGTATCCGTAGCAAAGGGATTTTGTTACGGATTAAATAAGCCCTTGATAATGATTCCTACAACTGAAATAATTGCCCAAGCGTGTATTTCAAAAATCGACGTTAAAGAAGGCGAATTAATATGTCCGATGATAGATGCTCGCAGAATGGAAGTATATCACAATATATATGACAAGTATTTAAATGAAATAGGGGAGTTAGAACCTCATATTATTACTGAATCATCTTACGCAGATACATTAGAATCAAATGTTATGCATTTTTGCGGTAATGGTGCATTTAAACTTTTAGACGTAATTAATCATAATAATGCAAGAATATATACTGATATTTTTATTTCGGCTAAATATATGTATCCTTTGGCAAGTAAGAGAATTGCTTTAAAACAATTCGCCGACTTGGCTTATGATGAACCCATATATTTAAAGGAGTTTATGGCAAAACGACCCAAACCCTATTTTAGTTAAAAGTTAAAAGTTTATAAAGTAGAGACAGGGCATGCCCTGTCTCAAAACAAGTTAAATAATATTATATAAAAATAGATTACAATTATGGGAGACACAACAGACATTAAAAATGGATTAACAATTCAGTTTCGTGATGGATTATATCAAGTAGTTCAATTTCAACACGTAAAACCGGGGAAAGGTCCAGCTTTTATTCGTACTAAACTAAAAAACCTAGAAAATGGTCGTGTAATAGATAATACTTTCCCATCAGGAGCTAAGATAGATATAGTGAGGATAGAAAGAAGACCTTACCAATATCTTTACAAAGAAGAGGCAGGATTTGTTTTTATGCATAAAGAGACATATGAACAGGTTTTGATTGATGAAAAACTGATCTCATCGCCCGATCTTATGAAAGAGGGGGAAGATGTAGAAATAGTATTTCATGCCGAAACAGAGACTCCTTTAACAGCAGAGTTGCCAATCACAGTCGAGCTTGAAGTTACATATACAGAGCCCGGTTTGAAAGGTGATACAGCTTCGTCAACAGCTCTGAAAGATGCCACCGTTGAAACAGGTGCAAATGTTAAAGTTCCTCTTTTCATTAATATTGGTGATGTAATACGAGTAAATACAGCAGACTACTCTTATGCTGAACGAGTTAGGTAAATATTGTATCATAATAATCATACTTAATTATTTTTAAGCCTAAGAGTGACATAACTAAGCTAGTTTGTTTGTGTATTGTTTAAACAAATGTTTGAGTTTTCTTAATAAAAAAGTAGAAATTTCGAATTGTTTAAGGCGTAAATCTTGCAATTGCAATTAATATGAGTTATTTTTATGGATTAGTTGGGTTTAGAAATCAATGTAACCTATGGAAATCGAAAGACACATTTCAGAATCGGGTAAAAAGGCATCGTTAAGGAGGCTGCAATTTTGCAACTTCAAACTCGATTTTTTACTTAAATTGACAATAGCAATCAACGAAAATCAACCCGTTGAGGAAATATTGGATAAATATCTTAGTATATTAAAAGATGAGCTTAATATAGGTAAGGTTCTTTTATATCAATACAACGAGAAGTGGGAGCGTATTTTATCGAGTGGTGTTGACCGCAAAGTAATAGATGAAATAAAGGTTCCCGACGATTTTACTTACTATAATCAAATTACCAGTCTTACCAATGCTATTAATCATCAGTTAACGGTTTTTGACGTTCTTATCCCTGTATTTCATAATGAGCGACCTTTAGCTTATCTTTTAATTGGAGATATAGAAGAGGAACGTGTTGGAATGAGTCCTACGATAAAACACCTACATTTTATCCAAACAATGACAAACATTGTAGCGGTTGCTATTGAGAATAGGAATTTATACAATCAAAATCTTCGTCAAGAGATTATAAAGAAGGAGTTAGATTTAGCAAGTCGTGTGCAGTCGATGCTAATCCCCAGCCACTCTTCACTTCCAAACAATGAAGATATAATTGCTGCAGCTTGTTATTTACCACACTTTGAGGTTGGTGGCGATTATTATGATGTCATTCAAATAAACGATCATAGATACGGTTTTTGTATTGCAGATGTTTCAGGAAAAGGAATTTCTGCTGCGCTGCTTATGTCTAATTTTCAAGCCAATGTCCGCGCGCTACTTGCAGCAAATCTAAAATTAGATGAGATTGTTCATGAGCTGAATCAGCGTGTTATGAATAATGTCAACGGTGAGAAGTTTATTACACTTTTTATAGGCGAATATAATTCACAAAGCAAGAAGTTGACATACATTAATGCAGGACATAATCCACCTATTTTATATCAGGCGGGACTTAAGGAGATAAAGTTTTTACAAAGTGGAAGTATAGGTATTGGCATGTTAGATTTTATTCCATCCATGACAGTTGGAAGTGAGTATATTACTCAAGGTTCTAGAGTAATTATGTTTACAGATGGAATTATTGAACTTGAAAATGAGAAAATGGAAGAGTTCGGCACTGCATTTATGGAACATGAGCTAATTCAAACAGCTGTTATTGATGATGTTATTTCTAATATAATTGATGAATTAGAGTCTTTCAAAGGGCAAGGTTCTTATATTGATGATATTACTATTCTTGCTTTAGAGTTTCCAAATTAGGATTGTTGACACGCTTTGATTGAATATCAACATAGACAATTATAGCTAAAAAGCTCCAGAAAGGTAGAGAAATTTTATCAGTGTCGAGGAAGTTGTTAACTAATCCATGTAAGTAGTATGAAACCAATCCGATAAATGCGCATATAACCCACAGCTTCATCTTTTTGTCTGTCAGCCTATAGTACAGTTTAATGGCTTTTATCGATGTGAGTATTATAATAGCGAGAAATGTTATTAAACCAAAAATCCCCGATTCGGCTAAAGCTCCTAAATACTCACTATGAGCATTACCCATGTCACCAGCATTTGTGCTTATTGGTGTTTTGTCGGAATACATTTGATATGGAGCATAATTAAACGTATATGTTCCAGGCCCAAAGCCTAAAAACGGCTTTTCTTCAAACATCTTATACGCGCATTTCCAACGATTTATGCGTTCAAGGTTTGACATATCATTAGTTATGTTAGAAATTGATTTAAAGTGCTCAGATAATTCTATAGACGACTCTTGTTTATTTTGTTTAACTATTGAGAATATCGAGCCTTGTATTGCTATTGCTAATAGTAAAATTGCTGTAATATAAATATAGGGTTTTATTTTTAACCTGATAATTAAATATATGACCGCAGCTCCTAAAAGACTTGCCCACGCCGCGCGAGTATAACTCAGTACAATCCCAACAATAAATATAAAGGTAATTATTTTTAAAATAAACCGTTTGTTTTTTGAAATAGACTTGTTGAACGAAAAGCCAACTAAAAAAGGTAAATAAATTGCAAGTGTAGCTCCATAAGATGTATGATCTTTGTAAAAAGGATTGGCTGCCCAATAAGCAATCTTTTTTATCTCCATGTTATAATAGTATTCTCGTCCAATTGCATAAAATATCACTAAAAGTGTGGAAATAGAAAATGTTATTATCAAGTTAGTTATCCTGTCAGATTTTTGTGCGTATAAGTGATAAAAAAAATAGTAGAATGCAGTAATAAACCAGAATCGGGTTGCGAAATGTTTCAATGAAACCAATATCATGGTGCTTGATAGTGAGGTTACTAACGTCCAAGATAAATATATCATAATGGCAATAGTAACAGGATGTTTAATAAATTCATTATCAATCTTTTTTGTATATATCAATTGCACTATTAATAGAAACAGTAATGCTATTATCAATATTTCAGATATTAAAAAAATGTCGAATGATAGGTCTTGTACAATGTCTGATAAAGGAAAGCTAAAAGCAACTGATATAACTAATAGTATTCCAAAAAACGATGGTTGTTTTACTGCTATATAAAATAGCATCAGCGCAATAGGAAGAGCAAGTAACCAAAATTTCTCCAATATAATAGCCGAAACTATTACTATCATCGACGATAAAATGGAAAGCAAAAAAAATCTATTTCTAAACAAATCCATTTTTATTAAATTAGAAGTTAGAAAGATGAGTTAAAAGGTAAAAGTGGAAAGTTTGTAAAGTTGAGACAGCTCATACACTGTCTGTACATAATTTCATTGCACATTGTTAATTGTTAATTGTCAGCATTATCTTTTGTATATCTAACATCTATTGCTACAATAGCAGCTGTAAATCCCCAAAACACGAACAAAAATTTGTCAATATCAAGAAAATTGTTCAAAAAACCGTGTACGTAGTGTGTTAGTAAGCCCAGAAATAGAGCCATTGAGAGAAGTCTGGCTTCTCGTTCTTTTACTTTGTGGTATATTCTAAAAGTAGTTGTTCCTATGATTATTAAAATCAAGGTAAAGGTGGCAGTTCCCAACACTCCAGATTCAGCCAATGGTCCCAGAAATTCGCTATGTGCATTTCCGACATCACCAAAATTGGTGCTAATTATTGTACGTTCACTAAAGATTTGATACGGAGCGTATTGGAACATGTATGTTCCAGGTCCGAAGCCAAATACTGGGCGTTCATTGAACATTCGTATTGCTGAATTCCAACGGTTAATACGTTCGAGGTTAGAAGCGTCGGTACTTATATTTGTTACGGAACTTAATTGTTCGCTTAGATTGTCCGATGAGCTTTGAGTGTTTTTTTCAAGGCTCATCATTATTTCTGTCGAAAATGCCAGAATAACTATTGTTAAAACTGCTCCTATCAGAACAATAGTTCGCCCTTTTATTTTTAAAGCTAACAAAATAAACAGAGCTACACTTGCTGCTACTCCTAACCATGCGGCACGAGTATATGAGAAAATTAATGCCAATATGTATATTATTCCTACAGCAAACATTAATAGTTTTTTTGATAAATGAAACCTTCTGTTAAATGCGCAAAATAAAATAAATGGTATTAACATTGCCAATATAGCTCCATACGAAGTGTGGTCAGGTAGCAGTGGTGTCACCATATAGTTTGCCGCTTGTTTGTCAAAAAATCCGTAGCTGCTTTGCCGTATTAACGTATATGCAATAACTATTATGAAAGAAGATGTATATAACCAAAAATACTTGTAAATACTTGATTTATTGACAAATAGGTGTGAAGCCAATATGTAAAAAGCTGCTAAAAACCACATTCTGGAAATGGTAAATTTCCAAGATACTAAGGGCATTGTGCTGGTCAATGAGGTTATAGCAATCCAGATTAAGTTTATGTAAATGGCAATAGATACGGGGTGCGTTAATAATTTTTTGTTAAACGAATTTCTTTCAAATACGAGCTTATATAGCATCAATAAGAATATACCAATTATAATAGGCTCAATAGGTAAGCTTAAGTCGTTATCTACATCAGCAAAAAAACGCAACTGAACGGAAAGTGGCGTTAAAAATGCAATGACATACATCAAATTGTCAAGCGAGTAAAGCGCTATAATTAAAATAGCAATACCGAAAGGAATAGCTGCAAAATAGTACCTCTCAATTGACACAAAAAACGCAGCCAGCGCTAAAACAATAAAAGCACTTATGTAATAGATAAGTATCTTGTTTTTGAACACTACTTGTTATTGATTTAACGAATGTGTCGAATTTCGTTCAATTATACTTATAGTTATAAAACAGATTAGCAATACGGAAAGCCCTCCAATTAGGGCTATAGGAATTCTTTTTGGAGAGTGTTTTTTGTCGGCAACGTATGGAGAGGAAATCATTGCATAATATGTAATTTGTTTCTCCGCTTCAATTTTAAGTTTTTCCGTTTCGACTTTAAAATCCGCTAATAAGGAAATTTCTTCTCTGTAAATTTTAAAATAGTGTATAAATTCTGTACCGTAACCTTTAACAATATCAAAATCTAAGTCGGGATTTTTTGTTTGAAGCAATAATCTACGTGTAGTATAACTATCTCTATTGCTTTCTAATTTATTTTCCCCTTTTCCAAGCTCAACTATTTTTGCAAAATCTTTATTTCCTGATTTTTTTATTATTTCTCCCAAGAATGTTTTAGATATCTCTGTTTTCTCTTCAAAATTAGCTATCTGTTTTTCATTTACATTTATATATTCTAACACTTTTTCCCTATGTAACACTTTTACTTTATCATTGTAGTGTTTTAATATTGAGTTAACTATATCGCAAGCCAAATTTGGATCAACATCAAGCGCTGAAATTTCAACCGATTCGTAAGGCGTTTTCCGAATAGATATGAAATCAGAGTAATAATCAAAAACTTTAGCTTTGTAATTTTTGTGGTCTTTTGGAATACTCCAGTGTTCAGCAAGTTTGTGTTCTTGTATAACTTCTGTAGCAATATCTTTAGAGTTTAATATTTGAACCATCTGTTCGGTGTAAGTCTCTTCAGAAAAAGCTCCAAGATTTTGGGGATATACGACAGCAAGCGATTTGTATTTGGGCTTTATTAAAAATGTAGATGCCCCTACGACTACTGTTCCTAAAATTGTTATTACCACAATGTGTTTCCACCATTTTGAAAAAATGCGCAGGATGTTTTTATTGCTGAAAATGCTTTCCATATTTTGTCTGTTTTATTTTGATGTTTTTTATTTAGCTCGTTTGATAAGTACTACAGCAAACATTCCCATAACTAAGGTTAACAACCATGATAAAAATACTGTTACCCAAACAATAGGAAACGATTTTTTTTCGCTGGGAGTTGCTTTGTTTACTACATATTTAATTGATATTGTTTGTTCTGCATTCACTTGTGCAGCCAAAAGTTTGTCTTTTAAAAGCGAAACCCTTTTTTGCTCTAACTCAAGCTCGCCAAGTAAAGACAAAGAGGCTCCTCCATATTTAGATAATGTTTCAATTTTTTTCTCAAGGGCTTTTAATCCGCTATTTTTTCCTGCAGCTAAAGCTTCTGCGTATGCCGCATTGTAAACCTCTGCCTCGGCACGATAGTTGTTAATTCCCATGAGCCGTATTTTATTTAATGAGTCTTCAATTTGTTGAACATACGCTTTCGCGGATTCTAATTCTCGTTCAACTATCTTTAGTGCTTCTTGCGTTCTGTCAGATTGAATGTTTTTATAGACAGTGTCGGCTAAATCGGCTATTCGGTTTGCTATATCGGCAGCCATTTGGGGGTCAGTATCGTAAACCTCAATATCTATCGATTGAAATCTTGTTTTTTTGATAGATACATTTTTCTTAAATTTGTTATTAAGCTGAGTTTTAGGATATTTAGAGTCTGTGTCTATTTTGTAATGATCTAACAATTGAAATTCGCTTGCTATTTGATCCCTTATTTCGTTGGAGTGTAGTATTTGCTGTAGTTGTTCTAACTCATTTTCTTCGCCAAACGCCATATAATCCTTATTACCACCGCCTTTTGCATCTGTTAGTATTTGCGATACACCACCTAAATTTGCAGGAAAAACGGTTACGGTTGATTTGAATTTCTGCGGAACTATCAAGCAGACAATAAATGCTATCACACCACCTATGATTGAAGTGAACGTTAATATCTTCCAGTGTTTTAGGATGATTTTTAATACCTCAGTGAAATTTAGTTCATTATTGGTGTTTGTCTCTCTCATTAATAAAACCATTTTATAAACAAGTTTGCAAAAATACCAAAAATATTGATTTTTACTAAATTAATTTAACTAAGAAAAAGATGATTGTGTAATTTATTTACACAATTCAAGTTAATACAACATTTGAACCTCTTTAAAGTAATATGATTTGATGCAATTATCGCTTTTCTGAATTTTTAATGCACCATCAAAATCAATATCTATTATTTTTCCTTCAAAACTTGAATTGTTGTCTCTGTATATTGCTTTATCTTTCCTGAAAAGTAGTTCAAAGTATGATTTTTTTAGCTCTTGTGATGGTTCTTTATTGTTTTCAAACCCAGAGATTAAGTAACGTTGTAGCTCGCTTGCAATTGTTTTTATATCAAAATCATTCCTAAGTTCTAGTTTTAAGCTTGTTGCACTTGGTAATCCAGCAAATTCTATTTGATTGAGATTTAATCCAATGCCAATTATACTTTTTTCAATCTTATCGCCTGATACGATGTTTTCTATCAATATACCGGCAATTTTTTTGTTATCCACAATAATATCGTTGGGCCATTTTATTTTGGCGGCGCAACTGTACGAATTTAATAAATTTACTACTGCCAGAGATGTAATCATAGATATTGCAAAGCATTCCGCCGGTTTTATGTCTAAAGTAAAAATATAACTTGCTAAAAGGTTTTTGTTAGGTTCTGATGTCCAACTATTGCCTGACTGACCTCTACCCGAACTTTGAAAGCCTGTAGCTACACAAAATCCCGATTGTTTGTCAATATATTCCCATGCCGTTTTATTCGTAGATGACAACTCTTCAAACCAAAGAATTTTATCAGAAGCCATATTCGTGGGCAATTAAAATTAAATTGTAAACCCCAGCGGTTTAGGTTTTTAAATATATTTTTGCTTTACAATTGGGTGGATTTCGCCAATATTTGTAATTATCTTATTCCTAATTTGATGCACAATTTCGATAGAACCGAGTGCGTCTTCGGGACCATAACCTTGTCCATTCAGTATATTTTTATAAGTCTCTGTGTGTAAGTCTGTAAATCCGTCGCTAAACTCTATTTCTTTGCCTGAAATAGTTATTGAGCGGTAGGTACGCTGTCCTTTTTCCTTAACTTGCTTCGGTAAATCGTTGCTGTCGATACTTAAAAACCACCTTACGTTTGCTTTTTCAAGCTCTAAATAACCAGAGGCTTTATGTTCTTCTCGCAAGTGAATATGACTGTTTGTTACTTTGCCAAAAATCCATGTTAACATGTCGAAAAAGTGAATGCCAATGTTTGTTGCAATGCCTCCTGATTTTGTAATGTCGCCTTTCCACGAATAGTCATACCATTTTCCTCTGCTTGTAATATATGTTAAATCAATGTCATAAACCTTGTTTTCATTGCTTTCTATTTGTTTTTTTAAGGCTACAATGGCAGGGTGAAGTCTTAATTGCAGTATGGTGTATATTTTTTTGTCATACTCTTTTTGTAAATCAATCAGAGCTTCAATATTCCATGGGTTTAAAACTAAAGGCTTCTCGCAAATTGCTGTTGCTCCTTGTCGTAAGGCAAATCTAATATGCGAATCGTGGAGATAGTTTGGTGAACATATTGATACATAGTCTATTGGTTCTCCTTTTCTTCTTAGCTTATCAACGTGTCTGTCAAACCGTTCAAACTCAACAAAAAAATCGCATTCGGGGAAATACGAGTCGATTATACCAACGCTATCGAATGGATCAAGCGCTGCAACAAGCTGATTGTTAGTATCTTTAATTGCTTTAAGGTGTCTGGGAGCAATAAATCCAGCAACACCAATCATTGCAAATCGTTTCAAAATGTAGTGTTATAAATTATGTTACTAAATCAAGTTTTTGCTTTTGGCGTACTCTATTATACGTTCTATTCTTTTCAAATGTGCCTTTTCGTATAGTTTGCCATCTACAACTACAATCGAAAAATCATTAAGTTGTGAAAAATCAATTTGTTTGCTGATTTTTACGGCTCTTTCAATTTCCGCTTGGTTGTAATACTCAATGTTTTTTACAACTTGCAGTTGGTTTGGATGAACGATTATTTTTGCGGTGTATCCCATTTTAAAGCCTGTTAACACTTCGTTTTCAAACTCTTTAATGTCTCCGATATTCATACTTGCAAAGTCAATAGCTTCCACATTATATGCGTATGCCGCATTAAGCACAGCTTTTCTTGCCCAGCTTATCTCTTCGTGTGTATAACACATATTAGTTTTTGCGACGTAGTCTTGCGCTCCAAGTGCAATACCTTTAATTGGAAACGTTGGTTCACTGAAGAAATGAGGGATATTTATTAGAGACAACGGGCTTTCTATCAATAATATCCATTGAATATCGGTTGTGTCGTAGTAATCAAAAATATTATAGATGCTTTGTAGTTCCTCAGGTGTGCTTATTTTAGGCAAAACATAATTTTTAAATCCTAAACTGAACAATCTCTTTAGTTGTGAGTTGTTTATCTCCTCGTTGTGATTAAACAGGCGTGGTCTAACCCAATACTGTTCAACGTTTTTGATCTTTTTTATGTTTTCAAATGCAACTTCATTTTCTGATTCGGCAATTGCATCTTCGAAATCAAAAACAAACGTGTCGGCGACAATGGTTTGCATTTTTTCAATAAACCGTGGTTTAGAGGCTGGAATAAAAAAATAGGTACGTAGCATAATAATTAATATTTTTTTACGACATTGTTTTCCAATAAATAAGTTTCTTTATTTTCGGGGCAGACCGCAACACCTTTATCGTTAAAAGTGAGTTTGTGTCCTGCTTCGCTCATCCAGCCTGTCTGTTTTGCGGGGTTTCCCACCATCAAGGCATAATCAGGGATATCTTTTGTAACAACGGCTCCCGCTCCGATAAATGCATATTTGCCAATTGTTACTCCGCAAACAATTGTGGCATTGGCTCCTATGGTTGCGCCTTTTTTGACCAAAGTGGATTTGTATTCATCGCGCCTTACAATTGCACTCCGCGGATTTGTAACGTTCGTAAATACCATGCTTGGACCCAAGAAAACATCATCTTCGCAGATAACGCCTGTGTATATCGACACATTATTCTGAACTTTAACGTTATTGCCGAGAACGACTTCGGGTGATACCACAACGTTCTGACCAATATTACAATTACTCCCTATTTTACAGTTTTGCATAATATGCGAAAAGTGCCAAACCTTAGTTCCCTCACCAATTTGACAAGGTTCATCGACATAAGATGAGGGATGTACAAAAACGTTTTGCATATTATTTACTGAAGTATTTAATAACGTAATTAGCAATAAAATGTTGTTGTTCCATTGTTAACTCGGTATGCATTGGTAACGAAATTACACATTTTGACAACATGTTGCTAACCGGAAATTGATATGTATCGTAATTATTCTGATTAAATGCCTTTTGTTGGTGTATAGGAACAGGATAGTATATCATTGATGGAATACCCTTTTCTTTTAATGCTGCTTGTAATTTTACGTTCTCTCCTTCGGGAACAAGAATCGTATATTGATGAAAAATATGAGTTGTGAAAATATTTCTGTGCGGTATTTTTATATGCTCCTGATTTTGAAACAGATTGTCATATACTTCGGCTGATTTCTGTCGCAGAAAATTGTATTCGTCTAAATATTTAAGTTTTATGTTTAAAACAGCAGCTTGTATTGTGTCTAATCGGCTGTTTACTCCTATTAGTTCGTGGTAGTACTTAACATTTGAGCCGTGATTGGCAATCATTTGTGCCTTAGCGGCTAAGTCGCTGTCGTTTGTAAAAATAGCCCCTCCATCACCGAAACATCCAAGGTTTTTTGATGGAAAAAATGATGTGCAACCAAAATTGCCTATCGTACCTGCTTTGCCAGAATACTTTTTCCCTTTATATTCTGAGCCAGTTGCTTGGGCAGTATCTTCAATTACAAAAAGATTGTATTTTTTTGCAACTTCCATTATCGAATCCATGTTGGCACACTGACCAAAAAGATGAACAGGTAAAATTGCTTTTGTGTTTTTTGTAATCAGGGCTTCGATTTTGTTTGTGTCAATATTGAAGTCATCTTTATTGACATCAACTAAAACAGGCGTTGCTCCCAGCAGTGCAACAGCTTCAACGGTAGCGATAAAGGTAAAATCGGGTGTAATCACCTCGTCCTTGGGACCAATTCCCAACGACATTAGTGCAATTTGCAGAGCATCAGTTCCGTTAGCAACTGGTATAACATGCTTGACATTAAGATAGTTAGCAAGGTTATTGGCAAATAGCTTAACGTCAGCTCCGTTAATATAGTTTGCAGACTGAACAACAGTTGCTATAGCGCTATTTATCTCTTCCTTAATACGTTGATATTGTCTTTGCAAATCAACCATTTGTATATTACTTACCATAGCTGCTTTTTTGCAATAAAAACTTTTACCTTATCTCCTTGTAAAAGAACAGTGTTTACAAGATTAAAGTCGATAAAGACTTTTCAAAAATCAACTTCAGAATGCACTATTTCGCATAGTTTACCGAACGTGTTTCTCTAATCACAGTGACTTTTATCTGTCCGGGATATGTCATACCGTCTTGAATTTTTCTTGCAATATCGAAAGAGAGTGTTTCAGCCTCTTTGTCTGATACTTTATCACTTCCTACTATAACTCGCAACTCTCTTCCTGCTTGAATAGCATAAGTTTTTAATACACCGTTATGGCTAAGTGCAAGATCTTCAAGTTCTTTAAGTCTTTTTATGTAAGACTCAACAACCTCGCGCCGTGCGCCGGGTCTTGCTCCTGAAATAGCATCACACACTTGTACAATTGGAGCAAGCAGAGTTGTCATTTCGACCTCTTCGTGGTGTGAACCAATGGCGTTGCACACTTCGGGTTTCTCTTTATATTTTTCTGCCAATTTCATTCCGAGTACTGCGTGTGGTAGTTCTGGCTCATCATCAGGCACTTTGCCTATATCGTGGAGTAAACCAGCTCTTTTGGCTAATTTGCTGTTTAGTCCAAGCTCTGACGCCATTATAGCACATAGGTTTGCTACCTCGCGGCTGTGCTGTAAAAGGTTTTGCCCGTACGAGCTACGATATTTCATTTTACCTATAAGTCTTATCAATTCAGGGTGTAGTCCGTGTATTCCGAGGTCGATAGCAGTTCTTTTTCCTGTTTCGACAAGCTCTTCTTCAATCTGTTTTTGAACTCTGTTAACAACCTCCTCGATACGTGCCGGGTGGATTCTACCGTCAGTTACCAATTGATGAAGCGCTAAACGTGCAGTTTCACGTCTAACAGGATCAAACGCTGATAAAATAATTGCTTCGGGTGTGTCATCAACAATTATTTCAACACCAGTGGCAGCTTCTAAAGCTCTGATATTACGTCCTTCACGACCTATTATGCGTCCTTTTATTTCGTCGTTTTCAATGTGAAAAACTGTAACAGAGTTTTCTATAGCATGTTCTGTTGCAACACGTTGGATAGTTTGTACTACAACGCGCTTTGCTTCCTTGCTGGCTGTTAGTTTAGCCTCGTCCATAACCTCATTGATATAAGCCATAGCTTCGGTTCGGGCTTCTGCTTTAAGAGATTCAACTAATTGTGATTTTGCTTCTTCGACAGATAGCCCACTTATAGTTTCCAACTGTTCAATGGTTTGCCGTTGTAATTTTTCAAGTTCTTCGCTTTTTTTCTCAACCATTTCCATTTGTTGAGTAAGGTTATCGCGAATAATATCTACCTCTTTGCTTTTACGGTTAGTCTCTTCAATCTTTTGAGCAATAGCAGTTTCTCGCTGCTTTGCTTTTGTTTCCATCGCCGTTAATTTTGAATTTTTTTCGGCTATGTATTTCTCGTGTTCACTTTTCAGTTGCAGAAATTTTTCCTTTGCTTGCAAAATTTTCTCTTTTCTGGTAACTTCTGCTTCTGCTTGAGCTTCAGTAATTATTCGCTCTCTCTTTTTCTTTAGTACTTTTTGCCATATAGTATATGAAAGCGCTGCACCTAAAGTGAATGATAGGAGCAGTAATACGATTATTAGATTTATTTCCATTGTGTTTAGATAAATTAAAGTTTATAATTGAGTTTAAATGTACTGCTATATTGTTGTGTGACTCAGTTTTCACTTAATAATAAATAAAAAAAGCCCGCACCAAAGTTCTTTAGTCATTTAAGGAAAAATCCTTTCAGACATGTCTGGCGCTGCAACCTTGGTTCTGACTTCCACTGTTTCTTACGAAACTCTTGCCTAAACAAGAGTGAGGCCTGTCATTGCCAAATTTAGCTTGTCGCCAATGTTTAGTAATGTTGATTTTTCTAAACCCCAAAGTATTGGTGCGGGCAATATTTTGTTATGTATAAGAACGTCGTTTTTTACTCTTTTTCAATGGCTATATCAAGGTCATAGTTTAATTTTTCAAGAATTTCGACAAGTTGATTGTCGGTTTTATTATCCTCGAGTTGGGTTAATTTTGATACGAATTGCAGGGTAGCCATAGCCAAAAAGTCCTGTGTATCCTTGTCAGAATATACTTTTTTATATTGAAGCACAGCATCATTAATACGCTTTGCCGCTAATCGGATACGTTCCTCATCATTACTATCAATTTTGATGGGATAGTACCTTTCGGCTATACTTACTCTTATGGTAATTTCGTCTCCCATTTATTGCTATTCTATTGAGTTAAGAGTGTTAAACATTGATCAATTTCTCGCACGATTTCGTTAATTTTTTGTTTGGCATCTAATGAACTCTCAGGCGTATCTGATAATGAACGGGCTGCTTTTAAATTGATATGCTTTTGCTCTAACTCTTTATATTGCAACTCCTTTTCGTCCAAACGAGACCGGATCTCCTGAATCTCCAAAGTTAACATTGCGTTAGCTTCTTTACAATTGTTATACAGCGCTATCAATCTGCTTAGCTTAGACTGAATCTCCGATAACAACGTTTCTTTTGTTTTTGCCATACATTAAAATATTAACCCTACAAAATTACGAAACAATTTACGAAATTGCAAACGTATATTTCATTCCTATAACATATAAATTAAAATGAATAACCGTATATTTACCTATTTATAGAACAGAAAAATCTTTTTCAATACCACATAGATACATAGAAAATATATTTAATTGAAACCCTAACTCCGTCAAATTATCCGTCTATTGCTTGTATATATCTTGTTATGAGCTTGTTAAAAGAATAGACAATCTAATTAAGCGGTCTGTTTTTTTTTACATGTAATAGTCTTAACATCAAAATATTATATTAAAATCAACCACCTAAATTAGCGGAGTTATGGTTGTAAAGAATATATCGAAACAAGTGTTACATAGAAAACTTGTTTTACACATAGTAATAGTAGCTATGCTACTATAATTATTGTGTAGCTATTTTTCCCTTACATAAAAAAACTATGTGACTATGTGGTTATTAATTAAGTAAGGTATTCATGCGGATATTCATAAAATTTAAAACAGATAAATAAATCAGCGCTTTGTCATTACATTTTTTTATACAATATTCGAACATTACACCAAATAGCATCATTTTCACCAAACCATGTTTTAATTCTTTGATTTACTCCAAAAAAACTATAATTTCGCAGGTTTAAAAGATTCTAACAGATATTTGTAAAAGCAAAGGGTAGAAAACAAAATGAGCCTACTTCAAGGAATTGATAATCCAAACGATTTAAAAAAACTACCGATTGACAAGCTATCTATGGTTTGCGACGAACTTCGACAATTTATTATCGAACAGGTATCGACAAACCCCGGTCACTTCGGTGCAAGTTTAGGAACCGTTGAATTGACAGTTGCCTTACACTATGTTTATAATACACCTTATGACAGAATAGTTTGGGACGTTGGACATCAAGCTTACGGACATAAAATACTGACTGGACGTAGAGACCTTTTTCATACAAATCGTAAAAAAGACGGTATTTCAGGTTTTCCAAAACGCGATGAGAGCGAATACGACTCTTTTGGCGTAGGACACGCTTCTACAAGCATTTCAGCAGCATTAGGAATGGCAGTTGCAGCACGACAACTTGGCGAACCAGATCGTAACATAGTAGCAATTATAGGTGATGGGGCGCTAACAGGTGGAATGGCTATTGAAGGACTAAACAATGCCGGAGCACAAAACACAAACCTGTTAGTTATACTCAATGACAACGACATATCTATAGACCCAAGTGTTGGCGCATTTAAAGAGTATTTAATAGATATAGCAACATCAAAAACGTACAATAAATTAAAAGATGAAGTTTGGCACCTACTAGGCAAGTTCGACAAACTAGCTCCCAAAACACGTGATCTGATTCAAAAAATCGATACTGGAGTTAAATCAATTTTATTAAAACAATCGAACTTTTTCGAAGCAATGAATTTCAGATATTTCGGACCTGTAGATGGGCACAATGTAGAACACTTGGTAGCTATTATGGAAGATCTGAAAACCATAAGCGGTCCAAAACTTCTTCATATTAAAACAGTTAAAGGAAAAGGATTTCCAAATGCCGAGAAAAATCAAACCGTATGGCACGCCCCAGGACTATTCGATAAAGTAACTGGAGAAAGAATCAACGTAAAAAAAGATTACCCCACTCCTCCCCGATATCAAGATGTTTTTGGAGAGACACTGCTCGAACTCGCCAAAAAGAACGATAAAATTGTTGGAATAACGCCAGCAATGCCTACCGGCTGTTCATTATGTATTATGATGGAAGCAATGCCCGACAGAACGTTCGACGTTGGAATAGCCGAACAACACGCCGTAACCTTCTCTGCAGGACTTGCAGCCGAAGGATTAATTCCGTTCTGCAACATCTACTCAACATTTATGCAACGTGCATACGACCAAGTTATCCACGATATAGCATTGCAAAACCTTCAAGTTGTTTTGTGTCTCGACCGTGGCGGTTTAGTAGGCGAAGATGGAGCAACACACCACGGAGCCTTCGATTTAGCATATTTTAGAAGCATACCAAATCTTACTATTGCTGCCCCAATGAACGAATTTGAGCTGCGTAATCTTATGTACACGGCTCAACTTCCTGATGGTAAGCCTTTTGTAATAAGATATCCGCGCGGCAGTGGAGTTAACATCGAATGGAGAAATAAACTCGAACAACTTCCAATAGGTAAAGGAAATATATTGGTCAAAGGAGAAAAGGTCGCTATTTTAAGCATCGGACACCCGGGTAATTTTGTATCAGAAGCCATAAAACAGGTAAACGAAGAGAATATATTTCCATCACATTACAATATGTTATTCTTAAAACCTATAGACCAAGAGATGTTGCACCACGCATTCCAAAATCACAAAACTATAATAACTGTCGAAGATGGAACAATAATAGGCGGATTAGGCTCTGCGGTAATAGAATTTATGACTGACAATAACTACAACGCAAAAGTAATACGTCTTGGAATCCCTGACAGGTTTATTCAACACGGTACGCCACAAGAACTTCATAAAGAATGCGGATTTGATACGAATGGAATTATTAAAACCATTAAAGCAAGTTACGTTGATTAATAAACATATAACACATTAACTATAAGAAACTTAGAATTTTAAAAACAAAATCATATAAAACGAACATGCCAACCTTTTATGAAGGTACAAGGTACAAGGTGAAAGGAACAAGGTGAAAGTAGAAAAAGTAGAAAGGAACTTTATAAACTTTTAATTTCTAATTTCTAATTTTAATAAAGACCTCAGACCAAAAAATTATAGACGTATGAACAGAAAAAACTTGTTAGCCTATGCCGCAATCACTACAACAATGATTCTCTGGGCGTTATCGTTTATTTGGTACAAAGAGGCATTTGAAAACAAGTTTTCACCCATTTCAGTTATCTTTTTGCGATTAACTATAGCAACGATACTGTTTATTATAGCTGCATTGACCATATTTAAAAAACAAACAGTAGCTCGCAAACACTACAAATTGTTTTTTATATTGGCATTTTTCGAGCCATTTCTCTATTTTATGGCTGAAGCACATGGACTTAGGTCCGTATCGGCAACAGTGGCTTCCGTAATAATTGCCCTAATTCCACTTATGACACCATTTGCAGCATACCTGTTTCTAAAACAAAAACTAAAACCTTCGCATTTAATAGGATTAGTTGTCTCATTTGCAGGAGTAGGAATGGTTGTATTTGCCGGCTCAAGCGATGTTTCTGCAAGCTTTTTAGGCATATTTTTAATGTTCGTAGCTGTTATTTCGGCGTTAGGCTACTCTGTTACATTAGTAAAACTGTTAGAAAAATACAATACCATAACCATCATGGTATATCAAAACATCATTGCATGGTTTTTATTCTTGCCGTTCTTTTTGTTGTTTGATATTGACACCATTAAGAATATACCATTTACCTTTGAATCATATTATCCAATTCTGAAATTAGGAGTATTTGCATCAGTCGTTGCATTCGCATTGTTTGTATTTAGTTTAATCCGTATAGGCATTACAATAGCAAATATGTTTACCTATTTAATCCCTGCGTTAACAGCGCTGTTTGCCTTTGTTATTTTAGATGAAAACATATACTTGCAAAGTATTATCGGAATTTTTGTCGTTATTTGTGGGTTAATCATACCCCACATTTATACATCAATCCAGAAAAAAAGAAATAATTAAAATGTTTTCAACAAACACTCGATACATACTACAAATAGCAAAACAACGTTAATATTATCTCAATCACTTTTTAAATGAAACAAAAAATATACTTGTCATTAACTTTATTGTTGTTTACAGCAGCTCTATCAGCTCAAAGCAGATATACCGGAATATATAGATTTTACGAGTTACCTCAGTCAGCACGTATAGCAGGATTGGGCGGAAATTCAATTGCAATACCCGACTATGATATAAATTTTGCAACAGTTAACCCGTCTGCTCTGAAAGATACAATGAGCAACCTTTTTTCAATTAACACCGCACTATATCTCGCTGAAATAAAATACGGCGGCCTCACATGGGGCTATTCACTCAAAGATAAAGGCAATGTGGGCATAAGCGTTCAGTATTTAGATTACGGCACCATCGACCGAATGGACGATTTTGGATACAACATAGGCACATACAGTGGGTATGATTATTATTTCAATCTAATATGGTCAAAAGAGTTGTTTAAACATATACACATTGGAGCTGCATTTAAACCAATGGCTTCACAAATAGACATTTACAAATCATACGGTGTAGCTTTTGATTTAGGAACACATTTTTATAATCCCGACTACGGAACAATGGTTTCCTTAGTTTTTAAAAATATAGGAAAGCAAATAACACCATTTTACGATAATCACATGGAAGACTTGCCGTATGATGTACAATTTGGAATTAGCACAAAACTTAAACACGCCCCATTTAGATTTTCATTTGTTTTTCATAGTTTAGACCAACATAACCTGATTTACACAAACAATAATGTTAGTGAACCAAACAATACAAATCTCAAACCCGAAGAGATAGATAAAGATTATGTTCATGACAGATTGGAGAATATTCTTAGACACACGATTTTTGGGTTCGAACTTATACCAACCAAATCGTTTTATTTACAATTAGGTTGTAACTTTCAAAAACGTAGTGAACTTAAAACAATAAGCAAAAAGGGATTGGCTGGGATTTCACTCGGGATAGGTATTAGAGCAAAAAAAATAAACATAAGTTATGCTCGTCAACAACACCACCTTTCTCAAGCATCTAACCACATATCTTTACAGACAAACTTATATAACTTGTTTAGATAACTATACGAGTTACGAATTACGTCATCGGCTTTGCCGCTTCGCTCAGTGCAACGCTCAGCTCAGTGAGCAAAAGTGAACCACTCCGCGCCACATACCATTAATTATTTTTTGTTATGCACTAAGCATACTTTTATACCAATGTTACAGATACATAGTCCACAAGAGCGATAGCGAAGGTTGGAATATAGTAGATTTACAATCGGTATTATTTGTTTGATAAAAGTTCACGTGCATTTTCTATAGCTGCTTTTCCTAATTGTTCGCCACTTAGCATTCGAGCAATCTCAATGATACGTTCCCCATCGGTTAACATTCGTATTTTAGTTTTGCTAATTTCATTTTCAATTTCCTTGTAAACAAGATAATGTTTATGTGCTTTAGCTGCTATCTGTGGTAAGTGCGTTATACTTATAACTTGCATGTTTTGCGCCATTTGCGCCATTATACGCGCCATTTTATCGGCTATTTCTCCCGATACACCAATGTCAATTTCATCGAATATTATGGTTGGTAGGTCTAATCGATCACTTAATATGGTTTTCAATGCAAGCATTAAGCGTGATAGCTCTCCTCCAGAGGCAATCTTCCCGATTTCGTCTGGCGCTATTTGTTTATTAGACGAAAACAGCAATCTAATTTCATCTATGCCGTTTATTCCAGGCTCAATTAGCTGATGTCCAACTTTAAACTGCACTTGTGGCATACCTAATTGTTTCAGCAATTCAACAATATTTTGTTCTATTTCAGGAAAAACAGCAACACGAGTTTTCGAAATTTCTTTTGCAAGTTTAGTTACCACTGATTTTTGTGCTGATTCTTCTTTCTGTAATGCCTCCAACTGCAAGTCAAACGATTCAAATTCAGATATCTCTTTTTCCAATCTTTCTTGCATTTCTAACAGTTCGTCGATATTCTGCTTTTGATGTTTATGCAAAAGGTCGTACAATGTGCTTATGCGTTCACTTACTTGTGTAAGTCGCTGTGCATCGAACTCAAAGGAGTCTATATATCTCTCAACTTCTCGGGTAACCTCTTGGATTTCAATTCTTGATGATTCAATTCTCGATTTCCATTCTGAGACTTGTGGCAAAAAATCTGACAACTCGCTTATGAGTTGCTCATAACGATTTAGTTTAATCAATAGTCCACTGTCGTCATGTTGTGCAATGGAAACAATAGATGATAAATTTCCAATGATTAATTCGCTGTTATTAAGCTGCTTAAGTTCTGATTCTAAATCCTCCAACTCACCCGATTGTAGCTTAGCCGTTTTAAGTTGTTGATACTGATAGGTTAAAAAGTCGTGTTTGCCTTTAAATTCTAAATTTTTAGCTTGTAACTGTTCTATTTTCTTTTGAATTTCCGACAATTGATACCACTCTTGCTGATACTCTTTAACTTTTTCATAGCATTGTGCAACGGCATCTATTAAAGATAGTTGAAACTCGTGGTTCGACAGGTTTAGAGTTTCATATTGTGAATGTATATCTATCAGCTTTTCACCCAATTCACGCAATAAACTAAGGTTCACTGGAGTATCGTTCACAAAAGCTCTCGATTTTCCTTGCGGGCTTATTTCTCTACGAAGCACGGTTTGCTCGTCAAAGTCAATTTCATTCTCCTCGAAATAGTGTTGAAGGTCGTAATTAGCAATATCAAACACTGCTTCAACAATACACTTTTGCTCATCTGATTTCAGCGCCGATGTATCTGCTCTGTTTCCAACTACCAAGCCCAAAGCTCCGAGTAAAATTGATTTTCCAGAACCTGTCTCTCCGGTCAGCACAGAAAAATTTTTATCGAACGCTATTTCTAAACTGTCGATTAATATATAGTTCTGAACAAAAATCTTTGAAAGCATGATAACGGTGTTTATTAATATACCACTAAATTAATGATTTAATACAGATTGTACAAATAGTATAGTCCAAATTCGTTATAGCTCTTTTGGAGTATGTGTTTGTTACATCGGCATTTACAATTGTAAAATTTAAAAAAGATTGACTATTTTTAAATTACAATTGGTATAATATGACTTTTGAACTCATTAGTTATATTTTAACATTAACTATGATGTTTTTGGGATATAAATCACAATGACTTTTTCTCGTTACAAAAAAATTATCGACTTTGAGACATAATTTTCTTATACTTATCTTGGTTAGCAGGATCAATGGCATTCATAATGTTGTATGCTCTGCGTTTTTCGTCTGGCGAACCTTCTGAGAATATTTGTACTATTTCGTCACTTTTGGCTCTAATAAATAGCGCTAACAGGTATGAATCACGTCTTCGCTGATATATTGGGCGCAATTTTTCTAGCGCCTCTATGATTGCTGCACGTCCCTGTTCGGGTTGTTCGTGCATATAATCTAATCCAAGTCTGTGATATTCGTACAAACACATTCGATAGGGTTCGTACATGTCATTCAGCATCTCTTCGATAATTGCAGCTCTGTTTCTACCGTTATCCTCAAAACTGCGCCAGCCAGGCGACGGGTCGCTTTGTGAATTTTCCACAACTCTATCGGCTATTTTTAAAAATTCTTGTCCGCCCAGAGGTGCGAATGTATCATAATCTAAAGCAAGAACTAAGTAAGCATAATAGGTTAGTAATGAAGCAAGTGAACTTGTGCTTGAATTCAAATTAAACTCTATAACATCTCCTATCGAAAACCTAAATATAACCTTTTCGTCACGAATATCAATTACTGGCGAATTATAACCCGATCCGAATATTGGTCTTGCATAAGTTACCTGGATTTCTCCTCTATACTCATTAGACCCCATCTCTTCATGTAAAATTATACCTATGTTAAACTCAACTCTTTCTTGAATTTTCATTTTGTGCTCTGTAAAAACATTATTAGCGAAAAATTCATACGTAGCTTTCTGCATTTGCTCAAACAGAGTTCTATCAGATTGCTGTATTTTACTTGAATTTATCTGTATATGACAGTTAAATTCCTGTGCTCTGACAGAGAAAGTTAATAAGATAAAGAGTATTGATAAGAGTCGCATAAAAAATTAGAAATTAAAAATTAGAAATTAGTAGATCCATTTTCAGACACAACGTTTGTTTCGTATATAGCTTGTAAAATATCTTTAGCCACCTCGCTTTTTAATTTTAATGGAAACTCTTTTATAGTGTCATTTTTTGTCAATATAGTAATTTTGTTGGTATCGTAGCCAAAACCGGCTCCTTTGTCATTTAACGAATTTAAAACAATCAGGTCTAAATTTTTCTTATTCATCTTTTGTTTTGCGTTTTCCAACTCATTGTCAGTTTCTAATGCAAATCCCAATAAAAACTGATTGCTCTGTTTTTGTTTTCCCAATTCCGCAGCAATGTCATCGGTGGGGCTTAACAATATATTCAACGAATCGCCTGTTCTTTTTATTTTATGATTGCTTTTTGTTAACAACGTAAAATCTGCAACAGCAGCTGAAAGAATTGCTCCGTCTGTTTTGGGAAATTCAATTAGAGAAGCGTCAAACATCTCCTTGGCGGTAGTGACATTAATAATTCTACAATTGGGAATTTTGGGTGTTTCGGCAACGGGACCTAAAATCAATATTACATTTGCTCCTTGATTACTAAGCTCTTTAGAGATAGCAATACCCATTTTCCCTGATGAGTGATTACCTATAAACCTTACTGCATCAATGGGTTCGTACGTTGGACCAGCAGTAACTAATATTGTTTTACCGTTGAATTTTTTTTTTTGATTAAAAAAAGATTTTACCTCGTCAATTATCTGTTCTGGTTCAGCCATGCGTCCTTTTCCGATAAGTCCGCTTGCAAGCTCTCCATCGCTTGGTTCAACAAATAGATTTCCGAACGATTTTAGTTTTTCAATATTTTGTTGGGTTGCAGGGTGCTTAAACATATCCATGTCCATGGCTGGCGCAAACATTACTGGGCAACGTGCTGACAAATAAGTTGTTAATAGTAGATTGTCGCAAACTCCGTTTGCCATTTTAGCCATTGTATTGGCTGATGCAGGGGCAACTAACATAAGATCAGCCCATACTCCGAGATCAACGTGACTGTTCCATGCTCCATCGTCATGTTTAAAAAAGTCGATAAGAACGCTATTTTGGGAAAGGGTTGCCATGGTCACAGGTGTAATAAACTGCGTTGCCAATGGCGTCATAACTACCTTTACAGTCGCACCATTTTTTACAAGTAACCGACATAGACAAGCAGCTTTATATGCTGCTATACTGCCTGTTATACCTAAAATAATGTTCTTATCTTTAAGAGTCATAAAAGGGTCTATCTAACTTTCTATTTCGGGCAAACGATACGATATTTTGCCATCTTCAAACTCTTTGATAGCAATTGCCGTGGGCTTTGGGAGTCTTTCGTAAAACCTTGATATTTCTATTTGTTCACGATTTTCGAAAATCTCTTCAAGGTTATCTTGTTGTGTGGCAAACTCTTCGAGCTTACGATTAAGCTCTTCCTTAATTTCTACGCTGATTTGATCGGAACGTTTTGCCATAATATTAACTGCTGCATAAATACTTCCGGCTTCTTTTTCAAAGAAATCCAAATCACGTGTTTGGGTGTTGGATGCCGCCATTACTTTTTTAAAATCCATGATATTTGGTTTACTATTATTTTATTGTCGTTTAATTGCTTTAACACAATTTGTATAAATTTTTTCAGCATCTTTTGAATGTGGACTTGTTGGGAACTCATCAATATAGGCATAGTACTCATTTATTGTATCTTGAAATCGTTCCATTCTGAGTTCTTCAATACTATTTCGTGCAAGTAAATAGTTTGATTTAAGTATCAGAAACATAATTTCTTCACGATATTCGGTGTCGGGGAAATCTTTAAGGGTGTTTTTTAAAGATATTACTGCCGACTTATAGTTTTGCAACAAATAGTACTGTTTTGAATCGAAAAAAGATTTTTTTTCTAATCTCTTTTTCAAAAGCCCCTGCAATACAGTTACAGAATCTATCCTTGACGATAAGGGGTACATATTTATAAAATATTGCATTGATTCTATCGCTTTTAAAGTATTTGAGGGGTCGAGGTTATATCGTGGAGATTCTTCGTATAGACACTGTGCTACCATAAAGTCGGCTTCTTCTGTTTCTGGAGTATTGCTCCACGTGCGCGAATAGTTTTTAAAATAATAGACTGCAACAATATTTTCGCCTAAGTTGTACTGGCAATAGGCATACATTAAGTTCATTTCACGAGCTTTATCAGTGCCTCTATATATTGGCATTATGTCGTTTAATAGAGCTTCTGCCCTATACCAGTCTCCTTTTTCGTAATACTGTTTTGCTTTATCGAATTTCATTGCGTGATCTTTTGATTTTAGCGTTTTTTGAAAATCGGAACAGCCGCCTAACAGTACCACCATTAGTAACGTTAAAAACAAAGTTTGAAACAAAAACGCTTTTCTCATTTACGGACGATAAAATTGTCTATATACCTATAAAATACTGATTAACACCAAAGTAAGTATTTGTTTTACTAATGCGAAAAAATCAGTCTGCAAAGATAACGAATTTTAATTGTTTTTCGTACACGAAGCAATTAACAATTATAAATTGGCAATTAAGAATTATCGATTAACATACTATAAATCAAAAAAAAATACTGTAGAAACTGAGCATGTAGCATTTCTACAGTATTTTGACACTTATACCAATTGTAATTTAAAAATTGTCCAATTTTTTTAAAATTTTACAATTGTAAATACCAATGTTACAGACACATAGTCCAAAAGAGCGATGGCGAAGTTTAGACTATAATGTGTGTCCAATCGGTATTATTAAATTATTTAAACTAGAATTTTTCAAAATCGCTGTCACTTTCCAAGCTTTTGTATATATCGAAATCAATTCCTGTTGTTTTGGGTTTACTCTTTTGTTTGGGCTTTTCTACTTCATCGATCTTCAACTCTTTTATCTCTTTTTTTAATTCATCTGTTACTCCAATATTACTTGTTTTACTAATTTTATCTGTTTTACTAGTTTTAACAGTTGAGCTTACTTTATCTGTTTTAACTGTTTGGCTCATCCTATCTGTCTTAATTGTTTGACTAGCTTTATCTGTTTTAACTACTGGACTTACTTTATCTACTTTACTTATTGGGCTCGCCTTATCTGTTTTACTTGCCTGGTACGTTTTATAAGTTTTGTCTATCTTGTTTACCTGCTTATTTATCTTATTTTCTTGTCTTATTTTTTCATTATTATCGTCAATCTTAAAAAAGCTTATGGCATCTTTTAGCTGTACTGCTTGATTTGCAAGTTCTTCGGCGTTTGTTGCCATCTCTTCGCTTGAGGCAGCATTGTGTTGTACCACACGGTTTAGTTGTTGTATAGCATTGTTTATTTGATCTGCTCCACCTCGTTGTTCTATGCTTGAAGCAGCTATTTCGCGTATCATTTGAACGGCTTTCTCAACTTCAGTTATCAACTTGCCTAAAAGTTCGCCAGAGCCTTCCGACATTTTAACTCCTCCTGCAGCAACGCTAATGATTTCATCTGCTGCCACCTTACTGTGTTCGGCAAGTTTTCTTACCTCGGCTGCAACGACAGCAAATCCTTTACCATGCTCTCCTGCACGTGCGGCTTCGATAGCTGCGTTAAGGGCAAGTATATTCGTTTGAGCTGCTATATCACTAACAATTGTAATTTTTGAAGCTATGTTTCTTATAGCTTCAATACTTTTGCCTGCGGCTGTGCTAACCTCTCCAATACCATTTGAAACAACTTCGGACAACTTCTCAGCTTGCTGCGCATTTTGTGTATTTTGTTCGATATTTGCCGCCATTTGCTCCATTGAGCTGGATATCTCTTCGGTCGATGATGCTTGCTCGTTGCTTCCTTCTGACATTTGTTGCGACATTCCGCTCATTTGATTGCTTGCTACTGAAACGTTTTCAGCTCCTCTGGCAACATCGGCTAACACCACTTTCATTTTTTTGCCCATGTCTGACATTGCTCTTGCTAAATCACCAAATTCATCTTTTCGGTTTAGTTGTTCATCTGGAATAGCAAATGATAGATCCCCACTGGCAAAGATTTCAGCAACAGAAACACCTTGTTTAATTCCTATCCTAATATTTTTGATAATTAAATAGCTGATAATGAAAGCCAATATACAAGCTATAACATAAACTACAATAATACTACTACGTACTCCAATTTCATTTGATTCTTGTAATAGCTCAATTTCTCTTACTTGATATTTTATTTGTTCCATCTCTTTTTCGCCAAATGCTCCTTGATTTGATATTTTTTCTTCAACGAGTCTGACCATATCGCCGTATTTCGCAAAAGACTCAGCGAATTCTTTTACTAAAGAAGCTACTTCTGGGCTGGCATCTTCAAAAATCGAACTAAAAATAGATTGTGAAGTATCATAAAATCTTTCTTCACCAGAATGCAGAAATAGTAAAAAGTTAACATATCCTCTCATTAGTTGTCCATATATCTCGCTTGCAACTCCGTGATGTTGGGCAACTAAATACATCATTTTTTGACCTATGGCTATTGTCTGTGCTAACATCTCTTTCTCAGACTTAACTGATACATATAAACTATCTGTCTCTATACCGTACCTTTCAAAATTGCTAATATGTTTATTCGCATCGTTTATTTTATGCGTATCTGATGATTTTTCGATTATGGCTTTCATATTAATTATACAAGTATCAATATAAGCTTTGCTTCGCTGATAATCGCTTTCATCTCTTGATTCAACCATATTCTGGACACTAAAACGTGCATTAATGAAAGATTTTTCGGCTAATTGGACATGTTGAGCGTCGTGTACGTATTTTGAATATTGCTTTATGCCAAAATACCCGGTAAAAGTTGCAATTGTCAATAACGTCATAAAGACTCCAATAGTTAATCTTAGTTTTGTTCCGATTTTTAAATTTTCTAGTTTCATAATGTGTAAATTAGATTATGTGAATTTTAATATTATAATTGCTTGTTTAAAAAAGGTTTGCAAAATAAGTGCCGAAAATTTAGACGTTCCTTAAATCATTTGTCGTTATTGACGAAATACCTAAATATTTATGTGAAAAAACTAATACCAATTGTAATTTTTAAATTGTCCAATATTTTCTTAGTACATAACAAAAAATAATTAATGGTACGGTGTACGTGTGGTGTGCTTGGTCGCTAAGCGAAGTCGAAGTGAGCGTAGTATTTCAATAGTTGTTAAGTTTATATTTCGACAGGCTCAATAACCACCGAAACACAAGCTCAATAACCAACGAGTTAAAAGTACTTTCACCAACCACCAATCACACACATCAACCCCGCTCAGCTATAAAATAAAAGAGACGGCGTGTGTTCTATCATCACAATATCTTGGTTTTCAGTTTGTTAGTTGTCAATTAATTACTAATTGCCCCCTATAGTCTAAAGAACGATATCAACTCACTAATACGCCCTGCCAACATATTCAACTCATCTGCGCTGCTCGACATCTCCTCACTACTGCTGGCATTGTGCTGCGCCACATCAGTTAGTTGTTGTATAGCCTTATCAATCTGGTGTGCTTCTAACGACTGCTCGCCACTGGCGGCATAAATTTCCTGCACAATTTGCGCGTTCCTTTCTATTTGCGGTATCACTTGTGCCACCATTTCAGACGACAACCTCGACACCTCGACACTTTTCGATGCTAAAGCAACAATTTCATCTGCAGCAATCTTACTGTGCTCAGCCAGTTTACGCACCTCAGTCGCAACCACTGAAAACCCACGTCCGTATTCTCCTGCACGAGCTGCCTCCACCGCGGCATTTAATGCTAAGATATTGGTTTGAAATGCGATATTGTTTATTATACTGATTTTGGCTTCAATATTTCGCACCGATTCCAATGTCTCATCCGACGAGCGTCCCACCTTATGTATAGCCTCGGAAGCATTTAACGCTATTTGGTTCGCCTGTTGGGCAAAGTTGCTGTTTTGCTCAATATTCGAAGTCATCTCCTCCACCGATGATGACACCTCTTCGGCATTAGCTGCTTGCTCACTGGCGCCAGTCGAAATTTGATGTGAGGCTCTCTCTAACGCTCGCCCTGTCTCGCCTAATAGCTCGACTTCTGAAGTAAGTTGAGATACCACGTTCTGTAGGCTCTCCCTAATTGCCTTGGTAGAGCCAACTAGCCTACCTACGTCTGTATCATCGCGAACATCAGTATAAACCGAACGCACCTCCTCAAGGTTGCCCTTGGCAATACGCTCTAACATGGTAAGTACTTCCCTAATGGGTCTCACTACATTGATGGAACCGTAATAGAAGCACACCACACCCACCGTAATGTTAATCGATGTTACGATTAATTTGACAGTGGCGTTTCCTGGGTAATAAGTGTACCTAAAACCCATGGTAAGCATAATAAAAAGTATCGAAGTGAGCCACCATAAACCCACTCGCACAAAAACTGAACCCTTAAATTTGTACTTTAAAACAAAAGCCGACACTATAACTGCCGCAGCGATGGGAAGAAGATTGCTAATAATGAAACTCATGACAAAATGTATTTAGTGTTAAAAAAAAATATGTTTTACAAAGATATGACTTTTAATATTATACACAATTTATTTGTCAAAAAATTGAAAGGAGATAGAATTATCGAATACTTTTTCTTTAACTTTCCCATTATATACAATTTGTTTTAAGCTGTTTTTTAGGGCTTTAGTTTAATACCAAACCCTAAAAATTTAGGTAATATAATATGATTTCTGTTTAGATTTTTACTGCTGTTTTCATGAACTTATTTACATAAATCATCTTATATAGTCTGACATATTAACAATTTTCACTTGTCGATGTAATATTGTGAATCACGCCATTTATTAATTTTATTGAAACATCATACCACTACACTACATGTATGCTTTTGTTTTCGATATTTTGACAAATAGCTTATTTTTGCGGGTCAATGTGATTTTAAATTTACATTTGTACAAAACTTTAATATTTAAAACAAAATGCATTTGAATTGGGAAACGCTGTTAAATGTTAATCGTTTTGGTAACAATCGCCAGACGACAGCCTCTGATTTTCGTTCGCAGTTTCAACGCGATTATGATAGGTTAATCTTCTCGCCCGAATTTCGTAAGCTACAAAGCAAAACACAGGTGTTTCCTCTTCCTGGCGATATTTTCGTACACAATAGACTAACCCATAGTTTGGAAGTTGCAAGCGTGGGTCGCTCTATTGCCAGCTTGGTTGCCGACTATTTAGCTAACAACAATCTGATTGAAAGCCGCGCAGCCACCGAAATTCCAAATATTGTTGCTACCGCTTGTTTGGCACACGATATGGGAAATCCGCCTTTTGGTCATTCAGGAGAAAAGACTCTCTCCTCTTTTTTCGCCGATGGAAAAGGTTACGAGCTTAAAAACCAATTTACAGAAACACAATGGACAGATTTAAACAGATTTGAAGGAAATGCCAACGTTTTGCGTCTGCTGACACACCAGTTTTATGGTCGGCGTGTTGGTGGCTTTGCTCTCACTTATGCCACCCTTGGAACAATTATAAAATATCCCTATTCGTCAACGGCAGGCAGAAAAAAATATGGCTACTTTGACTCTGAAACTGATACATTCAACTTAATTGTAAATGAGTGTGGTCTCAAGATAAATAATAGCGTTGTTCGGCATCCACTCGTATATTTGGTCGAAGCCGCTGACGATATTTCATATCTAATTATGGATATCGAAGATGCACACAGATTAGGAATAGTTGATACTAAAACCGTTTTTGATTATTTGCTTCCATTTTTAGACCAATATGGCAGTACAAAACAAAAATTTCATCGACAATCGACAGCGCTTATAGATTCTGAAAAAGTTGCCTATTTGCGAAGTGTGGTAATAAATATCTTGGTTAACTACTGCTATCAGATTTTTATAGAAAACTACACTGAAATTATGAACGGCACGTTCAGTGGGTCTCTTGCCGATAAACTTTCAATTAGTATAAAACCTTCTCTTGATAATTGTAAACAATTAGGTTTCAGTAAGATATATAGCGACTCAGGAGTAACAAAATTGGAAATTTCAGGGCATCGTATTTTATCCACTCTTTTACAGTGTTACGTCGAGGCCGTTATGGAACCTCAAAAGCCATATTCTAATTTGTTGCTGTCAACAATTCCTGAACAGTATCAACCCACAGGAACTCTATATGAAAAGATAAGGCTTTTAATAGATTTTCTCTCATCTATGACTGATATTCAAGCAGTTAAATTTTATAGAGAACTGATGGGAATCGATATACCGCAGAGGTCAATTAGCAATGTGCAATGAACAATTAACAATTAACTGAATGTCAGGGTATTGTAGAGACGTCATACCATGGCGTCTCAGCAATTAACAATAAACAATCAACTGAATGTCAAGGCATTGTAGAGATGTCATATCATGGCGTCTCTCATAAGGTCAAATGCAATGCGCATTTAACAATAAATCAATTGAATGTCACGGTGTTGTATAGACAGAGCATGTTCCGTCTCTACGTTAAAAACGTTACCCGCGCGAACCACATTACTTGGGCTAAAGCCCAAAAATCACGTGTTCAACATAATCCACGACTTAAAAGTCGTGGCTATTGATACAACAATTGCCCCTTTAATTGCCAAAGGCTAATAGCTAACAACCAATAGCTAAAGGTTTCCATCTTCCTTCACTTCGACAGGCTCAGTGCGGAGCGATCTTCCGACTTCCGACTTCGATCTTCCGACTTCAAATTTCAAATGTCTATTACCTAAAATTTATAGTTTATGATAATTGCTCATTGTTCATTGCTAATTGCACATTGCTAATTGCACATTGCTAATTGCACATTGCTAATTGCTTTTAAATAGTCCGTGAAGCTCGCCGTTTATCTTGTCGATTACATAACTTAAATCTTCGGGATTATTTTCAAAGTCATATTCGTCAACATCAACTATCAACAACTTACCGTCTTTATAACTTGCTACCCACTCTTCGTATTGTTGATTTAAACCTTTAAGGTAATCTAATCTTATAGAGTTCTCGTACTCGCGACCTCGCTTTTGTATTTGCGCCACAAGTTTTGCCACCGATGCTCGCAAATAAATAACCAAATCGGGAGGAGACACAAGCGAACTCATCAATTTAAAAAGGCTAAAATAGTTTTCAAAATCACGCGATGACATCAAGCCCATAGAGTGTAAATTGGGTGCGAAAATGTGCGCATCTTCGTATATTGTTCTATCTTGAACTACATTGTTCCCACAGTCGCGAATATCAATAATTTGATTCAAACGCTTGTTTAAAAAGTATATTTGAAGATTAAATGACCACCGCTGCATATTGTTATAAAAATCAAACAGATATGGGTTATCATCAACATCTTCGTAACGCGGTTCATATCCCATGTGCTTTGCTAACAATGCAGTAAGAGTCGTTTTCCCTGACCCAATATTTCCTGCAATTGCAATATGCCTACATTGCTTTGGTGGAGTTTTTATTTTAGACTTTTTACCCATATACCATAATTTACTTAAAATAAAATTTAACGATTTTGGTTATTGTCAATTCCTAACGTTCTTTATTAATTTTGTTTTATTCAACTATGTTACAAATAGCAACATCTGAAAGTTTCGCTAAAATAGTTATTACGGATTATATTACAAAAAAATAGTTTGGGGTTTTTTCTCTATTTTTATCCTTAAAATCACAAATTTCCTTTTAAAAGAAGTTGTGTCAAGTCTTCTGGAGTATCAACTGAAAGATTTTCGATATCAGTCAACGAGGTTTGTATCTTAAATCCATTTTCGAGCCATCGAAGTTGTTCTAGCGATTCAGCAACCTCAAGTTTCCCTCGCTTTAATTTTGAAATTTCATGCAGTATATTCAAACGATATGCATACATACCAATATGCTTATAATAAACATGACTGTTTAACCACTGGTCATTTGGTTTGCCTCGCATAAAGGGGATAGGGTTTCTGCTAAAATAAATTGCTCTACCATTTGTATCTATCACTACTTTGGGCTTGTTGATATCAAAAAGTTCAATTTCTGTGTCAATTTTCTTAATGAGTGTGGCTATTTGTGTATTTTCATTATCGAAACAGGCGCAAATTTGTCTCAGTTGCTCTGCCTGCATAAAGGGCTCATCGCCTTGTATATTTACAACAACATCTATTTCCCAACCAAACTCTTTTATAGCAGTTTCTGAAGCCTCGGCACACCTGTCTGTTCCACTTTGATGGTGTGAAGCTGTCATTATAAACATACCTCCAAAAGCCTTTACAGCATCGGCTATCCGCTTATCGTCTGTGGCTACAGCGCACCGTTTAAAAACCTCCGAAGCACGTTCATAAACATGCTGTATCATGGGTTTACCGTGAATATTCACTAATGGCTTGCCAGGAAAACGAGAGCTTGCATAACGGGCGGGTATAAGGGCAGCGAAATTAATTGTTTTGTCTGCCATAAATCAGAAAACTTGATGAATTGTTTTTTTGTACTACTGTAGATTTACGATAAATTCAAACGGCATTTCGGTTAAATCATCAAAATTTTGTCCAGACTCTAAGATGTCTTCATCTTCTTTGTTATAGCACCACTGCACAGTAAACAAGTAGTTGTTTCGATATAACTCATTAAAAGTTCGAAGCAAATCAAACAGTTTTCTCGACGATGCGGAATTGTAGTATTTCATGTTTATTTTAACAATATATTGTTTGCCTCGCTCAGGTTCAAAGTCCGACAACCATTCAAAAATAGGTTTGAAAACCTCATTCACATCTTCGGGATATGATTGTCCAAAAATATGAAAAATTCCCTCATTACTATCGAAATAGATACCAGGCGTCTGACGAGTTGCTTCTATTATTAAATTTTTAGTTGTCATAACTTTTTTTTATATTGTATAGAACATAACTTTTTTTCTGATCTTAAACAAAAATATTTTGCCAATGAACTATTGTTTTTCGTAACGTTTTGTGTACAACAAAAACTCATTTATTTTCAAAAAGCTTGCCAAAACTTAAAACAAATTTTATCTTTTTGTCTTACCTTTGGATAATTAAAAGCTAAAAATATCCTTTGAAAATAACATTTTTTAATATTTTTGTTTAGCAATGATGGTACTAAAATAATTAAATTAGCGCAACAAACCAAATTTTATATTAAAAAAACTCTATTATTAATCATGTAAAAACTTAATACTGCTTTAAACGAAATAATTATGAACTTATGAAAAATATTGTAATTGCGGTTGATGGCTTTTCTTCGTGCGGGAAAAGTACATTGGCAAAAGATATAGCAAAAGAGCTTGAATTGATATATATTGATACTGGTGCGATGTACCGTGGTGCAACTCTTCTTGCAATGGAGCATAATCTGATACACAACAACGTTGTCGATGAAGATAAACTTATCGAAATACTTAAATCAACCTCTATGGTTTTTAAAAAAGTTGGAGAGCAGGTTCAGTTGTACTTAAACGACAGAAATGTTGAAAATGAAATACGGTCAATGGAGGTGTCAAATAATGTAAGCCCTGTAAGCACAATAGCTGAAGTTCGTAATATATTAGTTGATAGGCAACGTGAATTAGGAAAATCGATGAATGTAATACTTGACGGTCGAGACATTGGCACTGTAGTCTTTCCAAATGCCGATATTAAACTGTTTTTAACCGCCTCGCCTGAAATACGCGCTCAACGGCGTTACGACGAAATGAAAAAAAAGGGTGATAATGTAACATTGTCTGAGGTGGCTAACAATATTCAAAATCGCGATTTTATCGACCAAAACCGTGAAGTAAGCCCATTAAAAAAAGCCGACGATGCCTATGTAATTGACAATAGTAATATGAGCAAACAGGAGCAATTGCAACATGCAATATCGATTATTAAATTAAAACGTCCCGATATTTTTGAAGAAAAATGATAAAAGTAACCATAGACCCACTGTCTGGATTTTGTTTTGGAGTAGTTACGGCTGTTGATAGGGTTGATAAATTTCTTGCTGAAAATCCAAACGAGAAACTCTTTTGTTTAGGTTCAATTATGCACAATGCTGAAGAGGTAAGGCGCTTAGAAAAAAAAGGCATGGTAACTATAAACCACCAAGACATAACAAAGATGAAACCAGCCCATATTATGATTCGTGCACACGGAGAACCTCCTTCAACCTACGAATTGGTTGAAAAACATGGGCACCAGCTAATTGATGCCACTTGTCCCGTTGTGTTAAAACTACAACATCGCATAAAACAGTCGTTTATTGAAAATCCTGACTCCCAGATAGTAATTTTTGGCAAAAAAGGTCATGCCGAAGTTATTGGATTGCAAGGTCAAACAAACAATAAGGCGATAGTTATTTCTGATAAGGCAGAAATTCAACAACATATAGACCCATTAAAACCTATAATTCTTTTTTCACAAACAACCATGCCGCAAGACAAGTTTAAAGAGGTTTCAGAAATATTAAAGAGTTACTGCAAAGCAGGTGTAGAAGTTAACGATTCTATTTGCAAACGTGTTTCCAATCGAGAGATAGAACTGCGCGAATTTGTCGAAAAACATGATGTAGTGGTTTTTATTTCGGGAAAAGACAGCAGCAACGGAAATCTTCTCTATAAAGCTTGTTTGCAAAAAAACCCGAACACCTATTTTGTTAGCTCTGTAAATGAATTGAAAAGAGAGTGGTTCTTAAACAATATTTCAGTTGGAATATGTGGCGCAACTTCAACTCCTCTCTGGCTTATGGAAAAGGTTGCATTAGAAATACAAAACTACTTCAAAAACAATTAGCAATAAACAACTCACTTGTGTCAGTAACCTACTGATAACAAATTAGTACAATAATTTATATTGAATCTCTTAGTACATGACAAAAAAACAATTAATGATGCGTTGAACGTGATGGTGTGAAAGATTTGGGTGTATAGACACAATGCATGCGTCTGAACATTGAAAACATAGCCTACGTGAATAATGCGACATACTCGGTCGCTGAGCT
>Ga0208694_1000259_pt1 | contig 83941 bp, 70 predicted proteins | sample AD_UKC078_MetaG_FD_184442 | JGI IMG/M metagenome (GOLD analysis project Ga0208694, IMG submission 184442) | Active sludge microbial communities of municipal wastewater-treating anaerobic digesters from USA - AD_UKC078_MetaG (SPAdes) (version 2) | ecosystem: Engineered > Bioreactor > Anaerobic >...
CCGCTCGAGGTCCTCGAGGCGACCAAGAATTCGGTGCAGGTACGCCTCAACGGTGAACAAACGCTCCGCCTCTCGCTGGCAAATCTCGTCGAGTATGAGGTGCTCTCTTCCTTCCTCGACGGAGAAGAGGGGTGGAAGGAGACACAGAAGCGCATCAGTGAGCCCCGTCTCAAAACCCTGCTCTCCATCGCCCGGACGGGGCTGAAGGTTGAACCCACCATCCTCGCGGGGAGTCTGTACGAGCCATCCCACCAAGACTGGTCCTCGTTCAGCCCGATCTCGTACCGACAAGTCGACTACCTCTGGCCGCTCGGTGCGGCCTTGGAGGAGGAGCAGTTTTGGGATGTCTATCGCCTCACCCACTTCTCGGCGGATACGGACAGCGGCAACACCATCGCCTTGGGAGAGATCAAGGAGCGGGTCGACTACCTCTTCACCCGCAAGCTCCTCCCGCTCTCTTCGACGATCATCCCCGTTGGCGGAGAATCGACTCCTCGCGACGAGGAGGTCCAGCGGTGGGGCATCGCCGCCTCGCTGCTCATCCCTTGATCACGGGATGATCTCGCCCTCACCCTCGATGGTCAGCGCCTTCAATCTCTTTGAAAGCGAACGTCCACGGCTCGCGAGGACGACGAGAGAGAGGCCTGCGATGATGATCACCAGGCCCACCAGCTTCAAGAGGACCGTGCCGATCTTATCCGGGAAGGCGAAGAGCAGGATGGAGACAATCAAGCTGAAGATTCCGTCGAGGAGCAACGAGGAGCGGAAGTCTCCCCCCTTTGCGGTGAGGATTGCATCGATGATGGTGATGATCGCCGAGAGGCCGAGCACCGTGGCCATCGTATAGAGCAACAGCATCCAGCTGACCTTGGCGGTCGCCAGCGGAAGGATCACGGCACAGAGGCCGAGGATGATCGAGACGATGGCGCGCACCAGGGTGGTACGCTGGAAGAAGAGATTCAAGTGATATGAAGAGAGGCCGATGAGCTGCACCACTGCGGAGATGGTCACGAAGAGACCGAGCAGGACAACGAAGAAACGCAGAAAGGACTCCTCTTGGAACATGACGAAGACTCCCAGCGCAGCGACCAGCGCCCCGACGATGTAGCCAATGACCCAAAACCGAGTGAAAAATCCTCTTTGCATCTCTGCCTCCCCCTGCTCCTTGCACAGCAAGCAACTTTTTCTCTATGGTACAGAGAAGATGACCACAAGTAAAGGAACCGCCTGATGTACCGCTATCTTTTCTTTGATGCCGATGGAACCCTCTTTGACTTCGATGAGGCCGAACGTCGAGCGATGCTCCTGATGGGACGCGAGGCGGGCATCCTCTTCAACGACAAGCACCTCGATTGTTACCAGAGAGCCAACCTCTCCTGTTGGAAAGCCTTCGAACGGGGCGAGCTCACCCTCTCCCAGCTGAAGACGGAGCGCTTCGCCCGCTTCAACAGCGCCTGCAATCTCTCCCTCGATCCCGGTGAGAGCAGCAGGCGCTACCAACGGGAGCTGAGCCGCCAGGGGATCCTCTATGATGATGCCATCGCCATTCTCACCCAACTCAAGGAGCGTGGCTATACCCTCTACCTGGCGTCCAACGGCATCGCCGAGGTCCAGCGGGGACGCATCAAAGAGGCCGGCGTCGCCCACTTTTTCGACGACATCTTCATCAGCGAGGAGATGGGGGTACAGAAGCCCGATGTGCGCTTCTTTGCCGAGATGCTCCAACGAACTGGACTGACTGAAGAAAAAGACGCATGCCTGATGATCGGAGACAGCCTCACCAGCGACATCCGGGGAGGGAGGGAGAGCGGCCTCGACACCCTGTGGATCAATATGAAGGGGGAGAGAGGACCAACGCCTCCTCCCACCCATACCATCACTTCCCTTGGTGAGATCCTTGGCCTGCTTACGGCGCCTCGCTGATCGCGTGCAGGGTGACGTCGACGATCAGGAGGGTATTGGGCTCGACAAGCTGGTTTCCTTCCTTCCCCCACGCGAGGGAGGGGTGGAGGTAGAAGCGATACTGTCCTCCCACCTGCATCAGCAACACCCCCTCGACAAACCCCTGCACCCCCAAGTTGCTGAGGCGGAGATTCACCCCCCCTCCCCGTCCGGTGCTTGAGTCGACCACCCTTCCCCCGATGAGACTGATGGTATAGTCGAGGGTGACGACGCTCTGAGGCCCGGGGTGATCGCCGCTCCCCTCCTCGATTATCTCGTACTGCAAGCCGCTCTCGGTGACCACCACACCCTCGTTTTCTCTGTTGATCCGTAAGAAGAGCTCGGCATCCTCAAGATTGGCTTGGGCGAGGGCCTCGACCTCCTGTTGGGCGATCTGCAGAAGTTGGGTCTGCACCTCATAGAGGGTCTGGGCCATCTCGCTTTGGGAGAAGAAGCCGTTTCGATGCGCGGCATCGAGGGCGCCCTTGGCGAAGTACTGCTCATCGAGATCTCCAAACCCCTGCTGTTGGAGCAGGGTATTGAAGAGCATATACCCATAGGTATAGCTGAACCGTTCCTCGAGGGTGTCGGGCTTGCTGAGGCTCCCGATCACATCGGTCTGCTGGATGACAGGATCTGGAGGAGAGCCATTCACAATCTGGACGACGTTGGGAATGACTGCACTCTTCACCTCTCCGCTCTTGTCACACCCAAGGGTGAACAGAGCCAAGAGCAATGGGGCTAGACGTACGGCTACACGGATTCTCACTGAAACTACAACCTCAATTCCACTGATGGCTCCTCGGTTTTCACGACCCGGAGCTCGTCTGTCCACCCCATGGCAGCGAGCTCCTCTGAGGAAGCGTATACATAGCACACTTTACCGCACTATCGGCGTGAGGTCCAGCAATACCCACTCTCAGCGTGAAAAGACGCTGCCACCGCGGCTATCGATGGCTACGATGACGGGGAAATCCTCCACCTCCAGCTCGATCAGGGCCTCCGGTCCCAATTCGGCGAAGGCAACCGGTGTCACCTTCTTCACCGCCTCGGCATAGAGGGCGCCACAGCCACCGAAGGCCTGCACATAGAGCGCCTTGTTGCGGATGATCGCCTCGATGACCGCCTCTGACCGCGGTCCTTTGCCGACCATCACACGCAGGCCCCGGTCAAGCAGCGTCGGGGCGAAGGGATCCATCCGGGCGCTGGTCGTCGGGCCACAGGCGCCGATCAACATCCCCTCGGGCGCCGGCGATGGACCCATGTAGTAGATGGTCGCTCCCTCCAAACTGATGGGCAACGTCTCGTTTTGTTCTATCATCCCATAGAGGAGGCGGTGGACTTGGTCGCGCCCCACATAGAGTTTTCCACTGAGCATGACCTGGTCATAGGCAGACAGCGACGCAATGTCCTCGCGTGACAACGGCAGTGTAAGATTACGCATCCTCTCCCTCCTTGTAGACGACCTTCGCCTTGCGGTCGGCCCAGCAGTTGATCGAGACAGCAAGCGGCATGCCGGCGATATGGGTCGGCTCCGCCTCAATGGCGACACTGAGGGCTGTGATGACCCCACCCATGCCGCCGCTGCCGATGCCCAAAGTCTGTACATGGGCCAGGATATCCTCTTCCAGCTGTCGATACTGCGCATCGCTATGGCCGACGCGCACATCACGCAGCAGAGCGCGCTTGCTCAGGTATGCGGCACGGTCCATCGTCCCACCGAGCCCAACGCCGAGGAAGATCGGCGGACACGGTTTGCCTCCGGCGAGGGTGACGATCTCCCCTACCGCCTTGATGACCGCCTCCCGCCCACCGGTGGGATTGAGCATCCGAACCGAGCAGCAGTTCTCGCTGCCAAATCCCTTCAGCAGGATCTGGATGGTCACATCGCTGCCATCCACCAAGGTGTAGTAGATGGCCGGTGGCATGTTGTTCTTGGTGTTTTTCCGGGCAAAGACCGGCTCCTCCACCACCGAGCGACGGTAGTAGGAAGCCTCGACGGCGGCAAGACAGCCCTGGTGTATCGCCTCCTCGATCTTGGACAGGGGGAGCGTGCTCTCCTTGCCCACATCGACGAAGACAAGGAACAGGCCGGTGTCCTGACACATCGGGAGGCGCTTCTCTTTGGCGATCTCAAGGTTCTTCAGGATGGCATCAAGAACGGCACGGCTTGCCATGCTCCCTACCGCCGTCCCCCCTTGTTGCTCCTCTGCGGCTCGGGCCCACTCGATCCGGCCCCGTACATCTTCATCCAATTCCACCACGGCGTGCATCAACGCGTCGCGAATCCTCTCTGCGAGACTCATCTACCTCTTCCTCCCAATTCGGATCGTAGAGCCAAGGCCGCGTGATGAAGAATGCGCCGAGAATCTTGAGCAGCACCAACACCACGGCAAGGCCGACGACCAATCCCATAAAGTCGGCAGCGAGATCAGCCCACTCCCGGCTCCTCCCAAAGGTGGGTTGCACCAACTCCACCAATGCCCCAAGGATCGTGCCTGTCACCAGGCTGATGATGATTGACCGCCCGGCCCATGACGAGATGTGCAGGGCCGAATCAGAACGCCGACGACGGCGAGCAGATGAGCCGGGAATCTCAAGGGTCGCGAGGAATGAAGAAAAGCCATAGGCGGCATAGGCGATCAGATGAGCCCCTTTGTCCGCAAATGGGATCCACGAAACTCTTGGAGCGGATTCGGCTGGCATGAAGGAAAAAAGAAGAATCAAGATGACCACAATGGTGGTCACGACAATCCCAAACCAACGAATCCACCTTTGCAACGGCAACCGTCCACTCATGTATGCGCCCCTCCTGTCAGGCTGGACAGCCCAACAATCGAGGTCAGTACATCATCACGTTCATTTTCGCACATCGTGCAACCGATAGCAACAATAATACTCTCCACATCTGCCGTCCTTACGGAGTAAACAACCTCCGCCGCCAAATGTAACGAAGTCTTAGTGAATTCCCACCGCGACGGTCCACCGGCCCTTCACCGAGATGCCGAAGGAGAGGAGGACCTCCCCGATGGGCGCATCGAGCCCCGCAGAGAGGGAGAAGCCCACATCCCAATCGAGAGCAGAGAAGAGCGCGTCGGTGCTCGCCTTGGTCCCTCCGTACGGATCGTATGAGTCGAAGATCCCCCCTCGGATCGCAAGCTTTCCATAGGTGGGATACCCGAGCAACTCCACGAGGCGATGCTGCCACGTCACCCCCACGGTGGCGCTGTCACGTTTGAGGGAAAGCGGGCTGTAGCCGGGAATCCCGTCCACCGAGCCGATCTCACTGTAGCTGTCGATCAAGGGGAACGGCTGGCGCATGAGCGAGAGGGAGAGATCGTAGTGGATGCTGTCGTCGATGCCGAGGGCCATCTTGTGCAGGAAGGCGAGGCGTACCGACCAATCGAGACGGGTGGAGAGGCCGATGGAGGCCAAGAAGTCGAGGCGCATCCCCTGTGAAGAGAAGCGATTCTCCAGGGTATTGTAGAGGAGGGAGGCGCTGAACCCTCCGAAGGAGAGAGTCTTCGGATCGTAGGCGTCGTTGTGCAGGAACGCGAGGTTGTAATATCCATCGAAGTGGAGCCACGTCGCTTCGCCGAAGGTCATCCCGATGCCCAACGTTGGGGAGATCAGACGATCGAGGGGGGCGCTCCGGCCGCTGTTGATGGGAGCGGAGAGGGCGGTCAGCCCCCCGACGCTGTAGCTGAGGGAGAAATCAACATCCATCGCCCCCCACTGCTGGAGGAAGACCGGGTAGATGCCCCCGACCTGCATCAAGCTCCGGGTCCCCAGCTGGGCGCTGATGGAGAGCGTCAGGGGCGTGGTGAACACCTCCTCGATCTCGGCATCGAGGAAGGCGTCGGCACGAAACCAGCTCTTCGAGGAGACGAGCGTATTGGAGAAGCCCGCGTCACTGGTGAAGCCCATGGCAATCTGCCCATTGGACCGGCGAAAGCCGCGTTGGAGGATGAGCAGGGTGTCATCCTCCCCCATCTCATAGGCGAGGGTGGAGAGATTCTTCGTGATCCTCAGCTCCCTGAGCTGGAGACTCAGCTCTCGCGCGGTCTTCTCATCGAGGTGCTTTCCCACGAACTTGTTGAAGGAAGCGGCCTCCACCTGTCGCCGCTGCGTGACCGTCGAGAGATCCACCACCGCTACCGAGCGGATGAGCGGTTCGGGAAGGAGGCGGTAGGCTCCCACTCGATCGGGGTCGTAGGAGACACGCTCCCCGATCTGCTCAGATAAGGCCATGAGTGCATCGTTCTGCGCCGCGGCGATCTCAGCTCCCCGTTCAATGATCGTTTCGAAGGCGCCGAAATCCAGCACGCTGATCTCCTTGAGCGGTATCTGGTAGAGCACATCGGCGTGCTCGTATTGGTCGATGGTCTTGTTTCGGGTCGCCAAGACCACCGCCTGCATCGCGATGGCCGAGAGACTCTCCAACAGGGCGAGATCCTCCACCATTTCTGCGTTCACGTCACTGGCGATGACATATTCGGCGCCAAGCTCCCGGGCGACTTGAATCGGCAGGTTGTCCACCAACCCGCCGTCGAGCAGGAGCCTGCCGTCACCGGAGGGGAAGGGGGCGAACACAATCGGGATGGCGATGGAGGAACGGATGGCCCGGGAGAGCGATCCTCGATCATGGACGACCGTATCAGCGGTGACCACGTCGGCGGAGACGGCGCGGAAGGGAATGGGGAGATCGTCGAAGTCGAGGGTGTCGGGGTACTTGGAGAAGAGGAAGCCGAACAGCTCCATGATCCGCTGGTCCCCGAGGATCGCCGGAGCATCGCCGATGCCCTGCTTGGTGAAGCCGAGCGAGAAGGTGTGCTCATAGGTTGGTGAGAAGGCCCGTCCCCGTGTCCGGCTGCCTACCAGGGGGCTTTGGACAAAGAGGCCCAAGAGGTCGGTCGCTTCGATCAATCGGCGGATTTCAGAGGGGGTATAGCCGGCGCTGTACAACCCCCCGATCAGAGCGCCCATGCTGGTCCCCACCACGAGGTCGATGGGAATGCCGGCCGCCTCCACCGCCTCGATGATGGCGATATGGGCAAGACCGCGTGCCCCACCGCCGGAGAGCACCAAGGCAACCGTTGCAAAAAGCGGGGAAGAGAGCATCAGCAGGATCAACAGAAGCGCCAAGCCTCTCTTCATAGACTACCCCAGCCTGCTGCCCAACAGCTGTCGATTCCCATTGAAAAAGGAGAGCGCATCAAGCTGTTTACGCTTCTCCAGTTGCATCGAGGTGACCCAGAGAATACCATCCCCGGTCACGATGCCAATGCCCTTTCTCTTGTCCACCTGCACCACCGTGCCAGAGACTGCCCCCGCGGGAATCGGGTCACTGCCCGCTTCCTCGATCGTCCCCTGGACGCCGGTGATGAAGAGGCGTTGACCGGCGAAGGTGGTCTCCGCCTTCGGCCACGGCATCATGGCGCGGATCTGGGCGTGGAGGCTCTTGGCGCTCTCTTTGAAGTCGAGCTTCGCCATCGAAGCGTCGATGAGGGTGGTATAGGTGGCCTCTCCCCTCTGGGGGGTGAAGAGAGCCCTCCCCTCCTTGATGCGCATCAGTGCATCGAGGGCAAGCGGGGCGGCCAGCTCACCTACCCGTTCGGTCAACGAGGCAGTGGTCTCATCACCGAATAGATCGTAGGTGACGGTAGAGAGGATATCACCGCTGTCCATCTCAGAAGCCAGGCGCTGGATCGAGATCCCCCCTGTCGGAGACTGGGAGAGGATGGTCCCCTGGATCGGGCTGGGTCCGCGCAGGGCGGGAAGCAGGGACGGGTGGATGTTCAGGCGCTCTCCTGGAAAGAGGGAGAGGAACTTCACTCCGAAGATTCGTCCATAGGCGAAGCAGAGCAGCGTGTCGCAGCGGTAGGGGGCGACCGCATCGCGCGCCGCCTTGCCGAGATGGTCGAACTGCAACACATCAAGGCCGAGGGCGAGCGCCTCCTCCTTGATGGGAGAAGGAACCAAGGCACGGCCCCGCGGGCCTCTCTTGTCGGTATTGGTCAGCACCGCCGCAACCTCGAAGTGGCTGGCCACCGCCTTGAGGGTGGGCACCGCCACAGCGGGGGTTCCTGCAAAGAGGATCCTCACCCCGACCGCCTTCGTCTGGAGCGCTTCTCCCAAGCCTTCTGCATCTTCTCCTGCTCCCCCTGTTCCAGGCGGTCGATGAAGAGCACCCCATTGAGGTGGTCGTTCTCATGCTGGATGGCGCGGGCGAGCAGGCCATCGGCCTTGACGGTGAACACTTTGCCGTTCACATCCTGGGCTTGCACGACCACCGAGGCGGGCCGTTCGACATCATGGAAGAGACCGGGGACGGAGAGACACCCCTCCTCGGCGCAACTGAGCTCCAACGATGTCTCGATGATCTGCGGGTTGATGAAGACTCCTTTTCCCCACTCAGGCACATCCACGACGAAGAGGCGGATGTCGGCCCCGATCTGCGGGGCGGCGAGGCCGACCCCATTGGCCTCGGCCATCGTGACGAACATCGCATCGATGAGCGACGTGAGCGCCGAATCGAAGACCTTGACCGGTTTGCACCGTTCTCTGAGTATCTCGTCCCCAAGGGTATATATATCTAACATGGCAATCAAACTATACCAAGGGCGCCTCTGATGGTCAACGTAATCTAGAGCAGTTGCAGCGGATCGAGGTCGATTTCAAGGTAGAGGGACGAGGGGAGTTGGTAGTGCGAAAGCACATGGTGCAGCAGGCGATGCACCGAAGCACCGCTCTCTGAGGAGAGGAGGATATGGTACCGCCAGTTGGAGGCGATCTTCTCCAAGGGGCACTCACTGGCCACCAGCACATCCACCCCCACCCGCTTCGCCGAGGCGGCCAAGTGCTTCTCCAGCGCTCCGGTCGCCTCCTCCACCGCCTCCCGGTTCCGGCCCCGGATCACGAGGTTGGCGAGACGGGAGTAGGGAGGGAACCTGGTCTCGCGACGGACAGCGAGCTCACTCTCATAGAATCCGTCGGTGTCACCGTCAAGCGCATAGGCGATGGCGGGGTTCTCGGGGTGATGGGTCTGGATGATGACCCGTCCATCATCACTGTACCGGCCCGCCCGTCCGGAGACCTGCACCAAGAGGCTGAAGGTCCGCTCTTGGCTGCGAAAATCGGGGATATTGAGCCCGCTGTCGGCGTTGATGATGCCCACCAAATCGACGAGGGGGAAGTTCAGCCCCTTGGCCACCATCTGCGTCCCGAGCAGGATGTCGATCTTCCCCTCCCTAAAGTCGTCGATGACCGACGCAAGGTGCCCCTTCTGCTGGGCGCTGTCCGTATCGAGACGTTCGATGCGGGCGTCGGGATAGAGGCTGGCGATCTCCTGTTCCACCATCTCGGTGCCGAAGCCCGAATAGGAGACGTCCACCGACTTGCAGGAGGGGCAGACGGTGACCGGGCCCCTCTGGTAGCCACAGTAGTGGCAGACCATGGAGGAGGTACGTTTATGGTAGGTCAACGAGACGGCGCAGTGGGGGCAGAGCAACTCGAAGCCACAGCTGTTGCAGTGGAAGAAGTAGGAGAAGCCGCGACGGTTGAGAAAGAGGATCACCTGACGCTTTCGCCCCAGCGTTTGGCGGATGGCTTGGTCGAGGCGACGGCTGACCAGATGCTTCTCATAGCCCATGTCGACGACCTCGACGGCTGGCAGCACGCCTCCGGCGACTCGATGCTTGAGGCGCAGCGCTTTGATTTGCTCCCCTTCCGTCATCAGGCGATACGCCTCGAGCGAGGGGGTGGCGCTCCCCATGACCAGCATCGCCCCTTCACTCTGCGCGCGGTGTTGGGCGACCTGACGGGCGTGATAGCGGGGAGTGGATCCGCTCTTGTAGCTGTTCTCATGCTCCTCGTCGATGATGATCAGGCCGAGGTCGCTGAAGGGGGCGAAGATGGCGCTCCGCGCCCCGATGGCCAGGCGGGCCTCACCGCTTCGGATCTTCTTCCACTCCTTCAGCCGTTGGCTCGGCGTCAAGGCCGAGTGGAGGATCGCCACCTTCCCGTCGAAGCGGGCGCTGACCATCCGTGACAGCTGGTGGGTCAAGGTGATCTCCGGCACCAGGTAGATGACCGACCGCCCCTCGGCGATGACCGCCTCCGCGGCCCTGAGGTACACCTCACTCTTGCCGCTGCCGGTGACGCCGTAGAGGTAGTACATCTTCTCTCTGTGGCTGAGGATCGCATCAAGGGCCGCCTCTTGCTCGTCGCTGAGCTGCTCGATTGCTCCAAAGCTCACCTCATCGGCGAAGTCCAGGACCGGGATCTTGCTCTCCGCCCTCCCGGTGGGGATCATCAGCGAGAGGGCTTGGCCGTGGCTGCAGAGGTAGAATTGGGCCATCCACTGGGCCAGAGAGATGGTCTCCTCACCGAAGACCGGCTCCTTGTCGATGACCCGTTCGATCTCCTTGATGGCGAAGGACCCCGTCACCTCGTCGGTGAGGGCGATGACGTAGCCGGTCATCTTCCGGTTCCTGAAGTCAACTTTCACCCGTCGCCCCACCTCAACCGAATCGATGAGTGCTTCGCCGATGGCGTAGGTGAAGGGGCCATCAAGCGGAAGGTCGAAGAGCAGTTGTGCGTAGCGGCCCATCATGACCTCCGGCCGAGGTCGATGCCCAAGAAGGCGGCCACCCGCTTCAGATCCTCCCACACCGGACGGCGGAGGGTATCGGTGTTGCGCAGCACCGCCGCGGGATGATAGGTCACCACGACGGGAATGCCCTCCCAGCGATGGTAGCGCCCCCTCAGCGCCCCCACCCCATCCTCCGTCTCCAGCAGCGCCTGCGCGGCGGTGCGCCCCAAGAGGAGGATCATCTGGGGTTTCACCAGCTGGATCTGGCGCTTGAGATACGGGATGCATGCATCTCGTTCATCGCCTTGGGGGTCGCGATTATTCGGCGGGCGGCACTTGACGATGTTGGCGATGTAGACCCCCTTCCCACGTTCGAGGTGGATGCCCTTGAGCCAACTGTCCAGATAGGCACCGGCCCGTCCAACAAACACATGGCCGCTCTTGTCCTCTTCCGATCCCGGCCCCTCGCCGATGACCATCAAGCGCGCCGGGACCGACCCCTCGCCGAAGACCGTCTTCGTCCGCCCCTCACTGAGGCGGCACTTGGTGCAGGTGGCGACCATCGCCTCGAGCACCCTCAGGTTCGCCCCCTCGATGGAGTCCACATCCAGGGGCGGTGGAGAGAGCACATCGAGGATGGTCGAAAGATCGTGCTCCACCGCTTCATACGCTGTGCCCTTGATCAAAGCCTCGGCCTCATCGATAAGGCTGAGGTATGAGCCGATGCTCTCTGCAAGCTGCTGTCGCTTCATGGTGTCCCCCCCTCCTCAAACCACGCATACTCATCCGCATCATAGCTGATGCGGTAGAGGTAGAGACCGGAGGCGCTGGCGGTGCGGCCGGCCCCGCTGCGGTCCTTGGCTTCCAGGCGGGCGCGGAACTCTTCGCTCTCCATTCCCTCGTGGGCTGCCGTCATCATCGTGCCGACCAAGGAGCGGACCATCTTGTAGAGGAAGGCGTTGCCGGTGATGGTGTAGCTGAGGAGCTCTCCACCCCATCGGTCCTCCTCGAGGCGCCAGTACGACTCGTAGATGTCGCGCATCTTGCTCGGGCAGAGGTCACCACTGCCGGTGAAGGTGGAAAAATCATGGGTCCCCTCAATGATCTTGGCATAGGCGTCCAAGAGCTCTTTGGGGGGAAACTCCTTCACCGTGGCCACCAAGGTGGCGTCAAAGCCGTTGACCTCATCGTGGCGCTTGAAGTAGTAGCGATAGGTGCGCGCCATCGTCGTGAAGCGTGCATGGAAGGAGCCGTCGACCTCGCTGCTCTCCAGAATCCTGATGTCGGGGGGCAAGATCCGGTTCAACGCGACGGCGAACTTCTTGGCCGGCAGGCGAACGTTGGCGATGTCCATGTGGCAGACCTGGCCCAGGGCATGGACCCCGCTGTCGGTGCGCCCGCTTCCGACGATCTCAACCGTCTCGCCGATGAGGGTGGTCACCGCCTCCTCCAGCACCTGGGCCACGGCGATGGCATTGGTTTGACGCTGCCATCCGCTGTAGTGGCCGCCATGGTAGGAGACGGTCATTTTGATGCGCCTGAGGCCTTCGCCGAGCGGCTCGAGCGCCGGCCTTTTCCAGTCACTGCGGGCCATCGGATCCTCCTGAGAGCAGGACGACCGCCACCGCCACCGGATCATCATGGGAGATGGAGAGCATGATACGGGCACTGCCGACCAGGTGGAGGGCCGCTCCCTCCAGGACAAAGTGGGGCGCTCCCTGCTCCCCCCTCTCCACCAGTACTTGGTGGGGGATCAAGCGGGCGATTCCACACCCCAGCGCCTTGCCCAGCGCCTCCTTGGCGGCAAAACGCCCACTCAGATACTCCGCGGCCGCACCCTCGGCCATGGAGGCGGCCTCGGCGAGCTCGGCGGGGTGAAAGATGCGTCGCTTCACCCCTTCCGGCAACGCCTTGATGCGGGAGATGTTCACCACATCAACCCCGAGGCCTGAAGGCATCATAGATCCTGCCCCTCAGCAAAGAGAATCCGATACTGGCTTGGACTTGCCAAGAGCGATATCTGGGCGCTGTCGAAGACGCGCTCATCATAGATGAGCACGACGCTCCGGGCAGCGATGCCGGTCGCCCGCACATCGGAGAAGTCGATGCTCGCCGTGATGGAGGCGGGGTCGACGAGGTAGATGATGCTCTCATTGCCCTTGATCTGGACATCGACTTTCTGTGGAATGAGGCTTTCGGCGACCAGATGCTCGGGCAGCTGGACCGAGAGGGGGATGGTCACCACCCTGGTTTCGAGGGTGGAGTATTGGATGAAGGCGTAGATGAGGAGGGCGAAGACCAGGCTCAATACCTTCGCCGGCCAGTTGAAGAGGAGGGTCTGCAGATGTTTATTCGTTTTCATCGCTCGCCTCCTCGTCGATCAAATCCTCACCGGTGATGTCCTGGTAGTTGAACAGGGCGAGCAACATCCGCTTGATGGTCGGCACATCCAACTGGTAGAAGAGGTTCGCGTTGTACGTCAGGCTGATGGCCCCGGTCTCCTCACTGACGACGAGGACCACCGCATCACTCTCCTCGGCAAGGCCGAGGGCGGCGCGGTGACGGGTCCCGAAGTTCCGCTTCATATCCGTCTGCTCACTCAGCGGCAGATAGCACCCCGCCGCCAGGATCTTGCCGCCTTGGATGATCATGGCCCCGTCATGGAGCGGCGTGTCATGGTCGAAGACGGTGAGGATCAAGCTGGTGGAGAGATCGGCGTTGAGGCGAGTGCCGCTGTCGATGATCGACTTGATGCCCAACCGGCGCGGGAAGACGATCAACGCTCCGCGGCGTTTGTTGACCAAGACGGTGCAGGCGTTGAGGATCGAATCGATCTGATCGCCGCTGGTCGCCTGCCCCCCGATGCGGAAGAGGCGGCCGCGGGTGCTCCACGCCTGGGTGAAGGAGCGCCTCAGCTCCGGTTGGTAGATGATGCTGATGAAGATCGTCGCCGGTATGGTGATCCGCTTGAAGAACCAGAGGAGGACCTCAAGATTGAGGATGTAGGAGAGGGCGTAGGCGGAGAAGAGAACGACCAGCACCTTGATGATCTGTTGGGCCTTCGTCTGGGCGATGGCGACATAGAAGCGATAGAACGCCCACGCCAAGACCCCCACCTGTACAGCGGGCTTCACAAACCAGAAGAACGATTGCAGCGTATCAATGCCCATCACGACTCCTCGTCATCGACCGGCACCCAATCGAGGGTTCGGTGTACGGCTTTCATCCAGTAGTGAATCTTCGCCTCTCGCTCCGCTTCTCCCATCGTCGCCTCCCAGCGCCGCTCCTCCTTCCACTGTGAAGCCAGGACTTCCAAACTCTCCCAGATCCCCACGGTGAGGCCGGCCGCGTAGGCGGACCCCAGTGCGGTGGTCTCGACCACCAACGGCCTGATGACCGGGATGCCGAGCAGGTCGGCCTGGAAGGCCATCAACGGGGCGCTGTTGGTCAGGCCGCCGTCGACACGCAACTCGCTGAGGGTGATCTCTGCATCGCGCTCGATGCCCCTAAAGATATCCCACGCCTGGAAGGCGGTCGACTCCAAGATCGCCCGGCAGATGTGGGCGCGAGTCGCATATCCGGTAAGGCCGGCGATGACCCCGCGGGCATCGCTGCGCCAATAGGGGGCGAAGAGCCCACTGAAGGCGGGCACGATGTAGACGCCCCCGCAGTCTGGCACACTCTCGGCGAGCCTGTCCAGCTCCTGTGCGCTCTCTACGAGCTTGAGGCTGTCCCGGGCCCACTGCACCAGGGAGCCGGCCACGGCGACCGACCCCTCCAGCGCATAGACGGGTTTGGATCCCGCGATCTGGTAGGCGACGGTCGTGAGGAGCCCTTCGGCGCTGAGCTTGGCCTCACAGCCGGTGTTCACCAGCAAGAAGCAGCCGGTTCCGTAGGTGGACTTGGCCATCCCCTCACCAAAGCACGCTTGGCCGAAGAGCGCCGCTTGTTGGTCACCGAGAATTCCGGCCACCGGCACGGGAAAGCCGAAGGGCCCGTCGGTGGCGCACTCCGCGTAGACCATCCCCGTCGAGGGGACGATGGTGGGCAACGCCTGGACGGGGATGTTGAAGAGCGTCAGCAACTCCTGGTCCCACTCCAAGGTGTTGATGTCCATCAAGAGGTAGCGCGAGGCATTGGAGACGTCGGTGACCACCGCCTGCTTGCCGCTGAGGTTGTAGACCAGCCACGTGTCGATGGTGCCGAAGACCACATCACCGCGCTCAGCCTCGGCGCGCAGCCCCTCCACATGCTCCAAGAGCCAGGCGATCTTGCTGGCTGAGAAGTACGGGCTGAAGATCAAACCGCTCTTCTTCTGCATGGAGGATGCATCGGTCTTCTTCTTCAACTCCTCGATCAAGTCAGAACCCCGCAGGTCCTGCCAGACGATGGCATTGTGGCGCACCGCCCCACTCCTGCGGTCAAAGGCGACGATCGTCTCACGTTGGTTGGTGATGCCCACCGCAGAGATATCGCTGCCCTGCAAGCCTGCCTTTGCAAGCGCTCCTTCGATACACTGGTGACAATTTTCCCAGATTTCCAGAGGGTCGTGCTCGACCCACCCCGGCTTGGGATAGATTTGGCGGTGCTCCTTCTGGCAACTGGCGACGATTGCGCCCTGGTCGTCGAAGATGATGAACCTACTGCTGGTGGTTCCTTGGTCCAAAGCTCCGATGTACTTCACGATGCCCCCCTCTGAAGAGAGTATAGCTTCTCGTCCTCTTTTTTGAAAGGCAAAAAATGGCTGTACCCTCTGGGAAGGCACCCCCGTTCCATGCTATACTCTGCCCATGAGACTCAAAGACATTCTCAATTGTGTCAATGCAAAGCTCGTCTGTGGCGAGAAACATTTGGAGGATGACATCAAGCGCGGCTTCGCCAGCGACTTGATGAGTGACGTTCTGACAATTTTGGAGGATGACATCATCCTCATCACCGGCCTCTCCAATGTACAGGCCATCAGGACCGCCGACATGAGCGACATCAAGAATATCCTCTTGGTCCGCAACAAGAAACCGAGTCCGGCGATGATCGAGATGGCCAATGATCTCTCCATCTCCCTCGCCTACACCTCGTACTCCCTCTTTCGGGCAAGCGGGCTGCTCTACCAAGCGGGTCTCAAGCCGGTCTACTGATCCTTACAACGGCAGTCGAATCGCCTCCCTCTCCAGCGCTGGATCCTTGGCACGCTCCTTCTCCAAGAGTTGCGAGCCGGTGATCACCACGCGGCTCTCCACGGTCGCCGCCCCCTCGATGAGGGCCGAAGCCGCGCTCCTGATCGCCTCGCTGTCGATGGCCAAGAGCTGCTCACGCCGCTTCTCCCGGTACTCATCACTGATGTGGTAGAGGAGGCGACGGAAGGAGAGCAGCGACTGCTGGCTGGGCGAGAGGGGGCGCAGTTCACTGCCGACCATCGCGATGAGGGCGCTCTCAAGCGCCTTCGTGTCGACCTTCCCCGCGGCATAGGACGCCAAGACCTCCTTGAAATCATCGAAGGAGGCGACGATGCGCGGGTCGCGATAGGTGGAGAAGAGGAAGAGCTCCTCCATCACATCGACGGTGGTATTGACCCCATACGCTCCCCCTTGTCCACGGATCCGTTCCCAAAGCTCATTGCCGCTCATCATCTGGGCAAGGAGGGCCTGGGCCGCCTGGAGGTCGCTGCCCCGCTCACTGGTGCGCAGGGCGTACGCCTGGTAGCTGACACTCGAGGGGAGGCGATAGATCGAGAGCGCATGGATTTCATCCCCGTTGAACTGCTCATACACCCGCTTCTTCGCTTCGATGGGCTCCCCGTGGCCGAAGGAGGAGACAAAGGTCTCCAAAAGAGCGGCCATCGAGTCCTGGTTCTCCTCGTCACAGAGGAGGTGGAGGGTCAAGCGCTCCCGGTTGTCGAGCTTCTGCTGCAGCGCCTTCATCCGTGCCGCCAACCCGTCCAGGTCGTCCCGTTCAATCCCCTCCAGATAGAGCCATTGGCTGAGTCCGCTCAGCAGCTCCCCCTCGTATTGCAGAGGCTGCAACTGTGCCGCCGCCGCGAGCGAGGCGAAGCCATGGGCCGAGTAGGTGACCGAATCGCGGTACTCGCCGCGCAGCGTGGTAAGCACCTGCTGGACCGCCCCAAGGTCATCGACCGCACTGGTGCGCAGGATATCGGCGGTCAGGGCAAGCGCCTTCTTTGCATCGGAGGGGAGCACCTTGATGCGGCAGATCAGATTCTGCGCGGCATCCCCGCTCAGGGTGCTGCCCATCTCCAGGAAGAGGGCGAAGTCGCCGGTACAATCCTTGAGGGCGGTGGCCACCTCGACGTAGGAGCGATTCCCCACCCCGCTCATCTGCACCAGACGCAGATAGAACGGGAGGAGGAGCAGCTCGTCACTCTCCAAATCCTCGGTGTTCATGGCGATGTTCACATAGCTGATGGTGTTGCAGAACCCGGTGCGGACAAAGAGGGGACGGGTCGCACAGAGGCGCTCTTGGTGGGTATTCTCCTTGACCTCGACCGGCAGGTCCTCGATCAAGAGGCGCGGGATGGTGGCCAAGGAGGCTTCATCGTCCCCATCCTCCTCAAAGCGGTCGAAGCGCTCGTTTTGCGCCATGACCTCACGCACGCCCTTCTTGCCCAGGTCGTCGGTCACCCGCTGGGTGTACTTGGCGATGACCTCAAGCTGGCGGTCGTGGTACGTTTCATCACCTTTGACGGTGACGAGGCACCGGTGGGGATTCTCCAACAAGTGCGTTTCGATCCAATCCTCGAAGTACCGTCGATTCTTCCTGACCGCCGCCTCCAGGCGAGCCAACGGCTTGGCTGATCCAATGGTGGCTGTCGGCCCCAAATCATAGATCCAGCCGCGCATCGCACGGCCCAGGATCCTCAGTCCATTGGGAGCCCCGCCGGGGATTTCGAGCAGTCTGAAGCGTGCGCGCTTCAAGGACGAGGTGACGAGCTTTCGATCCAGCCCATCCTTGACGATTTTCTTGAGGGTATCGAGGATGAAGGCACCGGCCTCCTCGCTTCGGTCGGCATCGATGCCCTTGAAGCCGATGATCATCGGCATCTGGTAGTAATCGGTGCTCATCCCGCTCTCCGGGGAGATGTCCTCCCCGATCCCGCTCTCCAGAATCGCCTTGTAGAGCGGGGCGGCGGGGTTGCCGAGGAGAATGTCGACCAAGGTCGAGAGGGTGACCACCTCAAGGGAATCGGTGACCGGCTCGGTCGCCCACGCCCAGACCACCGAGTTGCTCGCCTTCCCCTCCCCGTTCTCGGTGGGGCTGGTGAAGGTCGCCGTCCGCTCCCGATCCCACGCCCGGCTCTCGGTGACGGTGGCGTTGATGTTCAGGGAGCCACGGTGCAACAGGTAGTGTTCTTCCAGGAAGGCGAGCTTCTCGCCGACCTCGAGATCCCCGTAGAGGAAGAGCTTGGCATTGGAGGGGTGGTAGAACTGGCTGTAGAAGGAGACGAACTGCTGGTAGTCCAGCTTGATGATCTCTTCAGGATCCCCACCGCTGTCGAAGGAGTAGGCGGAGTCGGAGTAGAGGAAGCGTACGCTGTTGCGTCCCACGATCGAATCGTGGTCCGACCCATCGCCGAGCATCTCATTGAAGACCACCCCCTCATAGCGGCACCCCTCTTCGGTGCAGACGAGGCGGACCCCCTCCTGCCAGAAGGTCTCTTCACGCAAGAGCGGGGCGAAGACCGCATCGGTGTAGACGTTGAAGAGGTTGTCGAAGTCCGCCTTCAGCGGGCTCGCGGCCGGGTAGAGGGTCTTGTCCGGGTAGGTCATCGCATTCATGAAGGTATTGACCGACCCCTTGAGCAGGCTCATGAAGGGGTCGCGTACCGGGTAGCGCTCACTGCCGGCGAGCACACAGTGCTCGAGGATATGGGCGACCCCGCTGTTGTTGGAGGGGAGGGTCTTGAAGATGTAGCTGAAGAACCGCTCCCGGTCATCGTTGACCAGCTGGAAGACCTCCATGCCGGTTTCAATATGGCTGAAGGTGTATCCCACCCCCTGGTACTCCTCGAGATTCTCGATGGCGGTGATCTGAAACCCTGCGATTTGGTCGCCGACTGACCATTGGTGCTCGTCCATTCCTGTCGCTCCTTGTATCGAGAAGCTACCACGCGCACCGGTCCTTGACAAGGGGAGGTGGCCACGCTAGCGTTGACCCATGCATATCATCGGTCCACACACCAGCATCGCCGGGGGCCTTCAGAAGGCCGCCGAGCAGGCCGCCGCCCTCTCTGCCAACGGCTTTGGGATGTTCACCAAGAACCAGCGCCAGTGGAGGGCGAAAGCCATCACGGCGGAGGAGGCGAGCCGGTTCAAAGAGACGCTCTCGGCATTGGGATTCACCGCGCACCAGATCTTGGTGCACGACAGCTACCTCATCAACCTCGCCAATGCGGATGATGAGAAATGGGAGCGGGCACTGGCCGCCTTCGTTGACGAGATCGAGCGCGTGGAGACGCTGGGCTTACAGCTGCTCAACTTCCACCCCGGCTCACACCTGGGGGTGCTCGACACCCAGACGGCGTGTCGGAGGGTGGCCACGGCGCTGGACCGGGCCATCGAGGCGAGCGAGTACGCAAAGCTGGTCATCGAGAACACCAGCGGATCGGGCAGCACCCTCGGCTCCACCTTCGAGGAGCTCGCCATGATCGTGGAGGCGTCGAGGCACAGTGAGCGCATCGGTTGCTGCATCGACACCTGCCACGCCCACACCGCCGGGTATGACCTCTCCACCATCGAGGGGTTTGAGACGGCGATGGACCGCTTCGCCGCCCTTGTCGGCATGGACAAGCTGTGGGGCATGCATCTCAACGATGCCAAGAGCCACGCGGGCAGCCGCCTCGACCGCCATGCAAGCCTCGGAGCGGGCACCATCGGGTGGGAGACCTTCGACCATATCGCCGGTGATGAACGGTTCGCTTCCATCCCGCTGGTGCTGGAGACGGTGGACGAGAGCCTCTGGGAAGCGGAGGTGGCGCGACTGCGCTGGGGGAAAGACCATGAACGCACTCTTTGAGCGATGCCGCCTCTTCGGCCATCGCGGTAATTCACAGCAGTATCTGGAAAATACCCTCGACGCCTTCGAGGCGTGCATCCAGGACGGCATCGACGGGATCGAGCTCGATGTGCAACGTACCCGGTGTGGAACGCTGGTCGTCTTCCATGACTTCACCCTCTCGCGGCTCGCCGGCGTCGATCGACGCATCTGTGAGATGGAGTGGGAGGAGCTGAAGGAGATCCCCATCGGTGGAGATCAGCGCATCCCCACCCTCGAACAGGTCTTCGCCCTCATCGGGAATCGGCTCCTCTACGACATCGAGCTCAAGGCCGAAGGCATTGGCCGTACCGGTCTTGAGGAGGGAGTGTTCAAGGCCATCGAGGATGCCGGGTTGCAGGGGAACGTGCTCGTCTCATCCTTCAACCCGATCCTCTTACGACGCTTCAAGCGCCGTGCGCGAAACACTATCCCCACCGCCGTGATCTACAGCCGGTCGAAAGAAGTGCCCACCTTCCTCCACGAAGGGCAAGGCCGCTTTTTATCTCGTCCCACCCTCCTCAAACCTGAGCGGGAACAGGCTCTCCCCATGATCGAGCGCGGGAAGGCGGTGGTCGTGTGGACCGTGGACGATGAAGCGGAAGCTCAGCTTCTTGTGGCAAAGGGGGCGAAGGGAATCATCTCCAACTGCCCCGCGGCGTTGGCCCACCTCTTCAGGGGGTGAACAACGTCGCTGCGCAGCGTGAGGCTGCAATGGTGCCGAAGCGCTGCAAGGCGGTGATGCGGGCCCGCTCGAGGGTGTCGCCGGTGGCCACCGCCTCGACATCCTCGGTGTCGAAGAGCAGACGCCCCTGGGCGAGGTCGTAGAGCTGGATTCGCCCGGAGGCCACCACCACCGCTTGATCGATGACGCGATCCTCCTCCACCACCCCAACGCTGCCCACATAGGCGAGGGCCGCTGGGCCGAAGCGGTTCCTCAACTCAATGATCTGGTCCTCCAACTCCGTTGCCTTCACATCGACGGCCATCGAGGCGACACTGAAGCGATCGAGGGTGGCGACGAAGGAGGTCAGCGCCACCGCCCCATCGTGGATGGTCCCATCGAAGGCATACTCTTGGATCTCGGCATACAAGAGCGTGGAGGCGAGGGGGGAAGTGCGGTGATAGGGGAAGGCGGTGCGCACCTGGGAGAGTGCATCTTCGACTTGCTCGAGCAACGCTGGATCCAAATTCTGCCTCGATGAGGCGATCGCTTCGTCCAGGTCGAGGGAGAAGGTGATGGCACCCTCTGTGACCAAGAGCTCACTGTGGGGAACGAACAGGAATGAGCCTTGGGAGGCGGTGGTGAAGATCAACTCATCGTCGTAGCGTTCGCCAAGGCTGTTGTAGGCGGAAAAAGATGCCCGTATGGAGGCATTGACCACCCGGGAGGAGATCAAACGGCGACGTCGGCGCAACTGCACCACGGTCGTCACCGCCCCCTCATCAGAGGAGCGGAACGAGAGGTGCAGCGCCTTGATATAGGCGATCGCCCGGTCGACCAGGAGGGAGCTCTCGTGCTTCTTGTCCAGGATGGGTCCCGAGGATGCGACGGCGGCGGCCTCCAGGTACCGGGCGATGGCCTGCGTATCATCGTTGGCCCGATACGCTCGATCGGCCTCCTTGATCAAGGAGCTGATCCGCTCCTCCCGTTCTTGCGTCTGGCGATAGATGGTGGTTTGCCTCGCCTTGAGAGCCGTGGTATCCATGCGGGCCAGCAGATAGACCTGGATCATCCCTTTCTCTGTGCGCTGGTGCTCACTGGTCACCGAAAGGTTGAAGTCGGAAATCCGGGATGTGGTGGTGAGCTCCCGGTAGTAGGAGTCCCGTATGTCCTCACCGACAAAGGTGGAGATCTGAGCAAGGATATCGTCATACGAGGCCAAGCGGGCATTATAGGCGACCGTACTGCTGCCTTTGCCGACAAAGGCCATCTGGTCACCCCGCACCGTGGGGTTGTACACCCAGGAAGGCAGACCCTCCACCTGGGAGCGCACCAAAATCCCGAAGGAAGAGCAGGAGCTGAGGAGGATGAGGATGGCCAAGAGGAGGGGAATGAAACGCTTCATGGCGTATAAGTGTACGCTGTTCCCAGCGTGAAGAACAGCCCTTGGTTCACGGTGTTCTCTGCGGTGGCCGCATGGGCAGTCCCCACGAGGGCGGTCAAGCGCCAGGAGGAGAGTCGGCAGGAGAGGCCGATGCGGGCTGAGGCGGAGAGCAGCACCCCATCATCCCATCCTGCGCCAAGGTCGGCCCACCCCTCGATGGAGAAGATTCGTCCAACGACATTGCCCGTGCCAAAGAAGTGGGCCAACGGCAGGGAGGCGCCGAGCCCCAGACGTACGGTGAGCGACTCAGCGGTGCTGTAGCCGATGCCATAGCGGACTTCCAGCGGGTACCGGGGCAACGGCTGGAGTACCATGGCCTCCACGCCGATGGTTCCCGTCAGAGAGATCGAGGCGGAGAGGGCGGCGGAGAAGGTGCCCATGCGCTCAAGGCCCATATGGGGCAACAGCGCTCCTCCCGACGTCTGAACCGCCATGACGGACATCTCGTCGCCCTCCACGACCCGCATCACCCGTACACTCCCCCTCCTCTTCAAATCTCGATCGACGACCCAGTACTCGAGCCCTTCACGTCGCGTCTCCAGCCCTTCGATCATGAAGCCGGAGGAGAGCGGATAGGAGAGGCGTGCCCCCTCGGGCAGCTCGATGAGGGAGAGGGCATCCCATAAGAGCGCTGAGCGGAGGGTGCCCATCACCTCCGGTGCCTCTGACGGGAGGGGGACGGAGAGCGAACCGGTCTCGGTGGAGAGGGTCAGCACCAGACCATCATCAAGGTGTCCAGTGACGGTTGCCTCCGCTTCCATGCGACCGAAGAGAAATTTTTCCACGCCGGATCGCACCTGCGCCTCATACTCATCGCCGACCGCTGCCTCGACACGAAGATCGAGGGTCGCCGCAGATACCAGGGAGGCAACGAGCAAGAGGGTGAGCAGGAGGCCGGCTCGTTTCATCAGCGGCCCCCGACCTCGACGATCTTGACGATCAGACGAGCGGCATCGGCCATCGCGCCCAGGGCCGCCCACTCATAGATCGAGTGGATGTTGTAGCCGCCGGTGAAGATGTTGGGACAGGGGATGTTGCGTTCATTGGCCATCCGCGCCCCATCGGTGCCGCCCCGGATGAGCTCTTCCCGCAACTCGAAGCCCAACTCACGCCCCGCCTCCTTGAGATGCTCCATGGCAAACGGTTTGTTCTCGGCGATCAGGGCCATGTTGTAGTAGACATGCTTGGCGTCCACACTCACCGTACCGCCGTTGTACAACGCCTCGGTGGCAACGGCGAGTCTCTTGATGGCCTCGATGCGTCGGTTGAGTACGTCAAGGTCGAAGTCGCGCAGGTAGATGGTCAGGTCCACCGCCGTCGCGGTGCCGCTGATGTTCTGGGCGCAGTAGTACCCGTAGCGCTCGTCGGTCGCCTCCGGGCTCTCCGCCTGCGGCAGGGCGTTGACGAAGAAGGCGGCCATCGTCAGGGCATTGACCAAGCGCCCGCGCGCCATGCCCAGGTGGTAGCTGATGCCCTCGAAGCGCACCTTCACCGTCGCTGCGTTGAAGCACTCACTCTCGATCACGTGGCGTCCGCCCCCATCGATGGTATAGCAGTACTGGCAGCGGATCTTGTCGTAGGGGAAGTGGTCCATCCCCGCGCCCGTCTCCTCATCGGTGGTGAAGATCACCTCCACCTCACCGTGCTCGATCTGGGGGTTGTCGATCAGATACTGCAGGGCGCTCATGATCTCGGCCACCCCGGCTTTGTCATCACTGCCCAAAAGCGTGGTCCCATCGGTGACGATCAACGTATCTCCGATATATTCCCCCAACGCCGGGTTGTCGGCCACCGAGAGCGTCACGTCCCCGTTCAACGGGATGTCCTTGCCATCATAGGATTCGATGACCCGTGCCTTCACCCCATTTCCCGGTACATCGTCGGCGGTATCGACATGGGCCATGAAGGCGACGGTGGGCACATCCCTCGTCGTGTTGGATGGCAGACGGGCGATCACCACCCCTTGCGGTGCCGTTGTGACATCCTCGATTCCCATCTCAGTGAGCTCTTTGGCCAAGAGGTGCAAGAGCTCCCATTGTCCCTCGGTGGAGGGACTCTTGGTCGCTACGACGCTCTCGTCACTCATTGTATCGATGGCGACATAGCGCAGAAAACGCGCAAGAAGGTTGGATTCAAATGCTCTGGACATGATGATGGTTGCTCCTTTCCCCACAGGGTACTGCAAGTATTTCACAAAGTGGGGGCAGGAGCAACCTGGAGTGTCACACAGAGAAGTTGTACTTCTTGAGCATCGGCTTGATCAGATCGACGACATTGTAGATGGCGAACACACAGATGATGATGCCGGTGACCACCGGGCTCCGCTTCATGGTGGTGCCCACCGCCATCATGCTGGCGGCAAACGCATAGGAGGCCTGCGGTTCGGACGTGACCTCTGCTATCCACTCGGCGAACGAATCATCCAGCGAGCCGCCGAACTCATAGTAGCGCCAGATGCACATCACCGACGTCGACACGACGCCCGTAGCGATCGCAATGGCCGCTGCGGCTGCGATCTTGCCCCAGAAGACGACGGTGGGAATGCACGCATACACCACTCCGGCGGTAAAGAGGACCAGGGTCCGGGTGACCAAATCCTGCATATCCTTCCAGAACGCCGCCCGCTGACTCGGGGCCAGAGCGCGGGCCAGCTCTTCACCCTTCTGCATCAAGATGGCCCTCGTCTGTGTGAGTTGCTCATCCAGTTCCACCCTTCCCGCCTCATCGAGCAACGAGTGGGCGAATGAGACCACCTCTTCGTACTGCTCATCACCACTCTCAGCCCAGCCCACGGTGTACATGAACTCGAGGTACTCACGACCCTTCTCTTCTCCAAGCGTATTGGAGACAATCTCGGCGCTGCTCACCTCCCCCCTGGCCAACACGCGGGACAACTCCTCTTCGAGGTACGGCATCACGACCTGCCGTTGCTCCTCGATTATCTCGGTGGCCCGGGGAATCAACTCCTCATCCGAGATCCTCGCCTTGCTCTTCGCCTCCCACCCCATCGAACATCCGCTGAGTGGGATGATGAGTGCGATGACCAATGCCCATCTGCCTATCGTTCGTATCATTGAAACTCCTCCCTCTCCTGTTGATGATGATCTTCACTCCCCCTCTGTCCTCGAATGGCCAACAGGAAAAGTCCAGCCGAACAAGAGAGCACAGCGAACCATGGGAAAGTGTGTGAAGATGTCACCCATCTCTGCATACTCACCCTCAAAGACCCGATTGGGATCACGGACGATCACCATCGGGGTCAGGACAAAGCCGGGGGGAATGGAAAACTTCCACCCCACGGCCATCTCGTTGAGAAAGAGCACCGCCGGATCATCCTCCCCCCGCTGATTGCCCAACACCCCGACCTGAGCCAATGAGAGGGAGAGGAAGAACGGCCAACCCAAGGGGTAATAATCGATGAAGAGGCCTGCTTCCAGGTAGTAGGGATCACCTTTGAGCCACTCAGCGGTCAGCGTGACGGGCAGACGCAACCCAAACTCCTCGGTGATGTCCCAGGCCACTTCCAGGCGAAGGTGGGCGGTGTCGAAGAAGAAACTCTCGATTGAACCAAGGTCGATGGCCACCGAGAGCCCCTCTCTTGCTCCGAGCGGCATGAGGCAGAGTGCTACGATGCAGAAGGCGGTGAACTTTTTCATGTTCTTCCTCCGATTTCGAGGCTAGCACGATGGCTCGATTGCGGATATTCTCCAAAATGGGTACTCATTTATGGGGATATGGTGTAAAAACCCCACCGAGTATATAAATGGGTACCGTCAGGTGTTATACTGGGTGGAAGGAGCACAATGTGAGAAAAAGTGGCTTGATAGCATTGATTGTCATCGCTGTGTTGACCGTGGCAGCCGGCGTCTACTGGTACATGGAGTTCATGCCCTTGGCTGATAGAGCGTCAAAGCAGCAGACGGAAGCGCCAACGACACCAGCGACTGAGCAGGTGGCTGTCCACGCGGAGCATGATGCGGTAGTGGCGCCTCCCATCAGAACGAGCTCACCGACTGCCTTTGATTCTCTTGATGAAGAACCCATCGGTATCGATGCAAGCGAGGCCGATCCCATCGTCGATGCAAGCGAGGCCGATCCCATCGTCGATGAAAGCGAGGCCGATCCCATCGTCGATGAAAGCGAAGCTGAGCCCATCGTCGATGTAAGCGAAGCTGAGCCGATGATGGTTGATGAAATTGAAGCTGAGCCGATGGCCGATGAAAGCGAGGCCAAACTCCCATCTGCGGCAGTCGAAGTTCCGTACACCGAGGTTGAGGTGACGGTTATTCCCTTCTCCGAGCTCGAAGAAATCATCGGCAGTGAACTGTTCGCCCTCGCACAACCACTTGATATCGATCTCACGCTTCTGAAGGCAAAACCAGAAGAACCGGTCGTAGCCGACCTTCCGCTTCCCCCACCGGTTGAAGAGGAAGAAGTCGAACCAATCGAGATCGAACGTTCGCTTCCTCCGCTGGTCGAAGATGAGGAAATCGAGCCGATCGTAGTCGAAGAGGAGAGAGGGAGCGATGTCCCGCTCGATGAGCCCACAGAGACCATGCCGGTGATCGCTTCTGAAGCCCTCCCGATCCCCACGACCCGCTCTGATCGTGAAATAAAAGAACAGTTCTGGAACGCTGAGTTCCGCGTCTCGGCGATCAGCCTCGCCCTTCCCTCCTTCAAGGGGGAAAGCTTTGGCTTCGAGCTTGGCATTCTGCACCGCCACGGTGAGCTCTTCAGTTGGGGTGGGGGGCTTGCAGGTGGCAAGAACGCCACCGACTGGATGCTCGACATCGTGGGGAGCGCTCGGTTGACCTTCGCACCTCAGGCCACGTTCAGCTATCCGCTGACGATTTCTCTCGGCCCGTCGGCCCTCTTCTCCTCAACGCCGGCCTTCGGCCTCGTTGCCCGAGTTTCGGGGGGTGTCACTGTCAAGCTCATCGACTCCTTCTCCCTCTTCTATGAGGTGGGTCTCTCTGGTCGCTGGTATGCTGGAGATGACATCTCATTCGCCTTCGAGCCGGCCAGAATCGGTATTTCCTACTCCTGGTGAGGTACGGTCAGGAGGGTGATGAGTCTCTCCGGTTTTTTCGTATAGCAGTAACGGCCCTCCTCCTCGGTTGCGATGAGGAGGCCTTTTTTTCGCTTGGTGACGAACGGTGAGAGGTGGATCACATCCCCTCTCTCGATCTCCCAGGCGGTCTCGATGGGTGTTCCCCGGCGCACCAGGAAGAGAATCTTCTCCTCCGTCACCACCAATGCCCCCAACTCCCGCTTCTCATCCAGCGATGAGGAGTACGAACCGCTCTCATGATGGAGGAGGGGCTCCTTCACGTACCGTGCTGCACGCTTGCGCCCGATACGCCAGGTGGTGACCCAAAAGAGCAGGGCAAGGGCGAGCAGAAGAGCCAACAGGGCATAATAGAGCGTACGTCCCACATAGAGCGGGTTGAGAAAGACAACGGCGGCGGTGGTGGCCAGCAGGGCGATTCTGATGATGATCTGCATACCCTCATGCTACCCGCTTGGCGTGTAAAAGAAAAGCGCTCTGAAGCAAATGAAGCACTCCTCCCCCTTATACGGTGGAGGATGACATGAAGAGAACCATTTCAAAGCTACTACTCTTCGCCCTATGCCTGGTCACGTTGCTCGCCATCTCTTGCAGTGATGACGAAGCGGTTGCCCGTTCATCGTTGCACCTGAACATGGACAGCAGCAAGGCATTGCAGCGAACCTTGGTACCGGATGACACACCACTGTCTGTGTCTCGCTATGTGGTTGAAGGCGATGGTCCACAGGGCTCGACGTTCAGTATTGTGAGCACCAATACTTCGGTCGAGGTCCAAGGGCTGCTCATCGGCACGTGGGATCTCACGGCAGTGGGGCAGAACTCCCAAGGCGTCGACTTGGTGCGGGGGACCCAAACAGTCACGCTCACCAAGGAGCCCACCGAGGCGGTCATCGAGCTCAATACGCTCTCAGGCACCGGCGTGATGGACATCGAGTTCTACTGGGATGTCTCACAGATCAGCGATGCGACGCTGTCCGTGTGGCTTGAGGACAGTGAGGGGGTACGCACCAAGTTGACACCCAAGGTCAACAACAGCACGCACGGCTCGGTGCAGTACACATCCACGCTGGAAGCCGGCTCCTACCTCTTGCAGGCGCAGCTGGACAGCGCCGACATTCGCGTGGCGGGCTGCGTGGAAGTGGTGCGTATCGTCGGGGGGAGGACCACCGAAGCCCACATCGAACTCCGGCTGGACAAGTACAGCGATATCCCCAACACGGTGATGCTTGTCGACAGCCTGGGCACCCCCATCCCCTGCACCATCGGGGGGATCACCGAGACGATGGTGGCTCAAAAGAGCGCGACAGCCACCTTGAGCACCGAGGGAGCACACCCCATCGGGGTCAACTGGTACCTCGACGGTGAGCTCATGGTGGGCAACGAGAGCTGCACCTTCACGCCATCGAGCGGTACGCATCGCTTGGATGTCATCGCAGAAGGAGCATTGCTCGCCAGTTCCGGGTCGGCCAGCATCTCTTTCATAGCCACTGTTGACGGAGAACCGGGCATTCCGACGCTCGTCAGCAGGGTTGTGGACAATACCAATGGCTTGAACATCGGCGTAGGGTCCCAGGTGGCCTTCCTCCCCGATGGAAAGTTTTTGCTGGCCAGCCCTACCCATCAGACCCTCCAGGTCTGTAGAATTGTCCGCGATTCGGTGGAGGTCATCCACACCTACACGTCCGCCGATTCGTTCAATCTCGCCGGTGTGGCCTCACTCTATGCCGACCCGGTGACATACCGGGTGGTGATCTCGAACTCGATCAATCCGAAGGTCGCGGTCTACCAGTACGACCTTTCGACCAGCACGTTGACCAAGCTCTTCGAGAAGGGGAACAATTACGGATGCGAGGAATGGGGGACCGGGACCTTCCCCTACCTCTACCACTGGGCGGTCAATCGCCCCCACGGGGTACTTTTGGGCCTCCATCCGACCTTCGAAACGGCAGTGGAGTTGAATCTCTATGCCGTAGGCGCAGCGGACTTCCATCGAAACGGGTATTACGATACCTTCCCGCCCGGAGATGGCGTCCCGCTCACCGGCATGGACATCACTCCTTCAGGTGATATGACCGCCTTCGTCAAGGCGAGTGATTCACTGATCGTCTTCAGTGAATGGGAGCCGAGGATCGGCTACTCCTTCGGCATGAGGACAGAGATTGATTCCAGTGATGCTCCATTCCTCGACGGAGTGCGGGAAGTCTGTTTCCTCGACGATACGAACATGGTCTATGCCACGAGCAAGGATATCGGGCGCTTTGCCAGAACCGGGACCAGCAATTGGGAACAAAAGGAGATCTTCACCTCGAACATCTACCAAACCGGCTTGATGGAAGACATCATCGCCCTCACGCGCGCCCCTGATGGCAAGCACCTCTATGTGCTCTGCCGGCAGAGCCACAACCTTGCCGTCTTCTCCTTCGAAAACGGCACACTTGAGGAGATGGGATCGGCCTCGCTCGGGAACTTCAACCCCGCATGGATGGAGCTCTCACTGAATGGAGACCACCTCTTGGTCACATCGGAGAACAGCGAGGAGTTGTTGTTGTACAGAATCCTGTAACGAAGAGGAGAGGCCCGGGATTTCCGGGCCTCTCTCTTGAGCATGTTGTAGATTACGCCTTATACATCGGACGCTTCTCGTAGGTCGTGTGCAACAGGTGGTGGGCCTTCTCACTCAGCGGCTTCTCCAGGAACTGGTCGTAGAGCGCGAGGATCGACTCATTCTGGTGTGAACACCGGACTTCACTGTGCTTGTCGTCGGCGTAGAGACCGGCGGCCCGCTCCTTGCGCAGGATGTCGGTCGCCCCGTACGGTTGTCCGCCTCCGGCGATACAACCACCACGGCAGGCCATCACCTCGATGAACTCGTAGGGGGCCTGCTCACCCTTGGCCTTCGCCGCGCGCACTTCATCGAGCACCTCGGCGATGTGGGAGAGGCCATGGACCACAGCGACCCTGACCGGGGTTCCATCGAAGTCCACCGTGCCCTTCTTGATCTCATCAAGGCCACGCACCGACTCGATGTCGATGTTGGTCAGTTCCTTGCCGGTCGCCACGTGGTAGGCGGTGCGCACCGCAGCCTCCATGACGCCTCCGGTCGCTCCGAAGATCGTACCGGCTCCGCTGTACTCGCCGAGCGGGTTGTCCGCTTCCTCCTCCTCAAGGGAGAGGAAGTCGATGCCCGAGCTCTTGATCAAGCGGGCGAACTCACGGGTGGTGAGCACCAGATCGACATCCTGATGTCCGCTGGCATACATGGTCTTGTCACGCACCGTCTCAAACTTCTTGGCGGTACACGGCATGATGGCCACCGTATACATCGAAGCGGGGTCGATCTTCGCCTTCTCGGCATAGAAGGTCTTCTGCACCGCACCGACCATCTGCATCGGGCTCTTGGCACTGGAGACGTACTCGAGCAGATCCGGATAGAACTTTTCGATGTAGTCCACCCACGCGGGGCAGCAGGAGGTGAACTGGGGAAGCGGTCCGCCGCCGCCGATGCGGCCGAGCAGCTCACTGCCCTCCTCCATGATGGTCAAGTCGGCACCGAAGTTGGTGTCGTGGACCGCCGCTACTCCGAGCTTGCGCAACGCGGTGTAGATCTTCTTGGTCGTCACCGTCCCGGGCGGCAGGCCGAAGGATTCGGAGAGGCCGACACGGATGGAGGGGGCGATCTGGACGACGACCTGCTTGGTCGGGTCCGCGACGGCCTCGCGGAAAGTGGCGATCTCATCCTTCTCGTAGATGGCTCCCACCGGGCAGTGCGCGGCGCACTGGCCACAGCGCACGCAGGGGCTGTCATCGAGCTGCAGCATCACCGCAGGGGCCATGACCGTCCCACTTCCACGGCCGATGAACTCGAGGGCGAAGACCCCCTGCAGATCCTGACAGACCTGGACACAGCGGCCGCACTTGATGCACTTCTCCGGGTCGAGGACGATCGAGGCGGAGGAGCAATCCTTGGGGCGGTCGCTGAGGCGTACCTCGAAGGGCTGTTCACGGATGCCAAACTCGGCGGCCAGATCCTGCAACTCACACTGACCGTTTCGGATACAGGTGAGGCAGCTCGACGGGTGGGTGGAGAGGATCAACTCCAGAATCGTCTTACGCACCTCGAAGAGTTCCTGGTCGTGGGTGATGATGCTCATCCCTTCAAACGCGGTGGCCGCGCAGGCGCGGATGATCTTCGAACTCCCCTCCTGCTTTACGATACAGAGGCCACATGATCCGAAGGGGGCCAAGTCCTCGTGGTAACAGAGGGTCGGGATCTTGTAGCCTGCCTGCCGTGCGGCATGCAGGACGGACGTTCCTTCGCTGACCTCGATGGGCGTTCCATTTATCTTGATGTTCACAGTACTCAATTCACTATCCTCCAATTCGCTCAGCGGATTTCAATGGCGTCGAACCGACACGTTTCATAGCATGCGCCACACTGGATACAGGCATTCTGATCTATGACGTGGACCTCTTTTCGCGCGCCGCTGATCGCATTGACCGGGCACTTGCGGGCACAGGCGGTACAGCCGGTGCACTTGTCCTCCAAGATCCAGTAGGAGATCAAATCCTTGCACTTTCCCGCCGGGCACTTCTTGTCCACGATATGGGCAAGATACTCGTCATGGAAGTGATCAAGGCTGGAGAGGATCGGATTGGGGGTCGTCTGACCAAGGGCGCAGAGGCTCCCCTTCTTCATGGCCTCCCCGATCGTCCTCATCGTGTCGATGTCCTCCACGGTGCCGTTGCCCTTGGTGATCTTCTCCAAAATCCGTGCCAAGCTCTTCCCACCGATTCGGCAGGGGGCGCACTTGCCGCACGACTCATCCACCGAGAAGTCGAGGTAGAACTTCACCACGTCGACGATACAGTCGTCCTCGTCCATGACGATCATTCCACCGCTGCCCATCATTGAGCCGGCTTTGACCAGTGAGCCGAAGTCGATCGGGGTATCGAGGTACTCCTCGGTGAGCACGCCACCACTTGGACCACCGGTCTGTACCGCCTTGAACTTCTTGTCGTTAGCGATGCCGCCACCGATGTCGAAGATGATCTCGCGCAGCGTGGTCCCCATCGGAACCTCGACGAGCCCGGAGTTGCGGATCTTCCCGGTGAGGGCGAAGACCTTGGTTCCCTTGGAGTCCGCGGTCCCGATCTTGTTGAACCAGGAGGCTCCACGGGTGATGATGACCGGCACGTTGGCCCAGGTCTCCACGTTGCTGATGACCGTCGGCTGCCCCCAGAGTCCCTTGACCGCCGGGAAGGGCGGGCGGGGCTGCGGCATGCCGCGCTTGCCTTCGATGGACTGCAGGAGAGCGGTCTCCTCGCCACAGACGAAGGCTCCGGCGCCGAGTCGGATCTCGATGTCGAAGTCAAATCCACTGCCGAGGATGTTGTTCCCCAACAAGCCGTACTCCCTCGCCTGGGCCATGGCGATCTCCAAGCGGCTGATGGCCAGCGGATACTCGGCTCGGATGTAGATATACCCCTTATTGGCCCCGACCGTCTTGCCACAGATCGTCATCGCCTCGAGCACCGAGTGCGGGTCTCCCTCGAGGGTCGAGCGGTCCATATAGGCGCCCGGGTCCCCCTCATCGGCGTTACAGACGACGTACTTGATGTCGTTCTTGACCTGACGGGTGAAGTTCCACTTCATCCAGGTGGGGAAGCCGGCACCGCCGCGGCCCCTGAGGCCGGAGCTCTTCAGCTCCTCGATGATCTCGTCGCTGGTCATCTCGAAGAGGGCGCGCTCGAGCGCTTGATAGCCTTCTCGGGCGATGTACTCGTCGATCGACTCAGGGTTGATGAATCCACAGTTGCGCAGCACGATGCGGAACTGCTTCTGATAAAACTGGATGTCCTCGACACGGGCGTGGCGGGTACTGCCACTCTTGTCATAGAGGAGGCGCTCGACCTGCCGTCCCTTGACGATGTGCTCGCGGATAATCTCGTCGGCATCCTCAGGCTTCACCTTTACATAGAAGGCGTCCTCGGGGAGGATCTTGACGATCGGACCCTGTTCGCAGAAGCCGAAACAACCGGTCATGACGATCTGCACTTCGTCAGCGACGCCGTGTTCCTTGCAGGCCGCGATCAAATTCTGGTAGATCTGCTGACTCTTGACCGACTCACAGGCCGTTCCTCCGCAGACCAGGATGTAGTTTCGAAATGCCATTATTTACCCCCGTCCTTCTTTATGATGTCAGCCGCCGGGCGATCGAAGATATGGTCGGTAACCAAGCGACCAGCCATCAAATGCTCCTCGACGATTTTCTTGGCGGTCTTCTTGTCCACCTTCCCATAGATGACGTTCGGCATGCCGGGAACGATGACCTCGATGGTCGGCTCTACATAGCAGAGGCCCATGCAACCGGTCTGGGTGACCGAAATATTGGTGAGCTTGTGCTCATCCAGCGCTGCAAGGAAGGCGTCGAGGGTGTCCTTGGCCCCAGCGGCGATGCCGCACGTACCCATCCCGATGATGATCCGGCTGTCCTTGCCCTCGATATCCCGCTTCTGAATGTCTCCCTGCACCCGCTCACGCAGCGATCGCAGCTCCTCCAGTGTCATCTTTGCCATATCTAATCCTCCTCTCTCGGATTACTATACGTTATTCAGCATGAAGACCGGCCTCTTGGCTGGTCACATATTGCCTGAGCAGGCTCAGGCTTCCACTACTCTCGAACTCGCCGAGCACGTCCAACAGTTCCTTCCGGTCCAGGGTATAGCTCGAGCCCCCCTCAATGCTTCGGGTGACCACAAACTCCTCTGCCTTCGGATGCGCCAGCAGGGTGCAAAGCGCAAAGGCCAAATCTCCGATCGGCGGACTATCGATGTTCTCCATATCAAAGGAGAAGCGTACCGTGGTCCCCTCTCCTACCTGTGAACGCAAGGAAAACTCACCGTTGCAGGCATCCACCGCTTGATGCAGGAAGGGAAGTCCAAGCCCGAATCGTCGGCCCCGATGCTTGCCCTCCTCGCTGTAGAACGGGTCCAGTGCCCGCTTCATCGTATCATCATCCATCCCCTTGCCATCATCGGTGACCGTACAGACCATCATGGGCTCACCCTCTTCTATGGTGAGCGCTACATGCGAGGCGCCCGCCTCGAACGAGTTCTGCACGATGTCCATCAGATAGTCGGAGAGTGAGATATGCATACAACGGTCAAGCCTGCCTCAACGCTGCCAGGATCTTGGGGATCTGAGTCTTGGTCACCTTCCCGTACACCTCACCCCCGATGCTCATCACCGGGGCAAGGCCGCAGCAACCGAGGCAACGCACCCCCTCAAGCGAGAAGATCCCATCCTCCGTGACCGCCCCTGCGGGGATCTTCAGCTGGGAGCTCAGCTCCTCGAGGACCCCTTGTCCGCCCTTGAGATAACAGGCGGTGCCCATACAGACCTGGATATTGTGCTTCCCCGGCTTGGTCAGCTTGAAGAAGTGATAAAACGACACAACTCCCCAGATGGAGGCCAATGGGACATCGAGCATCTCTGCTACCTTGTCAGCGGCCTCGCGGCTGATATAGTGGAACTCCTCTTGGACCTTATGCAACACCATGATGAGGTTGCCCGGTTTTGTTTTCCACTCCTCGATGAACGAGACCAGCTCGGGTGAAAACATTACTTCATTGCTTTGAGACATGTACCCTCCACTGCAAAAAGACATTTGGATGTACTTTACCATTTTCTTGATAACCATGTACATATCTTTCTTAAAATTATTGATGCTATAACATCATTTTACTAAGATATTAATTTTTATTGACTCACTTCTTCGGTTTATGTACAATTATTCACATTAATAGGAGAAATCGACATGAATACGGACCAGTTGATTCGTATCACCCGCTACTACCGCTCTCTCAACCGCCTCAAAACAATCGGCCTGGAAAAAGTCTTCGCGAACAACCTCGCCGATGCCGCCGGCGTCTCGGCGGCCATCGTCCGCAAGGACTTCAGCCAGCTCTCCATCTATGGCCAGAAACGCGGGGGCTATCAGATTGCCGATCTCCTCCTCTCCCTCGGCGAGCTCCTCGGGAAAGGCGACAGCCAGAACTGCATCATCATCGGGTGTGGACGCATCGGCAAGGCCCTGATGCACTACAAGGGCTTCGAACCCGACGGGATACGGATCGTCGCAGGATTCGACAGCGACCCCGTCGTCTACAACGACACGAGCCACCCGGTGCCGCTCTACCCGATCAGCCGCCTCGATGAGGTGATCCGGAACCTTGATGTGAGTGTCGCCATCATCTCCGTACCTGAGCAGGCGGCAAGCGACTCCTATGAGCGGGTGCTCAAAGCCGGGATCATGGGGGTGTTGAACTTCTCCCCGATCACCCTCAAGCCGATCCTTCAGGAGGACGGCACCCTGCCCATCGTCCACAACATCAACATCGCGTTGGAGTTGGAGCAGATCTTCTACGAGCTCAAATTCCCCAAGAACCGATGATCATCGTCTCTTGAGGGTCATGAGCACCGGCAGGTGGTCGCTGACCCCATCGAGCAGATTGACATTCCACGCCTTCGGCTTGCCGTCCCCCCCGATGAGGGACGGCAGGGTGCATACCTCAAAATCATCATACTCCCATCCGATGCCATCGAAGAGTCGATGGCCGGCAAGGATTTGGTCGTACTGCTGCCACACCCCGCCATAGACGTAGCTGCCGAGGAGCGTGTTGTTCAGATCGAGGTACGGACAGTAGTACCATGACGGCAAGAGTCCCCGCTGCGATCCGCTGATGACCAGCGATCCTGCTCTTTCATACGCATCCCTCTGTGGGTGGGTGCTGTCGACGAGCGCGGTTTGGTTCGAGCCGCTCTGCCATACCGCATCGGGATTCTCATTGAAGTCCCCGCAGATGAGGACATTGGCGTCACCTCGAGCCGCACCTGTTAATGCCTGCATCAAAGCCAACCGTTTCGCTTCGGTCTCCTCCGCCTCTCCAATCTGGCTCTTGGCATGGAGGGCAAAGATCGTGATGGTCCCACCCTCGGTGTTCACCGACGCCTCGAGCGCCGGCCTCCCCCCGCTATGGGAGTGCACGGCCGCCTCGACGAGGGGGTGACGGCTGATGATCGCGATGCTGATGGCCCCTCCCTCCTCCTTGGCGGTGGCGTACCAGCAGTAGCCACGCCGACAGAGATGGCCCTGCAACAGGTCGACCACCACCCGTTCCCCCTCGACCTCTTGGAGCACCACCACATCGGGATAGCCGAGGCGACTGTCGCTGAGGGTGCGCGCAAGGGTATCCAAGCGCATGCGGTAGGTACGCTCACTCCATCGCTTGCTGTCCTGGTACTCGGGGTACTCAGAGCCATCGAGGTGCGCGTCAAAGAGGTTCTGCACATTGTAGGAGACGACCCGGAAGGTCTTCGGGTCATCGACGATGTCACTCTGGCAGCCGCAGAGGAGGGTGATACAAAGCAGGATGATGGTCCACATACCCTGTAAGGGGAGGATGTGGCCGGTTTGCTTCAGCTCTTCACGTTCTTGCCCAGCGAGTAGCTGAAGTAGAGCATGGCCAGCATATCCTGGATATCGAAGAGTGCGATGTTCATCTCCTTGGCCTTGAGCAGGCCACACTTGAGGTTGTCGAAGAGTTCATCGAAACTCAAATCACTCGTCTCCAGGATCGTCACGCAGAGCTCACGGACCTTTTCCCAATCCTCCTTGGCGAACCAGGAGAGGATCTTGGAGTAGTTGAGGTCGATGAGGGAGAGGTCGCGCGACTCGGAGAGGAATGAGGAGAGGTAATCCTTGTTGCCCAGGTTCATCCGCTCATAGATCTGGGCGAGGCGCGGGCTGTCGAATTTGATCATGCTGTCGATGACGGCATAGCGGGTCTGGCGGAAGGTGGGACTGCGTCCCTGCTCGATGGAGATGAAAAACTCTCTCAGGTAGGAGCCGCTCTTGTCCATGATGCGCTTGGCGACGAGAAAGTCGATGGTCTCGTCGATATGGAGCGCCGAGTGGCTGAGCTCATTGACCAAGTTCAGGTACTCGGTGCCTTCGCTGACCCGGGCAAGCGACTTGCTCGCCATCGAACGGACGCTGGCCCAGCGACCGTTCTGCATCAAGTTGAGCAGCACCTGCTTGGCCCGCTCCTCCTTGCGGTACGCCCCCAAGGCGGCGATGGCGTCGAGCTGGACGTAGGAGTCATCATCCTGGGCGACGCGGATGAGGTCGTCGAGCAGCGCTTTGCGGGGGCGGTCGGCAAGGGTACGCACCGCCTCCCGCTTGTCTGGGGAGAAGGGGCTGGCCAGGATCTGGCGCAGCTCACTGGTGGCGAGGTTGTTGAAGTTCTCCCCGAGCGAGAGCATCAGGAAGCGCCGCTTCGCCGGGTCGGTGGTCCGTTGCAGCTTCTCGATCATCGACACGGCGCGCAGACCGTGGCGTGAGAAGAGCACCTGGGCCGCCGCCTGGCTGGTATAGGCACCCCCCTCCTGCAATCGGATGGAGAAGATGACCTCCAATGCGGTGAGGATGATGGCGAAGAGGAAGACGAAGGTGTAGCCGTTGCCCACCGCCTTCCCCCCGATGACGAGCAGGGTGCGGGCGAAGGGAGCGAGGTCGGCGAGGAAGCCGCTGAAGATACCGATGACGAACGCGATGATCGCGATGACGAAGTTGACCATCGAGTTGAAGGCCACCGTCTCGTCGTCGGGCATCACCTGGGTGACGAGGCGGAAGGTGAGGATGCTGATGAGGCTGACGAAGAAGTTGGTGAAGAACCCCAACACGAAGATCCACGCCACCTTGGTCTGGGCGCTGATAAGCGACCAGATGAGGAAGAAGAAGAGGCTGAAGAGGGTGGAGAAGATGACCAGCGGGCGACTGCCGAGGCGGTCCGAGAAATGCTTGCTGATGTAGCTCGCCACCATGACCGCGAGGCTGAGGATCACCGAGTAGGTGACGACCATGGAGTTGGAGAGGCCGACTTCTACCCGCAGGAAGGGGGTGGTCAGGGCGAAGACGACCGAGACGGAGAGGGAGAGCCAGCGCAGGATGAGGCGACGCCGCATGGAGGGGTCGGCCATGGCTTCCTTGAAGAGCACACCGACCGTCCGCCCCTTCTTGTGCATGATGGTGGTACGCGACGGGATCTTGGCCATCTGTCGTGCAGAGAGGAAGTTCGCCACCACCCCGGCGACCTGGAGGGCCAGGAGGCCGACCAGACCGGCGAAGCGCTCGATGGAGAGCACCACCGCCGTGATGATCCTGACCACGACCGACGCGCCCTGGTAGGCGGTGTTCATTCCGGCGACCACCCGGCCGCGGTTGCTGGAGGAGGAGACGGTCCGCACCGTCGAGTCGTGCAACGCCACCCCGATCATCCGAAAGAGGTTGAAGAGCGTATAGACCACGAGCAAGAGCACGACCGCCGGCTTTCCGGAAAGGAAGTAGAGACCGAGATAGAGCAGGCAGACAAACCCCCTGCACGCCCAGACGGTGGACTGCACCTTGATATGGTTCTTGCCGTGGAAGATCCTCGGGACAAAGGGAAGCACCACCCCGGTGATGTAGGCGGCGGCTGAGATATACCCAAGGGCGATGTTGCTTGCGGAGAAGTAGATGGCCATGAGGTAGACGATGGTATCGCCGAGCCAGCTGTAGCCGATGCCGTTGTACATCTCCTGGAGGTACAAGTGCTTCTGGCCTTCCCGTTTCTCTGCTTCGCTTAAGTACCTCGTCTTCGCCATATAATCCCTACACGTTACAAATCATCACGTGTGCTGATGATCTTGCTGACCAAGCCGTACGCCTGTGCCTCGTCGGCGGAGAGCCAGTGGTCACGCTCCGTGTCGAGGACGACCGTCTCAAGGCTCTTGCCTGTCTCGGTGGAGATGAGCAGGTCAAGCTTGGTTCGCAGCTTCTCCAGATGCTGGGCGTGGATCTCAATGGCCGTGGCCACCCCACGCATGCCGCTCATCGGCTGGTGGATCAGATAGGTGGAGTTGGGCAAGCCGATCCGGCGCTCAGATGGGACCGCCAAGAGCACCAACACGGCGGCGCTCGCCACCAAGCCCATGCCGATCATCGTCACCGGGGCCTTGATGAAGCGTACCATATCATAGATGGCATAGCCAGCATCGACATCGCCACCGGGGCTGTTGATGAAGAGCTTGATGGGCTCGCTGCTCTCCCCATCCAACACCAAGAGTTGCTTGATGATGGTGTCGGCGCTCTCCTTGTCGATCTCTCCGCTGAGGAGGACCGAACGGGTCTTGAGCAGTTTCTCTTGTATCTGTGCATCGGCTGCTGCCGGCTTCTTCTCTTCATCTGCCATGATGGGCCCCTTTGTATCGAATTCTCCCATCCAGTATACGCAATAGCGCCGTAAGATGGAAGTGAGAGAAACCAAAAGGCAGGAGAGTAGGCACACCAGAAAGGCCCCGTTATACTGAGGCCTATGAATGACACAACCAAATGCGGCACCGTCGCCATCGTCGGCCGCCCCTCAAGCGGCAAGTCGACCCTCCTCAACACCATCTGTGAGATGAAGGTCGCCATCACCAGCCGGACCCCCCAGACCACACGCAATGCCATCAGAGGCATCTATACCGACACGCGCGGCCAGTTGATCTTCACCGATACCCCGGGCTTCCACCTCAGCGAAAAGATGCTCAACAAGCGTCTGCAGCAGACCGCCATCAGAGCGCTGAGCGAGAGCGACATGATCCTCTACCTCCTCGATGCAAAGCGCGAGGCAGGGCCCGAGGAGGAGCAGCTCGCCGCCCTTGTCAAACAGACCAACAGCCCGGTCGTCCTGGTCGTCAACAAGGCCGATATCGCGAGCGAAGAGGAGAAGGCCGCATCAGCGGCCTTCCTCTCAGAGCACTTTCCTACCCCTCCCCCACTCTTCGCCTCCGCCCAAAAAGATGAGGGGGTCGATGAGATCCTCATCGAGCTCTTCAAATTCGCCCCCTATGGGGACCTCCTCTACCCCGAGGACGCCTATACCGACCAGGACGTGGAGTTCCGCATCGCCGAGATCCTGAGGGAAAAGGCGATGAACCTGGTCAGCGAGGAGATCCCCCACGCCATCTTCAGCGAGGTCGCCGACCTCGAGTACGATGAGAAGACCAACACCGTCTGGATCCGCGCCTTCATCACCGTCGAACGCGAGACGCAGAAGGCCATCGTCGTCGGCAAGGGAGGAGCCGGCATCGCCAAGATCCGGGCCCAAGCCGAACCGGAGATCCGTCAGATCTTCAGTGGACGCAAACTGCGCCTCGACCTGAGGGTCAAGGCGCAGGACAAGTGGCGGACCAATCCAATTATCTTGGACAAGATCCTCCGTTAGCGGATGTAGCTGGTCTTGTAGGTGCGCTCCTGCTCACCGATGGCCTGACCACTCTTCAATTGCTCGAGCATCCACGCCAGGTTGCGCCCAAGGTTGCGCATCACCTGCAACCCCTCAAGATCTTGCTCAACTTCCTCCGGCGTATTGCCATGAACTGAATTCCAATAGGTCGAGGATACGATCGGCATGCCGCTGATGGTAAAATACTTGTTGATACGGTCGAAGGCCGCGCTGGCGCCTCCGCGTCGGCAGCTCACCACCGCAGCGGCGGGCTTGCCGGCAAAACGCTTGCCGTAGGTGCGGAAGAGGCGGTCGGCAAAAGAGCTGCCCGCCCCGCACATCGAGGCGTAGTGCACCGGGGAGCCCAGGACCAAGGCGTCGCTCGCCATAATCTTCTCCCCCGCCACGTTGACCGCTCCGTCATCAAAGGCGCAAACGCCATGCTCATAGCAGTGGCGGCAGTCGGTGCAGCCATGCAGTGCTTTGTTCCCGATCCACAGGATCTCGCTCTCGATGCCGAGGCTCTTCAAGGTGTCGGCCACTTCTTCCAGGGCGCGGTTGGTGCACCCCTGTTTGTGGGGACTGGTGTTGACTAACAGTACGTTCATAATTCCTCCAGAAAAAGGGAGCCGAAGCTCCCCGATGGTCAATATCGTTGCAGGATCGGCAGGACCTTCTCTCGTCCACAGGTCTTGAGGAAGGGACCGAGCTTCGGACCGCGATCCTTGCCGATCAAGATGCGGTAGACGAGCTTGAAGAAGTCGCCGGTATCGAGGCCGTTGAGCTTGGCCGCATCGTAGAGGCGGGTGGTATACTCCGCCTCCTCGATCTCTTCCATGACCTCAACAAGCGCGGCGAGGTCCTGCACGGCCTTCCTCTCCTGCTCGCTCAGCTCGATGACCGGGTCATCGTCGCGCATCAAGCGGTAGCGGAAATCCTCGGGGCTGAAGGTGGTGATCCAGTTCCAGGCACAGCGGGAGCGGACGGTGAGCCGCTCTCTCTGGCTCTCACTCATCTCGCCGAGGGTATCGATGGCCCGCTCGATGTCCCCCTCGTGGAGCTGGAGGAGGTTGCAGAGGTGGCGGAACGGAATCTGGAAGCTCGCCTCGGTGGGGATTTCCCCGACCTGGCTCAGCTCGTAGATCCGCTTCTCCTTCGCCCGGCGCTTCTCGTTGACCTCCTGCAGGCCGAAGTAGATCCGCTCGCAGGTGTCATAGTCCTCGTAGATCTTCAGGACATCGAGGTCGAAGGAGATGGCGAACTCGCTGTTGGGGCGGGTCCCGGCGAAGAGGAAGCGCACGATCTCGGGGATATAGACCTCCAACACATCAGGGAGCGAGATGACCTCGCCACTGGAGGAGGAGATCTTCCCACCCCGCCCCTTGATGGAGATGAAGTCGTATTGGAAGGAGACCGGAGCCTCGGCGCCGAAGACACGCACCATCTTGCGCGAGGTGTCGAAGGATCCGCCTTCGCTGTGGTGGTCCTTGCCGGCGGGCTCGAAGTCGACGCCCTCGAAGGCCCAGCGCATCGGCCAGTCAAGGCGCCAAGGAAGCTTGGCGTAGGGGGTATGCCGCAAGTCGATGGTCTCACTTTGTCCAGTCTCATCATCACGGTAGGTGACGGCCCACTCCCCGTCCCAGTCGAGGATCGTGGTCGTATCCTTGTCGGTGAAGGAGGAGAAGACGGAGATGGGCCACCAATCGTCCTCCAGCTCCTCGGTGCGGAACTCATCCAGGATGGCTCGGATCTCGTCCTTCTTCTCCAAGGCGGTGCGCATTCCCTCGCAGTACATGCCCGAGCGGTAGCGCTCGGCTTGATAGAGGTACTCACACTCGATGCCGACGGTCGGCAGGATCCGCTCTACATCAAGTTCGTTGGCGCGGGCGTAGTTCTCCGCCCGGCCGGTGGTATCGGGGACCAGCGTGATGGGCTTGCGCAGGAAGGTGGCCAGCAGCTCTGGCTGGGGCATGTTCTTGGGGACCTTGCGAAAGACATCGTAGTCATCCCAGCTGTAGATGAAGCGAACCTGCTTGCCCTTGCTGCGCAGGGCACGCACGACGAGCTCCACCGAGATGATCTCGCGGAAGTTCCCGATATGGACCGTACCGGAGGGGGTGATGCCGCTTGCACAGGTGTACAGCTCCTTCTCCCCTTTCTCACGGATGATCTTGTCGGCATAGATATCTGCCCAGTGTGTGGATACAATCTCTTGACTCATGGCTGTCGATTATAGTGAAAGCTCACCTTCTCTTCAACTGTCGGTTGCCAAATCAAAGAGAGAGAGCGTATACTCATAGCATGAAACGCCTGCAGACACTTACCCTGGTACTCCTCCTCTGTCTCCCCCTCCTCGCCCAAGATGCCGCCCTCCAGCCGGGAACCGTCATCGAGAGCGGCATCGCGAGCTGGTACACCAGCGAAAAGAGCGAAGCCATCACGGCCAATGGGGAACGCTTTGACGAGAACAGCCTCGCCGCTGCCCACAAGAGCTTGAAATTCGGTACGGTCGTACGCGTGACGAACAAGACCAACAACCGCAGCGTCGATGTCAGGATCAACGACCGCGGCCCGTACATCGACGGCAGGATCATCGACCTCACCCCCGCTGCAGCAAGCCAAATCGATATACTGGGGAGCGGCATCGCCCCGGTGGATCTGACCCTGCTCTTCGAGCCCGAGATCCCCGAATCGAAGTACGACCGAGCCGGCGACACCGGGTGGTACCAGATCCAGGTCGGCGCCTTCTCTTCCACCCTGACCGCCTACGCACAGTATGAACGGCTCTACAACGCAGGCCTCAAGCCGTGGGCCGAGGTCCTTCCCGAAACGGGAGCGGTGCGCCTCACCGTACGCTGGATCCCCGCCTACCAGCTTGAGCGCACGATGAAGGCCCTCACCGCCCTCGGCTTCGCAGAGAAGGACGTACTGAAGAAGAGCGAGGCGAACCCCTACCGTTGACCCTCCCACCGTACGGCGTCGCCTATTCTTTACATTCTCTGTGATATCCGATAGATTACTACCTGTTTCCAGGGCCCATAGCTCAGTTGGTTAGAGCAGCAGACTCATAATCTGTGGGTCGAAGGTTCAAGTCCTTCTGGGCCCATGTTTCATCCACTGCCTTCAACCTCCCGATAATCTCCACCGCCTCCTCAACGGCATGGATGGCTTTCGCCTTCTGCCGATCATAGTTGCAATCCATCACCTCCACGTGGCACAAGACGACACATGGCAGACCCTCCACTCTCCCGATGGCCACACACCCGGTCTTTTGAAAGAGCACAACGGCAACGGTACAACCGCATCTCTTGTGTACGAATCCATAAAGACTTGGCAGATGTATCACTTCCATGACACCGCACACCTAGTGCCGATGAAGCTCTTCCAGGATGCCAATGATACGGCACACCTACAATCTGACGGCTCACACATCGCAAGCTTCCTGCTCTCATTGAGAGGCAACCCTGCCGCTGAGCCGGCGTATCAGGAGATGCAGAATGCCGTACGGATAGCCGCCCTATTTTTTGATGACTTCATCCTCGAACCGACACCTGCCGAGAAGGTGCACCTGATGTGGAGGCAGAAGGGTCCCGATGCAAAGCAGGCCCTTTCAGACAGGACGCGGAGGCTCATCTGCCTCGCCACTGCATTACTCCAACCCAAGGGGAGCGCTGCCATCATCAGCGGAGTCAACAGAGCAGTCGCGTTCCGATTTCCTTCTCACCCGTGGCACGGTCGAAGACCACCAGGGACCCGAAGCCGATGCAACCGTCTGCGTTGAAGGTGTCGGTGGGAGAGGCCCACTCCTGATGGGCAAGCACCACCAGAAAGGCGGATCCTTTGTGTTGTATCTTCACTGCCTCGATCATGTCATCGCTGAATTGTATCTGCTTGAAGTTGGAGAAGACGGGAATCTTCTCCATCGTGGCGGCTTCGAACGAATCGGGGGTGTTGATGGCGATCAATGTGTGCAGAGAGGCAAAGCCGTTGGTCTCCATCTCCACGACAAGGGTCTTGTTGTCCACCGCCTCGTTGTACCGTCTCGACAGGCGCGTCTCCTTGATGGTGCGTTTGACCGGATGGGCAGAGACTGATTGGAGCTCGACACTGTTCTTGGCGCTGGAAAAGTACGTTCTGCCGTCGGTGATGTGCACCGCTCCACTGTCGTTGAAGTGCCAGTGGCTCTGATAGCTATGTTCGCCTTGGGCAATGAAGACATCGCTGACAAGAATCAGGCGCTCGCTGAGGATCGTGATGGTCCGCCTCGGCAGGACATTGCGGTCAAGATAGCCTTGGTGGCTCCCCTGCAGGGCGACAAGAGCCCGCTTCTCGACCGCCTTGAAGCCGATGGGGGCGGAGAGCTTGGAGCACTCCCAGCTGTCTGTACAGATCGTGAAGTTCAGATTATCGACGGTGGTGGTGTTGTGGGCCGTGCTGTCCTTGAACTCGTAGCGCTCCGGTTTATCCACGTACGTATACCGCCCTGGATCGATGAGGATGTCCTCGCCGTTGGCGAAGAGGTCGAGGTGCAGCTTGTCGCTGTGACCGTGGCCTGCGCCGAGGGTACCGCAGTGGAAACGCACATACAAGCCGTTGTGATGATAGAATGCATTCCCACTCTCACCCAATACACAGAGACCTTGCGGCTTCTCAGAGCGAGCCAGGCGATCGTATGCCTCGATGGCTTCAAAGCCGAGATCCCAGACCGAATCGAAGTCCAGATGCTCATATCCGGCCGCCTTCAGCTGACGATCCGAGAAGATGTACGCCGCCTTGGTGATGATGTCGCGCTGATCGATTCGGTCGCTGTCCCCCATCGTCGGCTGAGTGCCATCTTCTTTCTGCCAGACGAGGGCGGCGCGACACATCAGGTGGGTCTTCTCTTCGATGATCGGTGGCAACTTCAGGCCAAGACGATGGGAGAGCAGGACCACATCGAGATAACAGTGGGTCACCTCGTTGTGGTACATCGGGGACTGCTCCCACTGCATCCCGTCGTCGTAGACTTGGATATCGATCTCAAGGGCGAGGCGCCGCAACGCCTCCGCTGTATACCGTCGGCTCAGTTCGCTGTCCTCCAGGGCCAACGAGGCCAAGAAGAGACCGTGGTTCTCCAATACCCCCCAGTTGCTCATCAGATGGTAGCTGCCCCACACCGAGGAGAGGAACTCTGCGTGGTCAGCAACGGAGGTGAGGTAGCATGTCATCACCTCATCGGTGATGGCTGGGCTGTCGCTGAAGTACTGCATCGCCTTCGTCCAATACTCCATCCTGAGCCCTGCCTCGATGGACCGCCACGCCTTGGCACATGCGGGATCATCACGCCTGACGGTTCGTATCCAGTGGCACAGTTGGGAGGCGAAGGTGCGGGCGTAGCGCTCATCGCCGCTGTGGGCATACGCCTGGCCGAGGCAGATCCAATAGCGCATCCGGTTGAAGGCAAAGACCCACTCGCTGTCATCACCCGGCTGGTGGAGCCAGTCGATGTCTCCATCGAAGACCACCGGCTCCTGCGTCTGTTCCATATCCCACCTCAGGTTGAAGAGGAACGATTGGGCCACCACACCCTCGGCGACTTCAACGACGTGCCTGAGGTCCGCCTCTGCCTGCCGGGCAACATAGCCGGCGATGGCATTCCGGTCATCGATGAAACAGATTCTCCTGCGGTTGAAATACTCGGATCTTGTCATTTCCTACCCCTTCAAGCCAGAGGTGGCCACCCCTTGGACAAAGAACTTCTGCAGTGCCAAGAAGACGATGAGCACCGGAACAAGGGCCACCACGCTTGCCGCCATGATCAAGCCGTACTCACTCGAATACTGGCTGATGAACATTCTCAGGCCGATCTGGACCGTCTTCAACTCCATCTTGGTCAGGTACAAGAGCGGGCCGAGGAAGTCGTTCCACGTATTGACGAAGGTGAAGATCGTCAAGGTCGAGAGCGCCGGCTTGGAGAGCGGCAGCATGATGAGCGCCCAGATCTTATACTCGTTCATCCCGTCGATGCGAGCCGCCTCGCACAGCTCATCGGGGACCCCCATATAGAATTGGCGCATCAAGAAGACCCCGAAGGCGCTGAACGCCTGCAGACAGATGATGGCAAGGTGGGTGTTGTTGAGCCCGAAGGAGCGCATCATCATGAATTGGGGGACCATGTAGACCTGCCACGGCATCGCGATGGTCGCCACATAGCCGAGGAAGAGGGCGTTGCGCCCTTTGAATTCGAGCTTGGCGAAGGCATAGGCTGCAAACGATGAGGTGAGCAGCTGCAAGAAGGTGACGATGATGGTGAGCTTGGTGGTGTTGGCGATGAAGCGGCCCAGGGGAATCGTCGTCCAGATGTCCCGGTAGTTCTGCCACCGTGGGTTGGACGGAATCCACACGATCGGGTACCCAAAGACATCCTTGTCGAGCTTCAAGGATGCACTGATCATCCAGACGAACGGCATCAGCATGATCAAGGCTGAGAGGCAGAGCAGGAAGTAGAGGATACCTTTCTTCAATTTCTGTGTATGTGACTGTACCATCGTCTGCCCCCTACCGTAGCCGCTGTTCGCCCTTGAATTGAATCAAGGTGACGGTCATGACCAAGAGGAAGAGCACCATGGCCACCGCGCTCGCCGAACCGAGCCGCCAGCTGATGAACGCCTTGTTGTAGATATCGTAGACGAGCACCAACGTGGCGGTGCCCGGTCCCCCTTGGGTGATCATGTAGACGATGTCGTAGACCTTGAAACACTGGATGGTCAACATCACGAGCACAAAAAACGTGGTGGCGCTGAGCTGGGGGATGGTGATGGAGATGAACTTTTGCCAGCCATTCGCCCCGTCGAGGTCGGCCGCCTCATACAGCTCGGCGCTGATGCTCTGCAGGCCGGCGAGGTAGATGATCATATAGTAGCCGACGTACTTCCATACGCTGAAGAAGATGACGGTCGGCATCGCCCAGTGGCGGTCGGCGGCCCAGCCGGGCACATTCTTGAAGCCCAAGCTGTGCAGCATCATGTTCACCGGCCCCTTGGTCGGGTTGAACATCATGTTCCATACCGCGGCCACCGCGACGAGGGAGGCGACATACGGGAAAAAGCTCACCGTCCTAAAGAAGTTGCGTCCGCGGATCTTCTTGTTGAGGATGACGGCGAGCAGGAGGCTGCCGACCAGCGTCAGCGGGACGGTTCCCCCCGTATAGACGATCGTGTTCTTCAACGCAGCCTTGAACTGGTCGTCATCGAAGAGTGCGATGAAGTTGGAGAGGCCCGCCCATCTGATGGGATTCGCTCCATCCCAGTGGAGGAAGGCCAACACGAAGGCGAAGATGATCGGGACGAGTGTGAAGACAGCGAAGCCGATGAAGTTCGGCGCAATGAAGCTGTAGGCGACCAGCTGCTTTTTCAACGCGGTCTTGTTCGACGCCATATGACCTCCCTTGATACAATCACGGTGCAGAGGAGATCTCCTCTGCACCGTCAGTCAAACCAATGGTTACTGAGCCAGGATCTTCTTGATCTGATCGTTCATCTTCGCGATGCCTGCATCGACGCTGATGTTGTTGGTCATGATCTCGTCATGCACCTGGTTGAGCACGATCTCGATCTCGCCTGCCTTCTCATGCAGCGGCATCTCGATGTAGCTCTTCGCGGTATGCAGCGCTTCCTTGCTGGCAGGATCGGTCGGGAAGCCGGGGAGCGAAGCGATGACATTCGCGACCTGGTCGTTGACCAACGCAGGGCTGGTGCCGGTCGCCGCCACGATCTGGGCCCCTTCGGATCCGCAGACGAACTTGACGAAGTCGAAGGCGGCATCCTTCTTCTTGGAGGCGTTGCTCACCCCGAGGGATGTGATCGTACCAAGTGTCGTGCCGGGGGCCACGCCGGGGGCGTGGGGGTACTTGACGATGCCCCAGTTCTTGACCTCGGTCTTGCCGGCGGCGATCTCCTTGATCACGGTGGGGATGAACCATGACCCCATGTTCATCATCGCGACGCTGTTGTTGTAGAACACGCCGCTGTAGTGCGTCGAGGAGGTCTTCAGTGTCGCATAGTCCTGTACGATACCGTCACGCTGTTGGGCCAATACCCGCTCGTAGTACGGCTTGAGGAAGCCATATTCGCCGTCTACGATGGTGTGCTTGCCATCGAGGATACCGAAGAGCTGGACTGCCGACCGCCAGATGTGGTAGTGCGCCCCGTAGACCTTGTTCGCTCCCGAACCACTGGTCATCTTGCGGGCCAGGGCATCGTACTCGTCGAAGGTCATGTCGTTGGTCGGATAGGAGACACCGGCCCGGTCGAAGAGGTCCTTGTTGTAGAAGACCACCCAGAAGTCATTCCTGAACGGAAGCCCGTAGAGGTTTTCATTCACGGTGAGCGCTTCAGGAACGCCGCCGTAGAGGGAGAGGTCGATCCCCTCACTCTTGACCTTGTCGTTGAGGCTCATCAAGAGATTGCGCTTCACCAGGTTGTTGTACCCGGGAATATCCTTGATGGCCACCACGTCGATCGTCGAGTCCCCGCCGGAGAGCTGGGTCTGCAACATCGTCATGAAGTCCGCCGAGCCGAGATCGAGCATCTCAATCTTGACGTTCGGGTTCCTCGCTTCGTAGGCGTCGATCAACGGCTGATAGTACGTGGTCGCGGCGATGTCCCATACCGCCCACTTGATCGTCGTCTTGCCACCGGCTGCGGTAGCGTCCTCCTTCGTCCCTTGGGCGAAGAGTCCGGTGCACAGCAAGAGCGATACCAACACAAATACTGCTATCTTTTTCATGTGAACCTCCTTCTGGTCCATAGCATTGGCGACCCATGGGGTCTTCCTGTGTATCATCATGAGTGCACATCCAGCGGCCCGCCATGTAAAATATTCCCCAAACCCTTTCACTTTCTCACCTATCGCGACACGACCTGCACTTTTTTCCCACACCATATACTTTTTTCCGCATTTATGCTCCTTCCCCTCCATTTGAGTTGCACAGGAGCCGAAGGTAGGCCCATACTAGAAGAAGGATTACCATGAGATTTAAGACACTCAAGAGCAAAATCACGCTGCTCACCGTTTCCTTCACCCTGTTGCTCGCCATCCTTGTGGCCAGCTTCAGTTTCTTCATGTTCCGCTCCTTTGCCCTCCAGAGCCAGATCACCTCGACTGAGTTCAACCTCCAGTTCATCGGCGCCAAAGCCCGACAGAGCATGATCGCCCTTGACTCGCTGGTGAGGTGGGTCACGACCAACTCCCAGATCACCACCTACCTTGAAAGCGACGGTGTGGAGGTGGCCTTGGCCACCTACGAGCGCGTCAAGGAGGAGGTGATGAACAACCTGGCCCAGCAGTACGTCAATCGGATCATCATCACCGACCTGCAACACACCAAGCTCATCCATACCGGCCAGCAGATGGCTGCCAGCAAGCCGGTGACAGTCCTGAACGTCACCTCAGTGCTCCCCACCACCTTTGTCGAGGATACCACCTGGAGCACCATCACAAGCGATCCATTCCTCTTCACTGATGGCCAGGTATTGCCCATCAGGCGGGTCATCACCCGCTCCTCTTCTACGGAAGTCACCGGCCAGCTCTACCTCGCCGTCTCCTCTGCCTTGATCCTCGATCTCATCAAGGACTACACGCTGCCGGAGGGGACCTCGCTCTATCTGACCATCGGACAGGATTTCTATGAGATCAAGGATGGACTCTTTACCTTGGTCGACCTGCCGAGGTCAATCGACCGAAGCTACGCGACCTCCGGGGATGCCACCACGGTCGCCTCAGTGCGCATGAATGGAAACACCCATCTCCTGGTGACCTGTCCCACCGGCTTTCAGGATATCTCGCTCTCCCAGACCCTCTCCCTAGGCAAGATCCAGTTCCAGAACAGCACCTACGTCGCCCTGTTGGTGGTCATCACCGTCCTGGTGCTCTTCTTCGGCCTTGGACTGACGTTGGTGCTCAACCGCCTCTTCAACCGTCCCATCTCCAAGCTGCAGGAGCGGCTGAAGGCCATCGCAGAGAGCGACTTCTCCCACGACGCCTCCATCGAATGGGGCGATGAGCTGGGCGACATCGGACGCGGCATCAACGACCTTGCCCGTCAGATCGACTCCCTCTTGGAGCGACGGGTGGCCGATGAGAAGAACAAGCAGGAGCTGGAGTATCGCATGCTGCAGAGCCAGATCAACCCCCACTTCCTCTACAATACCCTCAACTCCATCAAGTGGATGGCCACCCTGCAACACGCCACCGGCATCGCCGAGATGACGACCAGCCTCTCACGCCTGTTGAAGAACGTGAGCAAGGCGGAGGATCCGGTCATCAGCCTGGCCGAGGAGCTCGACCTGCTCAACGACTACTTCACCATCCAGAAGTATCGCTACGGCGGGACCCTGCAGATGGTGAACACCATCGATGGGCGGTATGGGAGCATCGGGATTCCTCGCTTCACCCTCCAACCGTTGGTGGAGAACGCCATCTTCCACGGCCTTGAACCGAAAGGCAGCACGGGAGCGGTCACGCTCTCCCTCATCGAGGAGGGGGAGGACACCATCACCATCATCGTCGAGGATGATGGGGTAGGCATCGAGGAACACACGTTGCAAGCCTTGTTGGCGACCTCCTCCACCGGTGGGATGTTCCGGGAGATCGGCATCCACAACGTCGCCAAGCGGATCGAATACGCGTTCGGCCCTCCATGGGGCCTCGACATCGAAAGCAAGGTCGGCAGCTACACGAGGGTCATCATCCGAATTCCGAAACGGACGAAGGAGGGCACGCCATGGCCATCAAGCTGATCATCGCAGATGACGAGCCATTGGTCCTCGTCGGTTTGCAGTCGATGCTCTCCTGGGCCGAGCTCGGCATCGAGATCGTGGCCACCGCCCACAACGGCGGAGAGCTGGAGGAGGCGATCGCCCGCGAACACCCCGACTTGGTCATCACCGACATCAAGATGCCGATCAAGAGCGGGCTGGAGGTACTCAAGGAGAGCACCCTCGCCCCGGGGCGCTGCCCCCTCTTCATCCTCCTGACCAGCTATGAGGAGTTCAGCTACGTGAAGGAGGCGCTCTCGCATCAGGCGGTCGACTACCTGGTCAAGTTGGAGTTGACCGAACAGACCCTCAAGGAGTCGGTATTGAAAGCCATCGCCCTGCTCGAAGAGCGACACGGACGACTCCACGAACCACAGGAACGTTCTACGATGATGGGCTTTCGAGACAAGTTCTTCGTCCGCCACTTCAACGGCCTCATCGACTCCCGCCAGGCGTTCGAGATGCAGAGCCAGGAGCTCAGCATCGCCTTTGATGAAAGCTGGTACGCTGTCTGCTATCTCCAGATCACCCCCAAGAGTGAGCAGACCGACGTAAGCCTCTATACCGGCACGCTCGAGATGCTCAAGGAGACCCTCTCCCGCTATCTGACCAGCTACGTCACCAGCCTCGACCTGCACCACCTCGCCGTCACCCTCTGCCTCAGCGATCAGCAGGCATCGCACTATGGCTCGATCATCCGTACCGTGATGAGCCGGACGATCGAGGTCATCTACAACTACTTCTCGGTCGATCTGCGCTGCTCTGCCGGCATTCCGGTCGACGACCCATTCCGAATAAGCGAATCATTCCTCAGTGCCCGCCAGCTGCTGGCATCGCAGAGCACAGAGGAGCGGATCCTCATCGCCGAGCGGCAACAATCATACTGTCAAACCTTCACCCTCGAGCCGTTCAAGGGGCGGCTCACCAGGGCATTCGAGGAGTTGGACGGCAAAGAACTCGCCCACGTCATCGAGGACATCGCATTCCAGCTTGAAGCGCAGAGCATCGGCGTCCTGCACGCCATCGAGGTGGCCAGCAACATCCTCTACCTCGCACTCACCTTGTTGCCCGATGGACAAGCCATCATCAGCGCGGCATTTCCAGAGGAGGAGGGGGGCTACCGACAGATCTACACCTCGATGTCCACCGAACAGTGCTCCGCCTATCTGCGTCGTCTCGGCTCAAGCCTTGAGGAGCAACTGCAGAGCCGCACCCAAGACTATCGAGCAAAGATCGTAGCCAACATCCAGCAGTACATCAAGGAGAACCTCGACCACAAGCTCAACCTCAAAGAGGTGGCGCTCCTCTTCGGCTTCAGCCAGAACTACCTGAGCAGCATGTTCAGCCGCTACAGTGGCTCAAGCTTCGTCGAATACATCACCGAGATGAAGGTGGCCGCCGCCAAGGAGCTGCTCGCCCAAGGAGATCTGAAGATCTATGAGGTGGCCGACCGGCTTGGCTTTGAGAATTCCTTTTACTTCAGCAAGGTCTTCAAGAAGGTGGAGGGTATCTCGCCAAGCCAGTATCTGCAGCACCTGCAGCGTCGGCATACGTGATGAGCGTCCTACCAGTACGGCTCCCACCCACCCCCAAGGCGGGTGAGCGCCTCCATCCAGTAGTAATCGCCCCAGCTGACGCACTCATCGACCCCTTCGGGGGTACAGGTATTGTACGGGCTCTTCTTGGAGTAGGTGCCGTGGTAGACGAGGCCATTGGAGTCATCACCGGGCAAGACGCGGCAGTGGTCGTAGAGTGCCTTCAAGAGCTTCTTGGCCAGAGAGCGATACATTCCCGCTTTCTCTGCTTCTCCCAGTTCATCAAAACTCTCCGCCGCGGCGAGGAACCCGCAGGCGACGATCGAAGACGACGAGCTGTCGCGCGGCTCATCGCCCTCGGTGAAGATCAAGTCCCAATACGGGACCAAGTCGGCGGGAAGGCGGGAGAGGAAGTACTCGCTCACCGGCTCAAAGAGGTCGAGCAGGGAGCGGTTCCCGGTCTTCTGGTAGCCGAGCACCAGGCCGTAGATCGCCCACGCCTGTCCCCGGGCCCAGCTACTCTTCGAATCATGGCCCTGGTTGGTCTCCCCCCGCACCCCCTCCCCGGTGACCGGATCCAAGAAGAAGGTATGGTGGCAGGAGTAATCCTGCCGAAAGCTGTACTTCAGCGTCGTCTCCGTGTGGGCGAGCGCAATCTCTCGATATCGGTTGTCTCCCGTCTCCTCGCTTGCCCAGTAGAGCAGGGGCAGATTGAGCAAACAGTCGATGATGTAGCGATAGTTCTCCCGTTCCCCCATCACTCCCCACGCCTGGATGAATCGGCCTACCCCCTGATAGCGCGTGCAGAGCTGATCGGCTGCCAGCAACGCCGCCTCGCGCCCCCGGTCGCTGCCCACCAACTTCCACGCCGCGGTACAGGATGGGGTATAGAGGAATCCCATATCGTGGTGGTCGACGGCAATCTTGTTGACGATCCGGTGATAGAAGGATTCGACATGAATCTGGGCGACATGGCTGAACAGCTCGTCGCCTGTATGCTCATAGGCGAGCCAGAGCTCTCCGGGCCAGAAGCCCGTGGTCCACTCGTCATTGTCACGCTCAGGGTAATAGTTGTTGACGCTACTGTGGTTCTGACAGCGATAGGTGAAGGTCTCCACATTGTTCCGGATGATGGCACAGCTGTCATCCAACGCTGTCTTTCGTTCTGTCTCACTCAGCTCTGCATGCCTTTCCAACAACGTCATCTTCCACCTCCCCCTCACATCATCTCCAAGATATCAAAATACTTGCATTTTATACCGACATCGTCAAGAATTATTGCTGAAACTCAAGGAGGCGGGACGTGGTATCATCAGTTGTTGCGCACAGGGAAAGCAAGACCCGTATTTTCATTGAAATGAAGGCTTCTCACAGAAGCACGTGGCAGGCAATCTCTCCTGCGTTCAGGGCAAACGCCATTGAGAACGGAGAGCGTGCTCTTGCGTTGCCATGGCCCTCCCTGCCCTTCTCCCTCTACCGGCAGTTCGTGGAGAACGGGAACCGCACCAACTACGAGACCCCATATTTCGAGAGACGGCGGATGCTCGGCTCCTTGGTCCTCGCCGAGTGCGTCGAACACCGCGGACGCTTTATGGCCCAGATCGTCGAAGGAATCTGGACGATCATCGGCGAGCCGACCTGGGTGATCCCGGCCCACAACAAGTATGGACGCGATATCCCCGCCCATGCCTTCCCCCTCACTGGCCGCCCCGTCCTCGATCTCTTCTCCTGCGATACCGCCGCCCTCCTCTCCCTCTCTGCCCTGCTCCTCGAGGAAGAACTGGCTGCCTGGGCCGGGAGCCAGATCATCGAGAGCATCCACCATCAACTGCACGAACGGCTGGTGGCCCCGTACCTCAACGACCACTCGTGGTGGATGGGCGGCACCGACGACCTGCTCAACAACTGGACTCCCTGGTGCACCCAGAACGTCTTGCTCACCGCCTTGACCATGGGCCTTGAGACGGAGGAGCGGACGCGCCTCATCACCAAGGCCGCGTCATCACTCGATCATTGGCTTGACCACTACGGTGAGGACGGCTGCTGCGACGAAGGGGCATCCTACTGGCGCGCCGCCGGTCTCTGCCTCTGGGGATCGCTCCACCTCCTCGAGGAGGCGATTGGGGAAGATGTCGCATCGCTTTTCAAAGAAAACAAGATCCACAACATCGCCTCGTACATCACCAATGTCCATATCGTCGACGAGCTCTACCTCAACTTCGCCGACTGCTCCCCCAGAGCCGGGATCCTCGGAGCCCGGGAGTACCTCTTCGGAAAAGCGTTGGACGACCCATCTCTGATGCGTCGGGCGCTGGAGGACTTCAAGGCCCACCCCTTCGATAGCGGAAATGGTGAGTACAACCTCTTTTATCGTCTCCTCCGCCTCATGCACGGGCAACGCTTGCTCGACGAGAAGCTGCCACCCCCATCCCCGCCCACGCCGTTCATCTGGTATCCGAGTGTGGGGCTGGCCATCTACCGAAAAGGCGGCTACACCCTCGCCGTCAAAGCCGGGGACAACGACGACAGCCACAACCACAACGACGTCGGATCGATCATCCTCTACGATGGAGCGAAACCCCGGCTCATCGATATGGGGGTGGAGACCTATACCAAGACAACGTTCAACGATGAGCGCTACACGCTCCATCCGATGCAGAGCCACTATCACAACGTCGCCAACTTCCCCCCGTATGGGCAGGAGGCCGGAGCGGCATACAAGGCACACGTCATTTCAGTCTCCGACTCCTCCATCGACCTCGAGCTGAACGAGGCATATGCAAAAGAAGCAGGTGTTGCACGCTATCGACGGAGCGTCGCCATCGACGATACACAGATCGTGGTGAGCGAGCGCACCGAGGCCCGCCACGCCCCGCTCCTCACCTTGATGACCGTCGACCACCCGAGACGGGAGGCCAGCGCCCTCATCTTCGAGGGTTGGAAGATTCTCTTCGACCGACCGGTCGAAGCAACCATCGAGGCGATCGCCATCGACGATGAGCGCCTCCGCCAGGCGTGGCCCGACACTCTCTACCGCACCACCGTCGCCTTCGAGGGCGAAGTGGTGTGGACGGTCCGGAGAACGAATGACTGAAGAAGGAGATAGAACATGGAATCATTGAGAATGAAAGTCATCAACGAGAAGGAACAGACGCTGACCATCAGCAGATCATCGGGAGGCGGCATCGCGGCGGTCCACACCCAAGCCTACCGTGACGGCGACCGCATCGCCGTCGATACCAACGGAACGGGAGGCCTCTATTGGGTATGCCTCGACGAGGCCATCGGCACAGCCCTGCTCTACCTCGACGGTTCGCCGTTCAACTATCCAATCCCAAAGGCCGACAACCGTGCCTGCTTCAGCCCCAAGGCGTTCAGCGGCTCGATTCACCTGATGCACATGACCAAGGCCGATGAGCGTGAGGCATCTCAGAGGCGCAACCTCGCCCTCAACCCGTACGACCACCACACCATAGCCGGCTTCTTCCCTCACGCCACCGCCAACGTCGAGACACGCAACGAACTGACCTTCGCCGCCCGCAACGCCATCGATGGGATTTTCGAGAATGCCTCCCACGGTGAGTACCCCTACCAGAGCTGGGGCATCAATCGGGACCCGAAGGCGGCGCTCACGATCGACTTCGGCAGACCGGTGGTGGTTGATGAAGTGCGCCTCACGCTGCGCGCCGATTTTCCCCACGACAGCTGGTGGGAGGAGGCGACCGTCACGTTCAGCGACGACTCATCCGTCATCCTCCCCCTCACCAAGAGCGCATTGGGGCAATCACTCCGCTTTGAAGCGCGCACCATCACGGCCCTGACGCTGCACGCGCTGAAGAAGGCGGATGACCCCTCCCCCTTCCCCGCCCTCACCCAGATCGAGGTCTTCGGCTTCGACGCATGAGCGATGGAGGCTACCGTTCGGAAGCCTCCACTTCAATTTCCCTCATCCTTCATACCATCCAAGCCGGCAGGGTCAGGGCGTCAACGTACATCAAAGGACCAGAGATTCACATCTCCCCTCTTCTTGCTTGCCGGCTGCCTTGAGCAGAAGGATGTGGGCTTTCTTCTCATCAAACCCCTCTTCGGCCACCTGCAGGAGCCAGGGGAATGTCCGTATCAGTCTCATCAGGGCATGGCCTGCAGCCGATGGCATGATGGATGCCTCGTTCTTCCATCGAGCCAGGGTCCGGGCAGGAAGACCAAGCGCACGTTCCATGTACGCGTTGGTCAATCCACTGCTGTTCAGATCATTGAGGAGATGCACCATCGACGCTTTCTTGAGATCGGACAATGCCCGTTCAATCGTCCGGTCATTGGAGGGAAGGTACTCCTCAAATCCACACTTCCGGCATGTCAGGGTCTCGATCATCACCTGCTGAGCACCCAGAAACGGCTCATGCAGTTCAAGGGAATCGCTCTTGATGAAGAGCTCGTCACTCCCACAATATACGCATCATCCGTGGTGCTATCCTTCCTCCGTGAAGTATCCAGCTTTTCGAAACGCCAACCTAAAGGTTGTCTCGCTCCCTTCGTCTGCCCGATGGAGCGACTTGATGACCCATTTCTTCATTGTCCACATTGAGAAATCACGACCAGCCGACTGAACAACCCATCCCATGAGTGTTACCTTCCCAATCCCCCCGCTCAGCGTCTCTTCACAGGCCTTTAAAAATCAGATGGCGAATACTGTGGCGTAGTTCGAGTCACAAGCATTTTTGATTATTCATGATGCATAACCACAGTCAATGGTCCGGCATCAGGTATTCTCATCCTCCTCTTTGGTTGGACCATCACGCCCTACGAAGAAGTGGGGCAGCGATTGTGTCCTGTTCCCACTGAAGGCGATATTCGGCTTGTTCTGCTTCAATACCGTGAATTGGAAAATTACAAAACACTTCTATTTTACTTCATTGTAATACGTTGGAATGAGGCATAACTCCGTTTTCCGGACAGGGGCGAGCCCAATGTACCAGGTAAAAAGAGCGCTATCTACACCATCTGGGCTGGCAGGATCCAGACGTCGCTGCTAAGCGGCAGACGCTCCTTGGCGAGGCATATTAATGCACCCTCCCCACGCTTCTTTCCACCAATGTCCTCAAGGCAGCGGAATGAGCCTACCATCGACAATGTGGGATCGCTTGTCGTCTTGATCTCGACCGGATACAGCGTATCGCCCTGCTCGATCACTAGGTCGATCTCCGTCCGTTCTCGATCACGATAGTAGTACAACGGCGGTACAACGATTCCATCATTGTAGTAGCTCTTCAGCACTTCACCGAAGACAAAGCTCTCGAAGATATGTCCCCACATCGCTCCGTGCACCAATTGGTCGGGGGTGTTCCACCCCAAGAGCCAGCATGCCAGGCCGGTATCGAGGAAGTGGAGCTTTGGTTTCTTCGCCAGCCGCTTATTGAAGTTGTTGTGGTATGGTTGTAAAAGATAGACCAAACCGCTGCTTTCAAGCACACTGAGCCACGCTTGGACGGTCTTCACATCCTTAGCGCAGACCTCGGCGATCGAACTTAAGTTCAAGATCTTGCCGGTACAGGCGGCAGTCGCTCGGACAAACTTGATGAATGCCGATTCATCTTGGATCCGCAATACATCCTTGACATCCTTCTCAATGTAGGTCTGGAAGTATGAGCTATAGAAATCTTGCCAATCATCAAGATCACCCTCACTCTGGTGGAGCTCCGGGAAGAAACCGGTATGGATAAGTCTGACAATATCGTCGTACTCGAACGGTACCATCGATGTCGATACCGCTTCATGATGACCGATGGTGGGCAGAAACGGGATCCGATATGTGCTTTGTGCGATTTCACGCAGTGATAGACCCAATAACCGGATAATGCCGGCCCTTCCTGCCAAACTGTCACTGACGTTACTCATCAACGTAAAGTTTTGTGAGCCAGTACAATAGAACTGCCCCTTGTCCCCCCTCTCATCCACAACATCCTTAATATACTCAAAGAGTTCAGGGACCTTCTGGATTTCATCGACCACCACTGGCGGTTTGTACAGGTCAAAAAAGAGCGAGGGATTTTCTATGGCACTCTGGCGTATCAATGGACGATTCATCGTCACATAGGTAACAGCCGGTAACAGCGTTCGGAGCATAGTCGACTTCCCAACTTGACGTGCTCCGGTGAGGACCAACACTGGTTTTCGCTTGGCGAGGCGCTGAACGACATCCTCTGCATGCCTAGGATAGTACATTTTTCCACTCCTAATATTTGGAATACAATTCCAATTTATCCCAAAATAAACCAGCTGTCAATCATAAAAGCCGCCCTTGCAGGCGGCTCTCATGGTCAAAGAACGTCGTGGTGACTACAGTACGTATCCGGCGGGAAGCTGGATCTTTACACCGAAGATCTCTTCGTAGCGCGCCAGGCGCTCACGGATGATCGCCCGTCCACCGGTTGCCAGATAGTCGTTCCACCCGGCATCGTAGACTGCGTCGAACTGGGCCGTGGGGGCCACGACCGCCCTGACGAGGAAGTCGTTGCGCTTGTCACGCAGCACGTTGTCCAAGCCCACCTGCGCCTCGAGGGTACCGACGGTGAAGTTCTTGACGATCCGTCCGTCGTTCTGCTCGATGCGGTAGGACTCCTCCAAGTACCTGGGATCGACACCGCTGTAGCCGAGGCCGAGCGACAGACCGTTCAGCTGTGCGCTGCCCATGTCCTTGCCGTTGATGACCATCGTGTAGTCGATGTTGTCGGCCGAGTTCTGGATCCACTCAGGCACCGCCGCCGGAATGATCTGGATCGCACCGCTGTCGAGCACCTTGTGGGTTACCCCGACCGGACCGATCTGCAGATACTTGCGGTTCTCCAGCGTGGAGAGCCACTCCAAGTAGAGCAGCGAAGCCAGCGGTTCCTTGTTGGTGTTGGGGAAGAAGATCTTCCGGTCCCCAGTCGTCGACGGCAGGTACTTGCGGTACAAGCCGGCATCGTTGGGGAACGGATCGACCGCGATGAAGCTGCCGCCGGTCTGGGCGAGCGTCGTCTGGATGTCGATGCCACCTGCACGGTAGGGGTAGTCCCAGTTGTGCATGAAGGCACCTACGAAGCCGGCGCGCACCAAGTTGTCGTGGTAGGTCTGGTCGCCGAACGGATAGAGCGGGAAGTCCTTCCAGATGTAGCCGAGGTTGTACCACTTGTTGAGCAAGCGGATTCCATCCTTGTAGCCGGGCCACATGATGCGCCGGTCGTCGTAGCCGAGGGCCCACAAGAGCTCATCGCTCAGCCCTTCGGGCACGAAGCTCGTCGTCAGCGGGTCGCCCATCCAGCCGATGTCGACACTGATGGACATCGGGATCATCTTCGAGGCATCGGCGCCGAGCAACAGCTGGGCATTGTCCTTGAACGCCTTGAGCATCGCCTCGAATTCAGCGTGGGTGGTCGGCGCGGCCAAGCCGAGCTTCTTCAGCCAGTCCTCACGGACAAAGACGCTGTTGCGGTGCGGGTAGAACTGCCGCGCCTCCAAAGCCCAGAGGGTACCGGTCTTCGGATCGAGGTTGTTGTAGACGTTGATCTCCTCCAACAAGTTGAACAGGTTCGGCAACAGGTGCTTGTACTGCTCAACGTATGGAGCCAAGTCGGTCACCCCACCCATCGCGGCGTACTGCTGCACCGTCGGGTAGCTGTAGGTGTAGCACACATCCGGGGCATCGCCTGCGGCGAGGAGGTTGTTGATGGCATCGGTCTCGGTCCAACGCGGGACGGGGACAAAGGTCACGTCGATGTTGTACTTCTTCAACACCTCCGCCTTGATCCACGCAGTCCACACGTTATTCTCAGCTGGTGTGCGGCCATCGTCGACGCCACGGTCGAAGACTTCGACGGTGATCTTCCGCGTCGTGGTGAAGCGGCCGTCGGGTCCCAGCTCAGCGACGGTGGTCGCTTCCTTGGCACCCTGAGCAAACAGCGAGAGCGGCAAGAGCAGCGCCAATACCGTCAAAAGCACGAGCAATCTCTTCATGGTAGTGTCCTCCTTTGTTGTATCAGGCAGAGCCTGACCATACAATTCACTCCTTAATCGCACCGAGGGTCGCCCCGGTGATGAAGTACCGTTGTAAGAACGGGTAGACGAGCAGGATCGGGACGGTGGCGAACATCACCGAAGCCGTCTTGATGGTCTCGTTCAACCCGGGGGTCGAGAACCCCTCCTGGATCGCCACCTCGATGGATGAGATGGCGTTGATCAAATTGTAGAGCAGCAGCTGGATCGGGTAATACTTGCGCACGTTCATGAACATCAGCGCATCCTGGAAGCCGTTCCAGCGCCCCACCGCATAGAAGAGGGCTAGGGTGGCGATGACGGGGGTGGAGAGCGGCAGGTAGATCCGCACCAACACCAACACCGGCCCCGCCCCGTCGATCTGCGCCGATTCGCGCAGCGAGTCCGGGATCGAGTAGAAGAAGCTCTTCATGATGATCATATTGAAGACCGAGAGACAGTAGGGGACGATGAGGACGATCGGCTTGTTGAGCATCTTCAGGTCCTTGAGCAACAGGTACATCGGGATCGTCCCCGCGTTGAAGTACATCGTGAAGATGATGAACGTGTTGATGATCCGCCTCCCCTTCAGCTGCGGGTAGATCAACGGGTAAGCGCAGATGGTGGTCATCACCAGAGAGAGCGTCATTCCGATGGCGGTCAATATCGCGGTCCAGGTCATCGACCAGGTATAGGTCTTGTCCTTCAGGACGTACTGGTAGGCGTCGAAGTTCAGCCCCTTGGGCCAGAGGAGCACCTCGTTGCGCATCAGCGCCTCCGGGGAGGAGAGCGAGCGGGCCAGGATGTTCACCATCGGCAGCAGGCAGATGAAGATGACGAAGACACAGAGGAGGACGATGACCCAATCACCGATGCGCTGTGTGCGTGACCTGATCCTCATACCCCCCTCCTCATACGATGCCCCGCTCACCGGCGCGCTTTGCCAAGAAGTCCGCTCCCAGCAGGAAGAAGACACCGACGACCGATTGGAAGAGCCCCACCGCGGTGGTGAGCGAGAATTGCAGGCCCTTGATACCCCACGAGTAGACGAAGGTCGGGATGACCTCGCTGACATTGCGCACCAGCGGGTTGCCCAGGGTATACGGCCGGTCGAAGCCACCGCCGAGGATGTTGCCCAAGGCAAGGATCAGGAGCACGATGATGGTCCCTTTGATGCTCGGCAGGGTGACGTACCAGATCTTCTGCAGTCGCCCCGCCCCATCGATGTCAGCGGCTTCATACAGCTCCGGGTTGATGGCCGTGATGGCGGCCAGGTAGATGATGGTATTCCACCCCATCGACTGCCACACCCCCAAGAGCACGTAGGTGGCCACCCAATGGACCGGCTTGTTGAGGAAGGGGATGGGATTGCCGCCGAGGCGTTGGATGACGATGTTCACCAGACCGCTGGTCGGCGCGAAGAGCTGGCGCGCCAGCCCACTGATGATGATCCATGAGAGGAAGTGCGGCATGTAGGCCACCGTCTGCGTGACGCGCTTGAACCCTTTGAACGGCAGTTCATTGAGCAGGAGCGCCAGGATGATCGGGGCGGGGAAGCCCATCACCAGATCGAGGAAATTCAGCATGAAGGTGTTGCGCAGCGCCCGCAGGAAGTCCGGTGTCCGGAAGGCCTGGATGAAGTACTGCCAGCCGTGGTTGTTGGCCAGCGGCATCTTCCACGGGCTCTGTACGATGCTGTAGCGCTTGAAGGCGATCTGGATGTAGGTCATGGGGATGTACTTGAAGATGATGAAGTAGGTGATGGGCAGGGCCAGCAGGGCATAGAGCGTCCAGTACTTGTGCATATAGAGTTTGAAGCGCTTGCGCCTGTCGCTCCCTGTATCTCGTGCCTGCAACGCTGTCGTTGGTCTGCGCACTATTCAATCCTCCAGAGCATTGTCCGTTACATGTTAGGATATATTGTACTGTTTTCTGTCTAAAATATATTGCTTACGTCATCACTGGTACTCTATACCTAATCCCATTATTAGAATGCCATGGAATATGTCTGCTGTCAACACAGAAATTATTCCGGGACTCGACCAAGGTTTTCTCCCAACTATCTCCAAATTGTTGCTAACATCTTGTAAATATACCGAATTATTACCACTTTTTTGCAAAAGTTGTACATACAAATAAAATTCTACTTGTATTCTCTCTGAAGAACCGATATAAAGGAGGAAAGAGCACCACACGGGGAACAAAACATGGATACACAACACAAGTACATGGAAATCGTCAGCTGGACCATCGAGCAGATCAAAGCCGGCCTCTTTTTGCCCGGCGCCCGCTTCTTGACCGAAGCCCAGCTGACCGACCGCTTCTCCTGCTCCAGACAGACGGTGCGCAGGGCCCTCGAGGTCCTTGAGCAACAGGGCCAGGTCACCCGCGTGCAGGGCAGCGGGACCTTCATCGCCGAAGACGACTCCCCCCTCGCCTCCCAACGCCAGCGGTCTATGACGGTGGGGATGATCTTCACCTATATGGACACCTACATCTTCCCCTCGATCGTACGGGGGGCGGGCGATGCCCTGGTCAAAGAGGGCTACTCGATGCAGCTCTTGTGGACGGACAACACCGTGACGGGGGAGAGCGCCGCGCTGCGGATGATGATGGAGAAGAAGCTCGACGGCCTGATCGTCGAGCCGACACGCAGCGCCCTGCCGTGCGCCAACATCGAGCTCTACCACATGCTCGCCGAGCGCGGCACCCCGGTCATCTTCATCGACTCCTACTACCCCGAGCTCTCCATCCCGCACGTCGCCCTCGACGATATCCAGGCCGGGTGGATGGCCACCACCCACCTCATCGAGAAGGGGCACCGCCGCATCGCCTGCATCCTGCCCCACACCAACCGCCAGGGACACCTGCGGTACCTCGGACACGTCAAGGCACTCAGGGAGCACGCCCTGGCCATCAAGGAGGAGGATATCCTCTGGTATTCGAAGGAGAACATGGACCAGCTGCTCAGTGCAGGGCAACTGCTCGACGTGCTCTCCCCCTACTCGGCCTTACTCTGCTACAACGACACCATCGCCCTCCAGGTGATGGAGACGCTCACCAAGAACGGGATTCACGTCCCCGACCAGATCTCGATCATCGGCATCGATGATTCACAGGCGGCCCGGTATACCCACCTGACCAGCATCGCCCACCCGGCGTCGAAGCTCGGTGAGGCCGCCGCGCGCCTGCTGATGTCGATGATCGACGGCAAGGAGGGCAAGAGCGTCCTCTTTGCCCCGCACCTCGTCCAGCGATCGACGGTCAGCGACCACAAGGAGTACAATGGATACGAGCCTCAATGATGGTTGGTACATAAGTCCCTCCTGCCACGGGCCCTTTGAGCCGGTCACCCTTCCCCACGACTGGCTCATCGCCGATGTCGCCTCCTTCACCCGCTCTTCTGAGCGCTGGTACCGCCGAAGCCTGGACTGTTCCTGCCTGAAAGGCGATGAGCGGCTCTTTATTGACTTTGATGGGGTCTACCAGGAGTGCACCCTCTCGGTGAACGGGGTGGAGGCGCTCACCCACCACTACGGCTACACCGCCTTCCACCATGACATCACCGACTTGGTAACCCCCACAGCCGACAACGAGGTCACTGTCCATGTGCAGTACCACTTTCCAAGCGGGCGCTGGTACACCGGGGCGGGCATCTATCGTGATGTACGCCTCATAGCCAAGGGACCGCGTCACTTCGCCATCGACGGCATCGCCATCTCCACCCGGCACTACGACGGGACGTGGCACTGGGACGCCACGGCACAGGTCGTCGCCGACTGCCCGTACCAGACGCGCCACACCCTCCTCGACGACGGGCTCCCCATCGAGGCGTGGGATGTGGACAATCCGGTCCTCTATCGACTGAAGAGTGAGCTCATCTGCGCAGGCGAGGTGGTCGATACCGAGTACACCACCTTCGGTTTCCGCACCATCGACTTTGACAGCGACCATGGCTTCTTCCTCAACGGCCGGCCGCTCAAACTCAAGGGGGTCTGCCTGCACCACGACCTCGGCTCCCTCGGCTCAGCGTGTCGAAGCGAAGCGCTTGAACGCCAGCTCCGCCTCATGAAGGAGATGGGGGCCAATGCGATCCGCACCGCCCACAACCCACCCTCGGCGCACCTCTATGCGCTCTGTGATCGCCTCGGCCTCTTGGTGGTCAGCGAGTTCACCGATGTGTGGAACCTCGCGAAGAACCGTTGGGACTACTCGAGCCACTTCGCCGCATGCATGGAGAGTGATGTCGAGAGCTGGATCCGGCGGGGGCGCAACCACCCCTCTCTCATCATGTGGTCCATCGGCAACGAGATCGCCGACACCCACCTCGATCCCCCCGCCGCCACAGAGACCATCGCACGCTTCCTCTCCCTCATCGCGCGCTACGATCCCCATCACAGGGCGCCGCCCACCCTCTGCTCGAACTATCTGAATTGGGAGAACACCCAACAGTGCGTCAAGCCCATCGCGCTGGTCGGCTACAACTACGGCGCCTCCCTCTATGCAGAGCACCACCGCCGCTACCCCGACTGGGTCATCTATGGTTCGGAGACCTGCGCCACCGTCCAGAGCCGGGGCATCTACCACTTCCCCTTCTCGCTGCCGACCCTCAGCGACGATGACAAGCAATGTTCAGCCCTCGGCAACGGCATCACCAGTTGGGGGACTGCCAGCATCGAGGAGTGCCTGAGGGTGGAGGAGGAAACTCCGTACAGCCTCGGTCAGTTCATCTGGGCGGGCATCGACTACCTGGGCGAGCCGACTCCCTACCACACCAAGGGCTCCTACCTCGGCCACGCAGACACGGCCCTCTTTCCCAAGGACTCCTACCACCTCTTTCGAGCCGCGTGGAGAAGCGAGCCGGTGTTGCACCTCTTCCCCTCCTGGGACTTCAACGACGGTGAGGTCGTTGATGTGCGCGTCTACTCCAACGCCCACAGCGTCGAGCTCTTCGTCAACGGGGAGGGACAGGGACGGGTCACCCTCGGCCTCTCCTATTCGGCCACGTGGTCGATACCCTACCGAAGAGGGACGATCGAAGCGCGCTCGTACGACCGCGCCAACGCCCAGATCGCCTCGGTGCAGCGCACCTCTTTTGGCGAGGCCACCGGGCTTGCCATCAACGAGGAGCGCATCGGAAACCTCCTCTTCGCCACCATCACGGCGGTGGATGAACAGGCGCAAGCGGTGGAGAATGCCCGCTGTCGGGTCAATGTCACCGCCCGTAATGGACGCCTCCTCTCCCTCGACAACGGCGATGCCACCGATCTCGAGTCGTACCACAATCCAAGCCGTCGCCTCTTCTCCGGCATGCTCCTGGCCATCGCCGAAGGAGCCGGGGTGAGCATCGAGGCGAGAATCGATGAGGACGACATCCCCGTCCGGGCCATCCGCCTCACCCGCGATGGGTGGACGGTACGGGCCACCATACTGCCGCACGAGGCGAGTGACCGAACCCTCCACTGGCGCCTGACCGACCGGATGGGGGTGGACAGCCCCCTCGCCGACCTCATCATCAGCGAGGACGGGCGATCGGCGACCGTGTCGCCGAGAGGCGACGGGATCGCGGTCGTGCGCTGCGCGACCCGGAATGGACGGGAGCACATCGACTTCTATTCACGCCTTGAGATCCCCATTGAAGGGTATGGCACCCCATTTCGGGACCCCTACTCCTTCGTCCCCGGCGCGTGGTATGACCGCAGCGTACAAACGTTGAGTGAAGGCAACGAGCGGGGGGTCGCCACACGGCGTGACGGGGAGAGCGTCGTGCACTTCAATGACCTGGATTTCGGCGCTTGGGGCTCGGATGCGTTGACCATCCACCTCTTTCCCCTCACAAGCGATCCATTCGACTTCGACATCAAGGCGGGTGATGCGCTGTTGCTCCGGGCCCGCTGGCAGAAGGGCACGATCTGGAACACCTATCAAGAGGCGCACTATACCCTGCCCCGTCGCCTTCGATCGGTAGAGAGCCTCACCTTCGTCTTCGATCGCAAGGTCCACCTCAAGGGCTTCCAATTCCAGCGCCAAACGAAGACGTATGCCCGCATCCCCCTCGCCGCGTGCGACTCCATCATCGCGGACGACTACCGCAAAGAGGGCTCCGAGATCCACCAGATCACCAACAACGCCGCCATCCGCTTCGACGAGATGGACTGTACGGATGGCGTCTCGGCATTGCGCCTCCGGTACCGCAGTGCGGCATCGGGGACGCTGCTGCAGCTCCACTTCATCACGACTGACACGCGCCACTCGTGCGACATCACCCTGGAGGCGGCACCGCAGTGGCGTGAGGAGCAGTACGCTTTGACCACCGCAATAGCGGGACCGTGTTCGCTCCTGCTACAATTTCTGCCCACAGCGGCCATCGACCTGGCATGGATCCAGTGCATGCCCAGAGGAGGGACGATCGATGCAAGCGATCATGAGAAGTGATGACCATCACTGTGAGAAGCACCAACGGATTTTGGAGATGATCAAGAGAGACACGATCAGGACCGTCTTCTTCGGCGACTCCCTGATGAGGCGCTGGGAGGAGCATCCGCTGCTCTGGCAGCGCTTCTTTTCCCGCTTCGAGCCGGCCAACTTCGGCGTCGGCGCCGACCGCCTGGAACATATGAAGTGGCGCCTGCTCAACGGCGAGCTGGAGGACGTCAACGCGGAGACGGTACTCTTTTTGGGGGGGACGAACAACCTCGTCGATCAAGATCCGGCCACCATCGCCGCAGGCATCAAGGAGTTGGTCTCGATCATCAAAGAGAAGCTCCCCTCCGCCCGCATCATCCTCTTGGGCCTCTTTCCCCGCAGCCCTGACGCCTCGCTACGCTCATTCGCCCCACAGATCCGCGCGGTCAACGAGGAGCTCTCCGCCTGGGCAGAGGAGCACTCCATCATCTTCGCCGACCTTTCAGCGTTGCTCTCCCCCGATGGGGAGCGCCTCGACGGTGAGCTCAGTGATGATGGCCTCCACCTCAACGGCCGTGGCTATGAACGTATCGGCCCTACGCTGGTCCGCCTCATCGAGGGATGAAGATGCTCGGCGGTGGGCCGAGCAGACTTTCGCGCACCCCGCCAAGATCGACGATGATCCGGCTCACCAAAAGCGCCGCCCCCGTACTCCACAACGTCAGACGGTGGGCTCCGCCCGTGATCTCCATCTCAACGGAGGCGGTCCGTGCGTTGGCGATGACCCCCGCTCTCCAGAATTCATCATCAAGCTCGACCTGGTAGTCGGCCTCGACCAACGTGACGGTATGCATCGGCCCATCATCGAGGCTCAGGAGGACAGAAACCTCTTTCCCCAGCACATTCAAGGCGGGGCTTGCCACCACCGTCACCCGAGCCCTCCCTGTATGGAGGAACCAGCAATCATAGACGAGGCGGGCATCCTTGGCGCCGGCACGTACCGCCCCAAAGGGGCCGGAGAGCGGCAGACGTTGCCAGCGTTTCCCCTCATCTCCATACGAACCTTGGAAGTCGATGGCGTTGATGACCAGCGTCCGATCGGCTTCGATGAAGCCGGAGAGCTCCCCGTCATCGAATCGCAGCGCCTCGATGGCGATCGTCACCTCCTTGTACCGCTGGTCACTGGCCACCCGAAGTGATGAGAAAGACCTCCCCATGGGGGCGCGCTTCCAATCGATCTTGACCGTCACCTCATCCGCGAGGCCCAACCGCCCCTCAACCGGTCCGTCGAGGAGAACCCACGGATCGGCGACGGTGATGCGGTAGGGGAATGCTTTGCTGCTCCGGTTGAAGACTTCGATTCTCTGCCGCTGGTCAGTGATGGAGTCGAACGGCGGCAGAGCACAGCCATCAAGCGATGGCCAATGCCCCTCCGACCCCTCGACGGCGACGCCGAGGCGATGATGATCTGCATCGGGGACGGTGCAGGTGTAGAGGTGTTCAAGCGTATTGGCGGGCGGGTCGTTCCAATCGATGTACCCGAGGACCGGCTGATCGGCAAAACCACGCCACATCCCGCCGGCGCACTCACTCTGATAGCGCTCTATTTCGGCCTTGAAGGCCGAGAAGTGCGCCGCTACCAACAACGCCTGTTCGTTGGCGGCAAACCGCCCTTGGCGGGCCCAGAGATGGTTGCGCCCCACCGCCAGATAGAGCGAGGCGAGGAGATGCGAAGCGCGGGCGGGAAAGAGGACCAGGTGGTCAAAGGCATCGGTGAGCGCGGGGGGAATCGAAGCGGAGAGCTGCTCGGCTTCGCTTCGCACCTGCTGCCAAGAGGCGACGAAAACCTCCGCTTCCCGGTAGTTGACCATCGAATACGCGAGTGGATAGAGGAGCTCGGGCTTGCGTCGACTGTTCAGCTCAACGATCCGCTCGACCAGATCCGAGACCTTGGCTCCCAGAGGGGAGGCAAAAATGGCGGTGCACCACGCGACGGACCAAGCCTTCAGTTCGTCGCCTTCGAAGGCCTCCCCTTGCCATGCGAGGTCGAGGAAGAAGGAGATGGGGTACTCCTGCCCCTTGAAGTGGCCGACGTTGACCACCCAGAGGCGGTCGGCCCCATAGGTGAGGGCCAGGCTCATCTGATCCCAGATCTTGGCGATCTGGGTGGTGTTGATCCACTGGTAGTTGCGCGGATCGCCGTGGTAGTCGAAGTGGTAGTAGATTCCGGCCCCACCGCTGCGTTTGCGCTCTTGCTCGGTGGGCAGGCGCCTCAGGTTTCCCCAGTTGTCATCAGACCAGAGCAGGATCACATCGTCGGGGACACGCATCCCCTCCTCGTAGTATTGCTGCACCTCTTTGTAGAGGCACCAGAGCTGGGGGATCTCCTCTGCCGGACGACCCATCTCCTCAGAGAGGATGGTACGCTGCTCTGCCACGATCTCCTCGAGGATCTTCCAGCTCTCCTCCCCCATCGCCGTGTCGTCGGCCCCCCTGAGGCCGATGGTGACCACCGTCTCATGATCCTTGTTGCGCACGATGCCCTCTCTCCAAAACTGCAGGAGTTCATCTTTGTGGCGCGAGTAGCTCCAGTGGCCCAAGGTAGAGCGGTAGCGACGGTCCCACTCCTGTTGGGCGCGCGTCATCGGCTCCTGATGACTGGTCCCCATGATGATGCCCCACTCATCGGCCATGGCCGCATTGAGCGCATCATCCTCACCAAAGGCGTTGTTCCACATCGCCGGCCAGAGGTAGTTGGCCTTCAGGCGCAGAAGGAGGTCGAAGAGCTTGGCGTAGAAGGCGGATCCATAGCAGGCGATGCCCTCTGGAATCGGGGGGTCTTGTGACGGTTTCACCGTCCCATAGGTATTGAGAATCCAGTTTGTCAGCGCCGGCGCCTCATCGTTGAGGAAGATGCCGCGCCACCGCACCGCAGGGTGCTCTTTGATGACGACCCCCTTCTTGGCATACAAGTGCTCGGTCTCTTTCGGCGGCACGTTGAGCCAGAAGTGCCACGGGTTGACGCCACTCTGGCGCGAAATCTCATAGATGCCGTAGATGGTCCCCCGGCGATCGCTGCCGCAGATCACCAGAGAGGCGGGCTCGTCGACCACCGCGATGGTGAACGCCTCATCATGCCCCCTCAGGTACTCAACGTCGATGAGGAGGCGAGCGGCCAGCTCATCGACCGCTGAACTCGAACCAAGGGTCCCGACGATGATGCAGCTGCCAGCCCCTCTCCTCTCCTGCACCTCGGGGCGAACACCGAGCACCGATGAGAGGTCATCGGCCAAGGCCCCGGCGGCCCGGGAGACACCGTTGCGGTCAGCGGAGTCGACGATGATCGGCAGTACGGTGCCGTCACAGATGAGATCGAGGGCATCCAGGCCCGCCGTTGTGGTCATGATGGTCTGCATACCCCCATCATACCGTGCCGTGCCGCTTTTGCAAGGGACCGAGCCCTGCCTGCTTTCTCAGCGGGAGTTCAGGACACTCATACTGACCGAGAAACTCTGCCGGTGAACTAGCACATCTCTCAATCCAGCACCCACACGGTATCACCGAAAGGGTGATACCAGCAGTTCCCGCAAGAGTTCCTCCACCGTCACACCCCGCTCTGTGGCCTCATCCTGGGCAGCTCGGTGGTAGTCATACGGAAGCGTCACTGAATAGAGGGCCAGGGGAGTCACCAAGAGTCTCCCTTCAACGGCAGATGCAATGCGCTGTAAAAGATCATAGGTGGGCTTCCCCTCTCCACCCATACACGGGGAAGGGATGGCGGTTTGCTTCAGCGGTCTGCCCTCGATTGCACTCTTGGACCAATCGTACTACACTCAGTGATGAAATCCCCGCATAGAGGTATAGCCATGAAGAGATTGGATGCGTTGAGACAAGAAGTACTGGAAGCAAACCTTGCCCTGAAGGAGAAGAATTTGATCATCTCCACCTGGGGCAATGTCTCGGTCTATGACGCGGAAAGCGGCGTGATGATCATCAAGGCGAGCGGCGTCCCCTATGATTCGATGGGCCTTGACGACATGGTCGCAGTCGACCGGGACGGACAGGTCATCGACTCTGCCAAGCGGCCCTCCTCGGACACGCCGACCCACCTCTATCTCTACCGGCACTTCGCCGGAGAGGGGGTGCGCTCCATCGTGCACACCCACTCGCAGTACGCGACCATCTGGGCGCAGTCCTGCCTCCCCCTTCCCTGCTACGGGACGACCCATGCCGACTACTTCCACGGCCCGGTGCCGTGCACCCGGCAGATGAGCGATGAGGAGATCCGTGAGCGGTATGAGGAGAACACCGGCAAGGTCATCGTCGAAGCGCTTGCGCACACGAACCCGATCCACACCTCGGCCGTCCTGGTCGCCTCCCATGGCCCGTTCACCTGGGGCAAGAACCCCGCAGACGCGGTCTTCCACGCCGAGGTGTTGGAGTATGTGGCCAAGATGGGATTGTACAACCGGTTGTTGACCCCCGGCATTGAGAGCGCGAAAGAGAGCCTCTCGGACAAGCACTACTTCAGAAAATTCGGTCCGGGCGCCTATTACGGGCAGCCCTGACCACACATCACTTCACTCTTTGGCTTCGCTCTTGCCGTTCCACTGGAGGCTATAGGAGTTGTCGTCCATGATGTTCTCGGGGAGGATGATGTCGATGGGGATGAGGATGTCCTCGTCCGGCTTCTGGCTGAGAATCCCCTTGCGGTAGAGCTGGTAGAGCGCCGTGTAGCCTTGGTACTCCGGCCTTTGGGAGATGAGGCAGTCGACCTTCCCCTCCAACATCGCATTCCGGTTCTGTTCCACCAGGTCGTAGCCGATGATCACGGTGTGGTTCCGCCTCCCCAACAGAACGATATGGTTGGCAAAGCGGGCCACCGCATTGTTCACCACGAAGACTCCCCGGACATCCGGGTACTCCACGTAGATCCGTTCAAGCGCCTCTTCAGCTGACCCTGATGCGGAGGAGGTGATCTCCAAGACCGTGAATTCCGGCTTGTCGGCGTAGTAGTCCATGAATCCCCTGGCACGCTCGGAGGCGTTGAACGCCGCCTTGTGGGTGTTGATGACCACCAGGGTCCCCGCCCGGTCGCCGAGCTGGAGGCTCATGAGCCGACCGGCCAAAAATCCTCCACGGAAGGGGTTCTGGGCCACCGTGATGACCCGGTTGCGGCACGGAAGGGGGGAGTCGATGAAGGCGTAGCTGATCTCAGGATGGCGTTCCATCATGAGACGAGTCTCATCGGGGAGCAACGGGGCGAGCAGGATGGCATCGACCTTTCTCTCCACCACCGTGTCCACGGCGGCGAGAAAGGTCTGGGGGTTGAGCCGGTCGTACTCAACGAGCTCGATGGAAACAGCGAGCTGGGCGAGCTCCTTGGTGGCCTTGAGGATCCCATTGTAGATGAGGCGCCAGTACCCGTACTCGGAGTGCAGCTGGGGGAGGAGGACACCGACGGTATAGGTCTTGCTCAGCTTCAGGTTCCGGGCAAATGCATTGGGTTGGTATCCATACTCGTCGATGATCGCCATGATGGTCTCCACCGTCTTCGGGGCGACGCGTCCACGGTTATGCAATACCCGGTCCACCGTCCCGATCGACACCCCTGCCAACTTGGCTATCTCTGCTATCGTCATTGACCAACACCCCGCACCACTCATCAATTGCGCTAAACTGTATCGTTTGGATACGCTACAAGTCAAGCAAAGTCACGCTGACAAGCGGGTCTTCAAACTCCCCCATCACAAATAATTCGGTTCAATATAATCGGTTGTCATCACGACAAACCCGATAATCACCCAAGAGTCAATCTTCATTCCCCTACCATCCTGTTTGCGATATGGGAAACACGACGTATGTCCTCAGGCAACCTTCGATGACCTGGACTTCGAATAGAGGTCGAAGGCGACCGCCGCGAGCAACACGAAGCCCTTGATAGCCTGCTGCCAGTCCGTGCTGATGCCGATGATCGACATGCCGTTGTTCAACACACCGATGAAGAGGCCGCCGACGACCGCGCCGATCACGGTCCCCACGCCGCCGGAGACGGCCGACCCACCGACGTAACAGGCGGCGATGGCATCCATCTCGAAGCCTTGCCCCGCCTTCGGGGTGGCGGAGTTGAGCCGAGCGGTGAACACCATCGCGGCCACCGCGGCAAGGACCGCCATGTTGGTGTAGATCCAGAACATCACCCACTTGACCTTGACACCGGAGAGTTCGGCGGCCTTTCGGTTTCCACCGAGGGCGTAGATGTGGCGCCCCTGGATCGTCTTGGAGGCCACGAACTGGTAGCCCACCACGAAGATGCCCATCAGGACCAGGATGTTCGGAAAGCCCCGGTATACGGAGAAGACCACGGTGAAGGCCACCAGTGCGGCAGCGATGAAGATCACCTTGGCAAGCCACACGCCGGTCGGCAAGACATCAAAGCCGTAGTGCTTCTGCTTATTCCGCTTCTTTATCTCGCCGAAGATGATCAAGAGGACGATCAAAAAGCCGATCAAGAGGGTGAAGAGGTGAACCTTCGTCGCCCCGATCACCGCACCGCCCAAGGGGTCGGGGATATAGCCGGAGGCGATCACCTGGAACTCCCTGGGGAACGGGGCCTTCGTCTGCCCCTTCATGATGACCTGCCCCAGGCCACGGAACACCAGCATGCCGGCAAGGGTGGCGATGAAGGGTGGAACGTTGACGAACGCGATCCAGAATCCTTGCCACATCCCGATCAGAGCACCGACTGCGAGGGCCACCAGCATCGCCACATACGGATTCCACTGCAGGTCCACCATCATGACGCCACAGAGTGCGCCGATGAAGCAGACAACCGACCCGACGGAGAGATCGACGTTTCCGGTGAGCGTGCAGAGCAGCATGCCGACGGCGAGGATCAGGACGTAGCTGTTCTGGAGCACCAGGTTCGTCAGATTCACCGGCCTGAAGAAGATGCCGTCAGTCAAGAACCCAAATGCGATCATCGCCACCGCCAGGGCGATGACCATCATGTACTGCCTCACGTTCTTTTTCAAAATGGCGATCAAATTATTCATCCTACTCTCCTACCAGTACTCATATCGGTCTCAGTTGTTCAGGATATTGCGCATGATCTCCTCCTGGGTCGCCGTCTCTCCCGGCAACTCGGCGGTGATCTTCCCTTCGCTCATCACATAGATCCTATCGCTCATGCCGATGATCTCCGGCATCTCGCTGGAGATCAGGATGCACGCCATCCCCTGAGCGGCAAGGGAGTTTATGATCAAGTATATCTCATGCTTGGCGCCGACATCGATGCCGCGCGTCGGCTCATCGAGAATCAGGACGCGTGGGTCGCTGAACAACCACTTCGAGAGCACCACCTTCTGCTGGTTGCCCCCCGAAAGGTGGCCCGTGGTCTGGAGGATCGTCGGCGTCTTCGTGTTGAGCCGCTTGCAGAAATCCTCGGCGACGATGTTCTCCTCATGCTCGTTGATCACCGCCATGCGGGCGAGCTTCTGAAGCTTGGCGACCGTGATGTTCTCCTTGACGCTCTGGATCAGCACCAGGCCATGCTCCTTGCGGTCCTCGGGTACGTAGGCGACTCCGCGGGCGATGGCCTTCGGGATCGTGGAGATGTCGACCTCCTCTCCCGCGATCCAAGTCTCGCCTTGGATGCCCTCTCCGTATGCGCTGCCGAATACGCTCATCGCCAGTTCGGTCCGTCCCGCCCCGACCAGGCCGGCAAGGCCGACGACCTCGCCGGCGCGCACGTTGATGCTCACCTCGTCGAGCTTCTTGCGCTCGGGGTTGTCGGGGTTGTACACCGTCCAATCCTTGATCTCAAAGAGGACGTCGCCGATGGGATTGTCGCGCTTGGGGTACATCTCGGTGATTTCTCGTCCCACCATCCCCTTGATGATCCGCTCCTCGCTGATGGACGCCTTCCCCCCCGCGTCCCGCTCGACCTTCAGCGTCTCGATGGTCTTGCCGTCGCGCAAAATCGTGATGGAGTCGGCCACGGCGGCCACTTCATTGAGTTTATGGGAGATCAGGATCGAGGAGATGTTGCTCTTGTCCCGCAGCTCCCTCAGGATCTCCAGAAGATGCTCACTGTCCTTTTCATTGAGCGCGGAGGTGGGTTCGTCGAGGATCAGGAGCTTGGCATGCTTGGCCAGCGCCTTGGCGATCTCCACCATCTGCTGCTTTCCCACCCCCAGCCTGTTGACCGGAAGGTTGGGGTTCTCATTCAGTCCGACGCGATGCATGTACTTCATCGCGTCCTCGCGGGTTCTGTCCCAGTTGATGATGTTGAACTTGGCGCGCTCATCCCCGATGAACATATTCTCCGCGATGGAGAGGTAGGGACTCAGCGCAAGCTCCTGGTGGATGATGACGATTCCCGCCCGTTCACTCTGGTTGATGTTGGCGAAGGTGCAGTTCTTTCCTTCAAAGAGGATGTCGCCTTCGTAGGTACCGTGTGGGTATACTCCCGAGAGGACCTTCACCAGCGTCGATTTGCCAGCGCCATTCTCCCCCACCAGGGCATGGATTTCCGCTGGTTTGACGTCGAAATTGACGTCATCGAGGGCCTTCACCCCGGGAAAGCTCTTGGTGATGTGCTTCATTGACAGGAGGATGGATTCGTCTGGCATGGATGCCCCCAGCGGTATGCGACGGGAAGCTGGCCCACCCAAAGCGGGTCGCGTTCCCGATCGTTCGATGCAAGCCCGGCCCCCGAAGGAGCCGGGTACGATGGATTACAGTCCGAGCTCGGCAGCGGTGTGGTAGCCGGTATCGACCACCTCGGCCTTGAGGTTGTCCTTGGTGACGATCACGGACTCGAGCAACACCGACGGAACGATGTACGGCTTGCCGTCCTTGATAGAGTCGTTTGCATAACTGGTCGTGTCAAGACCTGCGGGGACCTCTCCGCGGAGGATCGTATCCACCAGCTCGACGGTCGCCTGACCGAGCACACGGGTATCCTTCAGGACGGTCGCATACTGCTCACCGGCAAGAATCGACTTGCAGGAAGCGACGATGCAGTCCTGTCCCCCGACGACCGGCAGCGGCTTGTCCGCACTTCCATACCCGACGGCCTTGCACGCCTCAAGCGTGGAGAGGCTGATCGGGTCGTACGGCGAGAGGATCCCGTCGAGCGTCTGGTTGGTGTAGTACGCCGAGAGCAGGTTCTCCATCCGGCTCATCGCAAGCTCGTTGCTCCAGCGCAGCGTGCCGACCGTGTCCATCCCCTTCTGCCCCGACCCAATCTTCAGCGTGCCGTTGTCGAAGTACGGCTGCAGGCGATCGATCGCGCCGTCGTAGAACTTATAGGCGTTGTTGTCGTCGGGCGATCCACCGAAGAGCTCGATCATGAGCGGCTTCTTGGCAGGATTGTCCAGGTTCATCCCCTTGATGAGGATATCACCCATCTGCTGGCCGACCGCATAGTTGTCGAACGACAGATAGTAGTCCACATGCGGCGATTTCATGATCAGACGGTCGTAGGCGATGACCGGAATCTTCTGTTCAGCCGCCTTTGCAAGCACATCGCTGAGCGCCACTCCATCGATCGACGCGATGACGAGTACCTGGGCCCGCTTGGTGATCAGATCCTCGATCTGACGCACCTGCGTAGGAATGTCGTCGTCGGAGAACTGCAGGTCGACCTTGTACCCAAGAGCCTCCAGGCCGGACTTGACGGCCGCCCCGTCCTTGTTCCAGCGTTCCTCGCTTCGAGTCGGCATGACAACACCGACCATTCCCTTTCCGGGTGCACTCTCAGCCTTCCCCCCAGCAAACATCATGCTCGTTGCGAGAAGGAGAAGCATCCCTGCCAGTAGCATTCGTTTCATATGTAGCCTCCTTAAAGTTTTCGAGTGTTAACGTTCACGCATTGCGACAAACGCAAACCCTTACGAACCCATAGTAATCCTAGCATCGGAATTTCACCCCGTCAAGTTTTTTATTTCTGATTTTCCATCTCCAGTTATTTATTTATAATATAAGTAAATACAATTTCATTGCCCATCTCAGAGCTTTTCACTCGCCGACGCATGTGACCCATGATACCAATATCATGCCTTATAGCTTTGTATGGCTTATTATGGGAATTTACGGCCATTATTCAACGTACACGCTTCATCTTTGATTTGCCATAATTGCACCTAGTAGCTATACAATTGGTTTCCATATAGCTAGTTACCTAACTAAGTGCGGCAAAATTAATTATCTTGACAACCGATAATAATCGTGTGAACATTACTCATGTTTACGTACACATGATTTTTGGTTCTTTTCAAGGATCAGATACCAAGGCTGATGAGAGCAGCGGTAGCTGCTCGCTCCCTTCAGCGACTTGGATATATACGATACGATGCAAAGCAAAGGAGAATTAGGCAATGAATACACTGAACATTTGGTTCCTTACCGGTAGTCAGGATCTTTATGGGGATGATGCGCTGCATCAGGTGGCACAGCATATTCAAAAGATGGTCGGCACGCTGAATGAGAGCGGGAGCCTTCCCCTTCCCCTGGTGGGGAAACCGGTGCAGAAGTCGGCCGGCCAGATTCTCCAGACCATCCAGCACGCGGAAGCCGACCCGTCCTGCGCCGGCATCGTCTGCTGGATGCATACCTTCAGCCCCGCCAAGATGTGGATCGCGGGGCTCTCGGCCCTCACCAAGCCGTTCTTGCAGCTGCATACCCAGTTCAACGAACAGATCCCCTTCGATACGATGGACATGGACTTCATGAACCTCAACCAGAGCGCCCACGGGGACCGTGAGTTCGGCTTCATCACCGCCCGCATGGGGTTGCGGCGCACCGTCATCGCCGGCCACTGGTCCCACACCGAGACGCAGCAGCGCATCGGACGCTGGATGCGCAGTGCCATCGCGGTCGCGGAGAGCCGCACCCTCGTCGTGGCGCGCTTCGGCGACAACATGCGCGATGTGGCGGTCACCGACGGCGACAAGGTCGAGGCGATGATCAAGTTCGGCTGGTCGGTCCCCTACTTCGGCATCGGCGACCTGGTCGATGTGATGGCTTCCATCCCAGAGGGGGATGTCAATGCCCTCATCGATGAATACCGCTCCTCCTACACCCTCAAGAAGGGGATGGACGAGGCCTTCTTCCTCGAGCAGGTCACCGAACAGGCGAGGATCGAGCTGGCGCTGGAAAAATTCCTCCGTCAACAGAACGCCATGGCGTTCTCCACGAACTTCCAGGACCTGCACGGCATGAAGCAGCTGCCGGGGCTGGCCGTCCAGCGCCTGATGGGCAAAGGGTACGGCTTCGCCGGAGAGGGGGATTGGAAGATCGCAGCCCTCGTCCGGATCCTGAAGCGGATGGGCGAAGGCCTTGAAGGCGGCACTTCCTTCATGGAGGACTACACCTACCACCTGGAGCGGGGCAACATGCTCGACCTCGGCGCCCATATGCTGGAGGTCTGCCCCTCCATCGCCGCCGAGCGACCGTCGCTCGAAGTGCACCCGCTGGGCATCGGGGACCGGGAAGACCCTGCGCGCCTGGTGTTCGACGGGGCGACGGGAGCAGCGCTCTGCGCCTCCATCATCGACCTGGGGCACCGTTTCCGGATGGTCATCTCGGAGGTGGAGACCGTCGCCTCCCCCCACACCTTCACGCAACTGCCGGTCGCCCGGGTGTTGTGGAAGCCGCTTCCCGACCTCATCACGGCCAGCGAGGCCTGGATTTTGGCAGGCGGAGGGCACCACACCGCCTACTCAAGCGCGCTGGACAGCGACTACCTCCTCACCTTCGCCGAGATGATGGGCATCGAGGCCATCCGAATCGGGCAAGGCAGCTCGGTCCACCAATTCCGCAACGAGCTACGGTGGAACGAGGCGTACTGGGGCCGCCCTGCCCTGATCTGATGCACCCGATGGACCAGGCTCGAGAGAGCCTGGTCCTCTTTTTCACGGCCGCTGATGCTTCTTTCAGGCTTCACCCGATCGTTTCGTTCTGGTCGTTGTGGCCTTCCTGTTCCCACCCTACCCGAAACAAATCGCAGCGCAGTCCATTCCATCACCTCACCAGAGGGTAAAGCCGTTGCCCTCCCTCGCCCAGGGGACCTCAATCGTCTGCACCGCATGGTCCGGGCAAGTGATCTGCACCAACGGTGCGTGGATGTAACAGCGGTGCTGGAAGAAATTCAGGTGCCGCCACGTGCGTTGGCTCGCATCATGGGCTGTACACTCCCGGGCGCAGAGCGGGCAGGGGAGCGTACTGCCCTCCCTCCGCTCCACACTGATGTGCAACTCGCTCCTCATCGCTTCCGCTTGGGAGGGGATCATCTCCACCCGGCTCACGGACCAGGGATCTTTGAGGCCAAGGGCAACGGCGAAGATGTCTCCCGCGCTGTTGGGTCATATCCCATCCCTCCTCTTCAACTGTGAAAAACAGAGGACCGGGTCAAGCCCGGTCCTTCCTGTGTGTACTGATGCCGCACGGTCTATCAACCGAGGCCCGACTTCCTTCTGCTCCAGATGTCGTAGAAGACGGCGAGGAGGAGGATCGAGGCTTTGACGACGTACTGCCAGTCCGCCCCGATGTTCATCAGCGACATCCCGTTGTTGATGACCCCCATCACCAGACCTCCGGTGATGGCCCCGATGATGGTGCCGATGCCTCCTGAGGCGGCCGCACCTCCGATGTAGCAGGAGGCGATGGCATCCATCTCGAACTGGTTGCCCGCCTGCGGCAGGGCCGAGTTCATATAGGCGGTGAAGACCACTCCCGAGAGGCCGCAGAGCACGCCCATGATGATGTGGGTGATGAAGACGACCTGCTCACTGTTGATACCCGACAGCTTGGCCGACTTGGCGTTTCCACCGACTGCGTAGATGTAGCGCCCGATGACGGTATTGTTCGTCAGAAAGACGAAGATGGCGGTGACGATGAAGAGCACCAGGCCGACGGTCGGGATGCCCCGGTACGCCGCGAAGCGGAGGAAGACGAAGATGATCAAGGCTGAGAGGGAGGCGACCTTCAAGATCGTGTAGCGCAGCGGCAGGACGGAGAAGCCGTTGCTGATCTCCTTGCGCCGCCGATGGAGGGTGAAGAAGACCAAAAGCACAACAGCGATCACCATCACGACGATTGAGAGGCCGTCCATCGATCCAATCGTGAAGCCGGGGATGTTCAGTGAGCCCGAGGCGATCTTCTTGAAGCCGTCATCCCGCAACGAGATCGGGCTGACGTTGGTGATGATGTAGGTCAACCCACGGAAGAACAACATGCCGGCCAAGGTCGTGATGAAGGCGGGGATCCCCACGAAGGCGATCCAGAAGCCTTGGAACACTCCGATGGCGGCCCCGATGAGCAGTGAGAGCAGGAGCGTCGGGATGAGGCCGATGCCGGTGTTGTACAGCATCGCGCTGAGGGCCCCCGAGAACGCCACCACCGAGCCGACCGAGAGGTCGATGTTGCCGATGATGATGACCAGCACCATGCCCACGGCGAGGATCAGGATGTAGCTGTTCTGGATGAAGATGTTCGTGATGTTGCGCGGGGTAAGGTTGACCCCGTTGGTAAGGACGGCGAAGACGAGCAAAATGAGCCCCAACATGATGAACATGGAGAGCTTGCGTAAGTTCTGCTTGGCCAATCCTAAGAAAGAAATCTGTTCAATGTTCGCGTTCTCCGGCATGGTTCCCTCCTTAATCAACCAAAGCCATGTGCATGATCCGCTCCTGGGTTGCCTCACTGCGATCCAGCACACCCTTGATCTTGCCCTCGTTCATGACATAGATGCGGTCAGACATGCTGATCGCCTCGGCCAGCTCGCTCGAGACGACGATGACGCTCTTGCCTTGCTTGACCATATCGTTGAGGATACTGTAAATCTCGTATTTGGCCCCGACGTCGATGCCCCGTGTGGGTTCGTCGACGATGAAGATGTCGGGGTCAGCGAGCAGGCTGCGGCTGAGCACCACCTTCTGCTGGTTCCCACCCGACAGGTTCCTGACCAACTGTTCGAGCGACGGGGTCTTGATCTGCAGCGACTCCTTGTACTCCTCTGCCTTGTTGCGCATGAGGTTCTTGTTCAAGATCCCCCGCTTCGAGAGTTTAGGGAGACTGGAGTTGGTGATGTTGGTCTTCACATCCTGGATGAGGATCAGGCCCAACGACTTGCGGTCCTCCGATACATATCCCACCCCCTGCTCGATGGCGTCCTTGGGGTTCTTGAAGGTGACGCGCTTGTTGTGCAAATGAATCTCCCCGCTCGCGCCATAGCCGTAGGAGTTGCCGAAGATCGACATCATCAGCTCGGTCCGTCCCGCTCCCATCGGCCCGCAAAAGCTGATGATCTCCCCCTTCCTCACGAAGAAGGAGGCGTCGTCCACGATCTTCATGTCGTGGTAGTCAGGATGATGGACCGTCCACCCCTTCACCTCGAAGACGACATCGCCGATGTCGGGTTCCTTCTTGGGAAAGAGGTTCTTCAGCTCCCGCCCCACCATCCCCTTGATGATCTGTTGCTGGCTGACCGGTGCCTTGGTCAGATCGTAGCTTGCCACCGAGAGCCCATCACGCAGAATCGTGATGGAATCGGCCACGGCGAGCACTTCATCCAGCTTATGGCTGATCATGATGCACGTAATGCCTTCTTTCTTGAACTCTCGGATCAGGTTCAGCAGGTTCTCCGACTCCTCATCGTTCAGCGATGAGGTGGGTTCATCGAAGATCAAGAGCTCGGCGTTGCGGGAGATGGCCCGGGCGATCTCCACCAGCTGTTGCTTGCCGACACTCATCTTGCTGACGATGGTCTGGGGTGGCTCTCTCAGTCCCACTCGTTTCAAGAGCGGGTAGGAGTCCTTCAGGCAGGTATCCCAGTCGATGATGCCGAACCGGGTCTTCATATGCCCGAGAAAGATGTTTTCATAGATAGAGAGGTATGGGCTGAGGGTGAGCTCCTGGTGGATGATGGAGAGACCATCCTGTTCACTATCTCGGGTGCTGCGGTAGTTGGTCTCCTTGCCCTTGAAGACGACCACCCCTTCATATTCACTCCTGGGCAGCACGCCGCTGACGACGTTCATCAACGTCGACTTGCCCGCCCCGTTCTCCCCGACCAGACAGTGGATTTCCCCCCGTCTGACCTTGAAATCGACCGAGTCCAAAGCCCTGACCCCGGGAAAATCCTTCGTCAGGTTCTTGACTTCGAGAATGTACTCATCGTTGCTCATCACACCGCCCCCGGTATAAGTCCGGCCGGCAGAGGAATCTGCCGGCGGACACTGTTCGGACACTGACTGTAACGCAATCAGCGAAGCTGATCAGCGGTATAGTAGCCACTGTCGATCATCACCTTCTCGTAGTTATCCTTCGTGACATTGATGGGCTCCAGCAGGTAGGACTTGATGTACTTCTTGCCGGTGTTGTACGTCTCGGTGTCGAGGCGGGCGCCCGGGATGTTGGGGGTCTCACCCTTGAGAATGGCGTCTGCGAGGATGATGGCGGCCTTTGCCAGGTCGCGGGTATCCTTGAAGACCGTCATGGCCTGTTTGCCGTCCCTGATGAACTTGATGGAAGCAAGCTCACCATCCTGACCGGTGACCACTGGAATCTTGTTGATGTACTTGGCATCGGTCAACAAGGCTTCGATGATGGCACGGGCCAAGGTGTCGTTCGGAGCAAGGACTGCATCAAGGACGTAGTTCTTGGCATCTCCGTTGAGCAGGTTCTCCATGCGCTGTTTGGCAAGGTCTGCTCTCCAGTTCTCCGTGGCGATCCTGGTGAAGTTTGCCGTGTCGCTGGATGCCAACGGTGCCGGTCCGACAATCTTCAGCACACCCTTCTCCACGTAGGGGCGAAGCTCACTCATCGCACCATCGAAGAAGTAGAAGGCGTTGTTGTCCGTCGGTGAGCCGGCGAACAGCGTGATGTACTTCACGGAGGTGGTGGTCGCCAAGCCGAGGGCCTCGACGATCGCCCGGCCTTGGAACTGGCCAACCTTGAAGTTATCGAACGTGATGTAGTAGTCGTACTGGTCGGTGTCCATGATCAGGCGGTCGTAGGCAATGACCTCGACGCCATCACGGCGGGCATCTGCGACGGCAGAGACTACACCATTGTTGATCGATCCGATGATCAGCAGGTCTGCACCCTTGGTGATGAAATCGGAAACCTGTGCGTTCTGCTTGGTCTGGTCGGCATCGCCGAAGGCGACCTCTGCATCATAGCCTTTTGCTATGGCATCAGCTTTCAGGGCGGCTCCATCCATCTGCCAGCGCTCGACGTGCGTCTCGGGCATGGCCAGACCGATGAACTGTTTCTTGTCTTCCTTTACTCCGGCGCCAAAGACAAACGACATTGCCAGGAGTAAAACCAGAGAACCCATTGCGAATTTTTTCATTCTATTCTCCTTACAAAAAAAATTTTGCCAATTTCTGATCAAGTATTAAGAACCAACCTCCATAGTCCGTATTGTAAGTCTGATTTGTTCAGAAAGCAACATTAATAAACGTATTCACCGTATCAACACATTCCAACCGGTAATCACGCCAGGAAGAGCTCCTGCATTACGACCCAAAGACCGTTGAGGCCGATGAAGGCGTAGACAAGCCGTTTCAGGGCATTCTGGTTCACCCGTTTGAATGCCCACAGCCCACAGAGCGTCCCGATCAAGACGGCGATCCAGCCGATGAGGATATCCACCGTGTACCCCTCCATCAAGGCGCCTTTTGCGATGCGCAGGCCCAGATTGGTGATGTTGCAGAGGGTGAAGTACGCCTGGATCGTCGCCAGGTATGCCGTCTTCTCCCCGATGGCCGGCAGCAGGTAGAGGGCGGCCGGAGGCCCCCCAATGCCGAAGAGCCCGTTGCTGATTCCCGAGACCACCCCCATGGCCACCCCGTTGGAGAGCGTTGGTTGGATGGAGACGGTTGCGGCGAAGCGGAAAAAATAGAGGGAGAGGAGGGCGAGGACACACCCCAACGCGATGCGGAGCAGCCGGGTATCCATGGAGAAGGAGACGAAGGTGAAGAGCAGTCCGAAGGCCAAGGTGGGGATGAGGAGGGGGAGCATGGTCCTCCATCGGATGGAGCGATGGAACCGCACCGTCAAAAAGAAGGTGTTGGCCAAACCGATGGCCTGCATGAGGGCGATGGCCGTCCCATACGGGTAGA
>Ga0208694_1000260_pt1 | contig 83939 bp, 63 predicted proteins | sample AD_UKC078_MetaG_FD_184442 | JGI IMG/M metagenome (GOLD analysis project Ga0208694, IMG submission 184442) | Active sludge microbial communities of municipal wastewater-treating anaerobic digesters from USA - AD_UKC078_MetaG (SPAdes) (version 2) | ecosystem: Engineered > Bioreactor > Anaerobic >...
TCGTGCCTGCCCGGTGCTGGTATGGTGCTCTTGGGTTCTTTCAGGTGGGGGTTCTGATGCCTGCCGAAGTGGACGATCTGGATGAAGCGGCGTCCTTCCGATTCGTATCGGAGGATGAACGGGTCCGCTCCCAACGCCAGTGATGCAAGGAGGGATTCCGCGTCACAGGCATCGTAGGGAAGGATCTCTGCCTTGATCCTCGCGGGCCTGTCTTCGAGGCGCCCCTCCCGGTCCGCCATGCACCAAAGCCCCTGGAAGAGGATCCGCGCCAGCGGATCTTTGGCCGCGAGTTCCTCATTCTTGAAAAATCCAGGCTTGATGTTCCGTGCCCTCACGTCGGCTCCTTTCCCCGGAGATGCTTCGAGATCCCGGCAGTGCATGCGGATCACGGATCGATGGTGATCCGGCGCATGGGAAATCTCTAACCGAGGAAAGCGCGAGTGAAAACAACGGGGGGGCAACGGGGGTGGTAATGATGGTCAGCTATGGATGATTATTGATGTTTTCTGAAAATAAGGGGAAAAGTGAACTGGAAAGACGTCTTTTTAAGGGATGATGAGGCGGGGGTCCCCGCTCTGGGGATGTTTTTTGACGCTCTCTTGGCGAAGCACCTTTTTGATTTAGGCGTGATCACAATATGCCATCGGAGCATATCTGATTGTCTTTATTCATCTTGTTTGATGCAGGAGTGGGTTCGAGGTGCTTTATGTCAATAGAAAAAGGGATAGCGGGGGGATAACGGGGGAGGATCATCTCACGACGAAATTCGGCGAATCACGTCAGTAATTTCTTGACCGGCGTTTTGGCCAACGCGGATGCATCTTCAAAGGCCACGACAATAATGGCTTCCCGTGCCCTTGAGATAGCCACTCGATAGAGATCATCTATTTCTGCGTCTGTCACCGAAGCGGAGCGCCACAAGGCTGTATGATCGTTTTCGAGAGCTAACACTACCCCGTCGAACTCCCGTCCCTTCGATTTATGTATCGTCATGATCTCGATGCCTCTTTGTAAACCCAATTTCTCAAATATGATTCTTTGTTGAAGCGTTTTTTCAAAGGCAATCTTTGCCTTCTTTATATTCAGTGCGCCTGAGGGTTTAATTAAAGGCCTGATGGATGCCAGAAATCTGTCTGCCAAAAATGTCAAGAGGCTGGAATCTGCTTTTGTAAATGGCATATTGGGCATTCCAGATGATCGTTTTTCTTTCTTAGTGTAGAGATGCTTATTTATATTTCCTATATCGCTTTGAAGCTTGGCCATCGGATCTGTTCCCGATTCAGGTCTTCTCATTCCATGTACCAACTTCGACAAACATTGAGCAGCTGGAAGGTAGTCCTGATAGGAGGCGCCCTCAGTAGCTCTGGTGAGCGACGCCAAGGCTGCTGCGGCCAATGCATCCTCAATCTGAAAACGTTCTAACGCTATCCAGTGATCATCAAGCAACTGAAGAATAAGCCTGCCGTAATAGAGCAGAAGGCTGTCATCAAATAGTAGTGAGGCATGCCTTGCCTTCAACTTGTATGCGTCGCTCCCCTCCGTGATCCTCTTGTAAATCTCAGCAACCGCACGATTGGTGCTTGCAAGCACTCCGATACTGAATGATTTTTGGTGAGGCAAGATCGATTTTACTTTTTTCCCAACATCGTTAACGGCAATTGCGATGTGCGTCTCAAGAGGGTTGGGATTTCCGTTCTTTGTCTTCAGAGGCTTAAGCCGACGCTGAATTATGTTATTATCGAAGGTACACGTACCGTTGTTGTCGTACTGAGACAGAAATGCGCAAATTTCAGCGCAATGTCTCTGTCGACCAGAACCCAAGGCTGATATCATGAAGCGTTTGGGCTGTAGATCAACCTCTGTCCGTCTCAGAACTTCATCAGGGCTGAATTTATGCAAACCGCGATAGATGCATTGCCCCGGTCCTCTTAAGAGCACCAAGTTGCTGCCCTTGGCAAGTTGAACGATAATCTCGTGGAGAGTTAGATCAATGTCCTGATGTTCATCAACTATCACGAGCGGATAAACATCGGAAATCAGTTCCCGAATAACGGGGACACCCAGGATCACACGAGCACACTCCTTCAATTCATCGAATGTATATCCCGAATGGCCTTGCGGAACGAAATCTGCGCCGGTCTTCCGAGAACCTACGAACCACGGACGAAGGTGAGTCCCACCAGGGGCAAAACGACCGTATGAGGCGACGAGCCACCAAAAGAACGCGGCGAAAGTATCAATACGCACGCGATTCTTGGCAGGTAATTCAGTTCCCGCAGCTTGACACATAGCATCAGGATGCATTAAGAGAGTTTGCTCTGAGTATGCCTGACGGATGCGTGCAACGGCGTTTCTGGCAAAAGTAAGAAACAAGATGGACTGGTAGCTCTTTTTGATTACGGTACGGGATTGGAGTTCATTGTGGGCAAGCTGGCAACCGAAATATGTCTTGCCGACACCGGGCGCACCCTCTATCAAACGGACCTTTGCCACAGAATCCAGGGCAGCCTGCCTTTGGTCGATAATGTCAAAGTTTGAATTCTCACTATTGGTCAGCATTCAGTTCATAAACCTTACCTGGTACAGCTGAATCAATCTGTTGCAATAAATTCTTAAAAGCTGACGGAAAGAGATTCTGCTTTTCATAAGCTTCCAGACAAAGGTTCTGGAGAAGGTTCTTTCTGTCATCTTTACTGCCTTTGGGACACTTGCCTCCCATTGTCCAACATGCTCTTCTTGGTGCACCAAGGGGACATGCGGGACAATTGTCAAACTCAGTGAGGATTTGTTTTGCATCATCGGTCGGCAAGCCTGCCAGTAATGCCTCCTCAAGCGCCGGTTGCTTGTAATTGCAGGAACGATACACGAAGGTTGGACAGATATCTTTGACTTCTTCCGCATACTTCCGACCTGTATCATCTCCATCAAATACTGCAGCTGTTTTTTTACCAAGGGTCTGAAACATACGTATGCAGTCCATAATTTGATCAGCACCAAATGCATGAAACACGCACCATCCTTTCATGGCAAAGGATATATGTGGACATGCGCTAACTGCTGCATATTTAGCGGCAATGCGATCAAGGTGACCCGAAATGATGATGTCACGCGCCCCTTCCATAACCAAGACCTTGTCGGCAAAGAGAACACTTGGGCCTCCAGGCATGATAAGATATTCCGGTTTTTGGAAATGCCCCTTTGAGGGATTTATATTACGGACTGCATCCATCAGTTTTTGGGGACTATGTCCTTTCTCGATAATAAAGATATCATCCGGGATGAAGCAACGAAGTACAGCTTCGGAGTGACTCGAAACAATAACCTGCGGCTCTTTCCCCGACGGAATCGACTGTACGTCCCGGAGCAGGACTGAAATGGCAGATGGATACAAGGCTGTTTCCGGTTCCTCCATTATTATGACAGGTGGACGCTCTCCGGGAATCTGCGCTTTAGCCAGTGCAAAGGAGAGAGCATACTTTTCACCTGCCGAAAGTCGGTCAAACGGTATGAACGCCTGATTCAGATCAGAGTTATGCCGCAACCCTACGGTAAGGGCCGCAAGAGCCGAGGACAAGCCACCGTATCTTGGGCCGAGGCCTGGCTGCATTTCAGTCCATTCTGATGAGTTCAACATCTTTCTTGCGCCGGTAACTATTTCATTGAGAACCGCACCTATTGTTGGCAAGGAATTCTGACTGGAAGACGGGACTTCGTCCTCCCTTACCGGAATACAATCGGATCTTGATGGGCAGTCTGAACACTGCGGATCGAATAAGGTACACGTTGGCAAGACCGACTGGCCTCTTAAGTGCTTTGGCAACTTCCCCAATCTATACTGCAATTTTTTCAGATGTCGGCCAAGAACCGAATAATGACCGAATGTGAATGTGCCCGCAGATATCGTAGGCCGGAGTCGGAAGTACCCCAAAGCCTGATGTTGAGATCTGCTCAGTTCTTTTGCGCTTTCTATTGACGTGGCGGGAAACTTTGGAAGTAGCCATCGCCATTCAATGGCACCCGAGCGTTCGTCCAAGAAGGCCTCAAGCGCCACAACAAGCGCCTCTCGATGACAATTACTTTCAGGGGGTATTCCCTTCTCTTCCACTAAAAGTCCATCGGCAGGGTCAATCCACTGAACGTCAGAAACAAATTCACCACGAATTTCTCCAAGATCAACCAGTGATACTTCAATGTATATCGGTTTGCTCGTGTCACAATTCGTAAAATCATATTCTGTTATTAGGGATTGATTGGAACGGTTTTCAGCATTTAAAACGAGATCTAGAGCGTCAAGGATGGCTGTTTTCCCTGCGCCGTTGGGACCGACGAGCAGGCTGAGATGCGGATTGGGCCGGAACTGCACACCCCAACTGCCTCCATTTTTTTCCGGGAAACAACGGAAATTACGGATTTTTATTGAATCAATTCTCATGTACGCCCCGGTTCCATCTCGAAAGGCACTTTTTCTTTAGCCTTATTTTGTTCCTTTCATTTTCTATAGCAGCGTCCGGGTACTTTTAATCTCTTAATCATTCCGCCTCAAATCCCTGCGTCTTGAATTTCAATGTCCGGCAGTTTTCCGTAACCGTTCTTACCACGTTTTCCGGCATACCGTCGGCGACTTCAATGTGAATTTCGAGGGATACCTCCGCCCTGCATCCTGAAAGGGCAGTGAGGTGCTGCACGACCTCTTCCGCTATTTTACCGGCATCGCGGCCGATCCGGGTGGGATCAAGCTCGATGGCGCCATAAAACCGTACCGGTTTTTTCGGCACGTCCGGCTTCTTTTCTTCAGCCTGATCATCTTGTTCTCGTTGTGGTCCTTTACCAGGAACGCCAGGTGCAGCGCCTTCTCTTGTTCTCTCTTCCTGCTTTGCCCGGTCGGCATCCATCTGTGATACTGCTATCAACGGCTTCACAAGGAGCCCCTTGTCGTCCAGGCTAACATGGATTCCTCCCCCGGCACGAAGACCAAGATATCTATTTTGATCCTGATTCCATTCATCAGCATAGGCAAATGTTTCTGAGTTCCAAGTAAGGAGCGCCAAACCATCCTGTATTGCTTCCATAAGGACATACCCGTCCTTCAATCTGGGCAGGTACAGGTATTGGGCAAAATCATCCGCCAATTGCTTCACCGGCACGTGATCACCCCGCCACAGGGGAACCTTGTCCATCTCATGCCGAAGGCGGACACCGGCCAACCTCGTGATAAGCAGCTCTTCGTTTTTCAGCTTCTTGGATGCCTTGACGGGCAGAGATTCCATCCCTTGAAGTTTTATCTCCTGCCATTCGATGCCGCCGTTCTGATCCGGTTGGGTGGGAACAATCAGCCATTGATACGTTTCCGGAATTCGCGCCTGTACTGTTTCATTCGATGTTTCCCGCTTCGTCTTTGCTTGATTTGCCTGAAAAGCATCCAGATTGAGGGTCAAAGTATCTCTCTCAATCGATTTCCAGGCCAGATAGTATCGCACTGCCTGTTCCAGATCGGCCAATCGTGCCCGATCCGCCACGGCGAATACAAGCGCATTGCGGTATATACGAGGGCTTGAGCCTCTTGTTTCAAGAATGTTGCGCACGGCCTTATGGGCGGCGCTTTCTTTTTCCTTTGCTGTGTGGGTCAATTCAGGGCTAAGTATGACGAGACAGGCCTCTTTTTCATCTGGGATATCGCCGCTCGATGTTGTATAGATGTGGATACGGGAGAAGTCGCCACGAGCTCTTGCCTCTTCACGCAACCTCCTCAATATTTCTTCGTGAATATCATCGATGGGCAGTTGCAAGCCCCTATCCTCCGCCAGACGCGTGACGCTGGGCTGCGTGGAAAACCAATAGCGCCTTCCGTCAATATAGAGGAAGGTCGCTTTATCCGTAAGCCGTCGCAGGGCATCTCCAAAGGTCGCCACACTTTCTCCCGGTTGCACACATCCCAGTTTTATGTTCCGATCTTCCAATCCCCGATTCGCGGCGCGCAACGTGGGGGCGGAACCGAGATATATGGTGCGAGATACGCGGCGACATGCTGAGTATCGGCCCAAGTTGGGATTTTCTCTATCGAGTTGCAGCGGAAGGGAATGCACCCCATCGATGTCCTTTTCGATTACCGGCACCCAAGGGTCTTCAAGATAGCGCGTGAGCTCAAATTGCACCGCCGGATCGTCAATGGGCACACCTGCAGGGAGAATCAAAAGGCTTTTGTCTTCCCGTTCCCAGAGAGAATGAATGACCGCTGCCATCAGACGCAGCACGCCACGTGTGCGCTGAAATTTATCCAGACTGGACCAGTCATTGAATAGACGGTCGAATAGCTCCGGGTGAATGGGGTAGGCGGCCTTTAGTCGGCGCTCGTAATTCCCTTCCTTGCATTCAAGGGGGAATTCCTGCGATTGGGTTCTGTAAAGATCGGCGAAGGCCCGCACCACCGTATCCCTCGCCGTAAACAATTCAGGATCGATAGGGGGCTGAAAAAGGCGGCGCCGCACGATTTCAAAACCCTCTTCGGCGCTGGCCGGCCGCCAGGGAGATTCGACGCGGCCGATGGCGTTTTTCAAACGATCCAGAGCGGCTTTTCCCCCTTCGCCGCCGATTTCGTTATCTGAAGAGGGAATGCTTGCCACCAGAATCGTCTGATCGGCGTTCTTGGCCGCTTCACTCAGCGTTTGTGCAAAGGTGAAATGGGTATCGAAGGTCCCTGCGGGAAGGTCATGGACATGATAAAGTTGCCGTGCATAGGCCACCCATTCATCAATGAGAATCAGGCACGGTGCGTAACGATTGAAAAGGAGGCGGAGTTCGTCACCTGGATTGGTGGATGTTTCGTCGGCCTTTCTGATGATTTCGTACCCCTCTTTTCCGCCAAGTTGCCAAGCGATCTCTCCCCACAGTGTTCTGACGACGGTTCCATCCTTCTTTTTGTGAGGTTGACCGGGAGGGATTTTTGTACCTACAATAACCGCGCGATTCACCTTCGGCGGCTGGGATACGCCTGCTACAGCAAGGACCGCTTCAAGACCGGGCATCTCGGCCGTCGGTTTCCCTGAAAAAAGATGGTAGAGCGCCAGCATGGAGTGCGTTTTGCCCCCGCCGAAATTGGTCTGAAGCTCGACCACCGGATCACCGCCAGTGCCCGCCAGTCTCTGCAATGCGCCGACAAGGAGATGTTGCAACCCATCAGTTAAAAAGGTGCGCCGATAGAATTCCATTGGGTTCCGATATTCATCGGAGCCCTCGCCCAAATATACCTGCCAGAGATCGGCAGCAAACTCTGCCTGCTGGTATCTCCCCGATGCCACGTCCGGATGAGGCGTTACAATCTCCCGCCAGGGTTTCAATCCGCCTACCGGTTTCCCTTCAATGGGAGCCACAACTGCGCGACGGGTTTCTTTGCGGGTCTGCTCTTCAAAACGGAGGCGTAGGACTTCCTGTTTTTGTTTCTCGATCTCTTCAGCTTCCTCGGCGGAGATCGCTGTCAACAAACGGGATATGCTGTCAAGCGCCCGATACGTGTCATCCGTGGTAAAGGGTTCCTGATGCGCCCACTTGTTCCGCACCTCCCGCAGCTCACTGACGATAGTTTTTTCCGCCCGTCCCAGGGTCTTGCTGAAGACTTCGTTCCACTGATTCCACACGACAGACAGAAGGGACTGGGTATCCCATTTCGGTTCTTTGCCCAGATTGGTCTTGATATGATCCTTGCGAAGTCCTGCCTGAGCCTCTTCGAGCCCTTTGCCGCCGGGTACGGCTTTCAGTTCCCGTTCAACATACGGCTGAAGTCCCGTATTCATCATTTCCAGAGCCCGACCTACGCGGTCGCGATTGCTGAGTGCCATGGATGACTATTCTCCTTTGCTCAATATCAGTTAAAACAAATCCCCGGTCTGTTGTTTGGTTTCCGTTTTGGCAAGCTTGACGATCTCCGGCCAGGCAACCACAAGCCCGTTATAGGATAGCGCCTCGGCCGCACGTTTTTTCCTTTCACAAATAGTGTAAAGCCTGTACGCCAGTTCACGGGCAATTTCTGCTTTTGACTCCAGCCGGGCCACAAGCGCCGATGCAACATATTCACCCTCTGATTCGAGCACGCGAATGAGGTGGTGAACCATTTCCCAACCAGTCAACCGTTTATCAGCTATGGGGTCCCAATCGGCGGGCAGTTCCGCGGGTTTTATAAGTCTCACCTTGCCCCCTCTGGAAATCAAAAAGCCATCGGCTGCCAGTCTTTCCACACTTGTATTCTTGGCCTTGGAAAGGGTTTCGGCCAATCCGTATTCACCTTCGTTGAAGCCAAATTGTTCAAACCAGGCCAGCGCCCAGCGACTGTCGGCATCAAAGTCGCTCTCCTGTTCTGCAAGGGTTTCATCAAGAATCTGGTTGATGAGCGACAATGCATCACGTACGGTTAGCGACTGACCATCGGCATTAAGCACTTTAAGGTAGCGGGTATAAATAGCCATGCCCGGACCGATGGCAGCCTGGGCCAGATCGACCGGTGCAATATTGCTACGCTGCAAGTGGGCAAGCGCTAATGGCAACTCTGACTTGAGAGCAGTAATAAACTCGCGGCGTGTGATGGTCTTCGCATCAACGCTGTGTTTGCGGCACACAAGAATGATGCTGGAGGCAAGCACGTTTGTACCAGTTTTTAGTCCTTGATCGCGCTCCGTTCGCATTGGCCAGGTACCGGTAATAGCGAATCCGGCACTAATCACCGCAGCAAGAAACGTCTCCCAGCCTGTGCTGGCAGTGCCATTGATACTGTCGCTCTCAGATTGTTTGAAGGCATAGTAAATGGTAACTGGAAACGCCGGGTGCGACTGCTCGGCTAGGCGATGCATCGCTTGCGTCATACCATTGAGGAAGAAAGTCTCAGCCTTCTCTCTACTGCCATGACGATAAGGCGAGGCCACTAATTCTTCACTCTTAGGTGAGACCAATGTGGCGAAGAGGTCATGATATACGGATCTTAGCGAGTGACGCAACCAGACGTAGAAAAAATCTGACAAATCAGCATAGCCGATATTATCATAATAAGGAGGATCAGTAGAGACCACCTTATAGCTGCTGATGACTTGAAACTGAGCATCACTCTGGACTGCTGTACTCTCCTGTAACGCAGGAAGAGCATTCAATATTACCCTTTCAATCCAGTCCAATGCTCCAGTCCAATTGCCAGTCGAATTAGAGAGCGGGTTACCCTCAGCATAATCCCAAACCATTGGAATTGCTTGGCGGCCAAAAGTTTGAACAATAAAATCACCGCCCCAAGGCGTGAAGGATGACCAATAATTCGCGCACCTTCCGATTGCCATTCCAAGATAAACACTTACAGCCTCAGCATAGGCAGTGGCTTCTTCACCGCCATCGCATAAAGGCTTACTATCATTAGATAGACCTGCGGCCAGGGCATCATGCAATAATTGCTCACGAGCCCCCTGAACCAAATCCGAGAAGGTCGTCAGAGCAACAAGTTGACGTTTGGTAAATGCATCGCCCCATGTTGGCATTCCATACATAGGCAGACGATCAACATCATGACATGGTGTTGGCACCTTCATCTCCGGCTTCCATGCTGGCCTGACTGCTTTCGGCATTTCCTCATGCTCTGATGTTGGTGCAAAATAGACTCGCCCACGTTCACCTTCGGCAACCATGGCCATTAGCCTAGCTCCCATCCTCCCAGCCTTGCCTTCAGACCTGATATAGTCTCCCGTAATCGGAGTCCCTGACATCAGGCAGCGAAAATTCGCTCCACGTGCCAGTTTAGTCCCGTTTTTGATCACCTCAAAGTGTTTAGGTTTCCCCATCTTGATAGTAAATCGGTATCCACCGTTTTCAATTACCGGCTCGACATACGCCTCCTTGCCTGCCTTCGTAGAAAGCATGAAGGTAGAGGCAAGCGGGACATCCACATTTGCAAAAGCCGGGTTCGGACTCTTGACCGTTCGCGCCCAAAGCCAGGCAATGACGGTCAGCTTCTTTCCTACATAAGGTTTAAGGTCCGGCCGTTCCTTGGCCATTTCCGCCGTGATCTCGATTTTTGGGTAAAGATGCCCAATGCGCTTTTCCGCTTCATCGCGCATCCATTTTCCATAGTAACGGACATCCTCGGCAAGTCCCTGGGCGCCTTTCCATGTCCTGAGCGCTTTTTCTCCCTCCGGTAGCTCTTGCCATTCAGGATTTACCGGTGGCTTTCCCGCGAACTTGGGCGGTATTTCGATCATGGCTTTGTTTATCAACACAGCCACGGGATTCAAGTCACTCGCATAGGCCTCCATACCCAAACGTTGCGCCTCCAACGGCAAGGAACCGCCGCCGGCAAAGGGATCATGAAAGGCTGGCAGTTTGTAGCGGTCGAATAAAGTCTTGGCTTGTGGATGATTTGCATTTTCGGCGCAGGCACGACGCCAACTCTGCCAGATTTCATTTCGTGCCTGCTGCAATACCGATTCATTATTTGTGTTTTCCCACGGCACCAGATCTTCAATGATCTTAAAAAGACGTTTCCTCTCTTTGTCCTGCGCCTTTTCAGTCGGGAAAAGGTCCGGATAAGATGAGGGGTCATCCACCATCTGGGCAAAGATGACAGCGCGCGCCGCCGCCAGAGGACGTCTGGCCCACCACAGATGCAGCGTGCTGGGATGCCCATGCCGAATTGATTTTTCGCGCGCCGACGCCTTGTTGATGGCCTCCAGCGGCAAGGCCACCTCTATCAGTTTCTTCTTTATGTTGTTCATTATTAAGCAGTCTCTCTATTTATGCCATATTTCTTGGAAATCTTTTCATGCCATTCTGACACGAATCGTGAACCGAGCCGGGTATACCTCAATCTGCTCCTTCTTCGCCATTTCTTTAAGTTGAGACAGCGTATAAATGTTCACTTTCTGGTCAATTATCAAGGCAATGCAGATGGTCTGATGATCATCGGGAACCTGATTCCAGATATCGGCCTGAATTTCGATGCCTTTTTCGATGGCCCCATGCCCGATCCAGTAACTTTTTACCCGTTCTCCTGATGCATTATATTCCAGCCAGTGGAATGGCCCGTCCGCTTTCCGGACGAACGTCCCATCATCTGCTTGAAAATGTTCATGTTGCGGAGACCAAGTGAATCCCTGAGATTGGAGGAAAGACTCAAATCCCTTCTTTTGGGGATGATCTCTTTTCGGAATCTGTTGTGGTTGCTTGCACTCTTCGTCTTCGTTGTCCTGATCGTTCTGCTCTTCATCATTTGGTTGTTGAGGCGGTATGTCAATGATAGCAGTGGGCTGCGCGGGTGTGACATCGCCTTTAGCTCCTGTTTCTTTCCCCTGCACTCCCTCTGCATTGGAATCCTCAGGCGCCACTTCCACAAGCTCTAAGTTCTCTTCCGCATAGGCATCGATCCAGGCGGGATCTCGATCGACGCAATCGGCAATGATTTTCCTGATCTCGGATCGTTGGCATTGACGGCAGAGCTCTTCCACCAACTCACGATGATGTGCGGGCGGACTGCCCTGAACGTAAAGATAATTGTCCTGCAGTATCACTTTGCTGTTAACGGGCGTTCCTGCCTGTTCTCCTTTAACATAGGGAATGATTTTAAGCTGCCGGACCGGCTGCCATGTCACTTGTTTCAGCCGCCCGGCAAAATTTCTTTCCGATTCGTAAAGGGTTTGCTGCGTTTCATATAACTCGTTTCCGTTTTCTCTGCGTAAACAAAGTAAGATATCCGCCAGTTTGACCAGCCAAGGGGGTTTTGCGGTGGCAGGAGCGTAATTCAAGTCGTTAAGACGATGTTCTATGAAATGATCCAGGCAGACAATTCCTGCATCAAGGAAGAATTCGCAACTGTCGCCGTCCAGGATGGAAACATCAGCAGTTCGACGCTTAAAATTACTGAACAATATAGAAACGATCTGGCCGCTGCTTGTGTACCACTGCAAATCCTCTTTCTTGACCCATCGGCCTGTTGCATCCAGCCAGGCATGACATGCATCCCACACTTGGCGAGGAGCGCGTCGCAGAATCTGGACGGCTCGTTCCCTGTCCGCCTTGCTGAGCATTTCCCCCAAGGGTTTGGACTTAAGCCATGAGAGGGCCATTTCAAATGTCGGCCGCCGGGGAACTTCCATCCTGTCCCACATGGCAAGGTTGAGCGCTTCGGGATGAATCAAACGAACGCCGGGAATGTCTTCCGGATTTTCACGAAAGACATTCACCAACTTTTCCCAGTCATGGGCATCCGTGTAAATCAACGGCGATGAATTGAAGATGCCTTTCAGCTTGAAGGTCTCACGGACATCCATTCTGAGCAGTACCCGGTCGATGGCTCGATAGAGGTCAACGAGGTGGGTAATGGGGGGAGCTTTTGCTTTTGACAGATCTTTGAGACGGGCCAGCAAAGGTTCAACGCCCGTCGGTTGATTACGAGCACCGAGCAGATCCAATAGTTTTGAGTATTGCGGTTTATCGAAATCGGGATGAACAAATTCCTCGACGTTGTATAAGGCGTCGGTATCAGCCGTTCTCCTGTATAATTGTACCGGTATGTGGCAGCGTCCGAATCTATCTGGCAGACAGGGAAGGTTCCTGAGCTTCTGGAGCCACGCCGCACGCAATTGCCCATGATCCAACGAACGATAGTAACTATGACCTTCCTGGTTGATCTTGGCCTCGGTTCTTTTCTCCCAAATATCAGACCAATTGTTCAATATCGCCAAGAGCACGTCTTTCAAAAATTCGGGATCATCTGCCATGTCCTGCCATTCAAGCCAGATGGATTCCTCCCAGTCGTAATCGACAATTCTGAAATTTTGACTTTTCAAAGGAAATTGAGATGGCGCACGACCGCCTCTTTCTATACAAAGCGCGGATATATCTGCGTGCGATCTCCCAAAGCTGGTATCTGTCGATACCGGCATGGGGAAGCGTAGTAACTTACTCTTTTCAAACTCTTTGACCCAGAGAGACCATTTTTTCTTATCCTCAAATGACAACCCGTCCTCATAATGATTCGATATGACTTTCGACTGAAAGACATCGGGGGGCAGGATCGCTTCGAGATCGTCATTACCCTGAAAAAGCAGGTCTGCATTTACCTGACGCCACCTGCCGTCCTGACAAAGGAACTTGAAATCGTCCTGTATCCTGACATCTGACATAGCGGCAACCTGAGCAAGTTTCAATCCCATTTCCCGAGGAATTGTCTGCCCGGAAAATATCTTCTTTGCCGCCGCGGCAACGACCTGCTCAACGCCCACCCGCTGGTGAAGATTCAGCTTGACGAAAAATTCCCTCGCCAATTCAAGTGCACGACCTGAATCCCCTTCTTCCTGATTCAACATCATTCCTGACCAGGAAGGATCAACAACATTAACGAGCGACAGCAAAAACTCCTTGTTCTCTTCGGAAACATTCCATGCCGTAGCACCGAGAACCATAACCTGGGATGCCGGCAAAAGTTCTTTCTTACCTGCAACGGGCACAATGGATAATTCTCGAAGCAGCTTTTTCACATCAGGGTAATCAACCGACGAAACCGGCTGGAGATAAGCCCAAAAATGAACGAGCCTTTCAATCGGAACAGGACAAACAGGCTTTGACCGATTTGAAGTAAAAAGTTTTTCAATAATGCCCTTTAATTCCACTTCATCCACGAATCCCCAGCTTTTCAACGATTCCAGTGACTTTCCCGCAACATTTTGTGCAAGTACTTTCTTCTTTTGGGGGGCAAAAATAGTCAAGGCCTGTTCCGGGGACCATGTTTTTGTAATCGCTTCCGGCATGGCGACGGTGTTTTCTTTGGTCGATAGCGTATTATCCTGCGCGAGCAATATGTTCGGTTTCTTTCCGATGTTTTTTCTGAATGCTTCAGTGACGATTTCCGTGCATGCCTGATTTAAACCACCGCCTTCAGTGGATAAGGACGGTAAAAAATCATACGCACGGGCGCGTTCATGCAGGCTTAAATCAGCGTTTTCCAGCCATGCGCACATGGCCGCAGCACCCAATTCCCCTATCCGGCGAAGGAGCCACTGGTTTGTGGGCGATGTTGCAGGATGCTTGATTTCTTTTCTTGCTGGATCCTGAATGAACGGACCGTTAAATGAGAAAGGAAGGTACGGCTTCACGTCCGTCGGTAAGACAGTGTAGAGGTGATGTTCGATATCGTTACTCAAGACGATTTGCACGGCGGCGGGCGGCAGATCCAATTCCGTTGATCCTCTTTCATCCCTCACTTCTTCCAGAGCGGTTGCGGGAAATGGCTCTGCTTCTGAGTGAATGACCAGAACCTCAATCGTCTTCCTACTGGTAAGTCGAATATGCTCCGTATTGCCGATAGGACCGACGCCAAGCACTTCTTTGTATATAACGTCCTGCTGAATCTCCAATTTCCTGATGTGATTGAAAAACAGTAAAGGGATCGGACTTCTTACCCAATGTTGAAACTCTGCCTTCAGGGCCTTTGCCTTCGGGACGTCGTCAATCGCTACCGTGATAACGGTTTCGCCTCTGCTCAAACTGGCGGAATCTACCCAGAATGGTTCTGTGAAACGTTTTTTGTGAAATCCGAAAGAGATCGTCGGCGTTGTGATCGTCACCTGGGGGCCGAGAGAAAAAACGGACTTAAAACCGACACCCCTGAACCCAATGGTATGGAGGTGCCTTTTATTGGAAAGCCCAAATTGACAAAGAGACTGGAGGGCATCCGGATCAAAATCTTCACCATCATGAACAAACTCGAACACATTGTTGCTTATGGTCGCACGAATCCAACTGGCTTTTGCATCATCAGCATTCTGCAAAAGCTCTGAAAGAACATGGCGAGGGCTTTGCACCTGGCGAAACAATTGATGCCAAGGCCCCGCCAAAACCGGATCAGCTTCGAGCTGATCCCAGCGCTGACGCGCTTCGCTTTGAATCTTCGTAAAATATTCCGGAGGATGAACGATCATCTCATCGGCACCGCTCTCTTTAGCAAATCACGAATCGAATAGTTAACGCTTGTCACCCCAAAATCGGGCTCTTTATTAAAAGGGGTAAGAACATAGCGCACTGCACATTTATCTGCCTGCCGTTCCATAATCTTCTCTGTGGACGGCACTTCCACTATCGCCAAGAGATAATCTTCCGGCTTATTCAGGGCTGTCAAAATTTCATTTTTGGTGATCGTGACGGTTTCTGCACCCTCGATGCGCCCCTTTACCTCTATGAAACGCAACTTTCCTCCTTCCGGGAGAGCCGATTCAATGTCATAGCCGCACTTTTCCTTGCTGACGTCACGCGGATTGTAACCAAGGTCGCGCTCCATAGCCATGACGGCCTGCATGGCCGTCTCTTCAACTTCTATGGTTTCGCGGGCAAATGTTTTCGCATCGGCCTTGGCATATCCGCCGAGTTTTTCTATGAGACCTGCCGGGATTACGATGGCGCCACCGATGACCACTGGTGGGAGCGGCGACATCTGACGTCCCTTTTCCAGTTCCCCAAGGCGGCGCGCCAGGCGTGTTTGCAGTTCATCTGCCCTTGCCCTCGCCTTGGCAGAGTTGATCCGGGCGTTTTCCCTTCCGGCAAGTTCCTGGGCTCTCAACTCCTCAGCGCGGTGGTCCCAATAGTTGATTTCCTTGATGAGCCTGTCTTTTACGGCATTGATGGTGCGATTGATGGCTTCCTCAGTTCGATTCTTCACCTCATGAAAATGGTTATGCACCAAATGAGTAATCGCATACGAAACGGCCATGGATTCCAAATCTACATTTTTCCATTCTTTCTCCAGCACGGATGCCACGAGTGATTTTTCTTCATCCCGTAAAGGCCTGTAATCCAGGTATGGAGCGTAGCCGGCATTTCTAACCTCCCCCTGCTGATCTATTTCGACAAACTGCATCTGACGGGACACCACTTTCTGAAGACCCCGCTTATCAATGCTTGCATCCTGGATGGAATGCTCCAGGTAGAACAGCGCCTTAATATCAGAAGTTTGGTCCGTCTCGTTGACAAATATTGCCCCTTGCTTGAGCAGATCGCGATAGCGTTCCAGGATCAAGTCGATAACTGCATTGAGGAAAGGATGTCCTGGGCAGATAAAGGCAGCTAAAGGTTTGCCGGCGACTGTAATCAACTCTTTTTCAAAACAGACGCGTTCATAACGAACAAGAACGGGTTCGCGCGTGCCGATTTCTCGGTCGCGGTTACGGATAGCAGCCGGCACATGTTTTATTTCGTAGCGCTTCGCTTCGCGTTCTTGGATACTGCCTCCTAAAAGCTTAAAGGCCCCTACGAAAAAAGATGCAATGAAATGGGGTTGGAGACGACGCGCTTCGTATCGTTCCATTTCCTCACGAATTTCCCGAATTCGGGTGGTGTCCATCGCGTCATGGACCAGTGCGCGTTCCTCAAAGAGTTCTTGCAGCTTTTGACGGTCCAGCGCTTCCTCTACTTTGCGGGTCAGACGTGCGCGGACCTCAGGTTGGTCTCCGTAACGAATAGCCTCAATCAACAATTTGCGTAGCTCCGCCCCACCAATCGCCTTGCCGAGCACATCAAAAACAGCGCCGCCCAAGGCGACCCTCTCGGCGTCGATTTTTCTCAGGAGCGTTAAATATACGTCGCCCTCACGAGTCTCCTCAGCTACCAGATTCCAGAGATGGCATACTTCGGTCTGGCCGATACGGTGGATGCGGCCGAAACGCTGTTCGATGCGATTGGGATTCCACGGTAGGTCGTAGTTCACCATTAAGTGTGCCCGCTGGAGGTTGATACCTTCTCCGGCGGCGTCAGTGGCCACAAGGATCTGAACAGCTTTATCTTGTTTAAACAATTCTTCCTTTTTCTTGCGCTCCTCTCTTCCCATACCGCCATGGATGGTAACGATTGCTTCATCGCGGCCAATCAGTGCCTTTATGCGGTTTTCCAGGTAATTTAATGTATCCCGGTGTTCTGTAAAGACGATGAGCTTCCGCCTTGACCTATTTTCATCGAACATCTCCGGATTGTCCTGAAGGAGATTGGACAGCTCTTCCCATTTCTTGTCTGTCCCGCTGCTACGGACTTTGAGCGCCAATTCTTCAAGGCGTTTGAGAGTCTCAATCTCAGCCTGGAGTTCCGCAATCGTTCGCGCAGCCGTAGCTTGATCAACAAACTTGTCTTCAACCTGCTCAACCTCCGAATCGGTCAGATCTTCCAATTCTTCCACGTCCTCTTCGGTCATGGGTGTCAATCTATCCTGGGCGTTAATCCTTGCCTGAGCACCTCTTTTTAACAATTCTTCTTCATGCAGCCGTCTTTCAAGACGTTCGCGACGGCGCACCAACGATTTATAAATGGCTTCCGGAGAAGAGGCGAGTCGTCGTTGCAGAATCGTCAGCGCAAAACCAACCGTGCCTTTTCGCCCCTCGTTTTCCAGGGCATCAGCGCGGTTGAATTCTTCCCGCACATAACTGGTTACTTGCGCATATAGATCGGCTTCTAAATCGGAAAGACGATAAGAGACGGTATAGGCCAGACGTTCAGGGAAAAGGGGCGTCCCATCAAATTTAAGAAGCTGCTCCTTTACCATCCGGCGCATAATATCTGAGGTATCCGTTACATGCACGCCGTCCCGGAAACGACCCTCGAAACGATCGCCGTCAAGAAGGGCCATAAAAAGCTGAAAATCCTCTTCTTTGCCGTTGTGGGGCGTGGCCGTCATTAAGAGCAAATGCCGTGATAACTCTGAAAGCAGTTTCCCCAGTTTGTAACGCTTTGTTTCTTTGACTTCACCGCCGAAGAAGGATGCCGACATCTTATGGGCCTCATCGCAGATTACCAGATCCCACTCTGTCTGACGGAGTTTGGTTTGCAAATCTTCATCCCTGCTCATCTTGTCCAGTCGTGAGATCATTAAGGGCATCTCTAACAGCGCATTGCCCGATCGTGACGCCTCAATCCGATCGTTTGTCAAGATGTCGAAGGGTAAATGAAAACGTTGGTAGAGTTCATCCTGCCATTGATCCACGAGATTTCCAGGGCAGACGATCAGACAGCGATCCAGATCGCCCCTGACCATCAGTTCTTTGATGAACAAACCGGCCATGATGGTCTTTCCGGCACCGGGATCATCGGCAAGAAGAAACCGTAACGGTTGTCGTGACAACATTTCTTCATAAACAGCCGTGATCTGATGTGGAAAAGGTTCGACAAGAGATGTATGAACGGCCAAATGAGGATCAAATAGATATGCCATGCGGATACGGTATGCCTCTGACACGAGGCGCAACATGGACGCATCGGCATCGAAACTCCAAGGCTGACCCAGTTGAATGACCTCCAGTGTAGATTCGCGATCACGGAAAACAAGCTCACTCCCAGGTCGGCCGGAGATGTCTTTAAAGGTCAATTCGATGACCGCGTCACCATGCCATTTGACATCAATGACTTGTACAGCTCCATCAGGCCTGATGCCTTTTATAGATGCTCCTTTATGAATATCTTCGAGACGGGCCATAGATTGTCTTCTCCAATAAAAAATCGTAGCTGAGGCTCATCGAAAAGTTTTGCCCGAACCAGCGGGAGCAACGAGTATGATAAGATGGTGGTAGAGGTCTGTCGCCTGGCCGATTCCTTGTATTACTCTATCGACGAGTGGTTCAGTCATTCCGATTTCCTCCCAAACTGGGATTGTCCGCACGCTTTTCCTCAAGCCAATTGTCAATGGCTCCTTTTCTGAAACGCCAGTGCCTACCGATTTTCTGGGAGGGGATCTTCCCTTCTCGAACAAGCTTGTAAAGCGTGGATTTTGGAATTTTCAGGTAAGCGGCCAATTCTTCGATGGTCAACACATCGCCCGGCTTTTTAGCCATCGGATAACCTCTCAAAAATTTATCTCATACGAGCCATAATGATCTCCTTGTGTATAGTTAATGACAGTTATTGTCAAGTAATTTTGGCGTCCTGCAGGGCTATTCTAAAATGGAAGCCGCCGTATCCTTTATCACGGCATTCCAGTGCAGCAGAAGGCTTTCCCTGTCGAACGATACATTCCGCGGCGGTATTGAAAGGCGGTAGCACCCTGATCCGTCGTTCTCGATGATTTTCCCATCCTTCTTCAGGGTAAGGCTCCGGAGCTCATTCCTTAATCGCGAGACGAGCTGCGTCGCACCCATTCCGGGAGTCAGGTCCTCCCTGTGAACCCAGCCCCGGCCGTCCTTCCTCACCGCAACGGCAAAACGCAGGAGCAATTCCAGGGATCGATTGGTAATCCCCATCGGCGAGCCGTTGATCATCACCAGATTGCGTTTCTCGATCGGCTTTCCCGTGATCTCGATCCGGTCGCGGCAAATGAACGTGTCGTCAGGTCCAGACGTCTCGGCGTTCGTTTCTTCTTGCGACGTACTCTTGTGTCCCGATTCCACCGCCTCCTTGAGACTGATCGCGATCCTCTCTGGGATCATCGCTGCGAGCACCGTCACAGGCGTCTCCCGGACGGCTTTCCTGCTGTCGAAACCCTCTCTGACGAGACTGTAAATTCCCGCCCGGCCCAGACCCCGGACCCTCAGCCTTGCCAGTTCAAGCCCGTTCTCTTCCACTCCGTAAAGAAGCCTCTCGGAAAGGATGGACAACCTGTCCTGCAGAGCCTTGGGCGACCCTATGCTCTGGGCAACGAGCGAGGCAGCGTCGACGATCCAGCTCAACCCCTCCGCCGCGGCGGCGATCGTGCCGTAATAGGATTCGAAATCCCTCTCCAGGCTGGGGGTTTCCTTCCCCCGGATCCACCTTTCGAGGAGAAGCGTGAGCTTGAGAGTTCTGGCCTTGTTCTTCGTGACGAGAAGAGGGCTCTTGACGACCTGGGACAACAAGGTGCCCAGGTACTCCTGCCGGCCCGAGATCTTTTCCCTGACCAGTTGCTCGTACTTCCTGCTCTTGTGCTCGTGCCCGGCAATCTGCATGTAGATTTTCTTCCCGTCATCGCTCGAAGCCGCAGCATGAAGGATTTCCAAGTCCGTGAGTTCCCTGTCCCCGACCTCCTTCAGGAATGACGACAGGTCCAGCGCCGTGAGGCAGGTTATGCCTTTCGATGCGACGACGACGCCCAGCGAGGAGACGGCCATCTCCCCCCGGCCGTCCTCCTCGATGAACCTCCTGTCAGTGGCGAACCGGAGAGCCTTTTCCATGCCTTTCCTGGTATTCTCCCTGCTCTCAAACAGCCCCTGGAACGTACGGGAAAGAAATGATTCGATCTCTTCCCTGTTCCTGGCGACGCCGGAGGCGACGATGTTCACGAGGTGGTTTTCCATGCCTTTGCCATCGAGCCGCGAGGTGAGCATTCCCACCTGCCCGTCGATGTAATTCTCCCAGAGCATCTCGTACTCGTAGTCGTTTCCGGCGATGGTGATCGACCTTCCGAAATCCTGGCCGAACCCCAGCCTTCCGGCGCGGCCGCTGATGTTTTCGTATTCCGCCCACCCGATCGGAGTGAGGATCATATGGTCGCGGCCGTCGGTCTCCCATTTCTGCGTGTGCAGGAAGACCGTCGTGGCGGGAAGATTGACGCCCATGGCCAGGGTCGTCGTGCAGAAGATGACTTTGATTTCCCCTTTTCGGGCGTATTTCTCGATGACGCTGCGTTCATCCCTCGACAGGTCTGCATGATGGAAGGCGACCGATTTCCCCAGGCAGGATGTGAGTTTTTCCTTTAGGGACGTTTCCTCCAGGAGAGCAAGCTCGTCAAGGGCGCTCGCGGCACAGGCGAGGTCGACCCTTTCTGCGAGAAGCCCGGCGAAAAGCATGGTATCCAGCTTGCTCGGGAGGAATACCAGGACCTGGTCGCCCTTCCCCGCCAGGTGGGCCACGTTGGCAAGGAGAACCTCCGTCGGATCCTCGAAGTCAATTTCGGCGAGAGGCTCGGAATTCTTTTCGAGGGTATTATGGGTCCTGTAATGGAAAACCCCCTTGTAGAGCACGCCCTCGTGCAGCTCGACCGGCCTCTTGTCAAAGGAAAGGAGGTCGGCGCCCAGCCACCGGGCGAGGGCATCGGTGTTCCCCAGGACGGCCGAGAGTCCGATGACTTGCGGGCGATGCGGCGAGGAGACGATCTTGGTCAGGGTGATCTCCAGCCCCGGTCCCCGGTCCGGGTCGCCGATTTCCTGGAGCTCGTCGACGACCACCAGTGCGATGTTTTTCAAGAGGAAAGGGTTCTTTACCATGAGTTGCGCCATCTTCTCGTAAACGATGACCGCTATTCCGAACTCGCCCGCCTCGATCGCCCGGTCATGTTCCCGGTGATCCCTGGAGGAGACCACGGTCCTGATCCCGAATGACTCGTACTTTTTTCGGAAATCGAGATACTTCTCCTCCGCGAGTGATTTCAGGGGGACGAGGTAGATGACTTTCTTTTTCTCCATGACGCCCTTTACGGCGGCGATCTCCCCGATGAAGGTCTTCCCGGACGTTGTCGGGCTGGAGATGATCAGACTTTTCCCGTCGAGGACCTGGTGGCGCTTGATGGCTCTCTCCTGCACCGGCAGAAGCTCTTCCCCCATCTCGGTGATCCAGGCTTCCACGATCTTCTCCGGGATGTTGTAGCGGCTCAATTCCAAAATTCTCATGACGCGAGTCCTTTCCTTAAAAAATATCCTTGTCTTACAAAAAAACCGATTCTTTCATGTTGACCTTAAAGACAAGTTGCTGATATTTCAATGCCACGGCGACAGATGTCTGTCGTCAAACTTGCAGGAGCATTTCACGGACCTGAAAAAGCTTGTCAACGGGAAGAGTCTGTTAATGGGCGAAAAGAACGTGCAGAAAAGGCTGATCCGCCTCGGACAGATCCTCCGGGTTTTCCTGGACAAGGACCGGGTCTCCAGCATCTGGCTGAGCCGGAATTTCCAGATTACACCCAGGACGATCCAACGGGACCTTGCCGCGTTGAAAAAGTCCGGATTCCCCATCCATGAGATACAGAAGGGGGTTTACCGGCTGGGCAAGGATCTCATCAAGAACCTGGAGGTTTTCGATGAAACCGAACTTGCCCTGGTCATCACCCTCCGGAACGTGGTCGGCCAGTTGGGGCGGCCTTTCCAGAAAGCGGCGGACGGTCTCTTCAACAGCCTTTACGACGCGGCCTCGTCCATGCCGGTCTACGTGAGGATGGACGAGTCGATCCCGCTCGACAGCAGTCTCCTCAACCGGATCGTGAAGTCGATCCGCCTGAAAAAGATCGCCGGCTTCTATTACAAGTCCGGTAAACCCCACCAGGTAAACATGGAACCATACAGGGTCGTCCATTTCGGAGGGTTCTGGTACCTGGTCGGAAAAGATACGGGCGATTCCGTCATCAAGCGCTACGCCCTCGACAGGATCAGCGACTTCAAAATGGGGCGGACTTCTTTCAGAAAGATTCCCGAAAACCTTGACTCCGCGATCCAGGGCAGCGCCAACATCTGGTTTTCCACGGATCAAAACCTTGTCGTGAAGATCTCCGTTGATGCTTCCAGCTCGGGCTATTTCAAGCGTCGGAAGGTCTTCCCCACCCAGGAAATCACGGAAGAACGTGAGGACGGTTCCCTTATCGTTACTTTCCGGGTGGGCAGGTACGAAGCCATCCAGGATATACTCAAGTCCTGGCTGCCGCACATAACCATCCTGGAGCCGGCGGAATTCCGGGATGCATTTCTGGCCGACATGAAAAAGTGGGTGCAGAGGCAGGAGAAGACGATGATGCAAGGTGATCTTGATGCCAAATCATCTGAAGCGAAGTAAAAAAATGCCGTCAAAAGGAGTCCTGATTTTAGAGTGCAGTAAAGAGAGCGATCCCGGTTCAGAGGGACGTTTCGTTTCACACATGCTTGATTTAATGGAAGTCCCTCGCAAGTATGTGAAGGTTAAAAGTAAAGAGGATCTCGTTAATCGACTTCAATCATCGCCCTTCAGAATTATTCATATTGCAACACACGGAGTTTTCAAAAAATCAAAGCAGGACAAGAAATTCATCGGCATATGGACCCCCACGGGAAAGTTGAAACAATCCGACCTGGAATTGCTCAGGGATAAGTTGGAAGAACGTACTATTGTTTGCACGGCATGCCTTTCCGCTGATAAGCAATTCAGAGAAAAAATCATCGAAGTAACAGGATGCTCACACTATGTGGCCCCTATCGGCAGTCCTTACTTCCACGACGCAATTTTTTTTGCACATATTTTTTATCATAAACATTTCATACTGAAGCGTTCAGTAAAGAAATCTATTGGGCAATACTCAAAAACATACAAAAATCCCCACCGTTTTGTGATCGAATCTCAAGAAAATATTTGACTCAAAATTTGAACAAGATAGCGTTCAACTCAATTATATTTCAATAAGTATGTTGCCCATGTCGTCTCCGTGGTATGCAACGACTTCCAATTTTTTAATCTCGACTCAACAAAAATCCCTGCATCGAAAACATTATATATCAGATGCGGGGGATCACATCCTGTCCTGACCTCTTAAATCTTCCCGCGATCTCAAAAACAATCTGAGCTTTGGTACTGGAGAAATCTCATGGGATACCTGCGTCAACTTGGATTCTTCTTCGCGATCATGCCTTGCATTTCGGCTGCCATAGCGGCCGAGATCCGGACGAGCCCTTATAATTACGTCTATGGGAAAGCAGCAGCCAATTCCACTGACCACGAGACCTTCGTCATTTGCGAGCTTTGTCCTCCGCGTCAGATCCTTGCCCTGAAACCCAAGATGACCGCCCTTGCCGTCCGTGTACCGGAAGGGGCGGCGTCGATCACCGCGGACGGTCCGCCCACCGGAAAACAGACTGTCAGTGCGAAAGCAGCGAATAATTCCTCGGCGGCCGACATTACCGGACCGAACCGCCCCGACCACGTATGCACGCCAACGATTTATTTCCGGTTCAACCGGTTCGACGTTTCCAACTATGAAAAAGATCAACTCGATCAACTTGTCTCTCGCCTGAAAGAACGACCCGATCGGCCCCGGGAGATCCGGGTCGTCGGCCACACCTGCGACTTGGGAAGCGACTCGTACAACGACCGCCTGTCCCTGATGAGGGCGGAGTCCGTCGCGGTTTACCTGGGAAGAAACGGCTTCAAGGTTTCCGAGGCAAAGGGTGAAGGTAAGCGCAGCCCCGTATCGAAGGTCGGAAAACTGAACAGGCGGGTGGAAATCGAAATCATTCATTAAGGAGGTCTCATGCTGAAGAAGATCATGCCAGCCGTCATGGCCATATTCCTATGCGCCGCGGTTAGTCACGCTGAGGAAAGCATCACGATCCAGATTTTACATAAAAGTTTCCCGAACGTGAAGGCGGAGAAGGCCGGGAAATCGGTCATCCCCGGTCTCTACGAAGTGGAAGCAGGGAACAACGTCTTCTACTTCGAGCCTCGGAACGGCTACCTCATTTTCGGTGACATCATCACAAAGGAAGGGAAAAATCTCACCGCGGAGAAAAGGCAGGAGCTGCTTGCCCGGAGAGTGAAAGAGATCCCGCTGGAAAAGGGGATCAAGATCGGCGACGGCAAGAGCGTCGTGATCGAGTTCACGGATCCAGACTGCCCCTTCTGCCGGAAAGCGGCCGATTGGCTCGAAAAGAACCGGGAAAAGGTGACGCGATACGTATTCTTGTATCCCATCACGCGTCTCCATCCCGGCGCGGACGCCAAAGCGAAATATATCCTCGGGGCCAAGGACCAGGAGAAGGCCTACCATGAAGTCATGAGCGGCGCGCTGGACAGTATCGACGCGGGCAAGCTCAAGCTCACCGAGAAAGCCGGCACCCTCCTTGAAGAGCACAAGCAACTGGCCATTAAAGCGGGCGTCTTCGCCACCCCGACCCTGTGGGTCAACGGGAAACACGTACCCGGGGCAGACATACCGCTTATCGAAAAATACCTGAAAGGAGAAAAATGACATGAAGAAACATCCGGGTTCCAAGGAAATGCTGTTGGCAGTCATCGCCGCGCAGGGTCTTCTTATCCTTTTCCATTACGGGGAGGCGCTCGCCATGACGGCGCCTTCCACGGGGTCCTTCGCCTACGACATCTACGACATCGGAGTCAACTCCATCCTCAAGGGTCCCATCGGCTTCATCGGCGGGGTCGGCGCTATCGTCTTCGGAGCGATCGAGGCCATACGGGGACGGATACTGGAAGCTGTCCCCGCCATCCTGGGCGGGGCCGCGCTTCTGAAGGCGGATTCCATTGTCCAGACCCTGGGTTGCATCATTTAGCCGGTCTGAAGCGATGACGAAGCGCTTTCCGCAGTATCTCTCGGCCCCGCTGCAGGTGCTCTGGTTCGAGCCGGACGAGTTGGGGGTCGTCTTCACCTGCTTTCTTTTCGCCCTGATCTACGGTTCTTTCTCCTGGGCGCTCCTCTTCATCGCGCCCTGGCAATACAGCCGGGCGAAAAAGAGGTACCCCAAGGGTTTCTTCCGGCATTTTCTCTACTTCGCCGGGATCACCAGAATGAAGGGATACCCGTCCTTTTTCGAGGAGAGGTTTTTCGAATGAGGCTCAATCTTTTTCTGCAGAAGACTTCCAACATCGTCGCGGAGAACAGGCTTCTCAAGTTCGTGGTCGTGGTGATCGGCGTCGCGGCGATCGCGAACGCGGTCATGACCTACCGCGCGTTGAATTACCAGCGGACTATCATCGTCCCCCCGGTCCTGAAAAGCCGGATCGAGATCACGGGGGACAGGGCCTCGGAGGAATACGTGAAGGCCTTCAGCCGGTATATCGCTGCTCTGTCCTTCAGCTATTCCCCGGGGACCGTGAAACCGCAATTCGACGAACTCCTCGCTCTTTATGCGCCGGAAGCGTTTCCGGAGGGAAAGCGGGTCCTTTACGAACTTGCGGACAGGGTGATCACCACCCGGGTAACGAGCGTCTTCTTCATGGGAAAGCTGTATGTGGACGGCGAGAAGAACCAGATCGAGGTGTCGGGACAAAGAAGGCAGTACGTCGACGACCGCAAGGTGGAGGACATCACGAAGACATACCTCATCGATTACAGGATCTCGGACGGCAGGTTCCAGGTCGTCAGGATATCGGAGAAGGAAGATGCGAACAGCCAGGCGGCGAGGTTGCCATGAAAAAGAACATGCTTAAAAAAAAGGTGGGAATGCTTCTCGTTCTCACGCTGGCCGTTTCCGTCCTCGGGAGCGCGGGCATCGCATCCAGCCAGGAAGAAAATGTCCCCGAAAACCGTGAAACGGCCGACGTACAGATCACGAAACTACCGGCGGAGGGCGCCGTCACCGTCATGCCCGAGGTCGCCCAGCCCGTCGAGCTGAGCAGTTCGGACGTGAACCGGATCACCTGCCAGGGCGAAATCAAGGACGTCGTCTACTCAAGGGAGAAGGGGATCACGGTCAAGTTCAGCGGCAGGGACGCTTTCGTCAAGTTCCGTACGGGCTTGAAGGATGGCAAGAGCACGTACAGCACGACGCCGTCGGAGATCTTCGTCGTTTGCGGCGATAACGTTTACAGCCTGATCGCTCTTCCCAAGAGAATCCCCGCCCGGTCCATCAGGCTCTCCCCGGGAAAAACGGAGAACATCAGGAAGAACAGGTCGCTTTTCGGCGCCCTCCCTTTTGAGAAGAAGGTCCTCTCCGCGATCCGGAGCCTCTACACGGAAGAGATTCCCGAGAGCTTCACCGTATCCACCCCCAACAAGAGAATCGATCTCTTTCGTGACCTGGATATCGTCCTTGCCAGGGTAGCGGTGGTCGAAGGCGAGGGTATCCAGGTTAAGGAGTACCGCGGCACGCTCGCCGGTGGAGACAAGGACAGGATCGAGCTCGGCGAAAAGGATTTTCTCCGAAACGAAATCTCCACCGACCCCATCGCCGTCTCCCTGGACAGGCTTGTCCTGAAAAAGGGGGAGATCCTGAGAGCCTTCGTGGTCGAATCTCACCGGGAGGAACCGGGCGATGAAAGATAAGTTGAAGACCATCTGGGCGAACGTCACACCGCGGCAAAAGCGGAACCTTGTCCTTCTCGCCATGGCGACGGTGGTACTGGCGTTCAGCCTCGCGGGGTACCTTTTCAAGACGAGAGACGGCGGGACGGTTTTGGGGAAATCCGCGCAGAAAAAGAAGGAAATCACCCTGGACGCCGGGCTCCTGGAAAAATCCGCCTACCTCGAAGGGCGAAAAGAGATCGCCAGGACCGAGGAGAAGCTCTCGCTTCTCCAGAAAGAACTGGACGAAATCAAGGAAGAGAAGGCGAAGGCCGTCCACGCAGGATCGAAGCAACCCCTTCCGGCGGTCCCGAAGCCGCCCGATCCATCAAAGGCGATCTCTTACCCCGTTCCGCCTTTGCCGCCTCCACCCGTTTCCTCGGCCGATCCATCCAAGGTCGGGCAGGCGTCCAAGCCCGCCGCGGAGACGACGGGTGATATCGAACTCGTCTCGAATCCACAGGCGCAGAAACAGGATCAGAAGGCCGCCGAGGTAAAAAAAAACGAGAAGGGCGACTCGGTCTATCTGCCCCCTTCTTTCATGGAGGCGACCCTTCTTTCCGGCCTGGACGCCCCGACGGTGGAGTCGGCCAAGGGGAACCCCGTCCCGGTTCTCCTGAGGATCAAGGACCTGGCGATCCTCCCCAACAAGGTCAAAGCAGACCTTAAAGGATGCTTCGTCATCGCCGAAGGACAGGGTAATCTCGCCGACGAGCGGGCGCACCTGAGGCTGGTGAACCTCTCCTGCTTGTCAAGGAAGGGCCAAGCCGTGATCGACCAGAAGATCAAGGGCTTCGTCGTCGATTCAGACGGGAAGATCGGCCTCAGGGGAACGGTGGTCTCCAAGATGGGATCGGCAATCGCGCGGTCCGTCCTTGCCGGGTTCTTCGGCGGAGTCGGAGACGCCCTACGGTCCGCCACCATGACCTCCAGTATCAGCGCGCTCGGCACGACCCAGACCGTGGATCCCGGGCAGATCGCCCAGGCAGGGTTGGGAAGCGGACTCGCCCAGGGGGCGCACGAGCTCCAGAAGTTTTATCTGGAACTCGCCAAACAGAGCATGCCGGTGATCGAGGTCGGGGCCACGCGGAACATTACCCTTGTAGTGAGCGAGGGGGTCGATTTGGAGATCAAGGAAAAACCAGGAGGGAAGAAGCAGAAATGAAACGGGTCTTGTGTCTATTAACGTTAACCGCCCTGCTCGGCGGCTGCTCGGTCCTGAACCCGTACAAGAGCGAGTTCACCTGCCCGCAAAAGGAAAACGGCAAGTGCGTGGGCGTGGAGACGGCCTACGGCGAGTCCCTACAAAAAAGAAATAAAGACGGAAGCCTTGAGCCTGCAACCAAAACCTCAACGGGCAAAGCGGTGACCGGTCCGGCACAAAAGGTCAATCTTCTCTACCAGGAGGAAGTCTACCGGAAACTCACCGGGCTCCTGAGGGATCCGGTCACGCCCCTCGTCGCGCCTCCCCGGGTCATGAGGGTGCTTCTCCTCCCTTACAAGGGCGACGGAGGGGAACTCTTCATGCCGAGATACGTCTACTTCATGGCCGACGATCCCCGGTGGATTATGGGCGGCTACCTGAAGGAAGGAGCGGCCGACTGATGGGAAAGCTCTTTGACGTGATCTTCGGCGCCCGCGGGGGAATGACCCGCAAGGATCTCCGAAACCTGACCCGTAGAGACCGGTTTTCCGACTATCTCCCCTGGATCGCCTATGACGGGGAAACGGAAGCATACCACAACGCGGACGGCACTGGGGGCTTTCTCTGGGAATGCAGCCCACTGTGCTTCGCAGGGGAAAAGACCCTCTTCACCCTGGAGGGGCTCTTCCGGCTGGGACTTCCGCACGGGTCGGTCATGCAGTTCATCCTGCACGCCGACAGCCACATCGATCCCTACATCGAGGCGTACCGGTCGGGGAAAACGCGTGACCTCGCGATCGTTCACGAGGCCTCCGAGAAGTTCGCCGCTTTCCTTGAGAAGGGCGTGGAGGGCATGGACATCTTCCTCAAAACCCCTCTGAGAAATTTCCGCCTCTTCGTGGCGGTGAAGTTCCCCGAAGAACGGGAGATGAAGCTCCACGCGAAGGATCTCTCCAACTCCATACTGGAGATCCTGAGGGGGGCGGACCTCTATCCCAGGCCCGTGCCTCCCCATGCGCTCGTCGAATGGATGCGCAGATACCTAAACGACGTTCCTTCCCCGAATAACGACGCCTACGACGATTCGATTCCCATTCGGAAACAGGTGATCTTCTCCGATACGGTCATCGAAAAATCCATGGACCGAATGAAGGTAGGGAACCGGTATTTCCGCTGCACCACGGTAAAACACTATCCCAAGGAAGTGGACCCGCTCCAGACGAACGAGCTCTTCGGGGGCGTGTGGGGAGTGGTCTCCGACGCCAACCAGATCACGACGCCGTTTTTCTTCGCGCTGAACGTCGTATTTCACAATCTCAAGTCGAAGCTCCACACGAAGTGCAACCTCGTTTTGCAGCAGCAGGGGGTTGGAAGCTTCGCCCCTTCCCTCATGAGAAAGAAAGACGAGTACATGACCGCGGTGGACGAGGTGGAAAAGGGGACCCCTTTCGTGAGGGTGATCCCGATCCTCTGGGTCTGGGGGGACAGCGAAAAGACCGTGAGTGAATCGATCGTGAGGGCCAAGCGGATGTGGGAAGCGCAGGGCTACGTCATGCAGGAGGACAGGGGGATCTTGCCCGTCCTCTTTCTCTCGTCCCTTCCCTTCGGCCTCTATGACCGGGACGACAACGTGGACAACCTCGACCGGGACTTTATCGCGCCCTGTGACAGCGTAGCGGTGACCCTCCCCGTCCAGGCGGACTTCTCCGGCGGAGGCAAGCCGAGTCTCATCTTCATCGGGAGAAAGGGGCAGCCCTGTTCCCTGGACGTTTTCGACCGGCACGCCAACAACCATAACATTTTCATCGCAGCCTCCTCGGGAAGCGGAAAATCCTTCCTCGTGAATTACCTCGTCTACAACTATTTCGCTTCCAGCGCCCTCATCCGCATCGTGGACATCGGCGGCTCCTACAAGAAGATGACGAGGCTCTTTGGCGCCCGTTTCCTCGATTTCTCCGAGCAATCGAGGATTTGCATGAACCCGTTCACGAACGTCATGGACCCTGCGGGCGATCTCCCCGTCATCGCTTCCATCGTCCTGCAGATGGTCTACTCGTCCACGGACATCGTCCCGGAGGACACGGCGGAGACGGCCATGTCACTCATCAAGTCGGCGGTCAAGTGGGCCTGGCGGACGGAAGGAGCGGACGCCTCGATCGACACCGTCTACGAGTACCTGTCCACCTTCCCTGAGCACGCGGAGGAGTTCGATTCCTGCCGCGAGAATGATATCGCGGCATTCCGGTCCCTTTCTCGCAACCTCTCGTTTAACCTGACAGAATTCACGAGCGGGCACCTCTACGGGAAATGGTTCAACGGGACTTCCGATTTCAACATCGCCGGAGACGAGTTTGTAGTCCTCGAACTGGAACATCTCAAACCCCAGAAGGAGCTCTTCAAGGTCATTACGCTCCAAGTGATCAACGCGGTCACCCAGGACCTCTATATCTCCGACCGGTCGAGGCCCAGGTTCATCATTTTCGACGAAGCGTGGCAGTTCATGCAGGAGGGAAGCTCACTGAAAGGGGTCATCGAAGAAGGATACCGGCGGGCGAGAAAATACGGTGGGAGCTTCACGGTCATCACACAGTCCATTCTCGATTTGAAGCAGTTCGGAAGCATCGGGGACGTGATCCGTTCAAACAGCGCCTTCAAGTTTTACCTGGAATCCAGCGATTTCGATCGGGCGAAGCTGGAGAGTCTGATCGAGCATGAAGGTTTCGCTCTCAAGATCCTGAAGTCGGTCCGGAGCAACAAGCCCAAGTACTCGGAAATTTTCATGGACACCCCGTTCGGTCAGGGCGTGGCCAGGCTCGCCGTGGACCCCTTCTCCTATTACCTCTACACCTCCGACGCGGCGGAAATCGCCGAGATCGAATCCCTCGTGGACAACGGAATGAGCTATGGCGAAGCGATCAATGAAATGGTCAAGAGATACAGGACGGCCGGTTAGGGTCCTGTTCCTTCTTTTCCTGTGCTTCGCCCCGGGGATCGTCCATGCGGCGGGTTCCGGAGATCCCGGTCAGGCCGGAAACGATCTCGGGAGTGCCGCCGTCCAGAGGTTCGGGTCGCCTGGCACCGTCAACAGCGAGATTTCCGTCCCCATGACCTCTCGCGACACGCCCATGCGGACCCTGGACGGAAACAAATCCTTTTCCGCCCAGCTTCTCTGTCCGTCCTCCCGGAAGTTCATCGAGGTTTCCATTCAGGTCGGGGGTTCCGGCGATCTTTCGCAGATCGCGGTCAGCCAGGACCTCGACATGGACGGGAACACGGATTTCGTCTTCTCCGTCCCCTTCCCCGTCTCTGGTGTGTGCGCAAACGGGATCATCTCCTGCCAGGCCGGCACATGGGGGAACTGCAGCTATTATCGCTGGAACGCCGACTCCTCCGCCCGCGTTGGACTTGCGACCGCGGCAATTTCGGACTTGGGGGGTTGCTACTGCGTCAACGCGAGCTGCGGGAGCAACCTCGTCCAGGGAAACCTGTCGACCGTTCTCCGTGACCTGGGCGGAGGCGTCTCCGGCGCCGTCCAGGCCGTGAACAGGAAATACGCCGTCACCGACGTGAAAGAGGAAGGATCGACGATCACTTATTACGGCCAGGACGCGGGGCAATGCTCCGGTTCTCCCGGCTCGTACGGATCGAGCTCGCCGGAGCAATACTACAGCACGGGAAGCGATGCCGGCCTCGCGAATGCGAAGGACGCGGCACAGGTCTCCCAGGCGGGAGACCCTGCCAGCTACTACAGCCTGATCGCGAACTCCCAGGCCGCCCAGGAGAGCCAGGGCGATTACCGGCAGTGTTCCGTCATCCGGAACGTGACCGTGACCACGGTGACAGGGTGCTCATCCCCGGGAGATTCCCTGGACCCGTCATTGAACGGCTGCACCATCAACGACCTGAGCCCTTACCCGCGGACCATCAAGACCCACGACGGGGGGAGCGGCGGAAGCTGCTATTTTCCCCAGCCCGGAAGTATCACCTCTTCCGGCGGGAGCCTCTACATCGGGAATTATCTCTGCGGTGACCCGCACGGCGGCGTGGTGAAGAACGCCCGCATCCGGTTCCTGTGCGGCGGAGTTCAGGTCATCGTCTATTCCCGCGAGTACGAGACGGCGGCGTTTTCCTGCGCCTCCGGTGACCTCGCGTGGATCGAAGGATGGTATTACACCTCCAACGCGAACCACATCAGTTGCCCGGCAGGCTACAGCGACGGACTCTGCAACGGCTTATGCTGCATGAAACCGGCCGACAGGACGGACGTCATCAATGACACGGTGGACAATCGCTGCCTTGCCTACGAGACCGATCCGCAGTGCAGGCTCAGGGACGAGCAGTCGGACGGGGTCCACACCTTCAATAACTACAATCCCACTACCCTGTCGTCCCTCTCGTCCTGCCGGACCTTTACGGGATACCTTCCCCACGACGTCTGCCGCGACTGGTGGCGCAAGGACAGGACCTACATCTGCGAGACCCCGGGCCGGTACGATTTCACGGACACCAAAAGAAGGGTGGACGCCGTCTATTCTTCCAGTTCGGCGGATTCCGGCTCCCTTGTCTATACCGACCTCAGGAAGGACGCGGACGGATCGTGGAAAACGGAGAGAGTCACCTCTCCACTGGGGGCGGTTACCCAAGGATCTTCTTCCGATTCCTGCGACCAGGCCTGCAAGACCAAAAAACTCAAGTCCGACACCCAGGCAGGAAAAACGGGAAACAAGGCGCAGTACCAGAAGAGCGCGGCGGCCTACGACTTCTTTTACCGGCTCTGCCGAAATGGGGTCTGCCCGGCGGGCGACGGCGAAGAGGTCGTCAACGCCTGCGGCTGCCTCAACGACTTTTCCGAGGCGGCGTCGGTGCTCTCGGTCCTCAACGCCGCGGGCAAGGACCTGATCTGTACGACGGGGGCGAGGTACTGATGAAGAAGCCCTTCGAAATCATTTTCCTTGTCCTCCTCCTCGCGGTGTTCTCCCCTTGCCTGGAAACAGTCCACGCGGACGGTTCGCAGAAGATCTGCGCGAAGGACCTGAACGGGGACGGCAACGTCGATTTCACGAGCGAGGTTGCCAACTGCGTGACCGTCCAAGGCAGCGATTTTTGTCCCCTGGGAGCGGTCAATTGCGGGCTGGGCGTGATGGATCCCCTATGTCCTACCAACGGGACGGGCTGTCCCGGGGGGACATACAATCCCACGCTGAACAGGTGCGAAAGACCGCAGATTGTGACCGGTTACAAGTGCCCGACGACAGGGACGACTTACGGGGACCAGGCCTCATGCCAAAACGCCTGCATGCAGACTGCTTCCTGCCAGACCGGGACGTATTCCGTCTCCGTATCCCCGGACCAGTCGAGCTCGTACTGGTTTTACAACGGGGCTTACCGGATGTTCTGCAGCGGGAACGGTCTCTACCTGTCGGCGAACCCGGGAGGAAGCAGCCGGAGCTGGACTCTTTCGGGCGCCTCCTGCTCCGGGGACGCGAACGGCGGTGAAAACGCTTTTATCACCTACCTCCAGGGAAGCGGCAACCAGCTTTACGTTTACGGCTGCGACGGCATCCAGGACCCGGAGTACGGCTCCTGGACGCCGGTCAATTGCGGCCGGCTTTTCGGCGTTCTCACGTTCGATCACGCAGTGGTCAGCGGATCCACGAGAAGCACGTCCTGCATACTCGACGACGCTTCGTATCTCTCTTTTCATGACCGGTGCGACTGGGCGACGTGGACGGGCATCGGGATATCGGGCGACTCCTATCAGAACTGTCCCCTCGGAAATTATCCCTGCAGCGGAGGGACCTGTTCGACCGGGTCCGCCTGCACCGCCGTTAACGGCTGCCCGTCCGGCTACCAGCTTGTAAGCGGTATCTGCATCGCTCAACCCCAAGGGGGCGTGGCCGTGACAGTCGACAGATCGACTCATCTGTGTGAAGCCCCCGTGACGAACAGCTGCACGGGAGAGGGCTTTTCCTTCGATCCAACCGGCGACTCCTGCGTCAAGAATCCGGATTGCGGCGAAGGCATGCTGGAAGGCGGCCTCGACCTCTGCATATTCAATATCGGGAGCGACCGGTGTCCGGCCGGCTTCGAATATAACGCGGCATTCGCAGCCTGTACCAGGGACGCGGCCTGCCCGGGCGGCGGAATCCTCAACCGGTTGCGGGACGTCTGCGAGACGGCAAACGTCTCGTCCTGTCCGGAAGGGACGGCCATGGACCCGGGATCGGGTAACTGCCTCGCGGACCCTTCCTGCCAGGTCGGAAATTTCGACGCGGACCTCGGTGAATGCGTCCTTTCGGCGGCGTCCCTCGCCCAGGCGGGATACATCTTCAATCCCGGCCTTGACCGGTTCGAACGGCCACCGTCCTGCCCCGACGGGAGTTCGTACTCGGATGCGGCGGATCTCTGCACGGCTCCCGCCGGTCACGCGTGTCCTTCCCCCGGCGTTTACAACGCTTCATCGGGAAAATGCGAGGCCACGGGCGTACCGGTATGCTCGGCCGTGGGCATGACTTACGACGACGCGGCCGGAGCCTGTTACGCCCCCGCCGCCTGTCTCGGCGCCGGAGCGATCCTGAACGGCGTGACGGACCTGTGCGAGGCGGCTTTCACGCCCGCGTGCGCGGGAGGATATTCATGGAACCCGGCAAGGTTGCTATGCGAGATGGATCCTTTCTGTTCCCCGGGGACGTACAATCCCACAAGGGACCGGTGCGAATCGGCCCCGTCCGGGACGTCCTGCCCGGCGTCTTACGCCTGGAACGGCTCGGCCGGTAAATGCCAGGCGTCGCCATCCTGTTCCGCCGGCGCCTATAATCCCGTCACCGATCGGTGCGAACAGTCCGCGACGGCCAGCTACGCGTGTTCACTCGGAGGGAGTTATCCGAGCCTTCCCGCGTGTTCTTCCTCGTGCGCGCAATCGGCCGCCTGCAGCACCGTTACCCCGAACGTGACGCTGTCGGGACCGCAGGCCTGGTGTCAGCCCAGCCGCATCGTCTGTTCCGGCGGCACTCTTACCTTCTATTGCAGCCAGGGCGGTTCCCTGTCTTACAACGTGACGGGCATGAACTGTTCATCGGACGTATCCCTTCCCAGCGGTTACTATATTTCCTACCTCGTGGGATCGGGACAGGGATTTACCATTTACGGATGTCAAAACGTGTACGATCCGGAATTCGGATACTACCCCAACGGGATTTGCGACTTCACCGGTTACGTACGCACGCAGGGCGTCAACGTTACGGGTTCGACTTATCCCGGCACGCCGGGTTACTGGAACGCCCTGGACGCCCTGGGCGTAAACACCTTTCCCGGCTACCCGAACGCGCTTTGGGGGCATGATTCAACGATCTGGACACCCTGGTACCCCCTTTACTTCAACGGCATTCCTTACCAGGTCTGCCCTCTGGGTAATTATGCCTGCGGCGGGGGATACTGCTCAGCACCGGGGGCCTGTTCCGGCCCCACCTATTCCTGCCCGGTCGGCTGGACCCTTTCCGGTTCCACCTGCTACCAGGCCGCAGGTTGCCCGGCGGGCGGGAGCCTGAACGGTATCTCCGAGAAGTGCGAGGCGGCCGGCACGCCGACTTGTTCAAGCGGCACGTATGATCCTGCTAATGGGGTCTGCTACCAAGCCGTAACCTGTCCCACCGGCGGCAGCGTGAACAGTTCGGTCGATAAGTGCCAGCTCGCCCCCTCCAATTCCTGCCAAACCGGTTATACCCTGGATTCGGGAAGGGGCCTTTGCACTGCTCTTCCACAATGTGCGGCAGGGGCCTATCATTCCAGTCGCGACCGGTGCGAGCAGGCGCCCGCTACCGGCTGCGCTGCCGATTATACCTGGAACGTCGGCAGGGGCCTGTGCGAATCCAATCCCACGCATGACTGCCCTCTGTACGGTTTTTCTTACAACCCGGCGATCGATCTCTGCTCGAAAGAGGTTCTCTGCCCGGGCGGCGGATATCTCAGCGGCGAAGCCGATCGTTGCGTTGTCCAGATGTATTCGGGAATGTGCCCCGCGGGGTTCGTCTACAACCCGTCGACTGATTCCTGCCTGCGCGATCCGTCCTGCCCGGCCGGCGTTTTCGATCCGGCGACTCGGAAATGCGTTGCACCGCCGGCAGACGGCTGCGCGAGCGGGTACGCTTACAATTCCGGTACCGGGATGTGCCAAATGCCCCCGGTGTGCGAGACGGGAACATACGACGGCGGGATCGACAAATGCGCGGTTCCCGGTTCAACCCTCTGTCCGACCCAGTACACGTTCAATTCCCTTGAATCGCGGTGTGAGCGTCTTCCCTCCTGCAGTGACGGGGCGGTGTATTTGGCCTCCATGGACCTCTGCATGAAGGACCCGGTCCGGCAGTGTCCCACTTCCGATTACACGTACCAGGCTTCCTCCAGGCAGTGCGTCGCACCTCCTGTCTGTTACGTGGGGAACTTCGATCCTGCCACGAATACGTGCGCGGGATCGTCCACGGGCTGTCCCCTCGGATCGCAATATGCCTGCCTTCCGAACCCGGCGACCGGGATTCTGCAGTGCTCCGATAACGCCTGTTTCAACCCGTCCGCCATGCCCACCCAAACGACCGGCGCTGACACGTCCTCCTATCACAACGACGGCACGGTGGACCCTTCGACCGGTAATTGCCAAGGCGCCTTGTACATATTCAACGGCAAGGGAAAAGAATGCAGAACCGCCGGGATCAGCACGACCTTCTTCAACTGCTGCAATACCGATCCCGGAAGCTTTCTCTTCATCCAGAACACATGCGGCTCCGGGGACGCGGAAACGGTGCAGGCGGTCGGCAAAGGGATGTGCCATTACATCGGGGATTATTGTCAGCAGAAATGGCCCCTCATCGGGTGTGTCCAGAGGGCGAACACTTACTGCTGTTTTAATTCCAAGCTCGGCAGGATCATCCATGAACAAGGGAGAGCGCAGCTCCAACAATTCGGCGCAAGCGGCGACTGGGGAGGCTCGGAGAACCCCAACTGCCGGGGCTTCACCCCGGAGGAATTCCAGATGCTCGATTTCTCCCGGATCGACCTCTCGGAGTACTTCGGAGACATCAAGACGAAGGCGACATCGGAAGTGCAACAGAACATGCAGCGGCAGGTCTCGGATTTCTATGAAAAGGTTGAGCGGAAATGAGTTTATGCCCACCGATCGATTCGCGGAATTGCCCGCGCGAGACCTGCATTGTTTGCAAGAAAACTTTCGGGCATGGAGAGGGGAGATACCTGCGGCCGGAAGGCCCGGTATGCGTGGAATGCCACGACCGAAATGGACGTATACCCAAAGCGCGCGTACGACCGCGAGGGAGAAAATGAAAAAGGTCTTCATCCTGGCAGTCCTGTCCTCCTTGCTCCTGGCCCAAGCGGCGGTTTGCGCCGATCTCGGCAATATTGGGGCGACTTATCCCGTCGTCGAGCGCGACGCCCTGGCCGAGATCGAGGAGCGGGCAAAGGCGGTCGATTGGGGAAAGGCATTTGACCCGAAAAGGACGCGCGAAAGGATTCAAAACTACCGGCCCGGGGAGATGGAGGCCTTGCCGGCGGTGAAGAAGGACCGGGTCTTCCAGGTGGACGTGAGTTACACGCTCGATTTCGACATCCCCGACGGGAGGGGCGGGATCCTCTATCCCAGGGGCTTCAGCTTCAACCCCCTGGCCTATGTTTTTCTTCCCAACGTCCTCGTCGTAATCGATGGGGGCGACGAGAGACAGATCGAATGGTTCAAGGCGTCCTCCTACGCAAAAGACTACAGGGTCATGCTCCTCCTTTGCGGGGGATCGTACACCCGAGTCATGGAGAAGCTGAAGAGACCGGCGTTCTACGCGGACGCCAGAATCGTGAAAAGGTTTCAACTGAAGGCGGTCCCCGCCGTGATCGTTCAAAAGGGTACCGTCATGGAGGTGAGAGAATATGCCCTCGACGACAAGGGGCAAAAGAAGCGGAAGTAGGGACGTCGTGAAGGGGTTTTTCGTTCTCCTCATTCTCTTTCACGCCGTTGGAGCACAGGCTGTATGCAGGTCCGGGATTCCGTTGAACCCAGTGACCGACCTCTGCTGGCAGTGCATATTCCCGGTGAGCATCGCCGGGATCGAGATCATTCCCGGCCCGGTGGAAAACAACGTTCCGGACCTTTCGGGCATGCCCGTCTGCGCGTGTCCGGCGCCGCCCCCGCTCTTCATCAGGATCGGCATCCCCGTCAGCTTCTGGGAACCGGCCAGGTACGTGGAAACAGTCAAGGATCCTTACTGCTTCCCGAGCCTGGGCTTCGGCCTCCCGGCGGCGGGCGGCTTTCTCGGCGGGGGCTCGCAGGAGCAGGGGAACGCGAGTGTGGATACCTCCACCTTTGCCCAGGCGCATTACTTTATTTATCCCGTTTGGTCCATTATGGAGCTCCTTACCGATTTTGCCTGCATCGAGCACAGCGGTTTCGACGTTGCGTACCTCACGGAGGTGGACCCTCTCTGGCAGAATGACATCCTTGCCTTCATCCTGGAGCCGGAGTCGATCCTCTTCGGGAATCCCATCGCCCAGACGGCCTGCATCGCCGACAGCGTCTCGACCAACGCGGGTTTCTCCATGAGCCCCCTTTTCTGGTGCATCGGCTCGGGCGGGAGCGCCTACCCGCTCACGGGGCACGTGAACGACGACAACGAGCTCATGGCCAATTCCACGATCGCAGCCCGGATGGTTTACAAGCTGGCCAGGGAGGGGCTCGTCTGCGACACGGCCCTCAACCTGTGCGCCTGCGTCCCCACGCCCATCTGGGTGAAGCACAACTGGCGCATGCACGTCGCCAAGCCGGTGCGCGACTTCATGTGCCATCCCTTCGGGAGGACGGGCCTCATCTGGGGAGCGCTCAAGAACCCGCCACTCGTAGGGGACAACTTCGTGTGGCAGCTCTTCAGGAGAAGGTCATGCTGCGCTTTCTGATCAAGAAAGGAACCCGGATGGGACTACTGATCCTTTTCGCGTTTATGGGTTTCTTACATGCGTCCATTCCCGACTCTGGAGCGGATGACATGGAGGACATCAGCCGATTCATGGAAAACGCGGACCGGATCGGCCGGAACATCGAGATCCCGGAGAATCTCCACAAGGCTCAGGGGCAGAAAGAAGGGGGAAAGCTGCTGGAATACTACCAGTCGGAGGCGTTCAAGAGGAAATACGAGGCGGAGATCGAGCGTCTCAAGGGAACGGTTTTCAAGGATACGATCGACTCTTATTACAGAGATTCCAACGGAGCGGAAAAAGACAGCGCCAAAGGAGGAACCCTCCCCGGAAACGAACGGATCTATCTTTTCATATCCTCATCCGTTCCCATCGGCACGCTAAGGAACTATGCGAGGGACCTGGATAGGCTTGGCGACCCGAACGTCTTCATGGTGCTGCAGGGCTTCGTGGGCGGGATGAAGCGCGTGAAGCCAACGATGGATTTCGTGCGTAAGATCATCACCGAAGATGCGGACTGTGACATTCAAAAGAACAAATGCAGCGTTTACAAGGTCAACGTCAAGATTGACCCCCTCCTCTTCCGAAAATACGGGATCACCCGGGTGCCTGCCGCCGTTTACGTGCCGGACGTCCGGATCATGGATGTGACGTTGAGCGAGGGAATGGAAGCGAACGCGAAGACGGGCGATCATTATGTTCTCCGCGGAGACGCTTCACTGGCATACATGCTGGAGACCCTGCGCAGGCCATCCGGGAGGCGCTCGATCGACCTCCTGATCGAGGCACTGAAAGGCGGAATTTACCACGAGGTGAACAAGAGATGAAGGAAAGCATTGAGAAAGAAGAAATGATGGAGTCCAGCGCCGCTCAACCGGGAGAAATCCCCGCGGGTGCAGGGAAAACGAAACAGGAAGGCAAGGCGGGGCGGGTTCTTCCCTGCCGGCTGGTAACCGCCCTCCTGGTCCTCGGGATTTCGCTTGCGTCATCCGCGGCGTCGATTGTCATTTATGACAGGTACTTCGCGACGCGGATCGTCGCGGTCGACATCAAGGGATTTATCGCGGCCCAGAGGGATCTATTTGTCCAAGGAAAGATTGACGACGACCAGTTGAGGAAAAACATCGAGTCGCTGGAAAAAGCGATCGAAGGTATCCCCTCGAACGAGGTCGTGATCATGGGGGACGCCGTTGTCCGAAACGCGAAAACCATCAGGCCTTAGGCTCATTCTCTTCATGGGAGCTCTCGCCGCGGCGGGGATGCTCATTCCCTCACGCTTCGCTGTGAGCATCACGCCTTCGACGGAACACAGGATCTTTTTTCTGAAAAAAGGGCCGCCCACGGGAGAACTGAAAAGAGGCGCTTACGTGATGTTTGATATCAGGTCGAAATACGTCGACCATGGGACGCCCCACCGGGTCATCAAGAGAATTGCCTGTGCCGGGGGAGAGGAACTCGACACCGTCGGCCATGACTTTTACTGCGATGGAAGGGAAATCGCGGTGGCGAAGGATCTTTCCCTCAAGGGAGAGGAGCTTCCCCGGTTTCACTACAGCGGGAAGATCCCGGTGGACGCGGTGTTCGTCACGGGACAACACCGGGACAGCTTCGATTCGAGGTATTTCGGATTCGTGAGACAGGAGGAGGTGAAGGCCGTTGCATATCCGCTCTTCTAAGCAAAAAACAGTGCTACGCGTTCTTGGCCTCTGTCTCTGCCCGATCGTCTTTCTCTTCATGGCGAGCATTCCTTGTGCCGGGGAACCGCCGTTCACGGAGGAAAACGGCAAGGCGTATTACATGGACGCCAAGCGGGGCTGGTGGTGGTACGAGAAGATCCCCTTGGAGAAGAAGGACCGGGAAGAGAAAGCCGAGGACGGTAAAAAGCGCTCCCCGCGCCTTTCGGACTATACAATGGAGGAACTCTGGAATATGTACCCCGACGATTTTCAAGCCGTCCTCATGGCCTTCCAGAAGAAGGCCGTCCAGGTCCCTTCGGAAAATAACGTGAGGGAATATTACGTGGTCCAGGACATCGCCCGGAGAAAGTCCCTCGCCTTCGCCAACGTGTCCGCGGCGGTCATGCAGAAATACCCGGACCTCTCCGTGGCGGCCGACTACCCGATCACGGCCCCGGGGAGAAACGCCGAGGTCTCGCAACGGACGGACGAGATCGAATCGAGGATCCGGAGCGCCCGGGAAGAATTCGCGCTCATCTATTTTTCCTCTGCGGGCTGCCCGTATTGTGCCGAGGAGGGTTCGATCCTCAGCCGTTTCGTCGAGAAGTACGGGTGGGAGATCCGGGAAATCGACATAGAAAGGGAGGCGGCGGTATCGTCCGTCTTTGGGATCGAGACGACTCCGACCCTTCTTCTCATTTATCGTGGGAGCGCCGACCATATCACCGTTTCGGCCGGAGTAGCATCCCTGGCCGAGATCGAGGAAAAACTCTACCGCGGAATCCGGCTATTGAAAAACGAGATCACCCCGGAGGAATACTCTCTCTATGAGTTCCAGCGGGGCGGCGCCTTCGACGTGAAGGCTCCCTTGAGGCGGGACAAGAGATAAAAGGCGAAGGAATGAATATGAACAAAAGATATTTTTTCAAGACTATTGTGGTGTTTCTAACCGTCGCTCTCCTCCTGTCGCCTCTTGGCCTGGACGGGCTGATGGCCGGTTGGGTGGACGACTGGCTTCAGCAGAAGACGGAAACGTCCCCCGGATATTTCGAGGGACAGAAAAGGGGTTACTTCACCGGCGGGAGCTTTTCGGCGAGGTGGCAGCAGGGAAACGACTACCTCTTCACCGCCATGCCTCCCAAGGTGAAAGCGGGTTGCGGCGGGATCGACGTCTTCCTGGGCGGGTTCTCCTATCTCAATTTCGAATACCTGGTGACCAAGCTCCAGCGGATCATGCAGGCCGCACCGGCGGCGGCCTTCGACATCGCCTTGAACGTTCTGTGCGAGCCCTGCTCGAAGACGATCAAGTCCCTGGAAGCGATCATCAACACCCTGAACAACCTGCAGCTCGATGAGTGCAAGGCGGGCCGGACGCTCGTGGCGACCATGGTGCCACCGTCCCTCGCAGACACGAAGGACAAGCAGGCAAAGCTTGCCGGGATCCAGGGGGACTTCCTCCAGTCATCGGGAGTGAACGACCTCTGGAAGAGCATCAATGACCAGACGAGCGCGAACGCGAATAAGCCGGTCACGAACATGAAACAGGCGCTCGCGGGCTGTCCCCAGGACATCCGAGACGTCTTCGGGACCAGCGGGTCGGTCATCAACAACATCGCCGCCAAGACCGGCTTCAACAACCAGGCCTACCTCGACATGCTGAGAGGGTTCGTCGGTGACGTGTACATCGTCGACGCCGGGGACGCTGGCTTCCAGGTGGGGCATACGCCCCCCTGCGATCAAAATCGGTATGCTTCCCTCGACAACCTCCTCGACGGAAGCGTCTACGCCCGGGCCGCGGGCGGCGCCTGTTCGCAGATCACCGACGGTTCCGCTGACCTCACGAATTACGTCCGGACGAAGATGAACCGGATCGCGGAAAAGATCAAGGCGAAGCAGGCCCTCTCGGACGAAGACAACGCCTTCGTCAACGCAAGCCCCCTTTCCATCGGGCTCGTTCTCAAGGCAGCCGTGGGAACTAACCAGGAATCATCGATCATCAGCACTCTCTCCGACGTGACAGCCAAGGCCTACGCCTTCCAACTCCTCTCGGACCTCTACACGAAGGCATGGAACATTATGGACAAGGCGAGGAGCCTCGCCCAGGCTCAGCCAGGGGCCGTGCAGGGCGCGCAGGAACACCAGTGCAAGATCGAGATGCTCTCCGGCGCGATCGACGGCACGGTGGAGATGCAGGCCAGGATCGTGGAAATGGTGAGCGGAGTGAGAAAATCCTACGCCGCATCCGTCCAAGAGGTGATGGGGGTCTACAACCTGGTGGACAAGATGGAAAAATTCGACAGGCTGGCCCTGAGCATGCTGCGTTCGAAGTTCGGAACGGCCGTCGCGGCCAGGTCATTGTCACGCTGAACGCCTGGAAAGCAATTTAATGGGAATTTTGGGAAAGACAATTCTTATATGTAGTTTCACGATTGCCATGTTATCGGCCGCGCCGGAGGCCAACGCCGTGGACATGGAGTACTATACCTACAACGGATTCGGTGCTGTCGTGACGGCATTCCAGAAAATATCCCTAATCTTTTCGGATAACGGTTACCGGGCGCTCTTTTTCACTGTCACGGCGCTCGGCATCTTCATTGCCGGGGCGGCCGCGTACTTCCAACTTCTCAAGGGAGCAAGATTTTCACCCCTCTCCTGGGCCTGGCCGGTGGGTCTGGGGATATGCCTCTACCTTGGGCTCATGGTTCCTACGGGAAACGTCACGATCTACGATCCCGTCCTCAACCGCTTTCAGACCGTCGGACGGATCCCCGACGGCATCGTCGTCGTGGCCGGGATTCTGAACAAGATCGAGCGGGGACTCGTGGACATTATCTCTACGTCGGGCACGCCCCAGAGTTTCCAGGACTATGCAGGCGGCATCGGCTTCGACATGCTTCTGAAAGCCTCCGGAGGCCACCTCAAGATCCGGGATCAGTACATTGACGAATCGTTGAAACGCTACACAAAGGATTGTCTCTTCTTCGAACTGCAGCGGCCCGGAACGTCGCTCAGCGTAAACGACATCACGAGTTCCAGCACCAACTTCATGACCCAGTACGCCCAAGCGGCGAACCCTGCGATTTTCACGATCTGGTACTCGGAATCGGATCGGACGGGGACGACTATGTCCTGCGCGGATGCGTGGACTTACTTGCAGGGTTATTTCAGTGATCCCCTCAACATGGGCGACACGATCCGCTATGCCTGCGCGAACGCCGGTTTCAATGCGGACAACCCCGGCGAACTCACGAAATGTGCGGAGATCATCTCCAACTACGCCTCCTATGTGGAAGGAGGCGCATTCACGATCCCGGCACCTAACTTCATGAGACAGGTGTACATGGCGGAGGTATTGAACGACATGCTGCTCGACGCGAACCCGGACCTCGCCGTGAAGGGCCTGGCGTCGAGAAGCATCATGTCCGGAGGGCTCGGCATGGGAATCGTGGCAAACGAGTGGCTTCCGGTCGCGAGGGCCGTGATTACCGCCGTGGCCATCGGGCTCATACCGATCCTCGCAATCTTCATCCCCACGCCGCTCGCGGGAAAGGTCCTGGGACTCGTTGCGGGGATGTTCATCTGGCTCACGGCCTGGGGCGTAACCGACGCGATCACCCATGGGATCGCGACCGACTACGCCTACGGGGTCTTCGAGTACGTGAGGCAAAACGCCCTGGGCTTCGCGGCCGTCATGAACATGCCCGATGCATCTCTCAAAGCCCTCAGCATGTTCGGGCTCATCAGGACGTCGGGCATCATGCTGGCCACGGTGATCACGGGCATGCTCGTGCGGTTCGGGGGACATGCCCTGGCCATGATGGCGGGGACCATTTCCGGGACGGTCCAGTCTCAAGGGAGCCAGGCAGCCTCCCAGGCAGTGACACCGGAAGGAGGGGCGAGATCGGTGGAATCGGCGAGAACATCCATTCCCACCTGGTCGAACGCCAACCGCTGGAGCATCCAGGACTACGCCGGCTTGGAGACAGCGAGGCGCGTAGGCGGTACTGCCGGCATGATGAAAGTGCGGGATGAGTTCGGAGGAAATCGGCTGGCCGGAATGCACGAAGATGCCGCCGTGGGCGGATTCCTCCCCCGCGCGGCGGCCGGGTCCGGAATGGTGGAAGTGGGCCTCGACCGGTCGCGAGAGCTTCTGGAGACGGGAAACATCTCTCGGCTGGGCAAAACCGCTGGCGACCTCGAAGCCTTCCGCGAGTCGGGCCACGCGGGGGATTTTTTCGATTACCATGCCAACCAAGCATCCGTGGAGGGAAAGAAGCGCTACTTCGGAGCCATGAAATACGACGAGGCGATGGAGGAAGCGGGCCGAGGGGACAGGATATCGGGATACAAAGCCGTAGCCGATTTCGACGCCCACAAGACGCCGGGAGCGATCCGGGAGGGAGAAAAATACGGCGTTGATGCGAAAGAACTGGGAGAGACGAAGGGCCGGCTGGATGCTTTGCAAACCGTGGCCGCTTCCAGGGGGATCGAAGCCGTCGGCGATGGCGCCTATCTCGACGCGAGGCGGGACGCCGTGATCGACGACGTCGCCAAGTGGGGAGCGCTCCGGTCCTTCGCCGAATCCAACGGAGTGGACTTCGAGCGCTTCGCGGCGGACCGGCACCGAACGGCCGATATCTCCGTGAACGCCGCTGAAGCGAAACGGTACGGCCTCCCCGGGGCGGGGAGCTACCGCCTGGCCTGGGGAGGGCATGGCGAACTGCTCTTCACCAACCGGTCCAGCGGAAGCCAGTACCAGGTCGGTACCTTCGGGAAAAGCGGACGGGACATCGCGGGATACAACATATCCAGAAGCGAGGAAGGAAACCTCAGAAAGATATACAGCAATTTCACGGACCGGGTGGGAGGATCCCACAGCGTCCGCTACGATGATTTCCGGGAAAGCGTCTCAGGGTTCCGGAGCAGAGGCTACAATGTGAGTATTGTCGAGGACGCATCGATGGCGGGAGGCCATCGCGTGATGGTCTACGACCCTTCACACAAAAAACCGGTACTCGTTTCCGGGAATATCAATCACCTCGTAAGCTCATACCGGCAGACGGCGGATGGCGCCACCAGGGAGGCAATCGCTCCCCTGACAGGAGACGTCCTCACCTCCGAAAGTACGATCGGAAGTGTCCGGACACAAAACCAGGACAGGCTGAACGTAAACATGGGTGTGAAGGCGGATGGAACTGTTACGGAAGGAGTGAGAAAAGTGGCGGGCGAAACGGTCGCGGTGGGCACGGCTGCTTCCATGGACGGACTGGCATCCATCGGGAGTACTGTAAGAAGCGTAAAACAACTGGGCGAACTCGGAAACAATTTCAAGATGAGCAGGACCAAGGGGGAGCCGACCCTTGAGGGTGGTGAAACAGTGAAGGGCGAGATATCTCCCGGACCCGCAAGTGATCCCGTGCAATAAGATTTAAATTGTTGAGGAACAGAAAATATAATGGTCACAGCTTACAAATACCTAAAAATGAACGGGGGACTGCTGGCGGTCTTCGAAAAAGGGATCTCCTTCGGCCAAGGATTGCCTCTCAATATCGTCATGATAGAGGACGACCCGTACCTGAAGATCGGGCGGGACCACTACATCCGCCTCGACAAAGAAACAATAGACTGCCTGGAAAGCTGCAATCGTATACACATCGCCGTGAGCGATCTTTTCGAAAGCAGGATCGCCCTTCAGGGAACAATCGAAATAGACGATGTCACGAAAGGAAAACTCCTAGCCTACGTCGAGATGAACAGATAGCTCTACTCAAAGCAAACTCTATCAGAAGAATTCAGTTGACCTTCGAGCCATGGTTTATTATATTTCTCATAAATTGCGTGGCGGACAATTTATGGGAAATGGAATAAAACAACCCAAAACCGAACTCGGTTTTCTCGAAATGAGACTCCTCGCATACGTCCAGATGCGGAAGATGGACGTCGTGCGCACGAAAGAAATCGCCGCGGCTCTCAAGATCACCCCCAAGCAGGAGCGGGAACTATTCAGCAGAATGAGCCGGTCCGGCGTGTTCATACGTCTGACGCGTGGAGTCTACCTGGTTCCTCCCCGGTTTCCAGCCGGTGGGCGATTGGCCGTCAGTGAATATTACATTCTCTCAAGGTTGATGAGGGAAATCGGAGGCAAATATCAGGTCAGCGGTCCCAACGCGTTTTACCTTTACGGATTCGATGATCAGGTGCCGAATCGGGTATATGTTTACAATAACCGGATCAGCGGAGAGAAGAACATAGGCGGTTTCGATTACGTTTTCATGGAAATCTCGGATAACCGGCTCGGGGCTTCCACTGAATTCGCGGCACCTGATGGGGAGAAGATTTTAATTGCAACAAAAGCCCGTGCCCTGCTTGATGCGGTTTACGACTGGTCGAGATACAATACAATCCCGCGGGCTTATGAATGGATTACGGCAACGATAAAGAAGGATACCGTTTTATTAGATGAGCTTACAAGAACTTCCCTGAAATACGGGAATAAGGCTACCATGCGCCGGATAGGATATCTTCTCGCCGTCTCAGGCGTATCCGAAAATATGCTCAAGGGATTCAAAAAGAAGGCCGGTTCCATGAAGTCCCTGATCAAGTGGATCCCTGGAAAGCCGGCAAAAGGATCCGTGAACAGGGAATGGGGGTTAATCGTAAATGGCGCTGTTGAAACCGATTGAAATTTCTCTTCATGAGGACGAGCCGCTTTTCCGCGAAGCAGTCCTTTATACCGCGCGAAAAACTGGCTTGAACGCGGCTCTCGTGGAGAAGGATTATTTCTGCTCGGTGCTGCTCGCGGACCTCTGTAGCGGCTGCAAACTGCCCCCCGTATTCAGGGGCGGCACATGCTTGAGCAAGATTCACGCGGACTTCTACAGGTTGAGCGAGGACCTTGACTTTACTATTTCGTTGGCGGCCGCCGCAAGCAGATCGGATCGGAGCCGGATGATCATCCCCGTCAAGGAGTGGATTTCCGCCCTTGGAAAAGAGTCCTCTGTCTTCAAGACGGAGCAGAAACTGACCGGGTTCAACAATTCTAAACAATACGTGGCGCAGATCGCCTATCCGACGTTGGTCGGTTCCGGATTCGGCCGGATCAAGATCGAGGTCGGGCTACGCGAGGAGATCATGGTTCCGCCCGTCAAGGGAAGCGTCAGGACACTCCTGGAAAATCCCTTTACGAGCATGCCGGGGGTCGAAGAATTCGAGATCGTGGTCCTTACGCGTGAAGAGACCTACGCGGAGAAGCTGAGGGCGGCATTGACGCGAAGGGAACCGGCAATCCGTGATTTTTACGACATCGACTATGCTGTTTCCAGGCTCGGCGTCACTCTTGAGAACCCTCATCTCGTGGGTCTGCTGAAAAGGAAACTCCAGGTTCCGGATAACGACGAAATAGATGTGTCCAATGCGCGGAAAAAGGAATTGCTGTCTCAGCTGGAGACGCAGCTAAAGCCGGTTTTGAGATCTTCCGATTATGATATGTTCGACTTTGAGAGGGCCTTCAGAATGATTGCCGATCTGGCTCGCATGATCGCAGGTCAAGCGTGATAAAAGGATTAGCTATGCCAAAAAAGATTTTTAAACGAGCAACCCCCGGCCAGATAATGGTTCTGGTGTTCCTCTTAGGGCTTCTGATAATTTTTCTGAAAGATGCCGGGATCAGCACCATCCTTATCGTACTTACTATAGCCGTCATAATGGGGCTCGTTCTGGTACCCTGGGCTGAAAAGGAGGATTTTGACAAGGATGATATAACCGATTGGAACCTTGTTAATCGGCTTTGGCATAGGGATGAATAAACACTCTTGCACTCCGAGAATGCAGACGACACCATGACAAAGAATATCGGTGTCGTTCATCAGTATCCGTTCAAACTTTACGGGGTTTCGAGTTGGCGGCTATTGAATCTTCAATTCAATGACCTATCCGAAATGAAGCGATCCATCGGCACGTTGAACAATTTTGCCAACTTGCGCGCGGTATTGCTGCTGATCGGCCTTTTCCCGTGCTCCATGTTGGAAACATGCTGCCGGGGAATGTCGCCTAACAACTCGCCCAACTTTTCCTGAGTCCACCCCTTCGCCTGTCTGTAAATGCGCACCGTGTCTCCCGGAGTCGTTTTCTCCTTGAGGTCCTTGTACCACGGCATTTCCAGGATGTTCACCAGAGCATCATCATCGTCGGTGATCTTGACCTTGTCCCCGTATTCGTCTTTCAAGGCGTAGATCAACTTAGTCGGGATATTCCTACCCCGGATTTTAATATCAATATGGCGCGTCTTCACGACTGCCTGCATAATACACCTCGATAATTATAGATTTCTTTTCGCAATGCCAACAGGCCACCCATTTTCTCGACAGATGGCAATGATAATCGAATGTTCCTATTTTCCCAAAATTCGGCCATTCATTCCTGATGGGACCTTTTTCCCGCAAATCGTCGATCAGGTTCACTAGTGCCTTTTGAATCGCCTCCGGTAATTTCCCGATATCCTTAAGAGCTTTCGTTTTCACAGAACTTCGCACATGATCATTTGTAACCTAATAATGATTACATGTCAATATTGAATTTCAACGAGGCATAATCTCGATTTTTACTGATTTCCAACCAAAAATCCCTGCATCGAAAACATTATATATTAAGGAGCGATCGCGGCGAAGCCGCGCATCGACTCGTCAAAACACAAGTAAATCAGGAGGCAGTCATGGAAAACAAGCGCGAAGAGCTGGGCAAGTGCCCGGAATGCGGGAAACCGGTCTACGAGGGGAAAAAGTCTTACTACTGCTCGGGTTACAAGGAGGGATGCAAGTTCGTGCTGTGGAAGAACAGCCTCGACCGGCTCGGGCACGCTGACATCACTCCCGACCAGGCCACGATATTGCTGAACAACGAGACGGTCGCCTTCACAGGTCTCAAGTCCAAGGCCGGCAACGAATTCGACGCCGAGGGGAAGCTCTCCAAGAACGAGACCTACGGGTGGCAGATCGGCCTCATCTTCGGCGACGCCGGCAAAGAAAAACAAGAGCCCTCCGGCCGAGAAGAAAACGAATAAACAAAAAAATCAATAAACGGCATTTTCAACAAACCAATAAACGAAAAAACGGCAACCGTGAGCCCGCCCCTGGGAATTCCGATCATAGCGCATGGGCAGGGAGGAAAAGTCACCATGAAAAAAGTCGTCATCCTCTTCTCATTACTTTTCCTCTTTCCCATGGGGCAACTCCATGCCTTCTGCTTCGAGGAGGCGGGCTTCATCTATAACGTCTCCCCCCGTCTCCTCTGGGCGATAGCCAGGGTTGAGAGCGGTTTTCGGGCCGACGCTCTCAATCGCAACGCCGACGGCTCGTATGACTACGGGCTCATGCAGATCAATTCCTCATGGGTGCGGGTCCTGGGAAAGGAGCTTTGGTCCTCCCTGGGGGATCCGTGCACGAACGTAAAGGTCGGCGCCTGGATCCTCTCCGATTGTATCCGGAAGCACGGCTACACCTGGGAAGCGGTCGGAGCCTATAACACCTCCCAGAAACACAAGCGCGCCCGGTACGCCAGGAAGGTGTACATGGCCCTGCAGAAATGAACCCATGTTTGACGTTCGTGAACTCGCGGATATTTACGGCCTACCTGAAGAAACCGCGAAGGCGGAACTCCTGAAATCGCTCTCCAACTCGCTTTCCGCTGTTTTCGGCGCCGAAATAGAAGTCCTGTCGAGCGAAGCAGGCGCCCTGGAAATTTACTCGTACCGGGACTCGTACGGCGACCTCCAGGTCAGGAGCATTCCTCTTTCCAGCATCGGCAGGCACGCGATAAAAAGGATCCGGCGAGACCTCTCCCTGTCACTGGCCAAAATACGGGTCCTTCGCGATTACGATCTCAGCCGGGACCTCGTCGGCCGCGTTGCCGAGGGCATGATTGTGAAGGCGGTAAATCACGGATCCCTGTCCATACGGCTGCAGGCGAACGGTTCCTGCAATCCCGGAAACCTGGTCGGCTCATGCCCTTACCGGTTCCAGACGCCGAAGGAACGGGGGACATATCGTCCCGGAGATGTCCTGTCGTTTCAAGTCCTGAAGGTGTCCCCCGTAATGGAAAACGGCATGCCCCGGCTCGAAATCACTCTGGGCAGGAACGGCAGGGGACTGGTCGAAGGCCTCATCATGAAGCGAGTTTGGGAAAACCCTTCATGCAGAGACGTGAAAGCCAGGTGTGTGAAGAGGATCGCTGGGGCTTACTCGGAAGTCGTCTCCACTGCGCCGGTTTCTCGTGATGCCATAAAGAGCGTTTCGGACGAATTGAAAGAGTACATCCGGGTGGTGAGGAAATCATGATTGCTCGGTTCCTCAAGAGTTCCTGCGGGAAGGGCGACCGAAAAACTTCCCGAACGATTCTCGGCGTCGGACACGGGATGTCGGATCCAGACATGTCCATGCATATCGCCGTCTCCGATTCATCCCGGAAGGGGCATTTCTGGTGTTTCGGAACCACCCGGGTGGGGAAGACCCGGATTATGGAGAACATGGTCGAGCAGGACATCCGCAAAGGTTACAGCGTCGTTGTCATCGACCCAAAGGGGGATATCGATCTCTTCTCCAAGATCGTGCAGGTCGCCTTTGAGGAGGGCCGGGACCGTGAGCTCATCCTCGTCACGCCCATCTACCCGCACCTGAGCGCCGTGATAGATCCCCTGGCCTATTACTACATGCCGGAGGAGTTGGTGGGGCACATCGTCTCCGGGGTAGAGGTGGGGAAGGAGCGGTTCTTCTTCAACGTCGCCTATGAGATCAGTCTCGTGATCGTCCAGGCGCTCATCATGCTTGCCGCTTGGGAGGGGAAGGCCAAGAGCTTCAACCTAAACGACGTCAAGAACAAGATGTCGCGGGAGGAGCTCGAAAAGCTCAAGGGACAGATCGACTGCGTAGACACCGAGGAGGCGAAGCAGCTCTCCTCGGACATCCAGAAGATCCTAAACTCTCCCCAAGACTATTACGGGAAGGTTTCCTCGTCTCTCCGGGTCGCCCTGATGGAGCTCACGAGCGGGAACATCGGGAAGGTCGTGGGAAAGGCCGACGAGAACCGGTTCATCGACCGCCTGGAAAAGGGGAAGCCGGTAATCATGGTGGTCCACCTCGGCTCCCTGATCACTCGCAAGGCGGCGTTCACCCTGGGAAAGGTGGTCATCTCGATGGTCCAGAGCTTCGTTGGACGGGTCTTCTCGTCGGGAAGGCGGGTAACCCCACCACTTTGCCTTTACATTGACGAGTGCCAGAACGTCCTCTATTACGGGATCGAGGACCTCTTCGCCAAAGCGGGCGGGGCCGACGTGTGGGTTCACGGCTTCGCCCAGTCCGTTTCTCAGCTCTATGCCATGATCGGGAAGGATTACGGGAACGCCATCCTCGACAACACCAATACCAAGCTCTTCATGCGGGTTCCCGACACGGACACGGCCTCTTACGTGGCCAAGCACTTCGGAGAGTTCCGGCGTTATTCCCCGATTCTCAACGTGGACGGCGGAGTGTCGGTTCGGGAAGAAGAGGACACGATCTTGAAGCCCTCCGATATCCTCGAACTTGCGGAGAGGGAATTCTACCTCATGACTTATTCCGGCCTGTTCCGCGGGCGGAGTCTCGATGTCTCACCACTCTACCTGGAAATCAGGTTCCCGGACCTTGCGGCCGAGTCATGAAAACGATCATGACGATTCTCTTCATCCTCGCGGCCGGCTGCCTCGCTTTTTACGCTGTCTGCATCTACATCTCCGCCATGCGTAGATCACGGAATCCCGAGATATCCTGCTTAAAGGAAAAACGGGAGGTCGCCTTGGAGCGCCTGGCGGGGATATGGACACACAAGGGAACGGCGGAATCATCCGCTGAAAAAGACGAGGGAGAAACAAGAAAGGAAACGGAAAAGAGTCAGGATGAAACTCATGAGATCAGCGTCGCTTTCCGCGATCCGGATCTGAACGCATTTTACATCGAGAACATCCGCGACAAGGCAGGGTTCTCTCCCCAAGCGAGACAGGTTGCCGAAGGTATTCTGGAGACCTTGGACCGGGAAGGAAATTGCCCCTCCGTGGTCAACTCCCATGGCGAGATCGAGGCAAGCCTGGAGACGGGAGTTTACAACCGCCTGGCCCGGGTCACCCTGCGCGAGCATGCCCTGGACACGGCCAAGGCGATGCTTCGCCTTGTCGATCCCGGTCCGATGACGCCCATGGCGATCATCGCCGCCCTCGGCCACGACCTCGGGAAGATCCCAGCCTACAGGCAACAACTTTACTCTCTTGGGGACCATCCGGTCATCAGTGTCACCATCCTGGACAAGATCCCCGGATTCTCTGAAATGCCCAACAAGGGGGATGTCATCACGGCCATCCGGGACCATCACCGCAAACCGATCGATTTCTTCTCGATCAAGCTCAAGGAGGCCGATCAGGAGGCAAGGAAAAAGGAACTCGCACGAAACTTCTCCCTCGGAGATACCAGAACTGGCCGGGAATCAACCTCTCGGGAAGAAGAGCCGCCCAAACGGGCTGCTTCAGCCGGCAGAGAGACAATTTTCTGGGATGACGAGAACAAGACAGAAGGCAGAAAGAGAAAAGGGAAACCCAAGGAGGTCGAAATTCCCTGGTACAACGGAAAAGCTATCCTTCAGGAAATCGCCGGACGCATCAACAAGGTTGATGAGGGTCGGTGGGAGGCCTTCTCTATGGTGAACGGGTACGTCTACATCCAGGTCGGCCTCCTGTGGTCGGTCGCCAAGAAGGTGGCACGGATGAATGGCGATCCATCCGTTTTGATCGCGGACACCGACGATGAGTTGAGAGCGAATATCCTCTACTCCATCGTGGAGCGGCTCAAGACGGAGGAGAACGCGATCGCGCGGGGGCTCATTCGCGACGGATACTTCAGCGCACCCTTCGTAGTCAGTATGCAGGACGGGACGGTCCATTCCAAGGCGTCATACGTGCCGTTCAACCTTGAAGCTTTCGGGATGCTCACCTCGGAACTGGAGTCTCAAAAATACGGCAAGGTAAGAGAAATCGTCGATGTCACGCCGAAGTGGTGAAATATTTGCGTTGATTTCAGTGCGATACCCCGAACCTATAGTAAATATACAATATTTGAAAAGCTCTTTCACCTACGACTAAAGGAATTTCTGTGTGGACTTCAAATGCGGATCACCACTTGTACTGTTAAATTTTGTTTCAGGGGAAATTGGCCATTAGCTGCAAGGATAGCAGTAAGAATGTAATCGAGGAAGTCTCCGGATGTTAGCACAGCAATGACCACGGTGGGGATATGATCATTTCCTAATGAAGTCCTTTTGGACCACTCAAGGGAAGCTCGGCCCAAAGCTATATGAAACAACCCTCAACCAATTGGAATCAATAATTTCGCCTATCCCATAAGAGAACAATTTTCACTACAAAATCTGCAAATAAAAGAAACCTTCTGATGCCGGTTTATGACTGATTCGCCATTCCTTTTCGGTAAGTTTTTCCAGAAAACGGCGATCGTGGCTGACGAGCAATAAACAACACGGACAGTCAGCCAATGCAGCCTCCAGGCATTCGATGGACGGCAGATCCATATGATTCGTTGGTTCGTCCATAATTATGATGTGTGGTTTGTGTGTCATGCCGAGCGCCAGGAGCAGTTTGCGTGCTTCGCCGGGGCTGGGCTCCATGCTTTCCAGAAGCCGATACGGGCGCGATCCCAGACGACTGACAATTGTCATTAGATGTCCCAATTGCTCATGAGGCAAGTTCTGCGCCTGGATCAAGATGTCACGGCATTGCTGTGCATCGATTTCCTGCGGCACGTACGTGACCTGCTGAGGTGGAGCATTAAGCAGCGGCAAAAGGTTTCGCAGCAAGGTGCTCTTTCCGCCACCGTTCGGACCGGTAAGAGCAAGGCGATCGGTGGGCCGCAATACCAACTGGGGACACATCAGCTTCTTCTGACCGCCAAGCGGCACAGTGTGCGGCGGAAGGTTGAGCAATACATCCCGCCTGGATACTGAACTAGGCAGCCAAATGCCAACTGAATATTGCTTTGTGACACGAATGCTTTCTAATTCATCCTGCAGATGGGCGAGCCGTCCGTCCAATTGCCTCAGCAGCTTGCCACCAATGGCGTCTTTACCTGTTACACGTGCCCCATTAATCTTTGCTTTCGCATCGTGATCGTGCTTGGCGATTCCTCTTTTCGATAACTTGCTGTGATTGGCAAGATCTCGACGACGCCTGGCCTCGTACCGTAATTTTTTGAGCGCGTTTTTTCTGGTCTCATATTTTCTTCGGAGCGTTAGATCTTCCTCTGCCGCCAGGCCAGTTCCCTTTGAATACCCGCCGGGACGCACCACCACAATAGGCGGTTGGATAAAGGCGCATTGTATGCAAAGGGAATCGAGCAATTCGCGATCATGGCTGACAAGTAAGCCCACACCCTTGAATGTGCGCAGTGACTGAATCAGAATGTCCCGTGCCTCGGCATCTACGTGGTTAGTCGGCTCGTCTAACGCCAGCATGTCAGCATCAAGCCAAAAAGCCACGGCGACCTGCGCCCGCTTACGTTCGCCGTGCGAGAGCGTCGACCACCGGTTGAGCCAGTCCCCCTTAGCGCCGAATTGCTCTTTGATCAAAGAAGCCTTTTTCGAAAAATCCTGAAACAACTCAACAAAATGTTCCGGCGGATTGTCGGTGCGCTGAGGACAATAAACGATCCGTTCGGGGCCGACCACAACACCGGCATCCGGCGAAAGCAAACCGGTTGCTAATTTCAAGAAGGTGGTTTTGCCAGCACCGTTCGCACCAACGATGCCAGTCCATCCTGTAGAAATATGAACGGATATGTCTTTGAATAGCGGATCTATCGCGGTATCATATCCGAAGACAACCTGCTGAAATCTCAAAAATGGTTGAGGCATTTGATTCCATCCATTTCTGCCACGGTACCCGCTCGTGTTTTTTTCTTTCCATTGAAAACAAAAAGGCCACGGAGCGCTCCGTGGCCTTTTGTAGGCTATACCTTGATGATATAAAATCCAGTGCCACGGTCAAGATAAAGTAAGAAACCAATTATTGACGCAGGCTAGTAATATCCCATCATTCCGGTGGAACGATCGGCAACCAACGTCAACTATTCTGTTCCTTATTATCTTTTCACGCCTGTGACATCTTTCTAGGTTCTTCTTTTCATTATTATCAGTGTATTATCGAATTTGAAAGAAAAAAATGACAAAATCCTCACGGGTAAGATATGGGAAAAAGGCAGCATCTCATCAGAAGTACTGTTTGAAATATTGCCTCCCTGAAAAAATGTTCGAACACTAACTTTCAGGAAGCTGTTGCGGACACTTACCAGTTTACCTATAGGATCGAGATACCAAATAATTTTAGGATCTCAAATCATCCAAGTTGCCGAAATCACACCGCGTTACTGCGTCAATCTGCTGCCTTCCAGAAACTTCCCGCCCAAAATCCCTGCATCGAAAACATTATATATCAGGAGAACTATGTAAAAAAGGGATGCCCGGTCATGGACTTTCTGGAATTCCTGAACCCGCTCAGGTACTTTTCCCACGAGGGATACCAGTCCTTCTGGCGGACGCTCTTCGCCACTATCCTCCAGGGATTCTGGGCGAGGTTCTTCGCTGCCTCTTTCCTCTTCCTTGCCTTCTGGTTCGGTGTGCGGAAGCAGCGGTTCCAACTCGGCATTGCCTACTTCGTGATATCGGTCGTAATCACTTACGGGGCCACAGTCGTGAGATTCCTGGGGTTCAGGTAAAAAGGAAGCGTTTATGCCGGGCGGAAGCGGAACGGTTGTCATCACGAGTGGCGGCGGGGAGTCGAAGCCTAAGGGGATTATCGACGCCCTGTCCGAAATCGAAAAATTCTCCGCCATGGACAGGAAGGGAAGCGAGATCCCGGAGCGGTTTTTCACAACCAAGAACCGGATCGAGTACTTCGAGGCGGGTTTCAAGGGCTCCCTGGTAAGCGGACTCGTTAGCGCCCTCCTCGCCCCTATGGCGATCGGGGTACTGGAAAAACTGATCCCGGTGTTCGGGGATGCGGAACCAATGATGTTCGACAAGGGTTTCGTTTTTCTGATCGCACTCAGCTTCAGCATCGGCTACTCAGTTTTCATCGGGGGAATGGGAAGGTATTACGCCGGGAAGTTCACCCGGGTCATGATCCGGAGCTTCGTGAGCGGGACGATCGTCGGGGCGATTCTCAAAATGGTCCTGGCCTTCATCTTGTTCCACTTCTTGTACCTGGTCGTCTTGACTGATGGGAGGATCGCGGCGTTTCTTTCGATTTTTCGCTCCTGGCTCGCGCTGGGGACGCTGGAGCAGATTCAGGGCTGGATCATCGAGTTCAGGCCGGTTCTCCTCATCTCGGCTTGGTTCATCGTGCTCACGACCGTTATCTTCATCATGGTTCCGGTGGTCAGCATCGGGATCGCACTATATAGGGAACGAAAAACATCTCTCAAGGAGGAATGACGCATGGAAGAGCAAAACCGGTTGACCGACCGGATCGAAAGAAAAGTCTCCCTGGCCAGGGAGCGGGATACGAGGGTCATCATCACCAGGACGTCCGATACCCACCGGGTCCTCGACATCGTGAGGAGCGCCGACAAGGCGATCCGCATCTTGAGAAACGGCCTCCTGATCCGCTTCACGACCCCGGAGGTCCTTCCGCTTCTGGAAGACTACCAGAAGGCGGTCGAGGGGTTGAACCGGAGCGCCGCCCGTATCTGCGATAAGGCCGGCGTCCCCTACCGTCCTCCGAAAGGAATGGAGAGCCGGGAGGACGGCGCCGAAGCCGAGGAGAAAGGCAAAAAGAAGTAAATTCCCGGACATTCCGGGATACGAAATATTTTTATTGATCTCCCTTAAAGGAGAACCCCCATCTGGGGCCGAACTCATCCGTAACCAGCCGGATGTTTCAGACTGCCGGGCGCGGCAGGAAGTCGAGTAAGATTAAAATTGTCACCAAGGGATCGGTCTGTCTTGTTTCATGAGACGATCCCCTTTCCAGGAAAACATCGGTTGAAGGCAGCGGGAACATTTCCCGGAATTTTCAAGTATAAAAACTGAACACGTACTGAAGCGAGAAGGTCTGTCGTTGGGAAAACGCCGGACCTTTTTTGTTTTCAAGGGACTGAACGGAAAAAAGAAAGGAGGAAAGGAGATGAAAGCGTTGAGCGGAAAGGCGCGGGAGGTCATGGACCTCCTGACGAAGGGACTCCACACCGGAGGGCATCGGGTCATCGACAATTCAGAGGGCGCCTACATGGCGGTCCACGTCGAGAAGCTCCGACTGACGGAGCAGGGAGCGCTTTACAGCGTTGCCCATTACTTCGAGCAGAACGGCGACCTCATGCGGGATCCGGATATGGAGTTCATGAAGATCGGGGATGACTACTACCCTGTCTACTTCCGCCAGGATGGCGGCATCGCCCTCGAACAGGAGGCGGTCGTTTATGGACCCGGCGGGAAGATCGAGCGGTATTACCCGAAACTACAGGCCGACTTGGCGGCGTTCGCCGATCGGTGGATGAGAAACATCAAGGAACAGCAAAAAATTTAAGAAAGGAGAAAGGCAATGAAGAACATCGAGATGAAAGTGGAAGGTGAAATTCTAACGATCAGGATCAACCTGGCGGAGGATTTCGGGGCGAGCAGGACCGGCAAGACACGGATCATCGCCTCCACCGAGGGGAACAAGCCCGTGGAGGGGAAACCGGGAATCTTCGTCGGCGTCAACTGCTACAAAAAGTAAGTCGATCAACCAAAAAAAATCATGAAAGGAGAAGAACGATGAAAGACGAAAAAAACACGAACGAGAGGGAAAAGGGACTGGGTTTCGACGCCGAGGACATGTTCGGCCGAGAGGAAGACACTGCAGGAGAATTTTCTCCCGGTGGTTTCACCAGGGGGAAGTTCCGCAAGGTTTTCATCAGCGCCGTCAAAAAGGACGGCACGGCAATCCGGGTCAAGGATCGGTGGTACGAGATCACCGACAGGACCAGGAACGAGGCTGGCGAACTGGTGAAGGGCATGAAGATCAACCTTTACTATGCCATGGGCGAGAAGAAGAACTTCGCCAACGCGATTTACCCGGTCGCGGAGGCATCCGCTCCCGTCAGCGACATGGTTCCCGTCATGTAAGAAGAAGAAATTAAAAGATAGTCCCCCGGCATCGCTGGGATGAACCCTGACGAAACAATCAGGGCATGCAGTCTCCAGCGGTCGAGGGAATCCCTCTTCCTCCGGACGGCTGCATGCCCGAAGGAGGAAAATATGCCAGACTCAAGACACGCGGAAGCAGCGGAATATAACTCCCGGACGGGACTTCCCGCCGGAGATGAAACGTCAAGTCAATGTCTCCCGGAGAGGTCCTGCCACGGATGTGGACTGATCCTCGGAAGGGAGACGATCGAGTGCCCCTCCTGCGGGGCCATCAACCTGGACCGGAAACGCCTGCGGCATCAAGACAACCGGCCTACCCGGGAGATCGCCCAGAGCGTCACGTCGGTCAATTACAACGGCAAGTACAACATCTATCGCAACTCCGACGGCAGCTATTCATGCAACTGCCTTTCCTTCCTTCGCCAGAAGGACGTCCGAAACGGACACGGATTCGCGGGTTGCAAGCACATCCAGGAATACCTGAATCAAAATCCCATGGAAGTTTTAAAAGATCCCCCCAAGCCGACCGACTGGCAGCTGATCGCCATGAAGCGGCTCGGGGTCGAGTGCTCCGAGCACCTCACGGACGCCCAGGCGTACTTCATCTTCCGCGACATGCTCAACAAGCAGGGCGTGGAATACCGGGAATACGAAGAACTCCTGAAGGAGCACGGCACCGTGAGTCTCCTTCCTATCTATTCCTTCGGAGTGGAGTTCGAGGGCTTTGTCCGGAGCTCCCACGGAATCGAGGGGCTCGGTCGTAGCCTCACGGACGCGGGGATCTCGACCGTGAGCCTCGGCTATACTCACGCGCTCATGAACGAGTGGAAGATCGTTCCCGACAGCTCGGTCAACGGGCTCGCCGGGTACTCCCCGCTTGAGCTCGTCACGCCGAAGCTCTTCGGCGCCTACGGGTTCCAGCTGCTCAGGAAAGCCCTCGACGCCTGGAAGGAGGCGGGGGCCGGCGTGAACGCGTCCTGCGGGACCCACGTCCACATCGATGCCTACAACTGGGACCGGCGGGACATGCTGGAACTGGCCAAAATCTGGGCCAAGATCGAGCGCAAGGTGGTCTGGGGCCTCGTTTCCCCCTCCAGGAGAAACAACTCCTATTGCCGTCCCGTGGACCGTGAGTACTTGAAACAGCTCGCTTCCTACGGGGCGACCCACCTTGACCGTTACCACAGCCTGAATCTCTCGTCCTACGGTCTCTACCACACCGTCGAGTTCAGGCTCCATAACGGCACCTACGAAGCGAAGAAGATCATCCCCTGGATCGTTTTCCTCCTCAAGCTGACGGATTCCGTCAAGAGGGGGCTCACGCACGGGGCGATGACCGACCTGTCGATCGAGGGCGTCCTGGACGCGATCGGGCTCAACCGTTCGGCGACTTCCCTCCTCAGGGAGGCCCGGGAATACCTGGTATCCAGGTTTCGATACTGGACAAGGGACGCCGAGACTAACCCGTCGCATGCCTGGACGAACCAGGAGATCGACCTGGACGGCATCGAGGAGGAAGTCAGGTATGACGGCGCCCTAAGGCGCTATCACCAGGAAAGAAGAACGCCCGCGGCGTCGGAAGACCCGGCGCTGCCGGCAAACTCCGTCTTGAATCTCGCGGGCCGCATCCCGTCGGCCTCTCTCTCTGACAGCGAGCTCATCCACGGGTTGGTGAGCAGCTCCTGGGAGGTGCGGAGCCGGAGAAGCGAATTGATCCATGTCGTCATTCTCAACCCAGACGACACGCTTACCTGCACCTGCCGGACGTTCCGATCGAACAAGTACTGCCTCCATACCGTCAACATCGCCAGGTTCCTGACCGCACTCAGGCGGGAAACCGGCGCGGCAGGGAGGTAGGCTATGTGCGGAATATTCGGGTTCACGGGACATTCGTCGTGGAAGACCTCCGTCCTCCTGCAGGCGCTCTGCATCGCCGACGAGGTGAGAGGGCAACATTCCACGGGGCTCGTCGTCCAGACGTCGACCAGTGATTTTTTCATGTCCAAGAAGGCCCTGCGGGGCAAGTCTTTCGTCGCCAGGGGGCATTGCGCCTTCCTCTTCAACAGGAAGTACGGCAACGCCCTCGGGCACAACCGCTTCGCGACAGCCGGGGCCGTGAACGATCGCAACGCCCATCCCTTCGCCGTCAAGGTCGGCGCCGGGAAGTGGAATTTCGGCGTTCACAACGGCATCGTCGGCGACAAGGAAGTGATCGCCAGGGATTACGGCGTCCGGAACCACGACGTGGATTCGGCCGTCGCTCTCGGGGCGATCGGGAAACTTCAGCTCCAGGGATATGAAGTTATCGACGCCATCGAGGAGGTCACGAATTTCATCTCCCCGAGGGCGGACTTCGCCTTCGCGTACCTGAACGGCTTCGAGAAGGCGGTCTACCTCTGGAGGTCCCCGGACAGGCCGCTCACGGTCATCGACGCAAGGCGGCTTAATCTGGGTCGCTGGTTCTGCTCAACGCCGGAGATATTCAAGGACGCCTGGAGCATCCTCCGGGGCGCCCTGGGTGATCTCAGAAAGGTCTCCAAGTTCGAGGCGGTCCCCTACCGGTTGTACCGGGTCGCCGATGACGGGGAGTTCGAAGTTGAGCCGGTCCGCGAGCTCAAGCACGCGAGCAGGCTCGCCTGGGGCGAAGGCGTCGAAAGCATTTTTGACCCGGAGATCTCGGGCGGAACACGCCAGCATCGCGGGAGTCGGCATTCAAGCAGTAATCAGCGGGGTCTTTTCGGAGATGGGGATTCCGACGTTTTCCAGGGCCGGATCAATTGCCGGCCGAAAGGAGAGATTGAATCATGAAGCTTCTATTCAAGAAAGTGATCAAGAGGGCGACCATCTTCCGGATCAGGGAGATCATCGAGGGATATCACTCCCTCGCCGTATTCGAGGGCCGCTATTACGTCGCGCTTAGGGATGGCAGGATAGCGGGCTGCGTCTCCCTGGTGGAGCGAGGATGGTACATGACGGAAATAAAGCACCTGTTCGTCAAGGAGGAATACAGGGCAAGCGGGGTTGGCAGGTTCCTTCTGGAGGAAGCCCTGAAAAAGGTCTTCACTCCCCTGGTCTGTTGCACCGTTCGATCGGACAACAAGAGAAGCGCTGACCTTTTTCTGAAGAACTCCTTCGACATCATGGGCACCTTCCGGAATTCCATGACGGACCGGGAGATTTTCCTCATGGTGGGGAATTTGCAGCAAAAGGAGTGAGTCGTATCAATCAAGGGGCGGCCATGCCGCCCCTTTTTGCATTGCCCCCAAAAAGATATAGCCGGAAAATGCTGATCTCTGTCAGAAAAATCGCCTTCGTCTTAGCGACAAAAAAATTGGGGTTCCTTTTAACTTTTTTCTTGCATATGTTATATCATATGCTATATAAGACCACTTAGCTAAGAGACGAACCACATTTGTGAGAGGAAACTCGCTTGTGGGTTAATAATTATAATTACGTGGTTCTTGTAAAAGAAGTCCGCGTTCAACTAGGCCTGAGCCAAGAGGATCTGGCTCGGGAGTTAGGGGTCAGTTACGCCACCATCAATAGGTGGGAAAATGGGCGGTTCTCGCCTTCCAGATTAGCCGTAATGCAACTTGAGACATATTGCGACAGGATGATTGGACTGGAGAGACTGGTTCTACCCGGATATAAAAAATAAGAAAAATCCAATAAAAAAGTTGACATATTGTTGGTCCTTAGAATTTCGAGCAATGGGACGAAATACTCCGGTATTGGCTTGTGGCAGCCTATTTATTGAAAAAATCGAAAATATCTACACGGCGAAAGATGCCACCCTCCTAAAAAAGGCATACGGCTTTTCAAGGCAGCGGGAATCCGACCGTGATTCATCGCCTTTCAAGGCCGCTGAAATGCTCATTGAGCAGGGGGCGGATGCTGAAACTGTTGCGTGTGCCCTGGTAGCCCCTCATTTTTGGCAAGGCCGCGTTAAACCAGAGGAAATTCGGGAACACGTCAGTCAAGATGTAGCCGATACACTCGCATATCTCAAACAACCCTTCAGCCTCCGTATCGATACCGAAATCCATCGGCGCAAGGATATTAATGCTCTCCTAGTGTCCATGTCCGAGACGCCCCGCGCGGCCATTCTTCTTATCGTTTTCCGTCTAATAGAATTGGAAACGACGCTTGAATCCCAAGGAAAGAATCCATGCCATATGGCGCAGGAAACGCTTCATTTCTATGTGCCAATCGCGGATCGGTTAAGCCTTGGCGAGATGCGCCGCCGTCTTGAAGATGTTTGCTTTCGCATTTTGCATCCCTTTCAGTATGAAAAACTGAAGCAGGACGTGACTCCGATTCAGTCCGAAGATGAGAAGTGTCTGGAGATACTGATTGAAGGCGTCAAACGTCTGTTGGACAAGAACCGCATTCATGCGGAAGTTCACGGTCGCGCAAAGAGCCTTTATAGCATCCACCTGAAGATGACCCTAAAGGGAACGGCGCTGGAGGACATCATGGATCGCATCGGACTGCGAATCATCGTCTCGTCCGTGCCCGAATGCTATGCTGTACTCGGACTGCTGCATACCCATTTCAAACCGATTCCCGGAACCTTTGACGATTACATCGGACTTCCCAAGGATAATGGCTACCAGTCTCTGCACACCTGTGTCTACCCAATGCGAGAGGTCACCCATAAACCGATTGAGTTCCAGGTGCGGACCGAACTTATGCACATGGAAGCTGAGCACGGCTCGGCTGCGCATTGGCTCTATAAAAGTGCTGTCGCTATGGGAAAAGACTCCCTCAAAAACCAATGGTTGAAGGGGCTCGTGCGCCGGCATGACCAGGCAAAGAGCACCGATGCGTTTATTGAACTTTTACGCCGTCAGGTTTGCGAGGATCACATGGTGGTTTTCGGCAAGGGCGGCAGAATCACCCGCTTGCCCGACAAAGCCACCGTTCTCGAATATCTGGATGCCGCCAATTTCTTTGCTTCACGGAGCAGTGTCGTAAAGGTGAATGGAAAATTAGCCAGCTTAGATCAAACCCTCCGGGATGGAGATTCCATTGAGATCGTTGACTGCGAAGATTCTGCCAGTCCAGGTACAGTTGCTGATGACATGGGGGACATAATCGGACAGCATAAAGCGTCACCCATGAACACGGAAGGTTGCAAGGTCTGGGCCACAGCGCAAGGATCTATTTTGAGACATAAAGAGGAGAACAGCCATGCCTCAACAGAAGGTCCATGATTCAAGAATAAAGAAAATCGCCCTGGTTGGTAACTATATTCCGCGCCAATGCGGTATAGCCACTTTCACGTCCGATCTTCTTACGGCATTGGCCACGGAAGATTCGACGGCGGGATACTGGGCGGTCGCGATGAACGACGTTCCCGAGGGTTACCCCTATCCGGCTCAGGTTCGTTTCGAAGTCAATCAGCACCTGTCGGCGGATTACCGGCTCGCGGCGGACTTCATGAACATGAACCGGGTGGAGACAGCCTGCCTTCAGCACGAATTCGGGATTTTCGGCGGAGATAACGGTGCGCACATTTTGGAGTTGCTAAGCGGTCTGCGGATGCCCCTGGTGACCACCCTGCACACGGTCATCCAGAGCCCGTCTGCTGGGCAGATGGTCGTCACCAGACGCATCGCCCAATTATCTGACCGGCTGGTCGTAATGAGCCGGAAGGCCGTCGCAATCCTGCATGAAGTGTACGGCGTTCCTTCGGAAAAAATCGTCGTAATCCCCCACGGCATTCCCGATGTACCCTTTGTGGACCCCAACTTCTATAAGGATCAGTTCGGGGTCGAGGGCCGCAAAGTGATCCTGACCTTCGGGCTGCTTTCCCCCGGCAAAGGTATTGAGACCGTCATAGAAGCCCTACCACAAGTGGTCAGGGAAAATCCGGAAGCGGTCTACATTGTCCTCGGAGCCACGCACCCGCATATCAGGAAGGATCAGGGTGAGTCTTACCGCCTTTCTTTGCAGAGCCGCGCCAGGGAACTGGGGGTCGGCGGGCATATCATTTTTCACAACCGGTTTGTTGATCTGGAAGAGCTATGTGAATTCATCGGAGCGGCGGATATTTATGTCACACCCTACCTCAACCGGGAACAGATCGTCTCGGGCACGCTCGCCTATGCCCTGGGAAGCGGGAAGGCGACGATCTCCACCCCTTACTGGTACGCCGAGGAAATGCTGGCCGACGGGCGCGGCCGGATCGTTCCTTTCCGCGACACTGAGGCCATGGCCAGGGAGATCAACAGTCTTCTCGCTAGGGAGGTGGAACGGCATACCATGCGCAAGCGCGCTTACACTTTCTGCCGGGATATGACCTGGAAAGAGGTGGCGCGGAGGTACCTGGAAGTTTTCAAGGAGGTGAAGGAAGAAAGAGAAAAGAAGCCCAAAACAATATTCCGGACCAGGACGTTGAATTCCTCCCCCCGGGATGTGCCCCAGCCCAAATTGGACCATATTGCCCGGCTGACCGATGACGTCGGGATCATGCAGCATGCCAAGTTCATCATTCCCGATCGCCGCCACGGCTATTGCACCGATGATAACGCGAGGGCGCTGATGGCGGTTCTCATGGCCCGGGAAATGGTTCCCGACAGCGCACGCGTGATGGAACTGGCCTGCACTTACCTGAGCTTTTTGCATCATGCGTTTGACGAGCACACGAGCCGCTTCCGAAACTTCATGGACTACGAACGCAGGTGGAAGGATGAAACCGGCTCCCAGGACAGTCACGGCCGAGCGCTCTGGAGTTTAGGAGAGGTCATAGAGCTGGTCGAGTCAAATGATATCCGCGGAGCGGCCCTGGAACTATTCGAAAAAGCCCTGCCGGCGGTACTGGAATTCGATGCGCCCCGTTCATGGGCATTCGCGCTTGGGGGAATACACGCCTATTTGCAGAAATTCAGCGGTGACAGCGAGGCGAGGCGCATTCAGGAGAAGCTGGCAGTTCAACTCTACGAGTGCTGGCGGAAATGCGCCTCGGATGACTGGCCATGGATCGAGGAGAACCTTACTTATGACAACGGCAGCATATGCCGGGCGTTGATCACGTCAGGAAACTGGATGCAGAGGGAGGATATTTTGGAAGCCGGCCTGATTTCACTCGCGTGGCTGATGAGAATTCAAACCGGCTCCGGCGGACATTTCGCGCCCGTAGGGAACAAGGGCTGGTTTCCGCGCGGAGGAGTGATGGCTCGTTTCGACCAGCAGCCGATCGAAGCATTAAGCATGATAAAAGCGTGCCGTGCCGCTTATGACCAGACCCGCGACGCGAAATGGCTCATGCATGCCCGGCGTTGCCTGGAGTGGTTCCTCGGGCGAAACGATCTTGGCGTTCATCTATACGACCAAGTGACGGGTGGCTGCTGCGACGGCCTGCAGGCCAACGGTCCGAACCTGAACCAGGGCGCGGAATCGACCCTATCCTGTTTTCTGTCTCTGATCAATCTGCACCAAATCAATGCCCAAGTCTCCCTGGAGGGATCAAGTGAAGGCAGGAAGGATATCCATCAAGAGCCTGTAGCCCCCTCCCCGCTGGCTCTTTCCAGAGAGATCAAAAACCGGACCGTGATAGACGAAGGCACCGACATTTCTTCAGGGAGGATCACCGCAGGCACATGAAGTTCGAGCGATCCAGGGAATTGTTCACCCGGTTTGAGAAAAACCCAATCATCCAGTCAAGAGATATCCCTTACCAGGCGAATTCGGTTTTTAATGCCGCCGCGACCCGGATCGGGGAGGACACCCTGCTTTTGATGCGCGTGGAGGATCGCCGGGGCATATCGCATCTGACAGCCGCACGCAGCCGCAACGGCGTAACGGATTGGAGGGTTGAATCCGAGCCGACCCTGTCACCTGATCCCGATGGCCACCCTGAAGAGGTATGGGGGATCGAGGATCCCAGGATCACCCGTATTGAAGAACTTGATCTCTGGGCGGTCGTTTATACCTCCTACTCGGAAGGCGGTCCGCTGGTATCGCTGGCCACTACGAAGGACTTCGTGTCCTTCACGCGAAAAGGAGTCGTCATGCCGCCGGAAGACAAGGATGCAGCCCTGTTTCCCATCCGGTTTGGTGGCCGTTGGGCGATGCTGCACAGGCCCGTGTCGGCATTTGCGGGAATCGGGGCGCACATCTGGATTTCATTCAGCCCCGACATGAAGCACTGGGGGGATCATCAAATTCTCATCCCGGCTCGCAGGGGCGGATGGTGGGATGCGAACAAGATTGGACTGTCCCCGCCACCCTTGCAGACTGAGAAAGGCTGGTTGATCCTCTATCACGGTGTCCGCATGACGCCGAGTGGATGCATTTACCGGCTGGGATTGGCGCTTCTCGATTTGGTAAATCCTCTTCGAGTATTGGCGCGATCGGATGAATGGGTATTTGCACCGGAAAAAAACTATGAATTGGAGGGTGACGTGGACAAGGGGTAGTGTAAAATAATTTGTGTAAAATTTAAGGAGCGAAGAGAGAGGTAGAAAAAAAGGTGCTTTTCCTTTAGAAGGGTTTCGCCAAGAAACTTTAAATAAAGGAGAAAGCACCATGAAACTGGAAGTTACCGTAGCGGAAATTGGAGAGATAATCAAGAGCATTCAGAAGGAACCGGAGCAGTTGTTCGAAATGATCCGGACAGACATAAAAGAAAGTGTTGGCCGTTACTTAACGGCATTGATGGAAGCAGAACTTACCCAATTCATAGGTCGCGAGCCCTATGAAAGAATAATGGGTAATGAGAAGCAGCGTAACGGTTATTATGATCGTTCATTCACAATCAAGAATATAGGCGAAGTACCGGTAAAAGTTCCACGAGACCGGGCGGGAGAATATAAGACGGAGATTCTTCCCCGGAGCAAACAATACGAGGCGGAGATCAGTCGAGACCTGGGATTATTGTTTTTAAGTGGCGTCAGCACCAGGACACTCTCCATGATATCAGAGAGATTGATAGGGCGAAGGATATCGTCTACAGAGATCAGCAGCGCGAACAAGGAATTGACGGAAGCTGTTTTAAAGTGGCAGAAGCGGGATTTATCAAAGGAAGAGATCAAATACCTTTTCATTGATGGTGTTAATTTTCACATGCGTTTGGCGAAGAGTGTCGAGATCGTTCCGGTGCTTGTAGCCATTGGCGTAACCCAGTCAGGGCAGAAGCTGGTGTTGAGTTTGCAGTCTGGAGACAAGGAATCTGCGTTATCATGGCGAGAATTTTTCAAAGATTTGAAGTTACGGGGACTGGAGGGCAGGAAGGTTATCTTGGGCATTATGGACGGATTACCGGGACTGGAAACCGTTTTCAGAGAAGAGTTTCCACAGGCCAGTACACAACGTTGCCAGGTTCATGTAGCGAGGAATGTTTTGGCCAAAGTACCGAAGAAATTGAAAGATGAGGTTGCGGCAGATATACGCTCTATTTTTTATGCTGATAACAGAATAAAGGCTGATGAATATTTTACTGATTTCAAGCAAAAGTGGCAAAATGTTATACCTTCGGCGGTGGAATGTTTGAAACGTAATATTGATTCCTGTTTAACCTTTTTCAATTTTCCTGCTGATGAGTGGATATCGTTAAGAACGACTAATATTATTGAGAGGCTCAACAAGGAATTCAGAAGAAGGACGAGACCGATGGAGATACTGGCCGGAGAACAAGCTTGTTACCGAATATTGGCTTTTATCTGTATCAAAATGGAATTACATTGGCGGTCAAACCCTGTAGGGAGAGTACGTAAAAATCTGCCTTTCTTCAAAGAACTGGCTCATAAAAATTTTACACAAAAAAATTGACAGTACCTGGACAAGGTGGTTTTCCCCTGCGGCTGGATAGTCGAGAATGAAGTCATTCGGTTGTACTACGGCGGCGCAGACAAATGCATCGCCTTGGCTACGGCCCGCCTCTCCGAATTGCTGGATTGGCTGGAAAGATACAGGCAGAAGGACTCCAAGTAACTTTGATTTTACAACTCTCCTGGAGATCCTATGGAGGATGTGCCTTCTTGTTATATAGAGGTTGGCGTGATGAATGAAAACTTGCATGACGCCCCGTCGCCGGAAGAGTGCGTGGCTCGGATCTTCGAATTGAGCGGAACCAAACTTGAACCGGATGTCGCGTCCGGACTCTGGCAACAAATACTGAACCACAAGTGGTTCTTATCGGAAAAAGTGGGGCGGGATATCGGTATGCGTGCCGCCTGCATTGACTTCCTGGAGAATATCCAGCAGGCGACCGGCGAATACAAGGCTTATAAAGACAAAAACGTATTAAACGAGATGGGGGCTCAGGTGATCGGAAGGAGCATATGGAATACCATAGCCGATACTCAACCCCCGAAACAACTGGTCAAGCGCAGGATCATTCTGCCATTAACCCGGGAGGGCCTTTCCAGGAAGCATGGAGTCGTTCCCCCTAAGACCATCCTCTTCTTCGGCCCTCCCGGTACCGGGAAAACTCACTTTGCAAGGGCGATCGCCGGCGTCCTTTCCTGGTGGTACATAGAGATTGTACCCAGCATGCTGATGGTGGATGGAATGGAAAAGATCGGCGCTAATCTGAGGTCGCTAATGGAGAAAGTAAGGATACTGGATGAAGTGGTTCTCTTCATTGATGAGTTTGAAGAAATCGCCACCAGTCGCGGCAATGGGGACCGGATTGACAAGTCCATTACCAACGAGTTTCTTAAGCAGTTGCCCCTGCTTAAAAACCAGGGGAACAAGATTCTTCTCGTGTGCGCCACTAACTACATCCGGCAACTGGATGAGGCGATGCTTCGCCCGGGCAGGTTCGACTGCATTATTCCAGTCGGCGGATTGGACAGGGAAGGATCCAAGACCATCCTGCAAAACTATCTTTCCAAGCTGAACGTCGGCGAAATAGACCTCAATCAAGTAGCGGAAATGACGACCGGATTTACCCCGGCGGATATCGAATATCTTTTTCAGAAGATCGCACAGTTTGCCTTCGAACAAGAACTGGCTACCAAGCAGGATTACCGAGTCACAACGGAAACCTTGCTCCAAATAATACCCACGATCCGTCCATCCCTGACTGATAAGACGAGGGAAGAATTTGAAAAGGACATTGTTGCTTATTCGAGGTTTTAAGCGATCTTTATATTTAGTCTTCGGAGCAAAAAAGTGTGGTGGAAAACTTTTCTGGATCGCCTTGTAAAAGGCTCAACGAAAAACGTATTACCCGATTACCAGGAAAAACAAAAGCTCCTTTACAAGGGAAACATCTCACATGACGAACTTATCTCTTATGGTGACAGATACAGAAAGGCAAATCGTTTTTTCGACGCCCTTGAATTTTACCAGAAGGCGAAACATGGCCCAGGGTTAAGGGAGATCATGGCGGAATCAATTTCCTTAGGAGACGCGATGCTTTACGAGCAGGCCGCCAAAGCGCTTGGGGCTGCGCCCTCCACAGAGGAGTGGAATCGGATCGGCAGACGGGCCTTTGCCTTGAAAAAATACCTTTTTGCCCGGTATGCCTTCGAAAAGGGCGGGGATGGAAACATGCTGGATAAGATCAATAAAATCGTCGCGGGAGGAAACGTTCAAAAGTCTGATGATCACAAGGCGTGACTATTATGAGATCCTGGGCGTAGAGAAAAGCGCCTCGACTGAGGAAATAAAAAAGAGCTATCGACGGCTCGCCATGCAGCACCACCCTGATCGGAATCCGGGCGACAGGGAGGCGGAGGAGAGATTCAAGGAGGCGGCCGAGGCGTACGAGGTCTTGAGCGATCCCGAGAAAAGAGATATCTACGACCGGTATGGTCATTCGGGGTTAAACGGGGCCGGCTACCGGGGGTTCACGGATTTCGAAGACATCTTTGCCAGTTTCGGAGACATCTTCGGGGACTTCTTCAGCGGCCGTGCGGGGCGATCCCGCAGCCGCTCCGCCGCCCGGGCGGGCGCGGACCTGCGGCATGATTTGCGGGTGTCCTTCCTGGACGCCGCACTTGGGACCAGGGTCGAGATCGATGTGGAAAGGTCGGTCGTCTGTCCTGATTGTGGCGGATCCCGTTGCGCGCCGGGTACGTCGCCGCAGACCTGCGATCTTTGCGGGGGCCGCGGTCAGGTGACTCAGACCAGCGGCTTCTTCAGCATCCGCACCACCTGTCCCCATTGCCGGGGGCGAGGCAGCATGATCACCAGTCCCTGCCGCCGCTGTTCCGGCCTGGGAAAGGTCCAATCGAGCAAGACCGTCCAGCTCAAGATACCCGCGGGCGTGGAAACGGGGTCCAGGCTCAGGGTGCGGGAGGAAGGCGAAGAAGGATCGTCCGGCGGCCCCAGCGGCGATCTCTACGTCTTCATCACCGTGGAGCCGCACAATCTGTTTGAAAGAAACGGGAACGACATCCACTGCCGCGTTCCCATCACCTTCGTCCAGGCAGCCCTGGGAGATGTTGTGGAGGTGCCGACCCTGCGCGGCAGGGAGTCTTTGAAGATCCCTCCGGGAACGCAGTCGGGAAGCCGCTTTTGCCTGCGAGGCAAGGGAATTGCGAGCCTGCATGGAGATGGATACGGCGATCAGGTGATCGAAACCGTGGTGACCGTGCCGACGAACCTGACGAGGCGACAGGAGGAACTGCTTAAGGAATTTGAGAGATTGGAAAACGAAAAAAGGCGGCCTTGACAAAGCTGAATCTGTGATTATTTTATGCCCAAAAAGTCAATAAACGTAACACTATCATAGTGTTGCAAACAAATATTCCGAAAGGGAAAGGAGGAAAAGCATATGATTAAAAACCTGTTGCCCACCGTATGGCGGAGAAGCGAAACGCCCCTGCGACGCGCAGAGGAACACCCCTTCCTCGCCCTGCATCGGGAGATGGATCGGATCTTCGACGACTTTTTCCGGGGCTTTAACCTGTCGCCCTTCGACGGCGGACGGAGCTGGGGGGTCTTTACCCCCTCGGTCGACGTCCGGGAGGACGAAAAAGAGGTTACCGTGAAGGCCGAGCTGCCGGGCATGGAGGAGAAGGACATCGAGGTGAATCTTGCCGACAGTGGCCTCACGATTAAGGGGGAGAAGAAGGCCGAGAAGGAAGAGCAGGGAAAGGACAACTGGTATCGGGAGACGAGCTACGGCGCCTTCCACCGGTTCATCCCGCTTCCCGAAGGCCTCGACAAGGAGAAAGTTGATGCTCACTTCAAGAATGGCGTCTTGACCGTTACCCTTCGCCGGTTGGAAGAGGCCAAGGGAAAGAAGATCGCTATCAAAGCGGAATAGCCGTGCTAACGGCGTCATTCGAATTAGTGAGTCCCCCCCGGCCATCGGGCGGGGGGGGACTCCTTTTGGCCGGTCCCGGTCCCCTCCGGTCCGGAATCCACCGAATCATTCAAATCGCGGTTGCAGTGGAATCCCTGCCCGCTTATCTATTTTTATTAACAGGAGGTTTTGGAAATGAAATTTAAACCATTACATGATCGGATCGTGGTGTCGCGCGTCGACGCGGAAGAGAAGACTGCCGGCGGGATCATCATCCCGGATACGGCCAAGGAGAAACCACAGGAGGGGAAAATTATCGCCGTCGGTCCTGGCGGACGGGACAAGGATGGGAATCTCATCCCCTTGGACGTGAAAGCAGGCGACCGGGTTTTGTTTTCCAAATGGGCCGGCACGGAGTTCAAGCTTGACGGTCAGGAGCATATGATCATGAAAGAGGACGATATCCTCGGCATTATTGAATCGTAATACAAGGAGGTAGGAACTATGCCTGCAAAGGAAATCAGATATGACATGCAAGCCCGCGAAAAAATAATGAAGGGCGTTGATACATTGGCCAATGCGGTAAAAGTCACCCTGGGACCCAAAGGGAGGAATGTGGCTATCGCCAAATCCTGGGGCGCCCCTCAGGTCACCAAGGACGGCGTTACCGTGGCCAAAGAGATTGAGTTGGAAGACAAATTCGAAAACATGGGGGCGCAGATGGTCAAGGAAGTTGCCTCCAAGACTTCGGACAAGGCAGGGGACGGAACCACGACGGCTACCGTGCTCGCCCAGGCGATATATCGCGAAGGATCCAAGCTTGTCGTCTCCGGTATGAACCCCATGTCGCTGAAGCGAGGAATCGACAAGGGAGTGGCTCTCGTTGTGGATGAACTGAAGAAGCGCAGTAAGACCATCAGCGACAAGAAGGAGATTGCCCAGATCGGCACCATTTCTGCAAACAACGATGCGACTATTGGAGACATCATCTCTGAAGCAATGGAGAAAGTCGGCAAGGATGGGGTTATCACCGTTGAAGAAGCCAAAGGAATGGAAACCGAACTGGAGATCGTTGAAGGGATGCAGTTCGATCGGGGCTATGTCTCGCCCTACTTTGTCACCGATGCGGAGAAAATGGAGGTCCGCCTGGATGATCCCTATATCCTGCTCCATGAAAAGAAGATCAGCGCCATGAAAGACATGGTTCCTCTTCTGGAGCAGATCGCCAAGACGGGCAAGCCGCTCCTGCTCGTCGCGGAAGATATTGAGGGAGAGGCTTTGGCCACCCTGGTCGTCAACAAGATGCGCGGGACCCTCAAATGCGTGGCAGTCAAGGCACCTGGCTTCGGAGACCGCCGCAAGGCCATGCTCCAGGATATCGCCGTTCTGACGGGAGGAAATCTTATTTCCGAGGACGTGGGGATAAAGTTAGAGAACGTCACGCTTCAGGATCTGGGCACTTGCAAGAAGGTCACTGTTGACAAGGACAATACCACCATCGTGGACGGCGCCGGCAACCGCGCTGACATCGAAGGGCGCGTGAAGCAGATCCGGGCGGAGATCGAGGAGACAAAATCGGACTATGACCGGGAGAAGCTCCAGGAGCGGCTGGCCAAGATCGTCGGGGGCGTGGCGGTTATCAGAGTTGGCGCCGCCACGGAGATCGAGATGAAAGAGAAGAAAGCGCGGGTCGAGGATGCCTTGCATGCCACGCGAGCCGCTGTTGAAGAGGGCATTGTTCCGGGCGGCGGCGTGGCATTCATCCGCTCCATCGGTGCATTGGCGGATGCAAAATTGCCCGATGAGGAGCAACAGGGATTGAACATCGTCCGGCGCGCCTTGGAAGAGCCGTTACGTCAGATCGCCGCCAACGCAGGCTGCGAAGGCTCCATTGTAGTGGAAAAGGTGAAGGAGTCAAACGGGACTCATGGTTTCGACGCCGAAACTGAGCAGTACGTTGACATGCTGAAGGCCGGGATCATCGATCCCACGAAGGTCGCCCGCTTTGCCCTCCAGAACGCCGCGTCGGTTGCTTCGCTCCTATTGACCACCGAGGCGATGATCGCGGAAAAGCCGAAGAAGAAAGAACCGCCCATGCCTGCCATGCCGTCGGACATGGGGGATTATGACTAACCCCTCCTGAAGCCGCCCTCCCGCTTCCGGGAAACCGGGACGGGGGCGGTCCCTCCCTTTGTTCGCGCAATGAGAAGTTCATATCAAACCATACCGAAATCCACGGCCGTTCCATCTGCACTGGCAGCTAAGGAACTCCTGAAACTTTCCGGCAGCGCCCTGCTCAACCGCATCCTGGACGAGGAGAGTCCCAAGGTCTTTATCCGCTGCCTTCCGGAAGAGGACTTCTTCTGGATCGTCAAGAGGATCGGCGAGGCGGACTGCCTTCCCCTCCTGAGGCTCGCCTCGGAGGATCAGTGGGAATACCTTCTTGATCTGGAGACCTGGGAGAAGGACCGGCTTGATGCGGACAGGGTGCTGTCGTGGCTTTCGCGGCTGAGCGACGCCGATCCGGAGCGATTCGCCGTCTGGCTATTCAGCCAAGGTGATGCCCTGTTTTCCTTGCTCATCAACGGGAAAGCGGAAGTCATCATCAGGGACGGCGAAGAGGAAGCCGATCTTTCAGCGGGATATTTCACGCTGGATGGTCGGTTCTATATCCGGCCAATCAGGGAAGAGGATCGCGAGGCCATCGAAGGGCTTCTGCGGACCCTGGCCAGTAAGGACCATCATGCCTACCAGGCTCTTCTTTACGGCCTCGCTGCCCTCATTCCTACCGAGGTCGAGGAGGAACTCTACCGTTTTAGGAACGGCCGTCTCGCCGAACACGGATTTCTTCCCTACGAGGAGGCAGTTGCCGTATACGCTCCCCTTGACCCGGCGGTACTTCGCGCCGAGAAGCCGCCGCTCCTTCTTCCTGGACGGCTCTGCTCCATCGAGGAAGGCGCGCTTATCCCTGTCTCTCCGCTCATGCATGTCGGAGAGGACCTCCTGTTTGCCGAGGCACTTTCGCGTATCGGCGATCCCCTTCTCCAGGACCGCATCCGCCTGGAATTCGCCGGCCTGTGCAACCGAATCGTTGCCGCCGACACCCCTGCCGGGGAGATCGATTCCGAACGGCTGTCCGCATCCTGTCGGCGAGCGGCTTCCTATCTGAATGTCGCCCTGGAACGGCTCTGCGACAAGGACGGCGAGGCGGCGGCAACCCTGCTCAAGGACAACCCCTTGCTGGCGATATTCCGAGTGGGGTACGGCCTGGCCCTGAAGCTTCGCTGGGAGGCGGATCGGTGGCTAAAGAAGAGCCTCTTTCTCCAGCAGGGGAAGACGAATGCCTTTTGGGGAACACCCTGGGAGGAGACCTTGGAGGGGCTTTGCGCCCCCCGTCCCCTTTATTTCGCAGGCAGGGAGGCGCAGAATCCGCACCGGGATTTCAGAATGGTCGCGGAACTGGAAGAAACCCGTTGCCGGGTCGAGCAAGTCAAGGCGATCGACCGCTTGTTGATGGACCTCGCCGTAAGGCACGGAGAAAGCTCGCGATTGCCAGCCTGGGCGGAGACGTTTCATCCGCTTATCTTCAACCGGTGGGTGCGCGCCATCCTGGGAAGCGTGATGTCGGCGGAGCCCCTCGCGGGGGAAGAAGCGAGGCACTTCTTCCGTCTGGTCCGCCGGAACGACAAGGGACCGCCCTACCGTATGGCGGGATTCAAGGAGGCTTTTATCCGCGACCTCTCCCGGGCGTCCTTCGATGTTGACGAGAAAGCAACGCAAGCCCTTCGTGAAGCCCTCTCCGGAATCTGGGATTCATTCCGCAGGGAATACGAAAATATCGAAGAAGGAAATCTGGAGAGGCGTTATCTTAGGTTTCTTCGTGTGACCCTATTAGATAGTCCCGAGCAGAAAGACCGGTTCAATGAAAGTCCAAAAATTTGACGAAGCTGCCACAAGCAAGCATGATGATGTTTTTGTTGGAGTAAACGACCTTCTAAGGTAACCTGATGGTCAGTCTCGTTTTCGAAAGCCATCGGCTTTTCCTATCCAAAGCTTATTAAATTATCACAATCCGTTGCGGCTCGTCCACGAACAGCAGATAGCACTCGACCGGACGCCCTGCGAACAGCCCCTGGAGAATCATCCGGTAGCGGAGCATCTGGGGCCGATACTTGTCAGCCAAATGGCCGACGCGACCCGTCTTGAAGTCGATGAGGGTGATGCGGTCGGGGGCGATGATGAGCCGGTCCACGATGCCGAAGGTGCGGGTGTCGGAGATGTGCTGTTCGACGAGGACCTTCCCGGGTCGGAAGAGGATCTCTCGCACCTTCTCTTCGTGCAGGAACCGCTCGACCACGGCCTGCTCTTCTGCGGCGAGGCTGTCAGGGGCAATCGTTTGGCGATCGCATGTTAGGCGGGCGAGGATCGCGTGGATGCGAAGACCGCGCTCAATTCCCGCCTCGATGGCGGCGGAGCGCAGGGCCGCGTCCATTTCGTCGCTGTCGGCTGGCACGGCGGGGAGATCGCCCAGATCAGGCTCGATCAGATCCTCATGGTCCGCGGGGCGCGGCTTTTCGAGGCCGTAGTCATGCCGCCAGCCGAATTCGGTGCGCTCGGCGTCCACTATAGGTTCCTGGGCCGTTGTAAACATTCGCTCACTGTAGCCCTTCAAGGCGCCCTCCCGGTCCGCCCGCAGGAGGATCGTCAGACTCTTGGCGGCGCGGGTCGCGGCGACGTAGATGATATTGGCCGTCTCTTCGGCCCTTTCTTCCTTCACAACAGTTACCGCCTCGGCAATGGCTGCAGCTCCTTCTATCGGGTCGGTAGCGAGAAAAGCCAGTTCGTCTTTGCTCAGGCTGAGCGGACAGCCATCTTCGGGGTGCGGAATTTCGGGCGCCCTGTCGTGCTCCTCTTTCCAGAAAAGAAAGACATGGGGAAATTCAAGGCCCTTGGTACCGTGGATCGTGGCCAGCTTCACCCGGTCAGCATGCTCTCCCTCGGGTATGGTGATAAGGTGCGACATGGTGAGCAGGTAACGCAGGAAGGCGGCGGCATCGACGGCATCGGGCCGGACGAAGTATCGCTCCGCCTCATCCCAGAGCGTCTCGATGAGGATGCGCGGAAAATGAGGCGCAAGGTCGCGCAGGGCGGATGCGAAGGCCGCGAACCGGTGCGGCCGGGGCGCGTTGCCGACAGTTTCGGCGAGCTGCGCGACGGCGGACATCAATGTCGCGCCCTGGGCCTCGCCATAGTCCAAAGACTTGAGGGCGCGAGGAATGAAGCGGCCGTCGTGGGCCGTGAAAAGCGCGATGAGCGAAAGATAGAGCGCCGTTCCCTCCCGGAGTGACAGCATCTCGCGGCCGCGGATCCCCGAGGTGGGGATTCCGGCTCTGGCCAGCGCCGCGGCGGCCCTATCCATATGCCTGTTGGTGCGGCACAGCACTGCGATATCGCCCCAGGGGCGACCGCACTCCGCCTTTTTTTTGACAATTGCTTCGATGAGCCGCTCGTACACCGGCTCGTCTCCCGCTCCGCAGGCGACCGGGATAACCGCCACCTCGGAGATGCCGCCGTAGGGGTGCTTCGGCTTTTCCGGCGGCGCCTGCATGTTGACTTTGTCGGTTCCGGCGAAGAGGTCGGCGACCAGATGGTTGAAAAATTCGATAAGAAGCGGTGTCGAACGGTAGTTGTAAGGAAGAGTCTCGGCAGCAATCTGTCCGCTCGCGAGGGCTGGGGTGAGCGAGGCCCGGAGCATATCGGGCGCCGCCCCCCGCCACTGATAGATCGACTGTTTCCAGTCTCCCACGAGGAAGATCGATCGGTCTCCCTCGGCATTGCTCCCCACGGAGCCGAGGATATCTTCGATCAAAGGCCGAAGCAGGGTAAACTGGATTTGCGACGTGTCCTGAAACTCGTCGAGGAGCAGATGGGCCGTTCGGTGGAAGCCCATTTCATAGAGGCGTGCAGCAAAAAGCGGTCGGTCGGGGCTGTCCGGTCCATCAAGGGCGATGAGCTTCCGTGGGACGTCGTCGAAGAAGAGCCGTCCGAGTTTTTCCTTCTCCTCGGCAATGACGTCGGCACGCAGGGCGATGAAACGCTTGAGAAGGGCGCTTCGCAACCGTTTCGTGTTGATGAGGTGTTCGGAGATCAGAACGCGCATTCGCGGATAGAGGTCCTCCAAGGCCGCGTAGGCGGGCGTGGCGCGATCGGCTGCAGCTACGCGAACATCAGCGAGGTTGTCTTTGAGGAAAAGCGCCCGTTTGAGGTCCACCCCGGCGAGCGGTTCAAGCAAGGGGGCGGCCACCTGGCTGCGCAGGGCTCCCCGCGTCGCTTCCGCGACGACTTGCACCTTGGCACGCAGCTGATCGTACTCGGCGACAAGCCGCGACTGTTCGCCCTTGAGTGCATCGAGCAGACGCTCGGGGCAGTCCCATGCCTCCAGTGACTCTCTGCCCTTATCCAGCTCCGCAATCAGGGAATCGGGTTGCAGATGGAGGATTCGGGCCGCGATCACGATGCTTTCGATGTCGGCCAGAACGCGCGGATGCTGGAAAAAACGCGTGTCGGCGAGCGTGGCGATGATCGCCTTCTCGTGGTCGTCTGCCAACTGCGGAACATAGGCTTCAGTGGAAAGAAACTGGTGAAAGAGCGCATCGATCGTGGAGAAGTGGACCCTAGCGGCCCGCATGATGAACCGCAGCTTGTCGACGGGGCTCTCCTTCCCTTCGTCGATAGCATCGAGGATCCTTTTTTCCATTTCTGCCGCCGCGGCGCGGGTGAAGGTGGCGGCGACAACGAATTCTCCCTCCCGGTCGAGGTGGCTGCGGACCTCACGGGTCAGGCGGAAGGTCTTCCCCGAACCGGCCGAGGCGGTGACGAAAAGGCTCTTCACCATGGGTGGCCTCCTGGTCGTCCTATCGTCTGATAGAGGTCTGGTTTGAGGCAGAGAGCCTTGTAGGGGCAATAGGAACAGCCGTCGGCGCGGAAGTTCGGAGTGAAGCGTTCCAGGGCCAGCAGCGCATCAAGTCGCCCGGCGATGCCCTCCATCGTGGCATCACAGGCGTCCAGGTCTTCCTTGGCAAGATGGCCCTCATAATCGCCGCGCATTCTCGGACGCAAAAAGAGATGGGCTGCATCGAGCAGGCCGGGCGTCGCCCTTTTGTTCTGCAGGGCGAGATAGGCATAAATGAGGAGCTGGAAACGATCGTCGAAGACGTCGGTCTTCTCCAGCCGATCTACGAGGCGATCCTTTTCAGCGTAGGTTTTCTTCTCTTTGTATTTGAGATCGGTGATGAGTGTTTGGTCTCCATCGCGCTGTAGGCGGTCGATGCGCCCTTTAAGTCGGTAGCGGCCGCCGCCAAAGGGAGCACTCAGTTCGAGTTCGGCTTCCGTAACCTCATCGGAAAAGAGAATCGGCCGGCCCGTTTCCTTTTCCCAGGCGGCAATATCGGCCAGATGGCTCTGGACGATAGCTTTGCGCACAGCCTGGTCCGGGAGTTTCATACGCAGATCCTCGTCGCTCTCCCATCTCGTGTCGAACAGTTCCTGCCAATGTAGGACGGCGGGGCGATGTTCTTTCAGCTCTGCAAAGAAGCGGTGGAGGAACTCTCCGATGAGGAGATTGGTGCTGTCTTTGTCTTCAAAGCAGGAGGGAGGTTTCACGGCCTCCATATCTTCCAGGATGAAGCGGCAGGGGCAGGTGAAAAAGTTCTTCAGCGAGCTGAAGGACCATGTATGCCGCCGGAGCCGCTCTTTCAGTTCATCCGTGTTCTCGATAACGAGGCTGCCGGCCGGTCCGCGCAACGCTGCCGGAACCATCCGCCGCTTCACCATTCTTTGGCCGAATTCGGTGGCAAGGAAAGAGAAGTGGGCTGATGGCGCATCGCCGTTTGCCTGATCGTACAGGGCGGCGATGTGGGCCGTCCGGCCGAAGGAAAGGAACTGCCTCAGCGCGAGATCGTCCGCCTCGTACTGCGTCCGGTAGATGCGCGGCAGATGGATCAGGTTGAGGTAGGGACCGCTGAAGGGCCTGCGCGGGAAGATGTCGCTGTTCATGGGCAGAATGACGGTGCGCGCATAGGGGACGCCGGTTGCGTCGCCCAGCCCCACAACCTGTATGGGTGCGTCACGCCTGCCGCGCAGTCGCAGCTTCTTTACGGCGATGAAGTGCTCGGCTAGAGGCAGCCACTCGTTTTCTGTAAACGGCATCAGTGCCCGGAGCCGATCCAACTCGTCGCACAGCGTGATCCCTCCCTCGAACGCGGAATGATCGGCCTCGTCGAGTTCGTTCCACCGGGTGGTAAGCTCGGAGACGAGATCCCGCCGCATGGCTGCCAGTCCCTTTCCGTCGCGGATTCCCTCGCGAAGCCGTTGCGCAGCCGCGAAGTGGGTGAAGGGAAGCCACGGCGCAAAGTTGACTTGTCCGCCGAGGGGCTGGAAGAGGAATTCCCAGAGATAGAATGACAGTTTCTCGTCCAGAGGCACGATGAAGAGCTGTTCCCTATCGCTACCGTAATTCCGTAAGAAGGTGTCGATCTCCCGGGCGAGAAGCGTCGGTAGGGCGGCCCGTTCGGCAAGTTCGGTGAACCCGGGCAACTCGCCGTCATGGCGCCGTTCGGCGATACCGATCCGTCTGACGAGCGACAGGGCCGTCTCGTAATCGGGCGGCTCAATTGGCATGTTGGGGCCGAAAAGGGGCGCATCCACAAAGAGCCGATCTTTCGGGATGCGGCTGAAAAAGCGCTCGTTCCCGGGGGTCATGAGGGGAAGGCCGATGAAGAATTCACCGTCGCCCGGTGTGAGATCGGCAAACCGTGTCGCTTCGAACGGCGGATAGAAAAGCCCCCCGGTGGCAAGACGGGCGCGGAAGGCCTCCATCGTCGCAAAGAACCAGTCGATCCGTTCGAATTGTTCTGGGCCGATCCGGTCCAGCGCGCGCAATTCGTCGATGGTCACGGAAAACTCGGCGAGCGTGGTCAAAAACGAGAGCAGACGCTGGGTGTCGGCTGGGGGAAGAGAGCGGCCCTCTTCACGGCAGCGAAGGGCATGAAAGTGGAGGAAGGCTTCATCCTCCGGCACGGCCGTGCGGCCTGTCGCTTCGGCGATGCGGTGGGATCTGTAGTCGTTGAAGGAAAGGACGGCGGGGAGGAGACCGCCGATCCGGGTATGCACGAGGTGATGCAAAAAATCGCGGCCGCGGCCCGTCATCGAAACGGCGGTGAATCCGCTCATGTCCGGGTAATAGGCACGGAGCCGCCTGATGAGCGCGTCTACGGCGAGAGCATTGGCAGCCGAATGGAGGTCATCCGGCAGAGAGTTGAGATGGGCGGCCCGATCGGACATATGACAAATTCCTTCCCAGGTTGCATCACAGGAAACTTAATCTTCAGGGGATGGCGTTTCAATTCACGCTTAATAAAACATCGCCTCTCTCCTGCGGGGAAATACCACGTCTCGGCCCATAGTCAATAAAATGCTGTGGCGATTTCAGTAAAAAAACTTGTATTCGCCATCGAGCATTTCAGCCAAGGACTTCTGCGCTTGACATTTATAAACGAAACCCATAATGAAATTATGGGTATTGATCGATATTGTCAATAAATCCCATTCACGATCCAATATAATACTTGACATGCAATATCAAAACACCTAAATATATTACGTGTTACGTTAATAAACATCAAGAGCAATCTGATGAAACTCGGACTTTTTTTCAACAGACATCCTGTCTTTACGGGCGATGAGCTTGCTGCCTTCCTTGCCTCCGAAGGCCCGCGCAATCCCCGGACGCAGGAGGCTTTACTCCTCTATCACGTGAAGATGAGCCGGTTGGTCCGGGTGCGCCGCGGTCTCTATGCCGTCGTCCCTACCGGGGCGTCTGCCGCATCCTATCCCGTCGATCCCTTCCTGCTGGCCTCTCGGATGACAAAGGATGCCGTGCTGGCCTACCACACGGCCATGGAGTTCCACGGCAAGGCCTATTCGGTCTACGAGCACTTCGTCTATCTTTCCGCCGCACCTGCGCGGCCCATCAGCTTCCGGTCCTACCAGTTCAAGGGAGTTCGCTTTCCCGGGGCTCTGCCTCCCGAGGTCGCTGTCTCCTTCGACGTAGTCAAGGCTGATCGCGCGGGTCTGGAGGTCCGAGTGACGGGCCTGGAAAGGACCTTCGTGGACGTACTCCACCGGCCCGGCCTGACTGGGAGTTGGGAGGAGATATGGCGCTCCCTTGAGTCCGTGGAGTTTTTCGATCTCGACAAGGTGACTGCCTACGTGCAACATCTCGGCAACGCCACGACCGCGGCCAAGGTCGGCTTCTTCCTGGAGCAGCACCGGGAAGGCCTGATGGTCGACGAGGCGCACCTGAGTGCCCTCCGTGACCTCCGGCCACAACACCCTCACTACCTGGAACGCAGCCGGCGGAAAGCGGGACACTTCGTGGCCGCCTGGAACCTCGTCGTTCCCCAAGAGATCTACGAGAGATCGTGGGAGGAACCTTCATGAAGATCTCCCCTGAAACGCTCGCCGTCCAGTCGGAGGCCGCCGGTTTTCGCCCGGACATGCTGGAAAAGGTCGCGCTGTTGCTCCAACTGCTCGATGCCATCCGTAGCCATCCCTTCCTCAAGGACAAGTTGGTCCTCAAGGGCGGCACGGCCCTGAACCTCTTCATCTTCGCCGTTCCCCGCCTCTCGGTGGACATCGATCTCAATTACATGGGAGCGGTGGACCGGGAGACGATGCTGTTGGAACGGCCCAAGGTCGAGGAAGCCCTGCAGGCGGTCTTTGCCCGGGAGGGATTCATGGTCCGGCGCGTGCCGACAGAGCATGCGGGCGGCAAATGGCAGCTCCGTTATCCCAGCGCCGGCGGCCAGGGAGGCAACCTGGAGGTGGATGTCAATTTCATGTTCCGGGTCCCACTGTGGCCGGTGCAGCGGATTGATTCACGGCAGGTCGGCATCTGGCAGGCCACAGGCATCTCGGTGGTGGACGTCCACGAACTCGCGGCTGGCAAGCTCTCGGCGCTGCTCTCGCGGCGGCAGGCGCGGGATCTGTTCGATTGCAGCAACCTCTTCCGTCTGGGTGGCCTCGATTGGGAAAGGTTGCGTTTGGCCTTTGTCGTCTACGGCGCCATGAGTCGCACCGACTGGCGAACCATTGCACTGAAGGATGTGGATGTCGATACCGCCGATCTGGAACAAAAACTCATCCCCACGCTAAGGTCCGCAGGGAGCGAATATATCCGGAAGGATCAGTTTGGGAAGGGGCTTGTCGAGGACTGCCGTAATCTTCTTGCCAGCTTGCTGCCGTTCACCGCACCGGAGCAGGAATTTCTCGATCGGATTTTGGACATGGGCGAGATAGCCCCCGAGCTGCTGACCGGTGACGAGGCCCTGCAGAACCGCATCCGGCGCCATCCGCTTCTGGAATGGAAAGCTGTGAATGTAAGAAGCCACCAGAAGGGTAGTTGAAAATCGATTCCTTTCCAATGAGGCATAAAAAGTCCTCAGGAGTGATGCCCAGCTTTCATTACCCAATTACCTTGGTCATTACTTGGTCATTACTTTACAAAAAATATCCCCTGTTTTCCTTGCATTTCCCTGGTTCCCTCTGAATGAGAAAAACGGGATAACTACTCGAATATTCACTTTCTTTCGTTATCCCGTCTTATCCCTCGTTGTCCCTGATCGTGCGTTCAGGGTCTAGTGGGTGTACGCCTGTGCTGGTTCAAATCCAGTCTTCGGCACCATAAGAAAATAGAGGGGTTAGACAGGAAATCTGTTTAGCCCCTTTTTGATTTTCTCCGGTACGGCCGGCGTT